>Ga0316195_10000982_pt1 | contig 12312 bp, 13 predicted proteins | sample Phised1_MG_FD_204937 | JGI IMG/M metagenome (GOLD analysis project Ga0316195, IMG submission 204937) | Coastal sediment microbial communities from Maine, United States - Phippsburg sediment 1 | ecosystem: Environmental > Aquatic > Marine > Coastal > Sediment | place: USA: Maine | collected... | reverse complement strand
GAATTTTCTATAAAACACAATATATGGTGTGTTCCACAGTATGAAGATCGAATATGTAGCGTTTTATGCGTTCGGCTTTGCAGCCCTTACCAATCAAGGCTTTGCGGGGCTATAGAGGGATGCCTTGGGGCGTCAACGGAAGAATATAAGGTTGGGGAGGACAGTCGCGGTGGAACGGGCGGCCCAGGGAGAGTCTAACGACCCTGAACCGCCCCTAATAATTGGCTGTCAGTGTTTGGGTTGGAACACCAGTTTGCCGCCGAGCCAACCGGCGACCCCGGCGACCCCCAGCATGACAATATGCAGTAGAAGGTAATAAAATCCTGGATCGCGGGCCGAATCAGGCGAGAAAAGGCCCCACACGAAGAGAATGAAAGATAGCACGAACACGATGCCGCCACAGATAATTTTCCATTTAAAAAGGTCGGTCATATTTCCACCGAATTTATATTGCCAGTGCAGATATCCGGTGAACAAAACCACGGGCATGGACAGAAATATAAACCCCATGTTGTACACACCCGCCTCGCCGATCGCGGGCCAGTCAAAAAATGCGGCCAACAGCACCATCGCGACGGTGATCGGTACGACACCATTGGGGATATGAACGGCAATCGGATGCGCGTGATACTCGATCGCGATATCAATCCAGCGTCGGTAGCGATCCAAAAAAGCGCCCGCCACCGGCGCTTGCGGCGAGGGGGTATCAACCGCCGGTGATGGCTCGGCGGGGTCCTCGTTCTCTGGTGCAGCAAGTTCCTCCAAAAGCGTAAATTTTGAACGGTCGGCCCCGCAGACCGGGCAGGTTTCTGGTGGTTCTGCGCCCTTATGGATATACCCGCATATGGTGCACAGCCAACGTTGATCGCTGCCAACGGTGGGTTTCGCCACCGCCGCGGCGTCCTGGCTGGCGGTAGAAGGGGTGTCGATGGAGGAAAACTGAACGCTTTCGGTACCGCAAACCGGGCACGGCTCAGGGGGTTCTGATCCGGTGTGGATATATCCACACACCGCACACTGCCAGCGCTGGTTTCCGGTCGCCGCCGCGTCCTTCTCAAGGGGAGACGGGCGGCTGTCGTCGCCAGCGTCGATCAATGTGAATTTGCTGCGGTCGGCGCCGCAGACCGGGCATTGCGCGGGCGGTTCTTCGCCTTCATGAACATAGCCGCAAACCTCACAGCGCCATTTTGCCATATTGCCCCCTTCCGAGAAAAGAGAATCAACCAATGAGATTAAACGACCACAAAACGCCGGCGGCGATGGCAGAGCCGATTACGCCGGATGAGTTGCATGCCATGGCGTGCATTAGCAGATAATTGGAAGGATCTTCGTGCTGACCCATCAGGTGAACCTCCCGGGCGGAGCCGGGTACCGCCGAAACCCCGGCGGCTCCGAGCAGGGGATTGATTTTGTGGCGTAAAAAGAGGTTCATGATCTTGCCGAAAATAACGCCGGATGCCGTCGCCAGGGAAAAGGCACAGGCGCCAAGCCCGAAAATCATCAACGATCGCGGGGTGAGAAAAACATCCGCCTGGGTACTCATTCCGACGCAGAAGCCCAGAAAAATGGTGGCCGTGTCGATGATAGCGTTGCGTGACGTCTGGGCCAATCGTTCAACGACGCCACACTCCTTCATCAGGTTGCCGAAAAACAGCATGCCCAACAGGGGCAACGCCGTGGGGGCCAGCAGGCAGCAAAGCAGTACCCCAAGCACGGGAAAGACAAGCCGCTCCGTACGCGAGACCTCCCGCAGGTCTTCCATTTTGATGAGCCGTTCCTGGCGGGTGGTCAAGAGCCGCATGATGGGCGGCTGAATAACCGGAATCAGCGCCATGTAAGAATAGGCCGCGATGGCGATGGGACCGATCAGGTGCGGGGCCAGCTTGGCCGTCAGAAAGATCGAGGTGGGGCCGTCAGCACCGCCGATGATGGCGATGGAAGCGGCTTCCTTGGGAACGAACCCCAGAAAGAGGGCGCCTAACAGGGTAAAAAAGACCCCCATCTGGGCCGCAGCGCCCAACAGCATCAATTTGGGCTGGGCCAGCAGCGAAGAAAAATCCGTCATGGCGCCCAGGCCTAAAAAAACGATCGAGGGATAGACACCGGTGGTGACGCCGAAGTAGAGGTAGTGAAAAACACTGTTGTCTTCGTAGATGCCAATACCAAAACCTTTAAAAAACGGTACGTTACCAACTATTATACCGAATGCGATGGGTACGAGCAGCAAGGGCTCGTATTTTTTGGCAACTCCCAGGTAAAGAAAGACACAACCCACTAGGATCATAACAAAATATCGAAAATCCTGGGCGATGAAATAATAACCAGTGTTGGTAAGAAACGATAAGAGCATATCAAACATGGCAATCCTCTTTCAGGATCTATTCTTGTAGTTTATTGATTCCAGCGGAACATACCGTCGCCTTGTGGGCTCAGGATACCAGCCTCCCGCAGGCATTTAAGCGTGATGTGCGGATGGGGGAGATCAAAGAGCATGGCACGTTGATAGAGTTCCTTCAGTTCGAAAGGTGTTCCCATCTGGTCAACGAGCGGTTTGTATAGAGCAGCTGTTTGGCTGATATCGGCGGGGCATTGGAGCGGAATATTCAACGTGATATTGTCAACCGTTGTCGCCGTGCCCAGTGAAGGCGTCTTAGACTCCGGCGGTGTCTTTGGGGATCTATTTTCCCAAAGCTCGACGAGTTTGTGGATCTGGGAAATCGCAACGGCAAGGATGATGAGGCCGATCATTACGATTGAAATCCCGAGCAGCGCTTGCGAGAAGCCGTGGTTGATGAGAATGTTATCCAAACCCATTTGAAAACCCTCCTGGGATGGTGAAAGACAAATCCCTGCTGATGCGGCCATGCAAATAAAGTGGATGCCGCGGCAGGATACGGTAACGAGCTCGGTGGCATGGCCGTCAGCGAACAACCGATCCCATCATGTTTGTTTGGACAAAAGGGAGCTTAATTCATATGTCGGGTAAAATGTCAATAAAAGATTGAATGGCATTAAGTCCCGCTACGTTGCGTTGGATGCGGTGTCGGGATAGGCGGAAAATCGTACGGTAAACGCACTAATCCGTCACGCCGGCCATCATTAAGCCGATGCGCTCGATCTTAGATTGGTTATCCGCGTCAAAAGAATCGACAATGCGGCCGTTGAACATCACGGCCAACCGATCGGAAAGCGAAAGAGCTTCGGCCAGATCACCGGTGATCAGTAGGATGCCCGCCCGTTCCCTTGCTTTGAGCAGGACCTGCCAGACATCTTCGGTGGCGGCGATGTCCAGACCTTGGGTGGGCTGTTCGGCCACGATCAATCGGGGACGGCGGAAAAATTCGCGCGCCAGCACAATTTTCTGGAGGTTTCCTCCGGAAAGCTGACGCGCCTGAGCCCTGGGATCGGGGGGCTGGATAGAGAAGTTTTGGATCAGTTCACGAAGCCGTTTCTCGGCTTTGCGCCGCTGCAGCCAAGGACCCCGGCAAAACCCCTGGCGGGTCGTCAATAAAAAGTTTTCCGTCAGGGTCAGATACCGACAGGTGGCGAGTCCCTGCCGGTCTTCCGGTATGTAGGAAAGGTTTCCGTCCCAGCGTCTTTGGCGATAAAAGCGCGACCACTCCTTGCCCATCAACCGGACACCCCCGGTGGCCGGCGCGCGCAAGCCGCAGATGGTCTCGACCAGCGGTTTCTGTCCGTTGCCGGCCACACCGACGAGTCCCAGAATTTCACCCTGGCGCACGGTCAGGTGGACATCTTTGAGAGGGGCATCGTTCAGTGCGCTGACCCGTAAAACGGTCTGCCGCGCTTCCTGCGGCTGGCGGTCGACCTGCAGGATGACTTCACGGCCTACCATAAGACGGGCCAGGTCGCTTTTGGTATGGACGGCATCGGCTGGCATGTCCGTTACGACTTCCCCTTTGCGGAGGACGGCGATTTCGTCCGACAAGGCCATTACTTCGTCGAGTTTATGGCTGATGAAAACAATGGCTCTGCCCTGCCGGGCCATGCGCCGCAAGGCTTCGAATAGCTGGTTGGCTTCCTGGGGAGTCAGAACGGCCGTGGGTTCGTCAAAGATCAGCACACGGTTGCGACGAAAAAGCAGTTTGAGGATTTCAACACGTTGTTTTTCACCCATGGAAAGCGTTGCAACCCGGGCGGAAGGATTAATATCGAGCCGTACATCGCGGGCCAGATCGGCGACTTGGCGTTCCATGTCCTCGGCGTGCAGCAGCAGACCACCGGCGTGGCCCAAAAAAATGTTTTCGGCCACGGTCATGGCTTCCACCAGCATAAAATGCTGGTAGACCATGCCGATGCCTTCATTGATGGCATCCCGGGCCGAGGAGAAAAGACAGGGGCGACCCTCAATAAGAATCCGGCCGCTGTCCGGCCGCAGTCTTCCGGCCAGCATTCCCATGAGCGTGCTTTTACCGGCCCCGTTTTCGCCCAGCAAAGATTTAATCTTGCCGGCGCGGATATCCAGGGTAATATCCCGGTTGGCGTAGATGGGGCCAAATGTTTTACTGAGCCCTTCCAGGCGAATGAGCGGGTGGTCCGTGGTCACGCGCGCTCCTGCGTTTGCCCGATAATAGGCTGGACAAACTGTGATTCGGAATCCCAGGGGAACAGGATCCAGGTGTCCTGGCTGACTTCGGTCACGAAGGTATCCACCAGCGGTCGTCCGGCGGGTTTGGCGTAAATGGTTGCAAAATGCGCCTTGGGCAGCATTTTGCGGACGACTTCGGCGGTGCGGCCGGTATCCACCAGGTCATCGATAATCAGCCAGCCGCGGCCGTCATGATCTATGGATTTCAGCACCTCGACATCACCCTTCTGATCCTTCCAGGCATAACTGGAAACGCATACGGTATCGACCAGACGGACGTCGAGTTCACGGGCTATAATCGCAGCGGGGACCAGGCCGCCCCGGGTGATAGCGACAATGCCCTGATAAAAGTCGTGATCCAACAGACGCCAGGCGAGCGCTTTAGCATCGCGGTGAAGCTGATCCCATGAAATCGGGTAGGTTTTTCGGTATTGGGCCGAGGTCATGATAACACTCCTGCTAGTCGTTAGGTTCCATATTGACACCCAGAGCCGCCGGAGCGTCGGCTTGCCGGCTTTTCCAGGACGAAAAAACGAGTACGGCCACGGTAAGAAGATAGGGCAGCATTAAAAGCAGAGAGGAGGGCAGATGTGTCCCCACGGCCTGCAGCCGCAACTGAAAGGCCATAACACCGCCGAAGAGATAGGCACCCAGCAAAGCGCGCTCCGGACGCCAAAAGGCAAAAATCACTAAAGCGACCGCTATCCAGCCGCGGCCGGCGGAAAGACCGTTGGTCCACAGGTGGGTGTAGGCTAAGGAGAGATACGCGCCGCCGAAGCCGGCCAGACAGCCCCCGCCCAAAATTCCGATCCAGCGATAGCGTAACACGCTGATTCCCGCGGCGGCGGCGGCTTCCGGGTGTTCACCGACGGCGCGTAGATTAAGACCCCACCGGCATTTATCCAGAAAAAACCAGAGCGACGGCACCAGCAGGATCGCCACATAGACGAGGACATCCTGTTGAAAAAGAACCGGACCCAGGACGGGCAGGCGATGGATCAGGGGCAGGGCCAGTTTATCGAACCCGGGAGCGGTTTGCCCAATGAGCGGGGTGCCAAGATAGTTTGCCAGCCCTATCCCAAAAATCGTCAAGGCCAGGCCGGAGACCACCTGGTTGCCGAGAAACCACAGGCATACGATGGCGTGAATGGCCCCTATGGCTGCGCCGATTAACCCGGCCGCAAGGAAGGCCAGCATGGGTTGGCCCGTCGCCTGGGCCGTCACGAAGGCCGCCAACGCCCCGGTAATCATCATGCCTTCCACGCCAAGGTTCAAGACACCGGATTTTTCGGTCAGAATTTCGCCCAGGGTGGCGTATAGAATCGGGGTGCCGGACTGGATGGCAGCGGCCAGCAGGGGAATGATCAGCTCGGTATTCATGACGGCCTCCGGAAGCGAAACCCGAATTCATTGAAATAACTTCCGGCCAGGACGGTCAGTAGAATCAACCCCTCCATGATACCGCCGAATGCGGCCGGCACCTGCATTTCAAGCTGCAAATTCTCCACCCCGACCCGCAGGGCCGCCAGCAGAAACGAGGCAATCCCGATGGTCAGCGGGTTCAAACGGGCCAGCCAGGCGACCACAATCGCGGTATAGCCGTAGCCCACCATGATACTGGGCTGCAGGCGGTTGATCGTGGCGGAGGCTTCGATGAATCCGGCCCAGCCGGCCAGGGCGCCGCTGAAGAGCATGACGAAACAGACCAGTTTCTCGTAAGGTAGCCCGGCATAGCGCGTGGCATTCAGGTTTTCCCCCGAAACTTTCAATTCGAACCCCATACGGGTAAACCGAAAGAAAACCCACATGACCAGACCACTCACCAGGCAGAGAACGATGCCCCAGTTGAGTTCGGTCGTGCCGATCTTAGGCACAATGGCATTCGCCGAAAATGTCCGAGTCATGGGAAACCCGAAACTGCTTGGGTCCTTCCAGCGGCCGTAGACGAGATAATCGAGGAGGAGAATGGCGATGTAGTTGAGCATGAGGGTGACAATGATTTCATTGGCCCGCATACGCAGTTTCAGGAGGGCCGGGATCAGCCCCCACAGGCCACCGCCCATGAAGGCCATGAAAGCCATCAATGGTAAAAGGATATACCCGGGTTGATCGGGAAAGGTCAGCGCGGCCCAGGTGGCGCCGATGGCCCCCAGCGCGAATTGGCCCTCGGCCCCGATATTCCAGATCTGCAGGCGGAAGGCGATGGCCACCCCCAGAGAGCACAGGAAAATCGGGATGGCTTTGATCAGGCAGTCTTCGATGGACCAGCGCGACCCCAGCGCGCCCTGGAAAAGCAGTTGGAGGCCTTCGAGGGCCGGTTTGCCCTGAAGTTTGAGCATCAGTGCACTGACACCCAGTGACAACGCCACGGCGGCCAAAAAAATAAGACAGGCGCTCCACGGGCGCGGCGCCTGTCTTTTATAAGCACTGAGTTTAAACATGGGTTACAGGCAAATGCCGTGGGTCGATGCGCAGGACACCGGCCGTCCGATCTATTCCGTGGTGCCGATGACGCCCTGGACGAAATAGTTCATCCCGAGCAGTTCGCCGTCTTCGGCGGTCTTGCCGGCGGGGATCCGCACCGTTCCAGCTTGATCCTTAACCGGCCCCGTGAAAACTTTCATCTGGCCGGATTTAATGGCTTCTTTTTGGGCCAGCACGGTCTTCTGAACATCGGCAGGGACCATCGCGCTCATGGGGCTCAGGTCCACGATGCCGTGTTCCATGCCATACCAGTATGGCTTGGCCTCGAATGTACCGTTACGAACGGCGTCCACAATCTCTTTGTAAAAAGGACCCCAGTTCCAGATGGGGGCGCACAGATGGGATTTGGGAGCGAAGGCTGACATGTCGGAGTTGTACCCGATGGAATACACACCCTTTTCCTGAGCGGCTTCCTGGGGGCCGGGGGAATCCTGGTGCTGGGCAATAACGTCCGCGCCCACATCCAGCAGGCTTTTGGCGGCTTCCTTTTCCGTGGCCGGGTCATACCAGGTTTTGGTCCAGACCACCCGCACCTGCACCTCGGGGTTCACGGCCTGGGCACCCAGGGTGAAGGCATTGATACCCCGGATAACTTCCGGGATAGGGAAGGCGGCCACATAGCCCAGCGTGTTGGATTTGGTCATGGCGCCGGCTACCATGCCGGATAGGTAGCGGGCCTGGTATATCCGCCCGAAATAATTGCCCATGTTGGCGGCGGTTTTGAATCCGGAGCAGTGCATGAAGGTGGTCTTGGGGAATTTCTGGGCAACTTTCAGCATGGGGTCCATATAACCGAAGCTGGTGGCAAAAATCAGGTCATAGTTCTTGCGGGCCATGTTGAGCATAACACGCTCGGAGTCGGGTCCCTCGGGCACGGCTTCCACATAGGATGTGCTGACCCCGTCCATCTTGTCGATGAAAAGCCGTCCCTGGTCATGGGCATAGGACCAACCGGCATCCCCAATGGGCGATACATAAATAAACCCGACCTGAAAATCCTTGGCCATGGCTGGCGCAGCACTCAAAATCATCACCAGACAACACAGAACCATCACGATTCTTCGGCGCATAGTGTTCCTCCTGAAAGGTTTTAATTTGTAAAAGAATGCACTGGCTATAGCTTGCTTTAGGGTGTTTAGCAATAAAATTTGGGGTCATATAAGGTGGATTGCCGGCCGCTATTTTTTTTCATGCAAGATGCTCTCGATATACATGTCCCATTCCATCGGCAAAAGGCTTTTCTTGCGGTTGTTGCAATCCTTACAGGCTGGCACGACGTTGCCCTTGGTACTGCGCCCTCCTCGTGCCAGCGGGACGACATGATCCATGGTCAAGGCCCGGGCGGGGGTGATGCGGCCACAGTAATGGCAGACGCCTTTAGCGCAACGCCGTTGCCACCAAGGGGACTGGCGCAACTCGCGTGCTTTGCGGCGTTCACGGCTAAGGACCGCCTCATCAATCGGGATATCGTAGGGATCCATCATGCGGGTGGTTTTCCTCCCGGGGGCTGTGGGGCGGATTCGCCATGTTGCCGCCAGTGGTCGATGGCCTGATGCAATCGCTGGTAGTAGGCCTCGGTCCCCCCCAGGCCGCGGCGTCCGAAAAAATAATTGATTTCAAGGAAAAGCGGTGTCAGGGGGTCCGCCACCGACGGATCACTGCTGAAGAGTAAGTCGAAACCGGCCAGGTTGATGCCGGTCTTGCGACAAAAAAAGGCTGTGGCGAATTCGGCCGCCCTGATCAAGTGGTGATCGCTGGTCCGGTCAATCGCGCCCCCCATGGCAAGGCTGGCCACGGAGGCTGTATCGGAAGGCATGACACGCCAATAGGACAACATCTGGTGGCCGATGACCACGATCCGCAGTGAGCGGCTGCGGGCGGGAATCCATTGCTGAACGATAAATCCGCGTTGGCCAGTGGTTTCAAAGTCCTTCAGACGCCTGAGTGCGGCGGCCAGATCCTGGTCATGCATGACCGGGAAGACGCCGTCGCCCTCTCCGCCCCAGTCCAGTTTGACCACGGCCGGTGGGGGAACGGGCGCGGTCCCGGTGGGGTGTCGCCGGAAGAAGGTGGTGGTATCTGCGTAACGGAAGCTCCGCGGATGGGGCACCCCGACCTGCTCAAAAAGCCGGCTTTGTCCGAGTTTGCCAGGATGCGCGAACCGCGCATGATAGTTAGGAAAGACCCTTGCACAATATCGGGTGGCAGCCTGATAGAGTGAGGCCCGGCAGCCCTGGGGCAGGATCACGGCGGTGGCGCGTCGAAGGGCCGCCAGATCCTCTGGATCCGGATCTCGCCCGGCGCACAGTCGATTTTGATCGCCTTCGAAAATGGGGTTAAACGACAGAATCATGGCCGTGGTTAATACCCGAATTTGCGCATGGCGCGGGTATCGCGGGTCCAGTTTTTTTGGACCCGGACGAACAGTTCCAGATAAACCTTGATGCCGAGCAACTTCTCGATATCTTCGCGTGCGGCCTGCCCGATCTGTTTCAGTTTCTTGCCTCCCCGGCCGATAGCCATCCCCTTTTGTGAATCCCGTTCGACATGAATAGTGGCGGTGATGCGCACCATCTTCCCCTGCCGGGTCTCCTTGAAGACGTCGACGGTGACCGCCGTGGCATAAGGAATCTCTTGGCCGGTGAGGCGGAAGACTTTTTCACGGATCAATTCGGCCACAATAAACCGTTCGGCACTGTCCGTGAGCATGTCGTCAGCATAAAAGGGCGGCCCTTCGGGCAGCATTTCCTCCATTATTAGCAGCAGATCGTCCACCTGGGTGCCGTGAAGGGCTGAAATCGGTACGATATGTTTGAACGCATGCCGCTTTGACCATCGATCCAGGGTTTCGATCAATTGATCCGGCGTTAGCCGGTCCATTTTATTGACGGCCAGTATGACCGGTTTGCCTGTTTCGGCCAGCCGGTCAAGCAGAAAACTCTCCGCCGGAAGATCCGGGTGGAGGGGGTCGGCAACCAGCAGGATGAGATCAACATCCCCTAAGGCCGACAGGGCGGTATCCACAATACGAACGTTCAAGGGCTGCTGCGCCCGGTGCACACCCGGCGTATCGATGAAAACGAGTTGTGATGCCGGGCGGTGAACAATGCCCATGATGCGGTTGCGGGTGGTCTGGGGCTTGCGGGACGTGATTGATATTTTTTCCCCGAGCATGCGGTTCAACAGCGTGGACTTGCCGGCGTTAGGGGCGCCCACCAGGGCTACGAAGCCGGAATGGAAGCCATCAAATTCCTTGGGGTATTTAGTGGTCATAAAGGGATCTTCATCATGGCATTGAGGGCGCGCCACAAGGGTTCCAGACCCTGGCCGGTTTTGGCTGAAAATAGCAGCAGTTCTTCGCGCGCGCATGCGAACTGTTCGGCAATAAGGCGCAAGGGGCGGCTCTGTTTGTTGTGCGAGAGCTTATCCGCCTTGGTCACCACGATCCGGTAGGGCCGCTGATGATCGTCCAGCCATTGGATCAGATCGAGTTCTTCCTGCCGGGGGACGCGACGAATGTCCACCAGCACCACGACCCCCATCAGCGTCGTGCGGGACGCCAGATAGGTTTCGACCATGGGGCCCCACTGCTTTTTAACCGCCACCGGGACGCGTGCATAGCCATACCCCGGCAGGTCCACGAAGGAAAGGTTGCCGTTGATCAGGAAAAAATTGATCAGCTGGGTGCGGCCGGGCGTGTTGCTGGTCTTCACCAGCCGTTTGCGGTTGACGAGCTTGTTGATGAGCGAAGATTTACCGACATTGGATCGCCCCGCAAAGGCAAATTCCGGATAGTCCGGCGGCGGATATTGTGTGGGGTTGACGGCACTGGTGACGAATTCAGCGGTTTTAACGATCATTGCCAGTCTGTTGGCCGTCTTTGCGACGGCACGAATCCTTTCCGCAACCTCTTCCGGTTGAGTCTTGCCAGGGGTTCCGGAAGCTATCCATGGTCCTTCAGATAGCGTGCCAGGCGGTCCATGCCCAGCGCGATGTTTTCCAGCGAGTTTGCATAGGAGAAGCGGAGATAGCCTTCCGCGTTGGGGCCGAAGTCGATACCGGGAGTGACACCCACGCCTGCTTTCTCGAGAATGTCGAAGGCCAGACGGTAGGAATCCTCTGAAATATGCCGCGCATTGGCAAAGACATAAAAGGCCCCCGTAGGCTCCACCGTGATGCCGAAGCCCATCTCGCGCAGGCGACGGATCATAAAAATCCGGCGCTCATTGTAAATCGTCTTCATGCGCGCTGTGTCGTCATCGGCTTGGGTCAGGGCCGCGACGCCCGCCTTTTGCACCATGGTATTGGCCGAGATAAAGAAGTTTTGCACCAGTTTTTGAATCGGGCGGATGAACTCCGGGGGTGCGATCAGGTAACCCAGTCGGAAACCCGTCATGGCAAACAATTTGGAAAATCCGTTCAGGACAAAGGCCTGATCGGTATATTCCAGAATGCTATGCTCTTGTCCCTCATACACCAGCCCATGGTAGATTTCATCAGAAACGACATAGGGTTCCAGTTGGCTGATGGCTTTCATCCGCTCGGCCGAGAGGAGATTGCCGGTGGGGTTGGAGGGCGAGTTGATGAAAATGGCTCGGGTACGGTCCGTAATTTTGGCCGCGATCGCGTCCGGTCGATACTGAAACCCGTCTTCCTCGTATACGGGGACTGTGACCACCCGACCCTGAACAAATTTAATAAAGTTTGGATAGCAGGCGTAGTGTGGGTCGGAGATGATGACTTCGTCGTCCGGCTCCAACAAAGCGGCGAACAGCAGCAACATGGCAGGTGACGTGCCGGGCGTAATGATGATGTGGGCGGGATCCACCATGACCTTGTAGGTCCGTTGATAATAGTCACTGATGGCGTCGCGCAGTTCAGGCAGCCCCAGGCTGTGACAATAATGGGTGTGGCCCTCGTCCACTGCCCGGCAGAGGGCATTCTTGATGCATTGTGGGGTGTCGAAATCCGGCTCGCCAACTTCGAGATGCACGACGTCGATCCCGCGTTTTTCCATCTCACAGGCCCGCTCCAGGACATCCATCACGATGAAAGAGCTGATATTTTCGGTGCGTTTGGCAACCATGGGCTAACCTTTTTTTCGCTTGGAGGTCAGAGCGGTGACATTTTCGTATCGGCTTTTGACGATACGCCTATACCACTTTGTTCAGCGGGTACTCAATAATGCCCTCCGCCCCGTTTTTCAATAGCTCCGGAAT
>Ga0316195_10000981_pt1 | contig 12312 bp, 11 predicted proteins | sample Phised1_MG_FD_204937 | JGI IMG/M metagenome (GOLD analysis project Ga0316195, IMG submission 204937) | Coastal sediment microbial communities from Maine, United States - Phippsburg sediment 1 | ecosystem: Environmental > Aquatic > Marine > Coastal > Sediment | place: USA: Maine | collected... | reverse complement strand
GATGACGTAGTAGCGATCGGTGTCGGCCAGCCGGCCGGGCCCGATTTTCGCCCATTTCAGCACGTCGCCGCTGCTGCCGCCGAACCAGGTCGGAAATACGATCACGTTGGATTTGTCCGCGTTCAGTGTGCCGGCGATCCGGTAGCCGATACGGCAGTCCTGCAGGACCTCGCCGGAAACCAGCTGTAGATCTCCGATTCCGGCGAACTGCTGTGGAGGTTCGGCCATGTCGGCCAGGGCTTGGGTTCCGATGAGACAGAAAACAACGCTCCAGAGGCGTAGCAACACGAGCAGCTCCTTATGGACAGGGCGACCAGTCCATAGCATACGCAATCTCCGGACTCTCATGCGTCGCTCGCAAGGATCCGCCTGATGTACGCGGCCGCCATGCGTACCTGTTCGCGCTGCCGTCGGCTGGCCTGGCCTCGGTGGGTGATTTGCAGGTCTTCGTCGAGGTAGAGCAGTTGCCAGCGCGGCACCGGCGCTGCCGGAGTTTCGGGAAAGTCGCCCGCCATACACGGTGAGGAGTACACCTCGGGCAGCTCTGGCGCGGTGGGCACGATGGCCAGGTCTTCGAGGCCGCGTGCCACCCGGTCGATCTGCGCCTGGCCAAGGGTACGCAGCAGATTCGAGATCTGCGCCATCGTGAGCTTCCCCTCGCGCGCCCTGCGAATAAACGCGAAGCAATTCCAGGTGTTTTGGCCGTAGTGGGCGCGCCGACCGCGGCCGGTCTTGTGCTGCGGCGGCAGCACATTCTCAACATAGTGCCGCGCGGTACGGGAGGTCAGGCTGAAGGCGCTGGCCAGATCTTCGAGGGTGTAGGTGGATTGGTCGCTCATCGGCATGCCCATATTCGACAGGTTAATTTGTCATTTAGCTCATATTAACAAAATAAATTGTCGAAGTAAGCCATTTTCTCTACAAATTCGGGGGCTTAATCCGACTGCCTGGAAACGGGAATGCCGATTGATTCACTATGAAAACTGGCATATGCTTTGACATATGCCAAAACGATTGAAAGGTCATGAATTTCCAGCTGAGCGGCACGTGCGCCTGTTTCGCAACGGCCGCAACCAGGCGCTGCGTATACCCAGGGAGTTCGAGCTTGCTTGCGATGAGGCCATCATCAGCCGGGACGGCGATCGCCTGATCGTGGAGCCAGTGCGAGCGGAGGGTTTGTTGGCCCTGCTGGCGAGCCTGCGGCCGCTCGAGGAATCGTTTCCGGACGTCGATGAAACTTTGCCGCCGTTGGATGACGTGCCGCTTTAGCCATGCAGCCGCGTTTTTTGTTGGACACCAACATCCTGTCGGACCTGGTGCGTCGCCCGCAAGGCAAAATTGCGGACTGGATTGCACACGAGGGGGAGAGCAGCATTTGCACCAGCATCGTGGTCGCATCCGAGCTGCGCTTCGGCGCGGAGAAGCTCGGTTCCGCGCGCCTCACCCGCCAGCTCGGGATCATTCTTTCCGCCCTGGACATCCTGCCGCTGGACGAGCCGGCAGACCGCCACTACGCGAAACTGCGCTGGCATCTTGAACAGCGCGGATCGCCTATCGGGCCGAACGACCTGCTGATCGCTGCGCACGCCCTGGCCCTGGACTGTACGGTGGTAACAGCCAACGATCGTGAATTCTCGCGCGTGCCGGGCTTGAAAGTAGTCAACTGGCTTAATGGCTGAGGGCGAGGCCTGCCCATACCGCGTGGAAGGGCCGTCTGCCAGCGTTCACTGCTCCTGGTAGAGCCCCGGCCGATCGAAGAAATCGGCCAACTGGATCAACAGGCGTTCGGCCGGCTCCAGTCGCTCGAACTGACTCAGCACTTCGACGGCCAGAGCCGGCTCGTCGGTGATCAGCGCGTCCGCTCCACGCCCGATCATGCTGGCCATGCCGATGGGGTCGTTGACCGTCCACACGAAAACTTCCTTGCCGCGTTGGTGGGCTGCTCGGATGAGGTGGCGTGACCCGGCACGCCCGTTCAAAGCCAAAAAGTCGAGATCGAGGTCTGCCAGGTTGCCGACAGCGACTGAAGACAGCAACCCCACTTTCCACTCAGGCCGTAGCCGCCGCAGCGTCTGGATGCCCTCGTAGCTGAGCGACATGAATAGGACCTGGTCCGTCATGCCGGTGCGCTCGACGATCTCGGCGACGCGCTCTTCGAGCCGGACCTGCTTGCCGTAGTATTTCAGCTCGATATTGACACCGATGCGGCCCTTGCACAGATTCAGCACCGCTTCCAGCGTAGGGATGCGCTGGTCGGCGAACCCGGGGTCGAACCGGGAACCGATATCCACCTGCTGGAGTTGCTCCAGCGTGGAGCCGGCCACCGTCAGCGCGGAGCCGCCGATTTTCTTGAGATCGCTGTCGTGGATCACCACGACCCGGCCGTCAGCGGTTTCCTGCACGTCGATTTCGACCCATTGGGCGCCGCTGTCGATGGCCAGCTCGATCGCGGCGATGGTGTTCTCCGGCGCCGCTGCCGAAGCGCCGCGATGGGCCATGATGCTGGTCGGCGTTTCAAACTGCAGCCGCTCGATCAGCAGCCAGGCCAGCAACAGGGCGGCCACGAAACCGGCCAGCAAACCCCAAGCGAACACGCGGCGGTCGGCCAGCAGCGGGTGGCTCACAGCGGTGTCGGCGATGGACTCGGGGCGCACTTCAGCGCGCAGGCCGCGATCGGTGAACAGCTTCATGATCAGCAAACTGAGCCAGGCGGAAGCCGCGAAGGTGACCGCGAAGTACAGCACGAAGCCGGTCAGCGAGACCAGGCCGAGCGCCAGTAGCAAAGCCTTGATTGATCCGGCAGCATGTGGGATCAGGTACATGCCGGCCAGCGTAAGCAGCGCCGACACGGTCGCAGTCAGCAGCAGGCTGGCGATCAGCCAGGCCAGCAGCCAGGCGCCGATCGCGCCGCGGTGACCCCTTGCCGCTCGCTTGCTGTCCGCCAGTGCTTGCCGGGGCGAGCGCCCGCTGAACATCGATAGCGGCAGGCAGAAAATCCAGTTGATGAACAGCCTTAGCAGGTTGGCGCCGCAGGCCAGGCCAATCACACTGCCCAGTGCAATCGCCCACCGCCACTCTGCCGGCTTCTCCGCCAGGTAGTAGTTGATGTCATAGTCGGACAGCAGCAGTTGGAACACGAGAAGCAGCAGCAATACGAATGGCAGCAGGTTCAGCAGCACACGCAGCAGTATCAGCAGGGCCAGCTGGAACAGGCTGGACATCCGTCCGACCAGGAACAGCAATACCTGTTTTACCGACGCTGCTTCGCCCGCATTGGTCGAAGCGGCGACCACCAGCAGGGCCGCGTGCCCGAGGAAGATGATGATGGAGAAGATCGACCCGAGCACCAGCGCACAGATGAAACCGTATGGGCTCAGAACGAAGAACAGGATGTCCTGGTCCGAGAGGGCGGCGCTGCCCGACAGGGAAACCGCCAACCTCAGCAGCCCGGTAGCCGCAGGCGTCAGGATGGTGAACACCAACACGCTCACCGCCAGGTGGATGGCCAGGAAGCGGGTCCAGTTGGCCAGGAATCGCCGGGTTAGTGCAGCGGCATCGTCGCGCATCGATTTCATATCCACCGGGCATCTCCCTTCAGGTCGGCGTCGGCGGCCTTGGTGAAAGGCCGCCGACTTTGCTGTCTGGTAATCTAAGCGCCATCGGCAGGGGCTCGCAACATGCAATGTGACAAGGACTGGAGCGTCTATATCATCCGTTGCGACGACGGCAGCCTCTACACCGGGGTCAGCACGGACGTCGACCGCCGCTTTCGCGAGCATCTCGACACACGCCGCGGGGCGAAGTTTTTCAAAGGCCGCGCGCCACTGGAAGTGGTCTATCGCGAGGCAGGCCATAGCCGCAGCAGCGCAACGCGGCGCGAGGCCGCCATCAAGAAACTCAATCGGGACTCGAAGCTGCGACTCATCCACGAAAATGCGGCTATGCTTAGATGACACAGCGCAAAACGGGAGGCCATCGTGCCCGGTGACATGCTCAAGATTTCTGAAGACTTCTGGAACATCCGCGGTTCCTACAAAATTGGCGGCATCATCGACGTCGGTACGCAGGCCTCGCTGGTGCGGCGCGCCAACGGCCGCTTCGTCTTCCTCGATTCCTACACGCTGACCAGCAGGGTCAGCCGGGAGGTCGACGAGTTGACCGGCGGGGGGGAGAACGTCGAGGCAATTCTGAATCTGCATCCCTTTCACACGGTGCATGTGCGCAAGATGCATGAGCTGTTTCCGCGGGCGCGGTTGTACGGAACGGCGCGCCACCTGCAGCGTTTCCCGGATCTGCCCTGGGAAGAAGTGCGTATGGAAGACACCGCAGTGCACGAGGAGTTCGCGGATGACTTCGACTTCTCGGTGCCGCGTGGGGTTGACTTCATTTCCGCCGATGAAAAGGTCCACTTCTCCTCGGTGCTGGCGTTCCACCTGGCATCGCGGACCATTCATTCCGACGACACGCTGATGTATATCCGGATGCCCGCGTTGCTGCGCCTGTTCGGCTTGAGCAATGCCGTGAGTTTTCATCCCACGCTGGCCAAGGCACTGGAGCGAAGGCCGGGAGCCGCCAGCGACTTCCGCAGCTGGGCCGAGCAGTTGATCGAGGGCTGGCGCGATGCCGAGAACCTCTGTGCGGCCCATACCGCGGCACTGCTGGCGCGAGAGAACAACGGCCAGCCTATTCACAAGCGACTGCGCAAGGCGCTCGACAAAGTGGGCAACACTTTGCAGGCACACGAGCGGAAGTACGGCTAGCCAGGTGTTTCGCATCCAGACACAGAACCCGGAGGACACTCATGTACCGACTTCACGGTTTTTACACCCAGAACACGATGAAAACACTTTATGTTCTCGAGGAACTGGGTGTCGAGTTCGAGTATCGCTTCGTCGACCTCGCGAAGGGCGAAAACCGAACCGATGCCTTTCGCGCCATGACCCCGGTCGGCAAGGTTCCGGTGCTCGAGCACGACGGCGAGTTCCTGTTCGAGTCCGGCGCCATTTGCCGCTACGTCGCCAGCCTGGAGCACTCGCCGCTGTACCCTGCTGACAAGCTGCAGCGGGCGCGGGTGGACCAGTGGATGACCTTTTTCACCTGCCATCCCGGCCGTTGGCTGACCGACATCTACTTCGAAAAGATCATCAAGCCGATGGCTGGCATGGGCGAGACCGACCTTGCGGCCTGCGACAAGGCGGCCAAATTCGCCCACCAGCAGCTCAAGGTGATCGAGCGCTGGTTGGAAATGAGGGACTGGCTGGCCAACGACGCGCTTTCCATTGCTGAACCATTCGCGCTGGCATACATGGAGCAAGTGCATGCCATTGGGTTTTCTCTCGATGAGCATCCGCGCGTGCAGGCCTGGCTGCAGCGCCTGGAAGCCCGTGAGGGCACCGAACGTGCGCGGGCGCGGGTGCGGCCTTACCAGGTGTAATTTCGCGCCGCCAGTTCCTGCGACCCGGTCTTTCGGCTTGCCTATTCCAGCGGTATTCGCCCGGCGTTCTGCGCCAGCCACTGCTCGAAAGTCTGCAGTGACGGATTGAGGGCGCGACTTTCGTCCAGGTTCCGGGCACCGCAATAGTAGTCCTCGAAATCCCGCTTGAACTGGAACATGTTGCCGAGGTCCTCGGCGCCGGGGAAGCCGAAGGCCCGGTACTCGGCGGGGCTGACCGCGTTGTAGCGGACCTCCTCGCCCAGCGCTTCGCTGAGCGCCCGGGCCATCTGCGCACCGGCCAGGTGTCCGCCGGCGATGCCGACGGTCTTGCCGACGTAGTCAGCGGGCTTGCTGAAGATGCCCATCGCGCAACGGCCGATGTCGGCGGCGGCGATGCCAGGCAACTTCTTGTCGGCGGTCGGCAGGGTGAAAAGCAATGTGCCGTCCGGCCCCCGTTTTGGCCCCATGCCAAAGTGAATCAGGTTGTCCCAGTAAAACGAGGTCAGCAGGAAGGTAGTGGGCACAGCGGCATCCGTGAAAAACTGGTTCGCCTCGCCCTTGGCGTCGTAGTGCGGCACCTTGTAGCGCTCCATCAGCGTGGGCATGCGGTCGTCTTCCAGCGGGACCCAACCGCGGGTGTCCTCCAGCGTCGACCAGACGACGTGCTGCAGGACGGCGGCACGGGCGGCCGCGGCCAGGTTGCGCGCCTGGTCCTGTTCCTTGTCCGGCGAAAAATGCTCCCAGAAATTGGTCACGCAGTACGCGCCGTAGGCGTCCGCGAAGGCCGCGTGCAGGCTGGCCTCATCGTCCAAATCGGCCTGCACCACCTCGGCGCCGAGCTCGGCCAGCTCCCGGGCTTTGTCGGAATCCGGGTTGCGGGTCAGGGCTCGCACGGCGAACTCCCCTTCGGTGTTCTCCAGGATGGCTCGAGCCAGGCCGCCACCCTGTGCGCCGGTGGCGCCGACGACTGCGATGATTTTCTGTTCACTCATGATGCGCTCCGAATGGGTTCGATCGGGGGTGTCAGCATATTCCGATCAGAACAACGGTTCCACCGGCACCGCTGCCGGCGGTTGGATTGCGAGGTAAGGAATATTGCGTGGTCAGTCAAGGCAGGTCCTGCAGCATCCGGGCTGCCGACTGGCCGATGTCGTTGTCGGCATCCATCTCAACGGCGGTGGTCAGCGCTACGCGGGCGTCGTCGATTCGCCCGACCTGGCTGCTGACATAGCCGAGCGTGAGCCAGATACGCTGGTAACTCGAATCCAGCGCAATGCCTTCGTTCAACCGCTGCAGCGCTTCTTGCGACCGGCCCAGGTAATGCAGCGTCAGCCCGAGATTGTTGTAAAGGTTGACATCCCGGTACCCCGAGGACACGAGCCGCTGGTACATGTCGCCCGCCTGGACATAGTCACCGTTGACGAACAGTTCGTCGGCTCGCTGCAGCGTCTGTTCGGGGTTCTGTACCGCGACCTGGCCCGGAAAGGTCGACATCAGCTGCTCCAGGTCGTCCGGCCCGGTGCTGTCCGGCCAGGCCATCTGGGTGTGCGGTACCGTCGCCGTGGCGGCGCCAGAGTCGTTCGTCTGGCTGATGTAGTAATGGCGGGTAAAGCCGAACACGGTCAACCCGAAGGCGACCTGGAATACCACCATCAAACTCCAAAATCGAGCACTGCGCATCATGTCGTCCCTCAGCGTGAACTGTCTGGCAGGGCGTTCCAGTTGATGATGGCGTTCCACACCAACCGGAAATCGCCCCGGTTCATATCCCGGTGAATGCCGTTGAAATTATAGCTGACGATGTGCCCCTGGCCGGTCGGCGTATCCAGCACCGCCGGCTTGCCGGCCAGTTCGCCCGCACCGCGCATGCCACCGCTCACGACCATCGCGCCGTCGCCGCCCCAACTCAACACGACGTGCCGCTCGTCGACCGGGCCGGTCAGGCAGGAGGTGCAGTAGGCCATGGTCAGCCAGCGCCGCGGCGTGTCGTACACGGGCAGATTGGTGCGGAACACCGCGGTCTCCGCGCCATAGCCGTAGGCAATGGGGTGGCTGGGCTGCCGGAACGTCACGCGCAACTCGGCGCCCGGGGTAAACACATTGGGCGCGTCCGCGCGCGGCACGCTGCGCACCAGCCCGCCTTCCAGCGCCAGCGCGGTGCCGGAGCCGAGGGTCAGCAGCACGCCACCGGTCTCGACAAACTGCTGCAGATTGGCCAGCCCTGCATAACCCGGACCACCCGTGATGTCGTCGGACGCGACCGGTTGGCCGAGGCTCGGAAACTCCGGTGAGGCGCGAAACGGCATGGGCCCGTCGGTCGCCGGGATGCCGCTGATCTGGCCGGACAGCTGCAGGCGGGAGAAGGGGCCGTAGATGATCACGTCCACCTGGTCTTCCAGCTCCCCGGCGCGCAGGTCTTCATCGCGCAGGTAGGTGTAGGGAATACCCTGGTGATCGAAGATGAGGCGGATCCAGCCCATCATGTCGGTATCGGCCCATGGCACCCATAGCCCGACCCGCGGGACCGGCGCGGCATGGTGAGCAACCTCCGGTACGGCCCGAGTGGACTGGAAATCCAGCGCCAACTCGGCGGCCACGGCGCCGATGGCCGCGTTCAGTTCGCCGGCCGACTGCTCCCCGCCGGCCGTGATGATCCAGGAGCCGGGCGGGTAGTCGACCTTGCCCTGGCTGAAGACCGCTTCAGCGATGTGCACCGTGAACGCGGCCAGCCGGAAACGGGCGGCCAGCAGGGATTCCTGGCCCTGGTCGCGCAACAGGTAGACGGGGCCGTTACCCTGCATCTTGCCGCTGGCAGTCGCGTCTTCCTCGAGCAGCTCACTCGGCGCTGACTTGATACGCTCGTCCTCGACGCGCACGGCTTCGACATCGAAACCCACGGGGTAGGCCCAGGACACGTCGTCGTAGGGCAGTTGCTCATAGTCAGTAGGGAAGCGCTGCGGTTCGAGCACGTCGAGGGCAAAGTTGCGATAGGGCTGATCCAGCCTGACGATGTAATCCCCTCGTTCGAACTCGCCCTCTTCCAGCGACACATCGGCGGACAGACGCCCCACCTCGATACGCTGATCGCGCAGGCGGTTGATCATCTGGGCCACCCTCAGGCGGTCCGGCTGTTCGGCCCGCACCAGGTAGGCCCACGGCCTTTCCTGCACGCCCTTCTGCCAGGAGTTGTAACCGGTCTGGTAGAAGTCCCGCAGCAGCTCGTCGGCGTGCCGGGCCGACCAGTCGAGGATCGCCAGGGCGCCCGTCTGCTGGTAGTTCACGTTGTCCCTCATTGACCAGCGGAACACCGGATCCGGCGGCCAGGGCCGGTACCACTCGCGGGTCAGGCTGTCGGCGTCGGCATGGCGGGTGACGGTTTCCGCGGTGGCGTTGCCAAAGGTCTCGTAGCCGCGCCCGATGGCGTTGTGGTTGATGGCGATGGAATCGAGAAAGTGGTGGCCGAAGCCTTCACCGAAGTTCCAGGTCCACACGCCCGGCATGCCCATGGCGTTCATCGTGGTCATTTCATGGAAGCTCATCTCCAGCCAGCGCGAGGTCACGATCGGATCCAGGTGCGGGTTGTAAGGGCCGGTGCCGTTCCAGCTCAACAGCAGCGAAATCGCCTCGTGCAGGTCGTGCACCACCACCGGGTGGTAGTCGAAATACATGGTGTGCACCGCGCGGGTCGCGGCAAAGGCCTTCTGGTGCGCGTCGCGGTTGATGTCCACGAATACGTAGCGGCTCCAGTACGGCGGGCTCTGTCGCGGCAGCGCGTCGAAATCGGTCTTGCCCTTCAGGTATTGATGGAACCAGTCGGTGACCTTGCTGCGCCCGTCGGGTTCCGAAATGGGGTTGATCAGCACCAGCAGTCTCTCGCGGATGGCGCGGATCATGGGCTGTTCGGAAACCGCCAGCCGGTAAATCAGCTCCATGCACATCTCACCGCTGCCGGTCTCGTCCGCGTGCAGATTGCAGTTGAAGTAGTAGGCCGGGCGCGCCGAGGCGATGAGCGCATCAGCCTCTTCCGGGGAAGTACGTCGCGGGTCGGCCAGCGCGGCGCTGGCGGCCTTGAGCCGATCGAGGTCACGGATGCCGGCTTCGTCGGCAATCACGGCCAGCACGATGTCACGGCCCTCCTCCGAGACGCCGATGGTCTCCACGTGCACGCGGCCGGAGGTCTGGCCTACCCGGCGCACATAGTCGACGATCCGTGCCGGCTGGGTCAGTTCGCCGGGCGCGCCGACCATGTGGCCAAGGTGCTGCGTGGGCGAGGGCACCGTGTCCGAGGCGGGCAGGTAGGCGACCCACGGGCTGAGAAAGCGCGGCTCCGTCGTAGCCTCGGCGATGGCCTCGATCGATCCGGGCTCGGCAACGTCTGGCGATGGATCGACGCCCTGCGCGGCGGCGAAGCTGGAACCCACCAGGGCGTTGAGAAGGAGAAACCATGTAACAGCATTTTTCATGGCCTGTTGTACCTCGGTCCGGTGCAGTCTTGAAAACAACCGCCATCATACTCAATTCCGGCATGGATTCCGGCCAGCGAGTGGCAGCCGCCGGATTGGTGCTGCCCACGCGCATGAATGAGTTACGCTAGTGCAGTCATGATTTTCGATCTGCATTCACACACTCGCTGCTCGGACGGCTCACTGGAGCCGCTCGAGCTCGTGGCTCGCGCCATCGACAAGGGCGTGGACGTGCTGGCTATTACCGACCACGACACGCTCGATGCCTACAAGGGGCTGTCGCTGCAGCAAGGTCGGCTAGGACTTGTCGCGGGCATCGAGTTTTCCACCCAGTGGGAATCGACCGGTATCCACGTGCTCGGTCTGAACGTCGATCCCGCCAGTGATGCGATCCTCGCCGGTGTGCACTACCAGACCGAGGCGCGCCGGCAGCGCGCCGAACGGATTGGCGAGGTCCTGGAGAAAAAGGGCGTTCCGGACGCGTTTGCCGGGGCCGCGGCCCTGGCGCACAGCGGTTACATCGGCCGCCCGCATTTCGCGCAATACCTGGTGGATATTGGCCGGGCCAGGTCGATAGAGGATGCATTCCGCAAGTACGTCGGTGACGGCAAGGCGGGCGATGTCAGGCAGCACTGGGCCGATCTGCCGCGGGTCGTGCAATGGATTCGGGAAGCCGGCGGAATCACCGTGCTGGCCCACCCTTTGAAATACAAACTGACGCGAACCAAGCTGAAACGATTGTTGGCAGCCTTTATGCAGGCCGGCGGGCAAGGCATGGAGGTCGTGTCGGGACAGCAGAATCCGCAGCAGACCGCCGGCATGGGCCAGCTGTGCCAGCAGATGAACCTGCTTGCCTCCTGCGGCTCGGATTTCCATAGAGCCGATACCCATTGGGGCGAGCTGGGCAAATTTCCGGCGCTGCCGAGGAATGTCACCCCGGTGTGGGAAAGGTTCTCCTGACGGGTCGCCTGCCGCTCGCGCGGTCTAATCCCGGAGAATTTCAGGCAGCGGCTTTGGTTCAGGCAGCGGCGGCGGCAGCGGCTCGCGCGGCATCAGTTCATCCCGTGTCGCGGCGTCGTACACAAGGGCAGCCAGGAAGGCGGCCGAGACCATCAGGTCCTGGGGCAGCACGTGGTCGACGGTGTCGACGTTCGAGTGATGGGTGTGCGACCAGTAGTCCAGCTGGTCCTGCAGCAGGTCGAAGGCCGGCAGGCCGACCGCGTCGAAGGCCTGGTGGTCGGTGCCCCAGTCGTTGCGCGGCACGATCGCCGTGACGCCCAGTTCCTCGAAGGGTCGCATCAGTTCGGCGAAGATCGGTCGCACCATGTCGTTGGCCTGGGTCAGTATGCCGCGCGTGCGCCCACTGCCGGTGTCGATGTTGAAGTACACCGAAAACGTCTCGTGCTCCGGCTTCAGGGTCATGCTGACCGGGTCGCCGAAGTGCTCGCGCACGTAGGCGCGCGAACCCAGGTGGCCGATTTCCTCGCCGTCCCACAGGCCCAGGCGCACGGTCCGGTCCAGGTCGAGATCAAGGGTTCGCAGGATGCGCATGGCTTCCATCACGACCGCAACACCCGCTGCGTTGTCGGTTGCGCCGGTGCCGGCGTGCCAGGAATCGAGGTGCGCCCCCATCATCACCACCTCGCGGCGTTTGACCTTGCCCGGCAGTTCCGCGATCACGTTCGCGCCCTCGGCGTTCTCTTCCGGAAACGAGGCCTCGACGTTGACGCTCAGGGTGACCGGCACGTCGCGCTCGAGTAGGCGCAGCAGCCGGTTGTAGTGCTCCGGCATCAGCTGCACGGCCGGGGGCGGGATGCTGGTCGAAGCCATGTGCGAGCCGAAGCTCTCGGCGAATATGACGCCGCCATTGCCCTCGGTATTGGTCGTCATGACAGCCACGGCATGCTCGTCATTGAGAAACCGGATCAGGCGATCCATCAGCCGGTCATGGCGGCCCGAGTAGTCCGACTGGATCTCGGCCGGCACCACTTCGTACTGCAGCCAGCGCTCATCGGTATCGACCGGAAGTTTGAGCAATGGCCACTCGTATACATCGGTCAGCAATGGGTCGCGCGCCGACTTCATGTCGTCCAGATCCGCAGTGGTCCAGCGCTGGGTTTCCGGCTCCGACGGCAGATTAAAAGTCCGCCTGGGCGCGAGCAGCACGATGTGGCCGTCCAACTTGCCGGCATATTGCTGCTTGTACGTTTCGATGCGCTGGGCGAGTGCGACCAGGTCGCTCTGTTGCGGATCCTCGTCGTCGTCCCATAGCGGAGCGAAGACCACCGGCGCCGTGAGCGTGCCGTCGGTGCCGGCACTCCATGCCAGTGGTACCGCGTTCAGGCTGGTCGCCTGCGGCTCGACCATCTGCACGGCAACGCTTGACCACGCCCAGCTGCGGCCGATTGTGCCGAA
>Ga0316195_10000980_pt1 | contig 12313 bp, 9 predicted proteins | sample Phised1_MG_FD_204937 | JGI IMG/M metagenome (GOLD analysis project Ga0316195, IMG submission 204937) | Coastal sediment microbial communities from Maine, United States - Phippsburg sediment 1 | ecosystem: Environmental > Aquatic > Marine > Coastal > Sediment | place: USA: Maine | collected... | reverse complement strand
TGTAATATCTGGCACCTTGAACGTATGGTTTGTATGATCTGTTCTTCATCTTCGGCAATAAAAATGAATACCGTTTTAGCCGGAGGCTCTTCTATCAATTTTAGCAGTTTATTGGACGCTGCAACATTCATCGTTTCAGCCATCCAAAGTATCATTATTTTGTATCCGCCTTCATAGGATTTTAGGGAAAGTTTTTTTACAATATCATATGCTTCGTCAACGCCAATTTGCCCTTGTTTCTTTTCAATACCAATAGATTGATACCAATCAAAAAGATTTCCATAAGGCTGTTCTTTTACAAATTGTCGCCATTCCGGCAAATAATGATTACTTACAGCATGCGATTTAACTTTATCGGAATTCGAAACCGGAAATGCAAAATGTAAATCCGGATGAGATAATGATGCACATTTCAGGTTGCATGAGTCTTCAATGGGAATATTTTCACCACCCGAATTCCCGCACAACAAATACTGTGCATAAGCCAAAGCGGTTTCCAGCGTACCGCAACCCTCAGGCCCCACAAATAATTGGGCATGTGGCACGCGTCCTGCATCGGCACTTGACCAAAGATGATTTTTAATATGAGAAAGCCCAAGAATATCCTTAAATAACATACCTTCAAATATAGGACATTTGATTATCTAACAATAAATTATTGAGGCTGCCTTTACCTGAATTGTAATAATCTTTACATTTGCGATTCTCAAAAACAAGTAATCCGGATGGTAACAGTAGATGATTTTAATTTTGAAAACAAAAAGGCTTTAATACGGGTAGATTTTAATGTGCCATTGGATGCAGATTTTAATGTAACCGATTCAAACCGTATTGAAGCAGCAAAACCAACAATTATTAAAATCCTCGAAGATGGGGGAAGCGTGGTCCTTATGAGTCACCTGGGGAGACCTGATGGTAAGCGAAATCCTGGATTATCCCTGGCTCATATTTGTGAAAAAGTATCAGAGGTTTTGGGAGTTGAGGTGAATTTTGTCGAGGACTGTGTGGGGAAAAAGGCAGAAAAAGCAGTGGCTGAATTACAAAACGGAGAAGTCCTTATGCTTGAAAATCTTCGGTTTTATCCTGAAGAAGAAAAGGGAGATGTATCATTTTCCAAGCAATTGGCTCGTTTGGGAGATATTTTTGTCAATGACGCCTTTGGCACGGCCCACAGGGCACATGCATCCACAACTATAGTGGCTCGTTTTTTTCCTGACAGAAAATGTTTTGGCTACCTGCTTGCCAAGGAAATTAAAGCCATAGACAAGGTTATGAAAACTGGCGAAAAACCGGTTACTGCAATACTTGGTGGCGCCAAGGTTTCCTCAAAGATTACTATTATTGAAAATATTCTGAGCAAAATTAATCATCTGATTATAGGTGGTGGAATGACATATACTTTTGTAAAAGCCCAAGGAGGTAAAGTTGGAAACTCCATATGTGAGGATGATAAAATGGATCTTGCCCTTTCTATTCTTAAGAAAGCTAAAGATCTGGGGGTTCAGGTTCATCTCCCGGTAGATGTTATTGCTGCTGACGACTTCAATAACGATGCAAACACAAAAATAGTTGCCGTTGACAACATACCTGATGGCTGGCAGGGATTGGATGCCGGGCCAAAGACATTGGAAATCTTCAAAGAGGTTATACTTTCCTCTAAGACAATATTATGGAATGGCCCTATAGGCGTTTTTGAAATGGAAAACTATTCTAAAGGAACCATAGCCATAGGCAACTATATTGAAGAAGCTACAGAAAATGGAGCATTTTCATTGGTTGGAGGAGGAGATTCGGTAGCTGCAGTAAAACAATTTGGGTTTGAAGACAAAGTAAGCTATGTATCTACGGGAGGAGGCGCTATGCTGGAAAGCCTTGAAGGAAAATCTCTACCTGGAATTGCGGCAATATTAGAGGCTTAAAGGCGTTATCGATAAACGGACTTTTTGCTTTTTATAATTAGTTTAAGAAGCATTATTTTAATGTTACATAAAAAAATGCGATTTTCGCTTACACCCTACGGCCAAAAATCAGATTTATGACTGCAATTAGAGAAATCATTCTTTGTATTTTTCTTCTTTTTTTTGTTGGACCAATGTTGGCACAAAAACAAGAGGAACCATCAGTTTTGGAGGGTACTTCCTCTATAAATATGGCAGATAAAGAAAAGGTTGAAATAATTAAAAAACCACTGAATCTGGATGCCGTATTCAAAGAGACTTTGACCAAAGAAGATCCTTCAGATCAACAGACCGGGACAGTAGAGGGTTATAGCCTTACCGACAATACCAGGGCTGCCAAATACGACAGTTTGTGGATGAAGGAACTTTATGAAAATGCAAGGCTTTATGACGAAATGCAGGCATATGTCTCCAATCTGGAAACAGACTCCTTAAAACAGATTACCCTTGATACAGAAGTTTTAAAGGAAAGATTGGAATTGTTAAATCAGAAGACTCCTTTTAACATCGAGTATAACCCCTCACTGGAAAGAGTAATTCAATCTTTTTTATTGCGGAAGCATGAATTTATGGAACGCATGATTACAGCAAGCCAATTTTATTTCCCCATGTTTGAACAGGAATTGGACAATTATAATATTCCTTTGGAAATAAAGTATCTGGCAATCGTGGAATCTGCGTTAAACCCGAGAGCCAAATCAAGAGTCGGAGCTACAGGTCTTTGGCAGTTTATGTATAGCACGGGAAAAATGTATGGGTTGGATGTAAGCAGTTATGTGGATGAGCGTAGTGATCCAATAAAATCGACCCAGGCGGCATGCAAATATCTATCTAAGCTTTATGAAATCTTTGGAGACTGGGATTTGGCGCTGGCAGCCTATAATTCAGGGCCCGGAAATGTAAATAAGGCTATTAGAAGATCCGGTGGATATACAAACTATTGGAATATTAGAAGAAATCTGCCGCGGGAAACGGCAGGTTATGTACCGGCGTTTTTGGCCACGATGTATTTATTTGAATATGCAGATGAGCATGGAATTGAGTTAAGCAAGGTTGAGCGCCCCTATTTTGAAACTGATACGGTACATGTTAGAAAACTTATAACATTTGACCAAATTTCAAAACTTGTGGGGGTAAGCAATGAAGAGTTAAAAGTTCTAAACCCATCTTACAAATTAGAGATTATTCCCAAAATCAAAGGAAAGGAATATACCTTGCGTCTACCGAAGGATGCTATTGGCAAATTTGTAGCCAATGAGGAGGCTATTTATGCATTCACGGAAGAAGAGAACAAAAGCAGGGAAAGCACTTTGCCAGAGCTGGTCATAGCAGAAGAAAGAATTAGATATAAGGTTAGAAGCGGTGACTACCTGGGTAAGATTGCGGAACGCTACGGTGTTGGAGTTAGTCAAATTAAACAATGGAATGGCCTTAGAAGTAATGATTTAAGAATTGGTCAGCGCCTCACTATATTTCCGAGAAAACCGGTAACAGCTGTTTCATCCGGTAAAACGACGCCTGTAAAGACTTCTTCCGAGGTTAGTGTTTCTGGGAACTTCAAAAGCCATACAGTAAAAGAAGGGGATTCATTATGGACCATTTCCAGAAAATATCCTGGAATTACTATTGAAAATTTACGACAATGGAATGGTATTAGTGGTAACAATCTTAAGCCGGGCACAAAATTGAAATTGTGTGATTGTTCATCCTAAAATGAAATATATGAAATACTTTGGATCGCTATTTTTAGCTGTATTTATTTTACTTTCTTGTAATGACAAAAATAAAAAAACATATAAACCTGTTTCTGTAGGCGCCATTAATTCGCTAGCCGTGGTCATGGACAATGAGCTTTGGGAAGGTAAGGTTGGAGATAAAGTTAGAGAGCATTTTGCCGCACCCATAGTAGGACTTACCTGGAATGAACCCCAATTTTCTATTGAGCACATGCCACTTAAAGTGTTTACGGGGATGACAAGGCATAGACGTTCCGTTTTATATGTGAGTTTAGATACCCTGGATTTGGCACACATAAAGACGGATTTATATGCAACTCCTCAAAAAGTAGGGGTGATAAAGGGAAAAACAGAAGAAGAACTCATTGCAAACCTGGATGCCAGTGCGGATAAAATCATCACATCATTCAAAAGCACAGAAATGGAAGAAGCGCAAAAAAGATTTTTGCGATCCCTCAATAAAGATACCATTCTGCAATCTAAATTTGGCATATCTCTTAGGCTTCCATCAATTTATAAGGTGGGAAAAGAGGAAGATAATTTTGTTTGGATAGACCGTGAGATTCCCAAAGGCACCATGAATATAATTGTTTACGCGATGCCCTGGGACAGTTTTGAAAATGATTCCACTTTTGTCGGGGATATTGTAAAGATGAGAGATTCAATTGGGGAAAAGTATATCCCGGGGCCTGATATTCCTAATAAAACAACCTATATGGTTACCGAAAAGGCATTTGCACCTTATGTATTTCCGGCTGAGATTGCTGGTTTGAAAGCTGCTGAGGCCAGAGGCATCTGGGAAATTCAAAATTATCCTATGGCCGGGCCTTTTTTGACTTATATTATAAATGACAAAGCTAATAACAGAAAATTGATCCTGGAGGGTTTTACATTTGCTCCTGCGACCAACAAAAGGGACTATATGTTTGAACTTGAAGCTATTCTCAAAACAGTGAAAATCAAATAGGGTTTAATAATAGCTGTTTAAAAAAGGCCCTGAAGATTAATCTTCAGGGCCTTTTTATTTATTTAATAATTTAATCAATTAGTCAAAAGCAAAACCGGTAGATACTCTAAATACAAAAGCATATATAGTAATAAGCAGTAAAGCAAAGCAAAACCATGAAAACACTTTGAAATATTTATTTAAAAAAATGTTCGTCCAATTTCTGAAAGCTTCCAGGTATAGCTCTTTAAAAAGTAATATTTTTTCCATATAATGTATTTTTTGAAGTTCTTTAGTACAAATATCTTTTTATGGATTTAATATGATATAAAAATCGGGTAAAGAGCATAAATATTTGGCGTAGGGTCGCGTCTTTTTTCCAACATCTTTGAAAGGCCTTAAATAGGCGTTTAAATACACGGAGAGCTCAATTTATAAAGAAGGGAAGGCAAGATACCTATAGCAAAGAAAAAAGCGCTCTGTTAGAAGCGCTTTTAAGGATTTAGGTTGTTTGGTATTAATCAAATGCAAATCCGGTGGCTACCCTGAACAAAAACGCATACAGCACAATGATAAAAGAAGCAAAACAAAACCACGAAAATGCTTTGAAATAATTTTTTATTACTACATGGCCAATATTTTTAAAGGCTTCAAGATAGATTTCTTTAAGAAGTAAAATATGTTTCATAGGGCTGGGTTTTTAGATTAAAGACATTATGTTAATAACTAAAATTCCTTTTAATGCGTATTTTTTGCGAGGTCTTTGTTGTGAAAATGTCATCTAGAGTGGTGAAAATCAAGGAACTAATACAAATTCTTGAACTATATCCAAATTTTAAAAGAAAACAAAAATCATTGTTGAATGCGGTTCACTTCGATTGTTAATTCCATATCCGATATTACATCTTCACAATTATAAACTCGGAGCGTCTGTTGAGCTGATGCTTTGCAGCACTACATCTAACTGTGCCATCGCATTCATTAAGCAATCTTTCTTCCCCATAGCCTATCGCACTTTCTATACGACCCGGAGAGATACCCTGTGATATCAGATATTCCCGTGTTGATTTCGCCCTTTTATCTGATAAGTATTTATTGTAAGCCTTTTTTCCTCTGGAATCTGTATGAGATTCAATTTTTATGACCATCGTTTTGTATTCATTCATTACTTCTACCAGCTTATCCAGTTCATTAGCGGCATCTTTTCTGATATAGAATCTGTCAAAATCAAAGAAGATCATATCTATTTTCAGCTTTTTAATACCATCTTCTATTACAATCAGTTCTTTTAATTTTTTCATGGACACATCTGCCTGTACTAATTCATTTTCCCTGGTAAGTACAGATTGCTCATCTAAAAAATAGGTGTCTTTAGCAGTCTTTAAAATATATTTTGTTGAGCTGTCGAGATCTTCAAATACAAAACTTCCGTCTTCTCCGGTAACCACTTCTTTTAGCTTAATGTTGTTTTCATCCAATAGCACTACCAATGCTTCAGGCATTACTTCTCCGGTCACCAATTCAGTTACAACGCCGGCAATAGCATTTTCGTTTGCTTCTTCAGGCATCAATTTCTGAAAGGAATAAATATCGTCATCCCCTTTGCCACCCCTTCTGTTTGATGCAAAAAAACCTTTTTGGGTTTCTTCATTTACAATATAGGAGAAGTCATCTTTATTGCTATTTACGGGTTGGCCAACATTTCTTACCTCCAGAAAACCCGCATCATCATCATAGGGCACTTCATATATATCAAGCCCGCCCATGCCCACATGTCCATCGGAAGAAAAATAGAGTTTCTTTTCATTGATAAAAGGAAACATTTCCCTTCGTTCGGTGTTTATTTCCGGGCCAAGATTTTTTGGTTCGGAAAATGAGCCGTCACTATACACATCTACAACAAAAATATCCGTCATACCAATGCTACCCGGCATATCTGAAACAAAATACAATTGTTTTCCATCCGGACTCAGAGCCGGATGGCCTGTTGAGTAGTCATCGCTATTAAATGGAAGTTCTTTTCCTTCAGTCCATTCCCCATCAATTTTCTCGGATATGTATATTTTCAGATTATTATTGCCGTTTTTATCACGTTTTAATTTCTTACCGTAATTATTCCGGGTAAAATACATGGTTTTATTGTCAGGCGAGAATGTTACGGCTGCTTCATGGTATTTGGTATTTATCTTTTTTGAAAATTTCAGGGCATTTTTAACCTCTTGCGACTCCTTATTTATTTTGGCGACATAAAGGTCGAGATAGGGCTGGTTATTTCGTTTATACCGACGGGTATTAAAAAAAGAAGAATCCATTGCGGAGGTAAAGACCATCTCATCATCATTGTAGAACATTGGAGAAAAGTCAGAATACCTAGAGTTGATAGCCAAATTTGCAATATTGTATTTTTCCTCAGCACTTAGCAGGTTGTCTAGTTCAATTTCATTGGGGGTTGCCCTGGTTAAATCGTCCAGATCACGACTATTCCCTTTTTTCATTTCTTTATCATATAGTCGCATCAATCGTTTGGCCCTGGCATACTTCCCGGTACCCTTTGAGGAACTGGCATATTTAAATATATTCTCGGAAGACATCTCCTCTTTGTAATTGGAATACAGCTTATCATACCAGTAATAGGCCCTCTCCATGTTGGTATTATAGTAGTGTGAATCGGCCGCTTTTTCTATTATTTCAAATGATTGATTATTTGGATTAAGTTCGAGAACCTGCTCGTATAACTCTGCAGCTTCAGCGTACCACATCTTGCTAAAGTATAAATCTGCCTTTTGAAGCAGTTTATCATTAGTAATTAGGCCGGAATCTTTTTTATTCAATCTTGAAACCGGGGGAGAATACCCATATTCCCGATTGATTTTGTCGGAGGGAATCGAAACAGAATCCTCTTTCCCGTCCAATGAAGCCAATTCTTTTGATACAGAAACTGCATTTGGATCCAAGACATTCATGATCCATAATTTATCATTGTAGTCACCATTGAGATTTGACCTGCATGAATTTATGGCCTCTTCCCAATCTTGAAATTCTTTAATATACACATAGTTTAGGCCACTTTCGGGATGGATCGCAACTTTGGAATCCAGATGATTTTTCCTTAGTTTTTCCTGAAAGGATTTCACATTGTGGACATCTCCAAAAACCCCTGCAACCAAATAATACCCATTCTTAAGCCCGGTGAACTTTGGGACTATTCTGGCAGCAATTTTATTTTTCCTGGCTGCGATAATAAATTCTTCTGAACTGTTGTTTGTCTTTTGGATCGATGTTTTGTGATCAACATCTGACATTTGATCGGTTTTAACCGATGAAAGTCCCTGAACATCCATAATCCACACTTCGGGCTTGTATTTTCCTTTCATTCCTGTGGAACAGAGGTTAATCGCTTCTTTCCAATTCCCATGCCGCGACAGGGAAACATAATTAAGTTTGGTAACCGGATGCTTTATGATAGAAGCATTTAGGTGCTTAAGTCTCAACTTTTGCACCAATTTATTTGCATTAACAGGATCACCAAAAACGCCTGCTATAATATAGTATCCGTTATTTAGACCCGAGAAGTCTTTGACTAATCTTGCAGGGATGCCATATTTCCTGGCTGCTCGCTTAAATTCCAGATCAGAATCGGGACTTGATGTTTTGACATCATCGTTGATGAGTTTAATGCGCCTATTATTATGCCTTAGTACATCTGAAGATATATTTGCATGGTTTGTATCATTCCAATACGCATATACCCCTGTTGTGGCCAGGAATATAGTAGTGAGAATAAGCCGTATAATTTTAGTACTCATCAGTTCAGAAACTTGCGAATTATAATGATCTGCTAATGGAATCGGTGTTTTGAAAGTTTAGGCAGAGATTCACAAATATGATTGTTTTAACGTCGAAATTAAATGTATTAATGCTCCTGAATTATTTTTTGTTGTGAAAGAGATGTTTTTTGTCGTGTACGATCAAGTTATGTATTTCATCGATAAAATGCAGATCAAAAAATCAATACTATTCTGTATGGAAAGTATTACAAATGGCCTGCATTAGTATTAAGAAAAAGCCTTTGAAGCTAATAAAACCATGCCTTTTGAAATAAAACAAATGGTATAAATTAATAATTACCTTATTGGTAGCGCAAAAAAAAGGCGCCATTATTGGCGCCTTTTTTAATCTTGGAAATTACTTAATTATTTTTCGTTATTCTCCTCTAGTTTGTCGTCTTCTTTTGAAGCATCTTTAAATTCTTTGATCCCACTTCCCAAACCTCTCATTAATTCAGGTATTTTTTTGCCTCCGAATAAAAGCAGAACTAGTACGACAACCACGGCTATTTGCCAGGGGCCGATTACTAAAAAGGTAATTAATGATACCATAATTTTTAAATTTAATGCATTGCAAATGTACTAAAAAAGTAATTATATTACTGTTAATAGTAACGGGAAGATGTATTTTAAATTGCAAAGGCCAAAAAATGTTTCTTTACCGTATATTAGAAAGTGCTTTAAGTTATTCAGTGGGATTAATTTGACAGCTATTTACTACTTAATTCAATTCGAAGCTTATCTTTGTGTTTTATGGCAAAAAAAGTTAAAAAAAGGAAAGAAATTCGGAGAAAGCTTTTGCATAAGTATCGCTTAGTGATACTTAACGAAAGTACTTTTGAGGAAAAAATTTCTTTTAAACTTAGCAGGCTTAATGTATTTGTTACCGGATCCTTATTTATTATTGCCCTCATAGGATTTACCACATTACTTATTGCATTTACACCATTGAGGGAGTATATCCCAGGATATTCTTCTACCAAACTCAAAAGACAGGCAACAGAACTGACATATAAAACGGATTCTCTGGTTACTGCATTAAATTATACCAATAAGTATTTAAGTAATATTCGGATGGTATTACGGGGAGATATTGAAAACAATCAAATTAACAGGGATTCCCTTTTTGAACAATTTAAGATAGATCCCTCAACTGTGGACCTTTCACCAATCAGGGAAGATTCTCTTCTCAGGGCAGAAGTTGCCTTAGAAGATAAGTACAATCTTTTTGAAACAAGTAAAGGGGACGAGGGGCTTGTATTATTTTCCCCCGTAAGCGGTACAATTTCTCAGGAATATGACGCAAAAATCAAACATTACGCAGTTGATATAGTTGCGCTTAAAGATACACCTGTTAAAGCAATTGCTGCCGGTACAGTCATTTTTTCTGAATGGACTGCTGAGACGGGGTATGTGATAATTATGGAGCATAAAAACGGCATACTTTCGGTATACAAGCACAATGGTTCATTGAATAAGAATCAGGGAGATTTTGTAAGGGCCGGCGAAGTTATTGCCTCGGTAGGAAACACCGGGGAACTTACAACAGGACCGCATTTGCATTTCGAATTGTGGAGCAATGGCAATCCTGTGAACCCAACAGATTACATCGATTTTAACTTGTAAACATGTCTTTAAAATCGCTGGCAGCCAAAATTTTTGCAAAGAAAATAGCCCGAAAAACAGCCAAATGGGCCGGGGACCCTGTTAAAAGTCAGGAAAAAGTCTTCCACTATTTAATTCGGAATGCCTTAAACACAAAATTTGGTATTGATCATAATTTTGAGCGTATTGGCAGCCATTCAGATTTCGTGAATGAAGTTACCATAAGGGACTACGAAGCTTTAAGAATATATATAGAGAAAGTAGTAGCTGGTGAAAAAAATGTCCTTTGGCCCGGAAAACCGATTTATTTTGCGAAAACATCAGGCACCACCTCCGGCGCCAAATATATTCCAATTACTTCTGAATCAATCAAAGAACAGGTTCTGGCCTCAAGGAATGCAATTCTGAATTATATCCAGGAAACCGGAAATGCGGATTTCGTGGATGGGAAATGGATTTTTCTTCAGGGGAGTCCGGAATTGCAGGAAAAAAACGGAATTAAACTGGGAAGATTATCAGGTATTTCTGCCCATTACGTTCCCAATTACCTCCAAAAAAACAGACTGCCCAGCTGGGAAACTAATTGCATTGAGGACTGGGAAACCAAGGTAGAAAAGATTGTAGGGGAAACGATAAATGAAAACATGACACTGATTGCCGGGATACCTTCCTGGGTTCAGATGTATTTTGAAAGATTAAAATCCACGAGCCACAAGAATATTGGTGCGCTCTTCCCAAATTTTAAGCTTTTTATCTATGGAGGGGTTAATTATGAACCCTATAGGGCAAAGTTTGAAGAACTGATAGGGCGAAGGGTAGATAGTATAGAATTATTTCCTGCCAGTGAAGGGTTTTTCGCATATCAAAATTCCCAAAAGGCTGAGGGGATGTTGCTATTGTTGGATTCAGGAATCTTCTATGAATTTGTCAGGGCAGATGAATTTTTTGAAGAGCATCCAAAACGGCTAACCATTGGGGAAGTAGAATTGAACACAAATTATGTGATGATAATCTCCACGAATGCAGGCCTCTGGGGGTACAATCTTGGCGATACCGTTAAGTTTATTTCAACCAGGCCATATAAAATAGTAGTTACGGGTAGAATCAAGCACTTTATATCGGCATTTGGGGAACATGTTATTGCAAAAGAGGTTGAGGTTGCAATACAAAAGGCGGTGGAAGCTTGTAATGCTTCTATTAATGAGTTCACTGTAGCACCTCAAATTACTCCGCAAGAAAATGAGTTACCTTACCACGAGTGGCTTATTGAATTCGAACGAAGACCCACAGACATGAAAGAATTTATTGAAATACTCGACACCTCGCTTCAGGAACAGAACAGTTACTATTTTGATCTCATCGAAGGCAAAATACTTCAACGTTTAAAAGTTACTTCAATTAAAAAAGAGGGATTTCAGGAGTATATGAAATCTATAGGAAAATTAGGAGGGCAAAATAAAGTACAACGTCTTTCAAATGATAGATCAGTAGCAGATAAGTTGCTGTCTTATACTGAATAATGATTTGGAATTCAATAAAGACCAAAAGCATTTAAGATAAGTTTACACTAAATTTCATAGACCTAATTAATTCCTAAATTTAAAATGTAATTTTGTTCAGGTCTATGGAGAAATTTAAGAATAATACCAGAGCACAGGAATCTACAAACGCCATTGAGCGGATGTATATTACCATGCGTCATTTATTCAATAGAGGCTTTTATAAACCTACAGGGGTTTCCGGGGAAACCTTGAGAAATGCACTGTTGCTTTTAAGACCAGAGATTTATGGTTCATTGGCTGAAGATAAGGCAGAACTTGACGGGTTGGTCTATGTACTGGAACGTTTACCATCTGGAATAGAGCAGTGCAGGTATATTAATCTTACTTCAGATGAAGGTTATGGTAAATCGCATTTGAAGGCGATTATTCCGCCAAAACGGAGAAGAAATTGCTATCGGCTTGATAGTGAACAAATGAATATCGAGATCACCCGGGGACGTTCAGATATTTATGACATTCTTACACACCTTACTTTTTTATACATAGAGGCTGATAAGATATGTAGACGGGTTCTGATTGAAGACACGGATAAAACTATTCGCGATTGGAAAAAATTAGAAAAGGCTGCTGGCAAAGCTAAACTTACTCAGGAAGAGAAAGAAACGGCTTTGATTCATACGGCAAATATCCTTGGAAGATCTTTTGTAGAAGTTTTGGAAATATATGAAAAACTCGCAAC
>Ga0316195_10000978_pt1 | contig 12336 bp, 8 predicted proteins | sample Phised1_MG_FD_204937 | JGI IMG/M metagenome (GOLD analysis project Ga0316195, IMG submission 204937) | Coastal sediment microbial communities from Maine, United States - Phippsburg sediment 1 | ecosystem: Environmental > Aquatic > Marine > Coastal > Sediment | place: USA: Maine | collected... | reverse complement strand
ATTCCTTCGCGCATGAGGAGGTTGTCCTCGGCAAGTACAACACGGAGAACCATGACGGAACACTACCGACAGATGAGTCGGTCCGCGCGTCCCCACATGCATGACTCAGCGAGCATCCTCGATTGCCGCGCGGGCCGCGTGGTACCCACACATCCCGTGCACGCCGCCGCCCGGCGGGGTCGCGGACGAGCACAAGTACAACCCTTCGCCGAGTCGGTATGGGCTGACTGCGTCGAACTGCACCATCCGGCGAACGGAGAAGGCCCCGCCGGCGATGTCGCCGCCGACGTAGTTCGGGTTGTGGTTCTCGTACGCTTCCGGCCCCATCGTGTGGCGGGCGATGATCCGGTCTCGGAACCCTGGGGCGAAGCGATCGATCTGCGCTTCGATTGCCGTGGTCATGTCCCGATTCGATCCCGCCGGGACATGACAGTATCCCCAAGCCGTGTGCCCGCCATCGGGGACGCGGCTCGGGTCGAACAACGACTGTTGCGCCAGGAACACGAACGGGCGCTCGGAGTGTTCTCCCGAATGCACGGTCCGCTCGGCGGCAGCGATTTCTTCGTACGTACCTCCAACGTGCACCGTGCCTGCACGGCCGCTCGCGTCATCCGTCCAGGGAATAGGTCCGTCGAGCGCCCAATCGACCTTGAACACGCCCGGCCCACTCTTCCACCGGTTCAGTCTGCGTCGGGCGGATGGGTTCACACGGTCTCCGGCGATGCGCCGTGCCGCATCCGGCATGATGTCGAGGAGGACGATGGGTGTCCGGGGCAGTTCATCCAGGGACGTGATCATCCGGCCGACCTCGATGGATCCGCCGCCTTCGATGACGGCGGCAGCCAACTGCTCTCCGAGCCGCTGTGATCCGCCGCGCACGAGCGGCCATCCGTCGGTATGAGCCGTCATGGCGAAGACCTGTGCGACCGCTCCGGTCATCGGAGCAGTGAATGGAGCGACGGCATGGGCGGCGAGACCCGCGTACAGCGCCCGGCCAGCTTCGGTCTTGAGTGCTCTGATCACCATGGAGGCGGGGAGCAGACCGGGCAGGCCGAATCTCCCGAGTCGGATCGGATGTGGCGGCAGCAGCGGCAGGGGTCCAAGAACCTGAGCCATGGTGGTGTCGGCATGATCGACGAGCGAACGCATGGACCGGCGGTACCTCTCGCCGTCGGCCCCCAGCCCATCGGCCGTCTGGTCGAGATTCCGATACAGGACCCCGACTCGACCACCGTCGAGCGGGTGGGTCACGGGCAGGTCGGGATGAATCCAGTCGCCGATACCGATCGAGCGGAAGAATGGGGACGCCGCACCCATTGGGTGGATTGCAGAACACACATCGTGCAGGAAGCCCGGCAACGTCAACGCTTCGGTACGGGTGCCGCCGCCGATGATGTCAGATCCCTCGAGCACGAGCACTCGGCGGCCGGATCGCGTCAACTCAACGGCGGCTGCGAGTCCGTTCGGGCCAGCGCCAACGATCACGGCGTCGTAGTGGGGCATCGCGTGATTCTGCCACGGGCGGTGTCCGGATGGAGGGCTCGTTCGCCTCGGCGCCGAGGTCGCTGCTTGAATGACACGTCCCGCCGGGGCGTGGAAGGGCCGCGGCGAGCGCCCGGCGCCCTCGGCAAGATTCGAACTTGCGACACCCGGTTTAGGAAACCGGTGCTCTATCCCCTGAGCTACGAGGGCGTGCGGATAGCTTAACTGCAAGGGTTTCTGGGCGATCGCGGCCGCGACCTCTTGTCGGGCTGCACCGCACAGCGTCGGTTGAGAACGGAACGGGCGATCCGTATGGGCAGCCACCCCTTCAGTTCGGGGTGTCTCGAGCAATTGCCCTCGAGCGTGAGGCTCGCTCTGTCGGCAGCGAGGCGCCGAACAGAACCAACCCTCAGTCCGCCACGTTGAACGTGATGTCCTGTGCCCCGTGCCACAGGACGTAATCGCCGAACTCGGGCAGCAGTTCACGGCCCTTCGTGATCGTGATGAAATGGTTGCCTGCGAGGTCGCCCATCTTCGATGCAAACGACGCGCTTCCGTAGGTGATCAGTATCTCGGTTTCGGAAATCCCCCCGGGATAGAAGAGGACGTCGCCTCGTGATGGATGCGCGGTGTGGTTCTCATGTCTGAGGCCGGACTCCAGGTCGCCAAGTGGAACCCACACGGCTTCGCCGCTCCAGCGAGCGTGGATGACCTTGCTCTCGAATGGGAGATTCTCCCTGAACCAAGCACAGGTCTCTGGAGCGTCGTCTGATTCGAAGACTCCCTCGAATGTGAACTGCCCTGTGGCAATGGAGACTCGTTGCATGCCCGGACCCTACCGATATTGGCTGCTCGGAGCAGCGAAGCCTGCGGTAGGTTGTGTGAAGAACTTGGAGATAGGTGTAGCACTGTATGGCATTGACGGTGTTCGGATTCGTGGTTGTCGTCGTCGCGGTTGGCGCCGGCGCGTACATCCTGGGGCGAAGGAAGCAGGGGCCATCGCAGCAGGCTCCCGCGGTCGATCAACCTCGGCTCGAAGAGTATGACTTCTACCCGTTCGTGATCAACGAAGAGGGACACGTCGAGTTCGACGCTGACGCGTTCAATAGGGCCGTCACTCACTTCCTTCGCGAGCAGAACGAACGGGCGGCCAGGGAGTTGATCGTCATCGGCGAGCAGAACCTCGTCCGAGATACGTTCCCAACTGATCGGCTCCAGAACTACAAGGAATTGTACGCGCGGTACCGAGGCGATGACGTGGTGAGCGACAACGCTCTGTTCCTCGAGAACTACGCGCGTATCGTGGATCAGCTCGGACGGTCGGTTCCGAATACCGGAATCGAGATCCTCCTGCACAACCTGGTCAACCCGTCACGATCGCTTGTGGCCATCGAGAACGGTGTGGTCACCGGACGCCGCGTCGGGAGTGGTGCAACGAACCTCGTTCTCGACCTGAAGACTCGACGCCAACAGGGCACCGACAAGGTCAACTACGAGCTGAACATCGGCTCGCGACAGTTCAAGTGCACCACCGTTCCGATCTTCCGCGCCGAGTATGGACTGGTCGGTGCCGTCTGCATCAACGTCGATACTCACTTCATCCGCGAGGTCGCCGCGGCGGGTGGCGCTCGCCTCGATGCGTTTGTCGACAATCTTCTGCGTACTGACTTCGAACTCGATGAGAACATCCTGTCTCCCGACGAGTACCACAACGCCCAGAGGGGCAAGCGTCACTACCTCGACGAAGCGATCCGGGCACCGGCACAGATCGGTCAGGTTCGCAAGCTTGCAGCCATCCTGTTCTCCGACATCGTTGGGTACACCGCGCTGATGGGAGTTGACGAAGGGGCGACTCTCAGAATCGTCGATGCCAATGACGAGATCCACACCGCAGCCATTTCCGACAACGGCGGAACGCTTCTCAAGAAGCTCGGTGACGGCGTGCTCGCCAGCTTCGATTCTGTATCAAGCGCCGTCGCCTCTGCACAGGAGATCCAAGCCGCAGTTCGGCGCGATGGTCGCTTCGAGGTCAGGGTTGGGATTCATCTCGGCGAGATCGTTCTTGCAGACGGTGATGTACACGGCGATGGGGTCAACATCGCCTCCCGCATCCAATCCGAGGTGAACGCAGGCGAGATCGGATTCACCAAGGCCGTCTACGACAACATGAAGAACAAGGAAGGGTTCAGCGCCACAGCGGTCGGCGATCGGACCTTGAAGAATGTCGTCGATCCCGTGGCCCTTTACATACTGGCGGACGAATCCTCCGCAACAGCTGAATCCAGTTGACTGCTCGCAACTCCGCGGATGCGTCGGAGCAGAACCAGGACCCAACGCGGTCGGTTATGACCCTGCAGAACCTTCGACGGACAACACCATCCGAGAAACCCGCCGAAACTCTCCTATGACCCCCGGAGGAGACAGGCAACAATGTGTGCGGGTCGAACCCTCCGCGACTCACCCGCGTTTCAGCGCACAACGAGCCGCGTGCGTTCGTGGTACATGCCAAGGCCATGGGTTGTCGCGCGAGGGCACAGCGCTCGAGCCGAGAGGTCTAGGAATCCGGTGTCCTTTCCCCTGAGCTACGAGGGCGGTCTCGAAAGCACAACCCCAAGGGACTCGCGGCACCCGTCGTGACCTCGTGTTGCTGGACTGACCAACCCTGACCTGGTCGTTATGTGCCCGTCCACAGCCACGGACCGAGCCACGGGGATCGATAGGTTGGACACAGAACTCTTCAGATGATCGGGACGGTTGAATCGCTCAGTTGCATCGTCAGAGTTCGGTTCGATTCCACTTCCAGAACGCTACGACCGTGAAGATGCAACATGCCGCGACGGTGAGGGCAATGGCGCCCGGTGCTGGCACAGGTTGGTCTGTGATGATGGCAGCGGCAACGGTTGTGTCTGCTTGGCCGGTCGGCGCAACGAGTGCCCATGGTAGAACCGAGCCGAGACCGGGCAATCCAGCGATCAGCTGCTGCCCGAATGCGAAGGCGAGCGGTATGGCGATCACGGGACCAGCCGAATCGAACAGCGTGCCGAGCATCAGGGTGAGTGTCAGGTAGAACATCAGGTTCAACGCAAGAATCGATGCTCCCAATGCGAACCGAGGTATCGATACGTCGAAGTCCGCGAGGGTGACCTGGAGGAGCAGGAAGAGCGACGGAATGGCAATCATTGTGGCGATGACACCGAAAGCGTTCGGAACCAGTTTCGAGAGCATGAATGCGTCTCTCGACACCGGCTTCGAGAGCACCCATGCGGCCGTCCCGTTGCGCCTCTCTCCAACAATGACCTCTTGCATGATGATCGCCACAGCAATGGCGGCGAACATCGACATGACGCTATAGAGCGTGAACACGTCGAGTTCATCCGGGGCATCGCCCCAAATGAATGGTGCCACGGAGCCGTTGACTACCGCTGTCCACAGCAGGGCTTGGATCCACCAATCCTTGGTCGTCCACCAGGCGGCAAACCCGGCGCGCATCAGGTTCGGAAGGCCGGCACGCCAACCGCTTTCGTGCAGTGGCTCGAGCGAGGCGATCCCTCCGTCAGTCATCCGCTGGCCCTTCCGCGACGAGATCGACGAAGACATCCTCGAGATTCGCCGACTGCCGGGCAAACCCCTTGACAACGAGGGTCTCGTCCTCGAGGAGTACCCGCTGCAACCTCGCCTCAGCCGCATCGGGATCGTTCACCGTGATTCGTAGGCGAGCCAACGTTCCGTCGCCGTCCACGGCAACCTGATCTACCCACGCCTGGCCAAGGAGGGCGGTCCTCGCCCCTTCGACATCGCCTTGAACCTCGACAGTGAAGATCGAGTCGGACCCAGTCGAGAGCACCTCGCTCATCGACCCCTGACTGACGATCCGGCCCTTGTTCAGGACGCAGACCATGTCGCTCACCCGCTGAACATCGTCGAGGATGTGAGTGGAGTAGAAGACCGTCGAGGTGGCTCGGAAACGCTCCAGGATGGCCAACACATCTCGCCGACCGAGCGGATCGAGCGAAGCTGCGGGTTCGTCGAGGATCAGGAGATCAGGTTTGTGAATCTGCGCTTGAGCGATTCCCAGTCTTTGGATCTCGCCGCCCGAGAAGGTTCTGATCGGTCGATCGGCCCTGTCTGCAATGCCGACCAACTCCAACATCTCGTCGATTCGGATCTCGATTCGATCGGTCGGGCCCGAGAAGAAGAACGCAGCAGCGAATCGAAGCGTCTCCCTGGCTGTCATGTGAGAGTAGAAGTGGGGCTCCTGAGGCAGATAGCCGATGCGGCGTCGAACCTTCGGGCTGTCGGTCCCGATATCCAAGCCAAGAATCGTTCCCGATCCGGATGTGGGCCGGATGAGACCGAGCAGCATCTTCATCGTTGTCGTTTTGCCGGCGCCATTCGGGCCCAGAAACCCGAAAACAGAGTGTTGGGGGACCCTCAGGTCGACGGAATCAACGGCGTGGACTCCGTCGTACGACTTCGAAAGAGCGTCAGTCCGTACCGCCAGATCGGCACCGGCTACAACGTTCCTCTCTTCCCTCATGTGGCTCTCCCCTCCGCGTGAACGACAACCACCAGCCGTGTGCAGCCGCGTCCGTAGCGCACACAACTTGTACTTCGCGGTTCCGGGACGAGCCTACTGGGAAAGGGCTCTCCTGTCGCGGCGAAGCGCTCGAGCCGAGAGGTTCAGGAAACCGGTGCTCTCTCCGCTGAGCTACGAGGGCGGGCTTCTGTAGCCCAATCGCAAGGGTCTTCGACTGACATGGGTCCCGTCGTGGGGCCGCATCGCAATCGGCCGGCGGCTCCCACTGGTGTTGGGATCCGATGCTCGCGTCGGCAGAGATGGGCCGACGGTTGCCGAGCGGGCGGGATTAGGTCGCGCGGCTACTGCGCCGTTGGAAGTGTCCGTAGAGGAACTGCTGGGTTGCGCCCGTTGGGGTGTGGTGAGTCTCTTGTTGGAAGCCCAGCACTTCGAAGTCATCCCCGAGGGTCTGGCTGAGCGTTTCAGGTCCGTAGCGTTGCACGGGCAGGCCGCTGCATCGTTCGGGTCCATCGAGCCCGAATGTCGCGATGATGATCTGCCCTCCGATAGGGACGGCATCGCTGAGGTGGGCTACGTATCGCTCCCGATCCACGGGATCCGTCAGGAAGTGGAATACTGCCCGGTCGTGCCATAGGTCAAACGTCGTGTCGAAGCGATACTCGAGGACATCGGCCTCGATCCACGTCACCTTGGACGCACTGCCACCGAGTCGCTGACGTGCATATCTGATTGCGGTGGGGGACAGGTCGAGGATCGTGAGATTCGTGTAGCCCTCGTCGAGGAGGTGATCGACCAATCGCGAGCAGCCACCGCCGACGTCCACCACAGCCGCATCGGAGCCAATTCCAGTTGCTTCGATGAGTGACAGCGACAGCGCCGGGCGTTCCTGATACCACGTAACCGACTCAGGCAGGTGATCCCGGTACGTTGCTTCCCAGTGCTGCTGGTGTGAAGACAACCGCGTGACCCTCCCGGTCGAGTACCGAACGACGTGAAGCATACGCGCGCCCCGACGCTCATCCACCGAGATCAGACCCCGACCCGGGGTCAACGTCGGTTGAATTCTGCGCGGTTCGGTCTGTGGAAGTGCCAGATGAGGCGGTCGACCATGGCGCTGACGGCGACCGCCTCGTCGAAGATCTCGGCCTCAGCGGAGAACGTCTGGTTCGATGAGACGATGAGGATGGTTCAATCGGAGCCGGATACGGCGTTTGTCGAGGAGGTCTCACGACGATGGCACACCGCTCCTGAGGGCCCACCTGTCAGTCGCGTCGACGACAGCGCAGATCAGCACAGCCGGGGACTGGCCGCCATCGATGCCGCGGGCCGCACTCCTCCGGGAGTAGGCTCGTTGGAGAGCCAGGAAGGGGTCACCGTTCAACGGATTATCGTCGTAGCGAACCGGCTTCCCGTCTCCTGGGACGGTGAGCAATGGATCATCAGCCCCGGTGGACTCGTGCGAGCTCTTCGACCGGTGCTGCAGAACGCTGAGGGCGCATGGGTCGGATGGGCGGGTATCCCCGATTTCAATCCCGAACCGTTCGACTACGACGGCATCGATCAGCGGCCGGTCCCGCTCAGCGAGGACGAGGTCGACAGCTTCTACTACGGGTTCTGTAATGGAACCCTCTGGCCTCTCTACCACGACGCGATCGTTGCACCCGAGTACCACCGCCACACCTGGCGTTCGTATGTCGACGTGAACCGGAGATACGCCGAAGCGACCGCCGGCGTTGTCAGCGCTGGTGATATTGCATGGGTTCAGGACTATCAGCTCCAACTCGTCCCCTCGATGCTGCGATCGATCAACCCCGACGCCACCATCGGGTTCTACCTTCACATTCCGTTTCCCCCCATCGAGGTGTTCGCTCGCCTCCCCTGGCGGCGCCAGATTCTCGAAGGACTCCTCGGTGCCGACGTCATCGCATTCCAAACCCGCCAAAGCGCGGACAACTTCGCGCGCGCAGCCCGGCGCCTCGCGGGCGCCGAAGCCGTCGGCAGACGCGACCTCTCGTGGAGAGGGAGGTCGGTGCATCTCCAACCCGCGCCGATTGCGATCGACACGGCCGAATTCGAACGTATGGCGAGTTCACCGGCGGTCCAGGAGCGCGCTGCCCAGATTCGAGCCGAACTCGGCGACCCCGATCACGTCATTCTCGGGATGGACCGACTCGACTACACGAAGGGAATCGACCTTCGGTTGAAGGCATTCGCAAGCCTCCTCGAGGAGTCGCCGAGCGACCGCCACCTGTACGCATTCGTTCAAGTTGCCGTTCCGAGTCGTGAGCAGGTGCCGGCGTACCAGAAACTGCGGATCGACATCGAGCAGATCGTTGGACGCATCAACGGTTCATATCGAGAGCCCGGGTGGGCGCCCGTGTCCTATCTCTACCGCACCCTTCCCTTCGAAGAGGTCATTGCGTACTACGTCGCCGCCGACGTGATGCTCGTGACGCCCCTTCGGGATGGGATGAACCTCGTCGCCAAGGAATACGCGGCCTGCCGAACCGGAAACGACGGTGTGTTGATACTCAGCGAGTTCGCCGGTGCGGCAGAGCAGTTGCGGTCGGCGCTCATCGTCAATCCGTACGACATCGACAGCGTGGTGCGAACAATCTCCTACGCAACAACGATGCCCGAAGCCGAGCAACGCCAGCGGATGCGCAGGCTTCGGAACGCGGTCCGCAAGGCCGACGTCTTCGAATGGGCCCGCGACTGTCTTGCAACCCTGGAGGTGCTCTGATCGACGTCGGCCTCGAAGCGGCCCTTCGGCGTTTGGCTCACTCGTCACGACTCCTTGTTGCATGTGACTACGACGGCACGTTGTCGCCCATCGTCGACGATCCGTCTGCTGCCGTGCCGTACGTGCCCGCGGTCGATGCGTTGATCGGCCTTGCAGGAGTGCCCAATGTGCGTTCGGTCATCATCTCCGGGCGATCGCTCGAAGCGCTCGAGGCGCTCGTGAACGCTCCGCCTTCGGTGACGCTCATCGGGGATCATGGCGCTCAACTGTCGGAGTCGGACCATGGAGCTCCCGGGACGATCGCGGCCGTCACCGACGCGCTCGCGGAGGCGGCGGAGGCGTTCGACGGCGCCGCGATTGAGCCCAAGCCCCTCGGCGCGGCCTTCCACTACCGACACGTCGTTGCGGCCGCGGACGCTGCTAGCGCGGCGCGGACCATCGGTGCCAAGTTCGACGCACGGATCATCGAGGGCAAGCACGTGGTCGAGATCGTGGTCGGTGTCGGAGACAAAGGGTCCGCCATCAACCAGGTACGAGAATCCGGTTCCTACGACGGCGTGGTGTTCTTCGGCGACGATGTTACGGATGAAGACGTATTCGCCACACTGAGCGATGACGATGTGGGGGTGAAGGTCGGCGAAGGACGAACCCGCGCCCGCTACCGCGTCGCCGATCCCGCGCAGGTCGCCGAAGCTCTCGAGAAACTTCGATCCGAGCTTCGCTCACTCAACCCATGAACGGTGGTTGGCGCCCGAGCATCCGACGGACACCGGCGACGGGAATGCGGACCCAATCCGGGCGATTTGCCAATTCCCAATGTACCTCGCGAAGCGCCGTGGACATCATGAATGCGTTGAGCAGGCTGTCGATTGCTGCTGTCGTGTCGGGAAGGAGTGGGGAATCCTCCAAGTCTGCGAGGTAGCTGCGCACGAACGCGCTCCCCACCCGGTGGGACCACCATGCGGCCCACGCCCGCTCCGCTGCCGATCCATCGAGTACCGAAGCGAGAGCAACGTAGTCGAACGACCGCAGCATCTGAGCGACGTCGCTCAGCGGCGACCCCCGAAGTCGGCGCTCGCTCAGTGGGCGTGAAAGATCACCGGAGAAGTCTTCAAAGACGAAGTCGCCGTCGACGATGTACACCTCGTTGAGTCGATAGTCCCCGTGGAGGCGAATCCTCGAACCCTTGATGCGATCCTTTCTGATCGCGTTGAGCCACTCGAGGCATTCACCTTCTGCCTGCACGAGTTCGGTTACGGCTCCCTCGACACCGGGTCCGGCGGCACCGCGCAGGAGGCGAAGAGCGCGAAACTCCTTGCGCATGCCGGCGCGAAGGGATTGGTACAACGACTGCTGATAGTGCTGTGTGAACGGATCCGGCCGCAGATCGGGATCCTCGGTGAACGATCCGAGTGCTTGATGGAGTCGTGCCGTCATCGACCCGAGGCGCGACGCACGGTCGAGGGCCGGCTGGAGAGTGTCGGCGCCCGGCGACTGAGTCCCAGAGATCTCGACGAAGCTGCCGAATGCCCCAACGGGTTCGTCCGGTGCGGCCTGTCCGGCGACGCTTTCGATCCAGTTCTGGAACTGGTCCCGAAACACACTCCAGGCGGTCGATGCACCAGCGAACGACTGCTGGAGGATGCCGACGGTGTGGTTATCGCCGGACCGATATTCGAGGGCGCCATACGTGTCTGCGACATTCCCGAATGCCGTGCGCTCGGTGAGGAATCGCCGCAGCTCCAGATCGGGGTTGACCCCGGGCTCGACTCGACGGAACAATTTGATGGTGAGGTCACCCCCGTAGTCAATGTATGTCTCGCCACGGCTGCTGGTGTGCACGGTCGACTCGATCGGCGAATCCGGTGCGTCATCGGGTGCGGCGAATCCTGCTGTGCATGTCAGGGATCCCGCCCTTCCGAGCAGCGTCTCACCCGCGAGTCCCACCTCGAGCAGTACCGCGCGGATTCGCGGATCGGCGAGACCGTCATACAGGACGCCGTCGGCTCCGTCCCGGCGCACACGCGCGATCGCGGACGAGTCGAGGATCTGGAGTTCTTCTTCGAAGGAGATCGCTACTGGTAGGACGTACAGGTCGTCCGAGCCGGACTCGTGCTCGATACCGATGAGCGCGATCCACATGGTCGGGTCCTGCTCACCGGGTGTAATCGGGATGAGGTCGAGAACGCTCGTCTGGGACCGGCGCGGCGGGCGACCCTGGTACCAAGACTGGGTTGCCACAAATCGGCCGAGCATGTCGGGCACCACGCTGTCGCTGGCGAATGCGCCTTCCAGTGTTCCCGTGATCTCCACGACGTCGTGAGCGCCTGGGATGAGTGTTCCGAGACCATCGATCGAGAACCAGTAGAAGCCGTATGGGCCAACCGACAGCAGGTAGGGGATGTCACCGATCATCGGAAACTCCGTCCGACCGAGCATCTCTGTCGGGCGTCGTCCGACGAATCGGCTGAGATCCAGTTCCACGAACTGGGAGTGGCGACTGAGGTTCGCCACCACGAGGATGGTCTCGCTCTCGCCGGCTCGAAGGTAGGCGAGCACCTGCTCGTTGTCGGGCGACAGGAACTCGATACTGCCGCGACCGAACACAGGGTGGCGTTGACGGCGCCGGATCATGTTGCGCACCCACCAGAGCAGCGAGTTCGGGTTCGCCTGCTGTGCTTCGACGTTCACCGTTTCGTAGTGGAACTGCGGATCGACCACGACCGGCAGATAGAGGGACTGTGGATTGGCCACGGAGAAACCGGCGTTGCGGTCGTTGCTCCACTGCATCGGAGCACGGACTCCGTCTCGGTCGGCGAGGAAGATGTTGTCTCCCATCCCGATTTCGTCGCCGTAGTAGATGACAGGAGTGCCCGGGAGCGACAACAAGAGGCTGAACAACAACTCGATTCGTCGCCGGTCGTTCTCGAGCAGAGGGGCGAGCCTCCTTCGGATCCCGAGGTTGAGACGGGCGCGACGATCGGGAGAATACGCGCGCCACATCAGGTCTCGCTCCTCCTCCGACACCATCTCGAGGGTCAACTCGTCATGGTTTCGAAGGAAGATCGCCCACTGCGCGTCCGGAGGAATCGGCGGAGTCTGCTCCAGAATGTCGATGATCGGTAGCCGACTCTCAATCTGCAGTGCCAGGAAGAGGCGCGGCATGAGTGGGAAGTGGAATGCCATGTGGCACTCGTCACCGTCGCCGAAATACGCGACGGCGTCGTCGGGCCACTGGTTCGCTTCTGCCAAGAGCATCCGGTTCTCATAGTTCCCATCGATGAAGGCTCTGAGGCGCTTCAGCTCCTGGTGGGTCTCCGGCAGGTTCTCTCCATTTGTTCCGTCCCGTTCGAAGAGGTAGGGGACCGCATCGAGGCGGAGACCGTCGACACCGAGGTCGAGCCAGAACCGGAACACATCAGTGATCGCGTCGCGGACGAGTTCGTTGTCGTAGTTGAGATCGGGTTGGTGGGAGAAGAATCGATGCCAGTAGTAGGCCCCGGCAACCGGATCCCACGTCCAGTTCGACGTCTCGGTGTCCTGGAAGATGATCCGGACATCGGCGAAGCGGTCT
>Ga0316195_10000976_pt1 | contig 12343 bp, 8 predicted proteins | sample Phised1_MG_FD_204937 | JGI IMG/M metagenome (GOLD analysis project Ga0316195, IMG submission 204937) | Coastal sediment microbial communities from Maine, United States - Phippsburg sediment 1 | ecosystem: Environmental > Aquatic > Marine > Coastal > Sediment | place: USA: Maine | collected... | reverse complement strand
CCGGTCACGTCACCGGTCGGCGAATCAGCAGTAGCACCGTTCTCGAGGTTCACCCACGTCGACCCGTCATACGCCCACGCCTCAGGGTCATAGGCATGCAACGTGCCCGTCACCGGATCGAAGAACAACTCCCCAACCTCGCGAGAAATCTCGGACTCCCTGACCCCCTCCTCAAAAAGCAAGTGCGCCCGTTGCTCATCCGAAAGCTCGGAGAGCGGCACATACCGGCCACCCTCAGCCAACCCCCCTTCAACGACATTCAACCCGGCGTCATACCACTCCCCAGTCCCAGCGTGGTAGAACCCGACACCACCGACCCACCCCACCTCATCAGCAGCATCCGCCGTCCACCCCACCACCTCGAAGCCACCGTCAAGGCCCTGACCGACAAACGCACCCGTCTCCGGATCAAACTCCAAATCACGACCACCAAGATCCGACCACTCCCGATCCAACCCAACAGGCGCAGATGGCATGTACTCGATATCCACCCTGCCGTCGATCTCAGACGGATCAATCACCTCCCCACCCAACGACTCCACCACCACACCAGACTCAACATTCACCCACACCTGCCCAAACGGATCAGCCTCACCCACCGCCCACACACCAGGATCAAACTCCGACCCCCCAAACCCCACCGCATCCACGATTGATGGTCCCTCGGATGCGACTTCGGTACCGCCGATATCGCTCATGGTCGATCCTTCCTTTGGGCCTTGTCAGTCGGCCTCACCGAGGCGTTCTGAAATGGATAGAGACGCAGTTCACCGCAATGGTTGGGCGGATCCCTCAGATCGGGGTTGCCTTCGATCATGGCCGATCAACCTGACGTCGCAGGTGTGAATTCGACGCTGGCGAGGGCCCGGTCAAGGGCAACGAGGTGTTCGTCTTCCGTCACTTGCGCCACAACGAGATAGAAGTAGTCGCCACCGTTCGAGACCGCCACGGTGATCAGCGTGTTGCCCGTGCCGTCACAGTCAAACCAGATCCTGGTGTCCCCGATCAACCCGCCACTCTGGTATTCGTCAGCTCCGCCATCTACACAGGCATCGGCATACCCGAACGCGGTGGCCATGGCCTCGTTGAGAAGCCCCGGATCGTCGGCGTAGACGGAATCGACGACGGACACCGTAAGTCCGGGGGTCGTCCAGGTATCCAAGTACCCGAAGAGATTCGGAGAGGCAGAGATGTGAGGACTCGGCGTGGAGAAGAGGAGCAACCCCTCCCGATCGATGTCGATCCAAGCCTCCGGCACCTCTACAGACAAAGCACCCGTCGCATCGACAACCCGCACATAGCCGGGCGTCGCCGTCCTGATCGTCGTCGTGGTCGATTCGGGCACGGTGGACACGGGAGGTTGCGATGTCGTCGTGGTCGAGTCGGAGAGAGCACCGGCGACAACCGTGTCGGGAGGCAACGTCGTGCTGACGGATGCGGTGTCGGGAGGCAACGTTGTGGCTGCGACACCGGGGTCATCCGAGCCGGATGTCAGAAACCAGATCGTGGCGATTACCGCGAGCGCCGCTACGGCCGTGGCGGCCATCATCCACACCGGCACCCTCCGACCCGAACTGGGCTGGCCGGTGTCACCCGGATCGGACTCGAGTTCCTCAGGAGCCGAAGGTACGGCAACTGCGGGCGGATCGGGCGCAGCCTTCTCGGCAGCCACGGGAATGGCCGCAGCCAATAGGCCGGGAGCGGATTCCTCTGCTGCCGGCACCGGAGGGAGGATGGCTGTCGGCGAAGCATGGAGGGCTGCCCCTAGACAGATCGTGGTCTTCGGGTGGCTGTCGAGGGTCACCGGCAACCCGGTCTCGGAATGCACCATTTCCCGAATGAGCGGGATCCGAGAGGTGCCTCCTACTAACAGAACAGCCGCCGCATCGGTCATGTCCATCCCGGCGCTGCGAACCGTCCGCGCGAGGGTCTCGATTGTCTCCGTGATCCGCGGCCGGATCATCGACTCGAATTCCACGCGAGTGATGCGAACTTCCGTATGAAGTTCCGGAAGGATCACAGAGACCACGGCGTCGGTGTCGCTGGAGAGGGCCTCTTTCGCCAGCCGACAGTCGGTGCGAACACGAGCCAGCGCCGCCCGAGCCTGCAGGTCACTCGCGTCGACTTCCGTGAGCATTCCGTCTACCGCATCATTGACATGGGCAAACACTGCTTGGTCGAAGTCGATGCCACCGAGGCGCTCCATGCCCGCGGGCTGTCCGACCAGTTCGAACTGATCTGCGGCCACGCAACGCACCAGCGCAACGTCGAGAGTGCCTCCCCCGAAGTCGTAAACCGCAACCACGTCGTCGGGTTCGACTCGGCCCTCCTGGGCGTAGCGCAGTGCAGCCGCCTGTGGTTCACTGAGGAAGTCGAACGGTGGACAGTCCGCCAGGTGGGCCGCCTGGCCAAGCAGGTCGAGCTTGTAGGTTCCCCATGCGGCGGGGTGGGTGAGCACGACGCGATCCGGTGGCGCTCCTTCTCGTTCGGTTGCGAGGGCCAACACCCACTTGATGACGTGGGCGGTCAGCGCTTCCACACCGTAGGGGGTGCCGCCCACGATGAACGGGGTCGGGTCGCCCATCCGGCGCTTGAATTCGCGAGCGACTCGTGTGGGTTCGGTGAGGGCTCGTCGCTCGGCAGCCTCGCCGACCAGAACGGTGCCATCACTACGGAGGAGCACGACGGTGGGGACGGTCGGGCGATCTGTTCCCAGCGACAGAACCTCGGGGCGACCCTCACGATTGACGGCGGCGGACGCATAGGTAGTGCCTATGTCAATGCCAAGCGAGTAGCCCATCCCATGCCCTCGTGTGCTTAGAGTCTGAACTGTACTCTGTGGGAACGGCCCGAAGTCGGAGGCAGTCGTGGCAGAAGCCGTCCAGGAGACGCTGGGCGAAGTAGTTGCAGCACTGATGACCCGCGGCCGCGATGACCTGGCGGCCAGGACCAGGGCTGCTGCCGTGAGGGCGTCCCGCCCCGCCACCGTGGTGTGTGTGGTCGGTGAGTTCAAGCAGGGCAAGAGCCTCATGGTGAACGCCATCTTGGGAAGGCCGATCTGCCCGGTTGACGACGACCTCGCCACGTCGGCAATCACCGTCATTCAGCAGGGAGCCGAACCAGCGGTGGCGATTCACCGGCGATCGGGGAACCGGATCGAGAAGGCGGTGGTCGACCCGACCAGCCTGGCGGATTGGGTTACCGAGGGAGGATCCGGTCCGGGTCGCGAGGACGTCGAGCGAGCGGTGGTCAGCTTCGATCACCCGCTGCTTCGGCAGGGTTTGACTCTGGTCGACACTCCCGGAGTCGGCGGATTCGCTGCGGCCCATGCCCGGGCCACCATGGCCTTCTTGCCGTATGCCGACGCGATGATCTTCGCCACGGATGCTTCCGCCGAACTCAGCGCTCCGGAGATCGAATTCCTTCGCTCCGCCATCGAACGCTGTCCTCAGGTTGTGGTGGCGCTAACGAAGATCGATCTCTACCCGGAGTGGCGAAGGATCCTCGAGTTGAATCGGCACCATCTCGCCGACGTGCTCGAGAATGTCCAACTGATCCCGGTCTCCGCGTCGGCAGCGATCGCTGCCATCCGTCAGCGGGATTCCGCCCTCGATGCGGAGAGCGGAATCCCGGAGCTGCGCGATCAGATCCTTCAGGGTCTGCTCGACCGATCCCGCTCGCGTGCCGCAGCCCGCTCGCTGCGCGAGGCCGGGGAACTGGTCGATCACATGATCGCGATCGCCGACCATGAGCTCGAGGTGATCCAAGACCCAGCCCGGATCGCAAGGGCCAACGCGGCCTATGAAGACGCCGTCGCGAAACTCGAGCAGTTGCGAGGTCCCGGTTCACGGTGGGGCCAGGTCCTCAGCGATCAGATGTCAGATCTCTCCAACGCAGCGGCCTTCCGACTACGAAGCGGAATGCGCGACATCTCCGGATCCATCGACACCGCTGTGGAGGGATTGAGCAGTCCCGGCGAGTGGGACGAACTATCGAATCAGCTCCAGAACGACATCACTGACCTGCTCGCTGAGGTCTTCGGAACGATCGAACAGGGGACGATTGCGATCCACCACAGTCTGACTGAACTGCTCGCCGACGAAGCATCCACAATGGTGTCGGAGGAAGCCAGAGATCTGGCTGCGTCGATCCTGGCTCGCATCGACACCATCCCAACTGCGATGGACAGCGAAACGGGGACGAAGCGAGCCATCGGATCAGTCGTCCCGGCACTGCGGGGAGCCCAGAGTGGTCTGATGCTCTTCGGGTTGCTTGGACGCGTGCTTCCGATCGGGGCGGCAGGACTATTGATGTCTAATCCCGTCACCTTGGTGATCGGCGCGGCGTTCGCCGGGAAGCAGATCTACTCGGTACGCCAGCGCACGCTGGCCACGCGCCGACAACGAGCGCGATCGTCGGTGAGGAGCTTCCTGGATGAAGTCCAATTCCAGACGTCGCATCAACTCAACGAGAGCATTCGGCGGGTGCAGCGCATCCTGCGTGACGAATTCTCCTCCCGCATCGTCGAATTGCAGCGCAGCTATCAGGAGATGGCCGAGCAAGCCAAACTCGATGTAACTTCGACTTACGGGCAGCAGGTTGAGCGCGCCAAGAGTCTGCGGATCGACCTCGAAGAGCTACGGGGTTTGCGGGGCAGACTGGGCGCGGCGGGTGGTGCAGCGTGATCAGACTCTCCGACCGGCTGCGAGATCTGTGCGCCGAAGCGGCCCGCCGGCTGCCATCGGACGACGCCCAGACCGCTGCCGGTCTTGCTGCCCGGTTGGACGGACCGCTCCGAATCGCAATCGCTGGAAGGGTCAAGGCGGGCAAGTCCACTCTGCTCAACGCTCTGGTGGGCGAACGGTTGGCGCCAACCGATGCCGGAGAGTGCACACGAACCGTCACCTGGTACCGACATGGAGACTCCTACGAAGTGGCGGCACTGCTGCGCGACGGGACCACCCGTCCTCTTCCCTTTGATCGGTCGCAAGTGGCTCTCCAATTCGATCTGGACGGGATCGAGTTGGACTCCATCGAGCGAGTCGATGTGTCGTGGCCGTCCGCTCGGCTTGCTGAAATCACCCTGATCGACACACCGGGCCTGGCCTCTCTCGACGACCGGAACTCGTCGCGTTCGGTTGAGTTCCTCACTCCCGGGGATGGCGAGCGGTCGACAGATGCCGACGCCGTCGTCTACCTCATGCGTCACATTCACCGGAGGGATGTCGAGTTCCTCGACGCCTTCATGGACCGGACCGTAACGCAGGCTTCGCCGGCCAACGCCGTCGGCATCCTGTCGCGAGCCGACGAAATCGGCGGTGGTCGACTCGATGCACTGCAGTCGGCCGAGCGTATCGCCGCCCGGTACCGAGCCGATCCGGTCATCAAGTCGTTGTGTGGCACCGTCGTGCCAGTCGCCGGTCTCCTCGCGGAGGCCGGTGCGACGCTTCGCCAGGAGGAGTTCCGCGACCTTACGCTCCTTGCGAAGGAATCCGACTCGACGTTGGGCACACTGTTGGTCACCGCTGACCGCTTCCGGATGGCAGGTATCGGACCGCTCACGATCGAGAAGAGGCGGCACCTCCTCGAGCGCTTCGGCCTCTTCGGGGTGCGCTTCGCGGTGGATCGAATCCGGTCACAGGAGGCTGCCGACGCTCCCGAACTCGCTCGATCAATGGTCGCTGCATCCGGCGTGGGGGAACTTCGGCGGCTCCTTGTGGACCACTTTCTCCCTCGAGCCCAGACGCTCCAAGGCCGAGCCGTTCTCGCCGGTCTCCACGCTCTCGCCGGCAAGATCGGCGGTGAGGACGCTGCATGGCTGCGTGACGAGATCGAACGGATCGAGATGACTGCCGGCGAGCTGTCAGAGCTGCGCCTGCTCCATCTGGCGGTTGCTGAGGTCGTTGGATTCAACGACCACGAGATTGACGAGGTGCGACGACTGCTGCTGAGGGGCGACCTGTCCGCCCGCCTGGACCGGAGGGGTGCTGAAGGCGATGCGTTGAGCCAAGCTGCTTTGGAGGGAGTGGAACGATGGCGTGAGAAGGCCGCCGATCCCCGCAACGACCCCGTCACTATTGAAGCGTGCCAGCTGGCGGCGCAGGTGTACGAGAGGCTCTTTGCGCTGATCGCAGCCGGTGAATAGGTGGGTTCTCCCGGGACCAACCTTGGCTATCGCAGCGTGCAAAGGCATTCGGTGAGAGCGTTCCGGGATGAAGTGACGCCACAGTCCAACCTTTCCCCGTTGAGCCAGCGACCGATTCGGAATTGCTTGGCAGCTTGGCGAATTCGGCTACTTCCGAACCTTCGGTGCCGTTGTGTGGGGGTTCTTCGACGGTCTTTGTCGAAGGATTCAGGGTGCTGCACGCGTCGTGATCGGCATGCCGTTCGTGATGCTCTTGCAGGCGGCACAGTCCCCAGCTCGAGCCATATTCTGGGGTTCGATATCGGAAACCCGAGTCTGTTCGGACGAGGTCAGCACACCAAACCGCCATGGAGAGGAACGATTCCTGGACCCGCGGCAGTCGGTCTCGATACGTCCGGGTCGAGAGAGCCCGACGCTACGGAACCCAGCCCGGCAGCTCCGATGCCTGCCGAATCCAGCTTGCCACGAGCTCCTGGTCGAGTTCGTCGTCCTCGTGGATGTCGAGGTAGCGCGTGTCCTTGTTCTTGGACCCGCCGGGGGGGAGCGGACGCAGCGACATGCCGCGGAAGAATGTCACCTTGACGTATTTCGTGAAGCAATGGAAGCTGAGGAACCAACCCTCGCCGTCGATGCCATAGAAAGGCGAGTTCCACCTCACGACCTTGCTCACGTCGGGCACGGTGTCAACGATGAGCGCGTCGAGGCGGCGCCCGACGTCGCGTTTCCATCCCGGCATGGCCGCGAGGTAGGCCTGCACGGGGGCGTCGCCGTCCGCCTTCGCTATCTGAGGGTTGCCGCCTGCGAGGAGAACCGGGACCACGGCCGGCGCGCGGCTCTTGTTCTCGACTACGTTGGATCGCTCGCTCCTGTCGAACGCGCCCTTGGGTTCAGTCGCAGCGGGTTCTTCGTTGCTCATTGCTGTCCGTCCCGTTCGTGATTGTCCTGAACCTACACCGCTGAACCCGCCCAGAACCCGCAACATTGGGGGGGATCGGAGGTCGCCGAGGCGTGCCGAGACCAGGAGTGTCTAGGTGTGACAACCGAGGTTCCGGCAAGAGACTTCAGGCCGGGTCATCTGGAACACGCCCGAAGGAACTCGAACCCCCAACCTCCCGAGCGATTGAACGGTCGACGTCGCGCCAATGAACCAAAATCCGCTCCGTGAATCCGAGTGAAGGGGACAGCTTGGTATCCCTTGCGGACCCGAGACTGTTGACTGAATCGATCAGCATCGGACCAGACGATTCCCTCAAACACGCACGGAGCGATTGGGTCACAGAAGACTCGAGCTGTCGAGAAGCCGCTCCCGCCGGTGATCGACGGGAGCGGTCCCCCGAATCCCGAGGCGATCGTCAGCCGCGGGACGGTTCGTGACTAGTAGTTGACAGTGCCGGTCAAGGTGGCCGACCATGGGCTGTAGGTCAGGCACATGAACGGGTCAGTTAGCTGATCACAGTCCTCTCGGAACGTGAGTTCAACGTCGTAGACAATCGTTGCGGTTCCGGTGGCGTCCGAAAAGCGGCCCGTTCCACCGTCGAACGTGATCGGTGAGCCACTGTCGATTCCCGGGTAGTCATAGGTCCCGTGGAGTTCGTCCCCGTTGTCGTCGACGATTGTCATGCTCCCGTCCTCAACGACGTCGTCTTCGGAGCAGTGCGCCCAGTTCGTGGTGACCGACCCGAGATCCGTGTCCTCGCCGGCGGCTTCGGTCAATGTGGTGACCCCCTGACAATGATCAGTGAAGTCCCAGTGGGCTTCGCCGGTGAACGATGTCTCTAGGGGGTGATCCGTCGCTCCACTGCATGACGAAGATCCGAGCATCGTCAGGATGACGAGAGCGATCACAACCGGGCTAATCGACCATCGTCTGAGCATGATGGGCTCCTTTCAGTTGTCGCCATCATCGGCGACGCCGATCCAGAAACGATCCAAACGAGACGATCGCGCGCCCGGTTCGATTCGGTAGGATTCCTTGGAAGGCGATCGTCATATGCGGTTCGAGATTCTTGGCCCGCTACGGGCCGTGGACGGTGACGCCGAGGTCGATCTCGGCGGACCCCGGCAGCAGCGCGTCCTCGCGGTGCTCCTCGCTGTCGCCCCGGAGGCTGTCAGTGTCGATCGGTTGATCGACGAAGTGTGGGGCGAAGAACCGCCGGGCACCGCGACACACGTCGTTCGGACGTACGTCTCCAACCTTCGAAAGACCCTCGGCGATCGCATCGTCTCCAACGGACAGCACTACCGGATCAACCTGAATGACGACTCGATCGATGCCGTGGAGTTCAGCCGCGCCCTCGACGATGCTCGCACGTTGTTCCCCGCAGACCCGGTGCGAGTTGCGGGACTGCTCCGCGATAGCTCGCTCCTCTGGCGCGGTCGGCCGTTCGATCAGCTCTCTGATGACGCTCCGTTGCTCGAGCGGACAGCAGTCGCACTGAATGAGGAGCGAATCCAGTCCACCGAGCTCCTGATGGACGCGGAACTCGCCCTCGGGCATCACGAACGGGTGACCCCCGAACTCGAGGCGTTGGCACTGGAGTATCCCTTGCGAGAGCGGCTTCACGGAACACTGATGGTGGCGCTGTACCGGAGCGGCCGGCAGGCAGAAGCCCTCCGTGTGGGATGGCGTCTCCGAAATACGCTCGTCGACGAACTCGGGATCGAGCCGTCGGCCGAGACCAGGGCGCTCGAAGACCGAATCCTCGTTCAGGATTCGAGACTCGATGTGAGCCCACCGACGAACCTGCCTGCTTTCGTCTCCTCCTTCGTTGGGCGAGGCCGTGAGAGAGCCGAAGTGAGCAAATTGGTCGACGTCGAGCGGCTCGTCACCCTCGTCGGAGTCGGGGGAGTTGGCAAGACTCGCCTTGCACGCGAGGTTGCGCATGGGCTGCTGGACCGCTACCCCGGCGGTGTGTGGTGGGTCGATCTCGCCGCGCTGGCACCCGGCGGGAACGTTGCGGCAAAGATGTCCGACGTGCTTGGACTGGCCGATCAGCCCGGGGTCGACTCGGCCGCTCTGCTTGGTCGGTACCTTGGCCGGCGCAAGAGCCTCCTCGTGCTCGACAACTGCGAGCACGTCGTCGACGATGTCGCACGGCTTGCGACGGAAGTGCTTCAGGCGGCCGGCGGCCTGACCGTGCTCGCGACCAGCCGCCGAGCGCTCCACGCGGCGGGCGAGGTTCGGTATGTGGTGCCTCCGATGAGTCTTCCGGTGGGCGTTCTGGGCGCGTCTGACGCCGAGCGATTGTTCGTCGAGCGATCGACGCGGGTCGATCGAGAGTTCACCGTGACCGAAGCCTTCCAGAGTGATATTGCCGAGATCTGCCTGGTGCTCGAGGGCTTGCCTCTTGCGATCGAAATGGCGGCGGTGCACGTGAACGCGCTGAGCCCCTCCGACATCCTGCGTCGACCTGTCGAGAACTTCGACCTCTTGAACCGAGATGCCAGTGCTCCGGATCGCCACCGGAATCTCGCCGCTACGATCGCCTGGAGCTATGGACTGCTCACACCCGGACAACAGGTTCTCTTCGACCGTCTCTCGGTCTTCGTTGGGCCGTTCGATCTCCCTGCTGCCAGCGTGGTTGCAGGATGGAACCCGCTCCCTGCCGGAGATGTGGTAGTCGAGCTCGGGGCCCTCGTCGATGCATCGATGGTGACGGCCGAGCGAACGTCCGACGGCAGTACCCGATACCGCCTGCTCGACACACTCCGAACATACGGTCGGAATCGGCTCGCACAACGCAAGGAGAGCGAATCGGTGGCCCTGCGCCACAGTCGCCACTTCCTCGAGACGGTACGGGCGTCGGCCGATGCTTGGCTCACGCCCGAACATCCGGCAACCGTGGCGACCATTGCGGCGGCGAACGACGATCTCCTCTCTGCTCTCGACTGGTCGCTCGACCATCAACCGCGAACGGTGACGCTTGCGGCAGCCCCGGGATTGTGCTCCTACTGGTTCTGGCGGGGCGATCCCGCGACCGCATATCGGTACGGGGTGCGCATGCTGGAGAGTGCCGAAGACGCACCCCTGTCGACGCAGGCCGCCGCCCACCTCTGCGTTGCATTCGGCGCGCAGCTGATCGGGGATTTTGCCGGTGCTGTGTCGTCTTCAGCGACCGCAATCCAGATGCTCCAACGATCCGGAGACTGGAAGCTGCTGCTGTGGGCCTACAACGGTCAGGGACAGGGCGGCGTGTTCATGGGAACGCCGGACTTGACCGAACGAATGGGCAGACAGATCCTCGACCTGTGCGATGCCCACGACGCACGGTTGCCGCGCGCGTACGGACTTGCGCTCCTCGGCGAGGCCCAGTTCTTCGGCGATGGGGACTTCGACGCAGCCCGGCTTTCCCTTGACGAAGCGATTCCACTGTTTCGCGAACTCGGCGACGAGGCCGGTCTGAACATGTTCGCCCTCGGGATTCTCGCTTCCGTGTCGGCGCTGCAACTCGACTTCGAGACCGCTGAACGAGCGGCAGTGGAGGCGAGCGCGCTCGGCGGTCCCGGATGGTCGGCGACCGCTCTCATCGTCCTCGGCAGCTTCGTCCTCCTGCCTTCGGGCGACGTGGAGCGAGCGGAGATGGTTCTGAAGGAAGGCATCGCCCGGGTGCATGAGAGGTCGATGGAGCCCTGGGTGCGCACTGCACTTCTCGCTTTGGGGCGCCTCGCCGCTGGTCGGCAGCAGTGGGAGGCGGCGGCACGCCTGTTCGGAGGCTGTCGGCCTCATCTCCCTCCATGGGCGCAACATCGCAGGTGGTGGAACCTCGAACCGGTCGTCCGGGCAGCCCTGGGGGATGACCGATACCGGGAGATCACGATGCGGGCCGAGAACGAGCCGCTCGACGACCTCGTCGTGTGGGCGCTCGATCCGAAGCGGTAGCGGGGACTCGCTCCCGATCGGTGCCCGCCTCGACCGGCAGGACTTCGGTGGTATCGGTGCCCGCGGTCGAGAAGGTGTTGGCGAAGCAGTGTGTCGAATCCTGGTAGACCGGATCAGTACGCTCGGAAGTGCTCGAATCCCCAACCTCCTGATCCGTAGATCTCCGAGCGGCGTCCACACCGTCCACAGACGTCCACACAGCCCGGAACGAAAGACTTCCGTGTCCCCCCTCGGGGTGATCGAATCCGAGCAGTCGCTCGTTCGCTTAGGATCATCTCATGCGGTGGCTGTTCGCGCTCGAAGAAGGCTTCAAAGTCGGCGATTTCTACATCGCCGAGACGTTTGCCGACTGGATTGAACTCGCCGCCATTGTGGCAATTGCCGGCGCCGTGGTGGCTGCCATCATCGGCGCGGTCAGTGAACGATCCCGTTCCAATTGGTCGGCCGCCCACAACACGTTCAAGCGGTACATGGGTCGCGGCCTGCTTATCGGGTTGGATCTCCTCATCGCCGGCGATGTCATCAAGACGGTGACGCTCGAACCGACCCTGAACAATGCCGCCGTGCTCGGCCTTCTCGTCCTGATCCGTACCTTCCTGAGTTGGACCACCATTCTCGAGGTTGAGGGTCGCTGGCCGTGGCAACCCAAACCACCGGGATTGAGAGAGGACGAGGAGTTGTAGACACCAGGTGGCTGATCTCGGCGGCCCGGACGCTCACCGCAACCCGAATGAACCCAAGCTGGCCACCTGTTGCGTTCTCTCACCTTGCCTGCGCAACGACCAAGCCGCGCTCGGCGCCGGTCTGCTGATCGTTGTCCGGTGCAGTGCTCACCTGTGCCGGCTTGCTGGCTAGCTCCAAGAACCGCCCAGCCGGATATGGGCGGTCTGGTCGGAGCGTGCGACACGAACCACCGTCGTCGATGAGGATGATCAGAATGTTCGGAGCGTCGTCGGGCAGCCGGGGTGTCGAAGGACGGGGGCTGTACACCGACTCTTGCATCGTGCGCCCCGCCATACTGCCCGATGGTGGGGAAGGAAGCGGCAAGATCGTTTCATCACATCCCGGTCGCCGAGTATCGCCATCGCGGAGGGCCCTTCGCTCAGCATGCCACGACTTCACGGGCACCCGAGCGGCAAATCCACCTATGCCGCCAGGGACAACCTCTCCGGTTGTCACACCTAGAGACGGGGGGGATCGATGTCTAGTCCGCGTCGGTTTCGAGGATTGCCTTCAGCTTCTGCACGTCGGAGCGGTTCTGCTTCCGGCCGATCAGTCCGAAGATCGGGCCGAGTAGTCGATACCACCCGGTCGGCTTG
>Ga0316195_10000975_pt1 | contig 12344 bp, 12 predicted proteins | sample Phised1_MG_FD_204937 | JGI IMG/M metagenome (GOLD analysis project Ga0316195, IMG submission 204937) | Coastal sediment microbial communities from Maine, United States - Phippsburg sediment 1 | ecosystem: Environmental > Aquatic > Marine > Coastal > Sediment | place: USA: Maine | collected... | reverse complement strand
GTTCCATTACGAGATAGGTCTGGCCCAAGGCGTAGTGATTGTTGTCGCTTGGATTTATACGTATGGCTTCCTGGTATTCCCCTTCGGCCTCCTTATGACGATTCAGGCTAAAATAGAGGTTCCCCAGGGTAATGTGCGTGTCGTCGCGATACGGATTTAATTGAACCGATGTCTGAAAGGCTTTGATGGCCTTCTCGGTTTTATTCAACTTCAGATAGGCTTCGGCCATGTAATTGGAAGCATCGATGGCAAATTGCCCTTGCGGTGCCAGGCCGACGGCGCGTTGAAACTCATTGACGGCCTCTTTGTAATTTTTCTGCATAAATAAATCGATGCCGCTGGTCAGGGCCCGATTGGCCAACGACTCCAACTGCACCTGTTGTTGGGCAGGGTTGGCGAAAACATTGTCTGTATTTACGCTAAGTATATCCATTGAGACAATCAATAAAATATTGAAAATTAAATAAAAAAGGCGATTTTGCATTAATAGTTTGGCACTGGAACCAAATTAGCCTGACTTGATTGTGTTTACTGACTTGAATATCGGTTGCTTGTCGCCGGAGCTTTAGAATTTTTTGGTTTCCCGCTAGATATAAATTGAGGCGATAGCGTCATTTTCGAAAAAATGTCCAGCGATTTGGATTAGATGGCATACAACCTGCTCAGTGTTTCCTACAAGGCTATTCCGATTATTTCATGAAATATTCGGAATAGCACCCAAATCAAGCTTGGTGCTAAATTAACAGCTTAAGTATATTGACAAATAGGCCGATAGTAAACTACCGCCCGTAAAACGGGTGGTGTTGTTCATCCCGCAAAACGGGAAGAACAAAAGGGCATGTTAATAAAATCGTTGCACGATTTTATATAACGCGGCGATGCCGCTCCGAAAGGAAAGGTTTACCCATAAATTTGCACGTATTAGACAGAAATCAACGATGAATCTTTGCCCGACTGAGAAGGTCATGGACGTATGGCACGAGAATTAAAGCGCATTTTAGCCGTGGATGACGAAGCGTTCATTCGGGAACTGTTGGTGGATTTTCTGACCTTCGATGGGTACGATGTCGCGGCGGCTGAAAACGGTGAGGATGCGTTGAAGATCATCGAAGAGATGAAACCCCATTTGGTCATCATGGACATTAAAATGCCCGGACTGAGTGGATTGGAAGTCCTGCGTCAAATCAAAGCAACTCACAAGGATATCGGGGTCATCATGCTTTCAGCTTTTGGCGATTCGGCAACCATCCAGGAGGCACGGTCCCTGGGGGCCGACTTTTATCTGCAAAAGCCGGTTGACTTGAGACGACTGAAGGAAATGTTGCGTACCTGGAAGGAAACGTCTGACAGGGGAATTGAATGATTGCACACAACCTATCAGAATTAAAGCCCGGCATGGTGCTGGTAAAATCCGTGTACGACTTTCATGATGTACTGCTTTTAAAGGCCGGAACCGAATTATCGCCGCAAAATCTTCGCCTTTTGAAGGCGTGGGGTATCAACAAGGTGTGGGTCGCCGGGGAAGGGACGCCACCTCCGATCAAACGCGATGCCCGGCGGGAAAAGCGCATCCAGGAAACCGTCGAAAAGTACCTGCAGGCCAAATTCGAAGGGGTTCTGGATGACCCGATTATGGTCACCATTATGCAGGCAGCCAGCCAATTGATAACCGAACGCTATTTAAACAACGTCCAGGAAAATGAAACCGACTGATCTGAAACGCATTATTCGCCGAATCAGCGACCTGCCGACGCTGCCGCGAACCGTGTTGCGTATCACCGAGCTGATCAACAACCCGCGGTCTTCAGCCAGTGATCTGGCCCGCGTCATTACCGACGACCAGGTTTTGACGGCCAGGCTGCTGAGACTGGTCAACTCGGCGTTTTACGGTTTCCCTCAACAGATTTCGACGGTCACGCGCGCTGTTGTGCTGATCGGTTTCGATGCGATCCGAAACCTGCTGTTGACCACCTCGGTGTTCGACCTGTTCACCAACACCAAGGAAAGGGACCAGCAGAAACTGGAAAAATTCTGGGATCACTCCATGGCGTGCGCGGTCGGCGCCAAAGTGATCGCGAGCCACCTGCGGTATGAAAAGGTGGAAGCGCTCTTTGTGGCCGGATTGCTGCACGATATCGGAAAAATTATCGAAATGCTATATTTGCAGGATGATTTCACCCGTGTGGAGGCGCTGGTAGCCGAAAAAAACATTCTGATGCTAAGGGCCGAGGAACAACTGCTAACTTATACCCATGCCGAGGTGGGAAAGCTGCTGGCTGAAAGATGGAATTTGCCGCCCAAACTGATGAATGCCATTGCCTATCATCATCAGCCGGACCTGGCGGCGGAAAATGCGCTGGAGGCTTCGATCGTCCACCTGGCCGATATATTGGCCCGGGCCTTGAATGTCGGGTCCGGCGGGGATAGCAAAATGCCGGCCTTGAACCCGTCTTCATGGGAATTGCTGAATATCAGGGCGGATGCCATCAGTCCGTTGTTGGAAGAGATCGAAAAGGAATTTCAAGATATTGACCTGTCATTGATAGTAGATTTAAATGGCTGATAAAAAAGAAAAAATAGAGCCCCAGCAGATAGGTTCGTTGCAGCGCAACTATCAGGATATCCTGGAATTTATCGATAAGATGGAGCAGGTCGGTCAATTTCAGGACCAGATCGACATTACCTCCAGTATCGATCATATCTGGCACGTCTTGATGAAACACATGCAAAATACGCTGGTGCTGGAAGCCTGTGCCTTGTTTTTGGTTCAGGACCAAAATCGCGAATTTGAGCTGGAATGTGTTACGCCGGCCGACCAGGAGAAGGCGTTTCGAGACGAACTGGACCTGCAAATAGAATGCGGCACGTTTTCGTGGACCATCAATCGCCGTCAACCGGCGCTGATCCCATCCCTGGCATTGAAAAACGAGCAAACCATTGTCATGCTGCCTCTGTTTACCTACAAGCGGACTCTTGGTATGGTGATGATTATGACGCCCATCAAAGGGAGTGCCGTGACGCTTGAGAAGGTGAAGCTCTTGACGGTGCTGGCCAAACAGACGTCGCTGGTGCTTGAAAACACCTTGCTGTATGAAAAATTACGCCAGGAGCACGAATCACTTAAAAAAGCGCAAACCCAGATCGTGCTGTCGGAAAAGTTGGCATCCATCGGGCGCCTGGCCTCGGGTGCGGGCCATGAAATCTTGAATCCCCTGCAAATTATCAGCGGCCACACCCAGCTACTGATGATGAAAGCCGGATCGGATCCCAAAATTTCAAAATATCTCGACATGCTCCAAAAGCAATCGGACCGGATTGCCAAAATCGTCAAGGGCTTGACTCAATTTTCCAACGATTTTAAAGGCCGTCTGGAAAAAATTCAAATCAATGAACTGATCGAAGAAACGACCGCCCTGATCACTTTTGACGCGACCTATAATAGCGTGGTGGTTATCAAAACCCTGGACCCGTCCCTGCCGGTCATAACAGGGGACAAAGCTAAACTCTCACAGGCATTGCTGAATCACATGACCAATGCCCTTGATGTAATGCCCGAAGGGGGTACGCTGAATATCGCTACCCGTACGACGACCCGGGATATCCGTCTGGCCGGACCTCTGGACTGTGTGGAAATCGTCTTTCAGGACTCCGGTCCTGGAATGACGGACGACGTGATGGATAAGATCTTTGATCCATTCTTTACGACCAGCGCCGGCGATAAGCGTCCCGGATTGGGGCTTTCCATCAGTTACGGCATTGTTCAAGATCATGGGGGTACGATCGAAGTTTCCAGTGATGTCGGCCAGGGAACGAAGTTTGCACTTTATTTGCCGACAGGAGAATCATCCGAAACACCGCTGTCTTAAGACGAGGTTCAGAAAAAATATAATAAAATTATACCGTAGTAGGATAAGTAAATATAAATCATACGTCTCTATTAACGAAAGGGAGACCCGCTATTTGCAAACTGCCTAAACGGGGGATGGCCTCGTTTTGCAAAATGCAATTTTAAATGGGGGATCATTCGAATCCGTCTTGTGCCAGAACTGAGGGACAGCGGTAGAACCATAACCCCTTCGATATTAATAGTAAAAAATAGATTTCATCATAAAGCCGGCACATGAAGTGACACGACGCCAGGCGAATCCAGGGTAAGGATCGAAACCTTTCACCACGTGGATCCGATCATTTGACGAATAAATCTTTGCAGAATGCAAATATAGTCAATTCTTTGACGCTTCCGTAGCCATATGGCTTTCCGTGACATTGGCTTTAATAAATAAAAATCGTTCAGTGTTGACTAATTGCCTGTGATGGTTGAACCCACAACATGTGGCGGCAGTGGCAGCGCTAACTAATATATATAGGTTCAACTCCTTCCTGTTCGCTAGGCCGGGCGAAAAAGCCTCGCCGTTATAAACGGATAAAATTCTGGGCGTGGCATGTATATTGCAAAATAGCTTGTCCAGATTAAAAACCCAAGCCATGGCAGGAGGAAACTAGTGCCCCTTTCCCTTTCACCCGACAATTCAGACGCCAGCGTCATCGCATCCGGTGAAATTGAAAGTTCGTCTTTGACCGTCGACGAACCGAACCCGTTCGCCCACATCGTCGGTCAATGTGACGACATGCAGGACATGTTCCAGCTGGTTGCGCGTGTTGCCGATACGGACAGTACCATTTTATTAAATGGTGAAACCGGCACGGGTAAAGGCCTGATCGCCAAAGCGATCCATCAATCCTCCTACCGTCGTAACCAACCGTTTGTACAGATCAACTGCGGGGCTATCCCCGAAAACCTTTTGGAAAGTGAACTTTTTGGACATGTGCGGGGTGCCTTTACCGGAGCGACAGCACCCAAAAAGGGGAAATTTGAGCAGGCCAACGGCGGCACGATATTTTTAGATGAAATCGGTGACATGAGCTCTGATCTGCAGGTAAAGGTGTTGCGTGCGCTCGAGGAAAGAGAGTTCGAACCAGTCGGCGGCTGCAAAACTGTCAAAGTCGATGTGCGTGTCATCGCCGCAACCCACCGGGATTTGAAACAACGGGTCAAAGACGGCCTTTTCAGGGAGGATCTTTATTATCGCCTGTACGTCATACCCATCGAAATTTCGCCCCTGCGAGCGCGCAAAGCCGATATTCCGCTGCTGGCCGATTACTTCATGCAGAAGTTCAATTGTGAAAAACACATGGCGGTGGTGGGGGTGGCGGATCAAGCCCTGGCGATGATGGTCAATTACGAATGGCCCGGCAATGTGCGCGAGTTACGCAATGTGATGGAACGGCTTGTTGTTATAAAGGGTGAAGGGGAGATAGCACCTGCAGACCTGCCCGAAGAGGTGCGATCAATAGAATGCAGTCTGGACCTGCCGACGATGGAGCTTTCCGGTGACGGTATCTGTTTGAATACAGCGGTCAATGAATTTGAGAAGAACCTTATTTTCCAATCGCTCGAAAAGACCCAATGGGTCAAGAAAAGAGCGGCCAAGCTTCTACAACTCAAGCGTACGACATTGGTGGAGAAAATCAAACGCCACGAATTGCAGCAGCTTCGAAGCGCCTAAGTGCTTTGAATGACAAATACAGACGGGGACCACTCAATGCCGACAATCATAAAAGCCAGGCAGTCTATTGAAACGAACAGCTTTCGGCTGCACTATTTTCCGGACATTCCATTTGAATGCGCCTTTCCGGAAGAGGAGAAGCAAGTCCAAGGCAGCCCGTTCGAACATATCGGTTTCAATGCTGTGGATCCTGCTTGCGGTTTGGCCGCCGAGTCCACAGGAGCCAAAGGTCAGCATACCACAACGCCCGGGTTGATGGCGGAACAGGAAACTCTGGCCTATGAAGCCGGTCTTCAGAAAGGTTGCGACGAAGGGTACCAAGCCGGGTTGCAGCAGGCGGCGGCAAGTCTGGCCAATCTCGGTCAGGTCGCCATGGAACTCGAACATCTTAAACAGGATTTATATCAGCGTGCCGAGAAAGACGTTGTCGAATTGGCCCTGGCGATCAGCAAGAAGATTATTGATCCGGAGATAACCACGAATCGACAAGCGATTGTAGCAGTTGTCAAAAATGCGCTTAAACGCGTCACCGATCATTCCCAGTTAACCATCCGAATCAACCCTGCCGAACTACAAACGGTCAAGCAGGCCGAACCACGTCTGGCCGAGTATTTTGAAAACAGCAACGGTGTCACCTATGAAGCGGACGACACGATCTGCCCGGGTGGTTGTGTCATCGAAACCAATTTCGGAGACATCGATGCCCGCCTTGATCAGCAATTAGCGGTCATTGCCGAGGCCCTGCGTTCCGACCCAACAAACGGACAAGTCAGTTGAAAGCGTTTATGCTTGACGCAAAAAAATTATAAAACACCCTGTCGCTTTTAGAGTTTGCCCGAAGGAGCGACACCGTCGCGTTCTATAAAATCGTGGAACGATTTTATGGTGAAAAATGTTCAAGTTCAACCTGCAACCGGTTTTAAACCACCGTCAGTTTATCGAGGATTCACTGCAAAAGGCTTTTGCCCAGTTGAAGGAGCGCTTGGCCAAGGAACAGGATCGGCTTGCCGATTACGAGCGTCAGCAGCAGAATTTGACCGAAGAACTGGCCCAAAAACAGCGTCAGGGGACGACCAGTTCAGCACTTTTGCTGTACGTCAACTTCTTGGATCAATTGAAGTCTGACTTGGAGCGACAGCGGCTGAAAGTTGGGGATTTAGAAAGCCAAATGGCCTCAAAGCGCGAGGAACTGCTGGAAGCCATGAAAGACCGCAAGGCACTCGAGCGGTTCAAGGAAAAGAAATTTACCGAGCACAGGGAGTTGCTGGCTAAAAAAGAGCAGGCCTTCTTAGACGAGATCGCCATCAATCGGCACGGCCGCAAGCAACATTGAAGCACCTCCCATGGTATTACCAAGCCCCTTCCTGTTGAAAGCAAAAACCAGCACCCATACCCGACAAAACGCCTCATAGTGTCGTGTCCCGGATGTAGTTTATATAACGCTGATGGGGTGAATCGGGTTAAAGTGCCCTTAAACAAAATCCGAAATTCGAATCCTCCAAAGGCGGACAAGTATCGAAATCCGAAACAAATTCGAATATCAAATGACCTAATTAAAAGCGTTAAACAACCACTGACTCTCAACCATTCAGTCTTGTTTGGGTTATTTGAGCATTTGGATTTTGCTATTGTTTCGGATTTCGTGCTTCGAATTTTCTTTCCAATACCAGAAAAACGCCCGAATCAATGGCTTTAATTTTTATACATATTTGTAGGACACGACACTAGATCGTATTCAGCGCGTCAAACTTCCGACGGTTTTTATCTGATTATTGACAGCAATTCTTGTCTGGCCGTCAGTTTTTCCGCGTCGTATTTGCCCAATTCGTGTCCCCGCACCCGCTTGGCGCATGACCTGCCGCCGGTGGCATTCATGTTGTGCGGCGAGGTTGCTGTGTTTGGAATTACCCAAAAAAATAAAATAAATCAAGATACTTAAAAAAAGTCCAGCGCCCGTGTGTCGCTTGTCCAATCGGTTCTTCCTTCCTCGTTGCGGTCTTGAAATCGTCAGATAGATAAAATTTAAAAATGTTCGTTAACATTGGCACACCTTTTGCCATGTAACGATGCAGCAATCAGTTTAAATCTTCAGCCAAAAGGCTGCAGCGAAAGGGCAAAATTGAAAAAGGATTCGACCCAAAGCATAAAACGATACCAAAACAGCGGATTGGCAGACGCCCTAGGCGATCTGGAATGCCAAAAGGTGCTTGCGCACTTGGGTGTCGGCGTGATTGTCGTCAATCGCAGTGGGACGATACGGTTCTGCAATCCCAAAGTGGAAGAAATTACCGGCATAAACGCGACCGCCGTAATCGGTCGACAGTTCAATCGAGCCTTTGATGACGTGCTTACAGGCACCGTTCCTTTAAATTTTTTCGCATTGCGGTCCATGGCAGAAAATACCGATTTTGAAATTACGAATTATGCAATCGGTGGTGAGCGTCGTGACCTAAGCGTCCGCATGACCAAGTTGCAAGATTCAAGCGGCCAAATAAGCGCGTATGTATTGACCTTGCAGGATCTGACCCGGCTGCGCCAAGACGCCCAAGAGGCCCAGCGGGGCAAAGGTTTGGCCATTGTCGGCGATGTGGCTGCCCGAATGGCGCATGAAATCAGGAATCCATTGGGCAGTATCGAGTTGTTTGCAACCAGCATCGGAGCCGATCCCGAAATTTCGCCTGAAATACAAGCGCTGACATCTCATATTTCCACAAGTGTCGAAAGCATCAACACGATTATTGAAAACCTGTTGCTCGCCGTCAATTCCAATCAAAAACCGGATTTCGAAGATATTGATCTTCACGAAGCGCTCCAGGACTCGCTGTTTTTTGCCGGCCATCTGCTTTCTTCAAACAAGAGTTTACGTGTTAACGCATGTTTCAGTCAGACACCGTTAAGGGTGTGGGGGGACCCGCAGCTCTTGAAGCAGGTCATGTTAAACCTGATTTTAAACGCAATCCAGGCCATGCCCCAGGGCGGCGAGCTTACCATTTCATCACACCCAAGACAGGACAACAGTACTGCCAGAGATTTCGCTGAAGTCCGGGTGACCGACACGGGCGTCGGCATCGCTGAGGCCGATTTGGGACGCGTGTTCGACCCTTACTATACAACCAAAGAAAACGGCACCGGATTGGGCCTGGCGATTGTGCACAATATCATCCGTGCGCACGGAGGGACGATCGCGATTGTTAGCGAACAACGACAAGGCACCGAATGCATCATCCGCCTGCCGATCATAAAGGAGCGTGACAAGGCCGATAAGTTGAATGAGGCATTGCACGGCCTGTGGCTCTTAAACCCAAAACTCAGGAAGCATCATGCCAGGACCGTCCATACTAGTTGTTGACGATGAACCCGCCATGCGTTTGGCGCTCCATCACAGCTTGCGTCGCAAGGGGTTTACCGTTGCCAGCGCATCGAGCGGCCCGGAAGCGTTGAACATGATCGACCGGGATTCATACCAGCTTCTGATCACCGATATGAAGATGCCTGACATGTCAGGACTGCAGGTTCTGGCGCGCGCCAAAAAAATTGCACCCCAGGTTCCGATTATTGTTATGACCGCTTTCGGCACCATCAACAATGCTGTCACGGCTATGCAGGAAGGCGCTGCCGATTATCTTCTGAAACCGTTTTCAACTGAAACACTGGCGGAAACCATTAACAAGGTCCTGAGTAAGCCCGAGACGCAAAGCCAATCGGGAGGGGGAGCCGCCGCAAAGCGCGCCTCTGGCGAGCCGGATAAACTCATTACCCAGGATCCGGAGCTCATCAATATTCTAAAGATCGCCAAAAAGATTGCTCCGAGCGATGCCACGGTCTTGGTTCTGGGTGAGAGCGGAACCGGCAAAGAATTGCTGGCGTCTTATATCCATCGGCACAGCGGGTTGGCTGATCAACCCTATATCACGATGAATTGTGCAGCCCTGCCCGAGAACCTGGCTGAAAGCGAATTGTTTGGATATGAAAAGGGTGCTTTTACAGGGGCTGCCTGCCGGCGCATCGGAAAGTTTGAGCTGGCCCACCGCGGCACGCTCCTTTTGGACGAAATCAGCGAGATGTCGCTGCCTTTACAGGCCAAACTGCTGCGCGTGCTTCAGGAAAAAGAGATTGATCGTGTGGGCGGCAACCGGCCGATTCCGATTGAAACGCGCATTATTACGACCAGCAATATTGATTTGCGCCAGGCTGTCCGTGAAGGCCGCTTCAGAGAAGACCTCTATTATCGGATCAATGTCATCCCTTTGGCCCTGCCGCCGCTGCGACGTCGGCGCGAGGATATCCCCTTGCTATCTGAGCATTTTTTGCGGCGTCTGAATGATTCGCACCTCAAGCCCGACATTCGTCTGGCACCCGAAACAATGGACCTGCTCAAAAAGTATGATTGGCCGGGCAACGTCCGGGAGTTAAAAAACACCCTCGCAAGAGCCGTGCTGATGGGACGTGACCCTGTGATCCGGCCCCAACATTTGTTTCTGGAAAATGTAACATCGGTTGAAGATCAATCAGGCGACGTCTGGGTCGGACAATCGGTCAAAGCCATGGAACGCCAATTGATCATGAAAACCCTGGCAGAGGTGAATGACAATCGGACCCGTGCTGCCGAAATCCTGGGAATCAGTATTCGAACGTTGCGTAACAAATTGCATGAATATCGACAGGTGCACTGACACACATTGTCTGTCTAGGCCGCCGGCAAGGGTGCTTTAACACGTTTGCATCCGGCAAGATTTTACCACCCGCATGTTTGAGAATAGGCAATTATTGCCGCTTAAAAATGTTTCGAAAGCCGATGGGCAGTTGATAAAAAACTTTAATTAATAATTAAAATAATAGGTTAATGGGTTAAGCCCGAAGGAGTTTGTGCGCTGGTATGAATATTGCTCTGATTAGCGCATAAACAAGATCAAAAGGAGTTGTATGATGAGTATGGATGGTGTTTTTAGCGGCTCGATGCCGACCTTGGAAAAGGTTCTCGATTTGCGATCAAAGAAGCACAGTCTGATCGTTTCCAATATTACCAACGCCGATACGCCCAATTACAAGGCCTTTGACATGATGGTTGAAGAAGAGCTGAAAAAGCAAGGTCCTGCTGAAAAGGGCTTTGCACTCAAAGCGACCCACCCGGACCACCTGTCCTCAACCCATAAGGGGCGCATGCCCGGCATTCGCCAAGTCGAGGCTGACAGCCTGACCGTTAAAAGAAGTGATAACAATACGGTCGATATCGACCGGGAGATGGCCAATCTAGGCGAAAACGGGTTGCTGTATTCCGCCGCAGCCCAGATTCTGGCCCAAAAATTTGCGAGTCTGGCCAATGCCATCAAAGGAGGTAGTTAATAAAGATGAATTTTCTTGATGCCCTGCATACCAGTTCGAGCGGCCTGAGCGCGCAACGATTGCGCATGAACCTCATTTCCAAAAATTTGGCCAATGTCAACACCACGCGGACCACCGACGGCGGCCCGTATCGACGCCAGGAAGCGGTTTTTGCTGCGCGGCAAGGCGACGAAGATTCATTTCACAGCCAGCTGAAAGCTCAAATCGTCGAAGACGCGCGTCCCCCGGCCCTCAAGTACGATCCGCAGCATCCGGACGCGGATGCCACCGGGTATGTTCGCTTGCCGAACATCAATATGATCGAGGAAATGGTGAACATGATGTCCGCTTCCAGGAGCTATGAAGCGAATGTCAATGCGATAAGAACCACCCGTGAAATGACCAACAAGGCGTTGGAGATTGGGCATAAATAATGAAAGCAATCGAACTTCTCAACCCGAACCAGGTCCAGGGGCTCTCAAACCCAACCGTCAAACCCAGCAGTCGTGAAACCGAATCCTTCGAACGCGTCCTATCTGAATCGATCAACAAGGTCAATGGGTTGCAACTTGAAGCAGATCGGCAGATCGAGGCCCTGTCCAAAGGTGACCAAAAAGACATTCACCAGACCATGATTTCGATGGAAAAAGCGGCCATATCATTCGAATTGATGATGCAGATTCGCAATAAGATCATTTCGGCCTATGATGAAATCCGGCGCATGCCGATTTAACCTCTGTTGATGGAAGTTTACTAAAAGAAGGACACCATGGCATTACTATCTCCCGACACAGCGATACAGTTGAAAACATTGTTAAAGTCCATGAGCGCAGCCAAAATTGCATCTCTAATGGCAATTGTTGCCGGAACAATCATGGGGTTCATCTTCATCATGACATGGTCCGGCCAGCAGGACTACCAATATCTCTATTCCAATTTATCTCCTGACGATGCCGGCGAAGTTTTGACGATGTTGAAAGAACAAAAAATTCCTTACCAACTGACAGCGAACGGCACTTCGATTATGATTCCGCGCGAAAAAGTTTACGAGACCCGCCTGGAAATGGCATCCCAGGGATTGCCGCGCGGTGGCGATATCGGGTTCGAAGTTTTCGATGATACGAAAATCGGAATGACGGAGTTTGTGCAAAATGTAAATTATCAGCGCGCGCTGCAAGGCGAGTTGAGCCGTACGATCACAAATTTCGCGGAAGTGGAAAGCGCCCGGGTTCATATCGTTATGTCGAAACAACAGCTTTTTATCGATGACCAGGAACCGGCAACCGCTTCGGTTATCTTGAAGCTTCGCAAAGGGCGGCGTATCAGCAGAGGGCAGGTGCAAGGGATCGTACACCTGGTTTCATCGAGCGTGTCGCGGCTGAACCCCGACAATGTGACCGTTGTGGACAGTTCCGGCAAACTGCTGGCCGGCCGGCGTGACCAGGATGGAACGAC
>Ga0316195_10000974_pt1 | contig 12349 bp, 10 predicted proteins | sample Phised1_MG_FD_204937 | JGI IMG/M metagenome (GOLD analysis project Ga0316195, IMG submission 204937) | Coastal sediment microbial communities from Maine, United States - Phippsburg sediment 1 | ecosystem: Environmental > Aquatic > Marine > Coastal > Sediment | place: USA: Maine | collected... | reverse complement strand
GGTTCATGCCGCGCACGCCGCGTGCCTGACGGCCCATCGCGCGCACGTCGTCCTCGTCGAAGCGCACCGCCTTGCCGGCGTCGCTGAACAGCATCACGTCGTGTCGGCCGTCGGTGAGTGCCGCCCCGATCAGGTAGTCGCCGGCGTCCAGATCGACGGCGATGATGCCGGCCTTGCGCGGGTTGGAGAATTCGCCCAGCGAGGTTTTCTTCACCGTGCCCAGCGCGGTGCCCATGAAGATGTAGTGATCCTCGGGAAAGCTGCGGAACTCTCCGGTCAATGGCAGCACGACGGTTATCTTCTCCCCGCTTTGCAGCGGGAACATGTTGACGATCGGCTTGCCGCGGCTGGCGCGCCCGCCCTGCGGCACTTCCCAGACCTTGAGCCAATAGACGCGGCCACGGTCGCTGAAGCACAGTATCCAGTCGTGCGTGTTGGCGATGAAGAGCTGGTCGATCCAGTCGTCTTCCTTGGTCTGCGTGGCCTGCTTGCCGCGCCCGCCGCGGCGCTGCGCTCGGTATTCGGCCAGTGGCTGGCTCTTGAAGTAGCCGGTGTGGCTGAGCGTGACCACCATGTCGGTGGGCGTGATCAGGTCCTCGGTGCCGAGTTCCTGCACGTTGTGCTCGACCACGCTGCGCCGCTCGCCGATCTTGGTCTGGCCGAACTCCTGGCGCAGCGCGCTGAGTTCGTCGGTGATGATCGTCGTCACCCGCGCCGGCTTGGCCAGGATGTCGAGCAGGTCGGCGATCTCGGCCATCACCTGCTTGTATTCACCGAGGATCTTGTCCTGCTCCAGCCCGGTCAGGCGCTGCAGGCGCATTTGCAGGATCTCGCCGGCCTGGTCGTCGGACAGGCGGTACAGGCCGTCCGGCTGCAGGCCGTAGTGGTCGGGCAGGCCCTCGGGCCTGTAGGCGGCGCGCCCGCCCGGCGTGTCGCCTTCGGCCCGCGCCAGCATCTCGCGCACCATCGACGAATCCCAGCTCTTGGCCATCAGCGCGGCCTTGGCCACCGGCGGCGTCGGGCTGGTCTTGATGGTCTCGATGAACTCGTCGATGTTGGCCAGCGCCACCGCCAGGCCTTCGAGCACGTGGCCGCGCTCGCGCGCCTTGCGCAGCTCGAACACCGTGCGCCGCGTGACAACTTCGCGCCGGTGCTCGAGGAAGATCTGCAGCAGTTCGAGCAGGTTGCAAAGCTTGGGCTGGCCGTCGATCAGCGCCACCATGTTGATGCCGAAGGTGTCCTGCAGCTGCGTCTGCTTGTACAGGTTGTTCAGCACCACCTCGGGCACTTCGCCGCGCTTCAGTTCGATGACCACGCGCATGCCGGACTTGTCGCTCTCGTCCTGGATGTGGCTGATGCCTTCGAGCTTCTTTTCGTGGACGAGCTCGGCAATGCGCTCGAGCAGCGTCTTCTTGTTCACCTGGTAGGGGATCTCGTCGACGATGATCGACTGTCGCGAGCCCTTGTCGATGTCCTCGAAGTGGCACTTCGCGCGCATCACCACCTTGCCGCGGCCGGTGCGGTAGCCCTCGCGGACGCCATTCAATCCGTAGATGATGCCGGCGGTGGGGAAGTCCGGCGCTGGGATGATCTCCATCACCTCGTCGATCGACGCGTCCGGGTTCTTCAGCAGGTGCAGGCAGGCGTCGACGACCTCGTTCAGGTTGTGCGGCGGGATGTTGGTGGCCATGCCCACCGCGATGCCGGCCGAGCCGTTGACAAGCAGGTTCGGCACACGAGCCGGCAGCACCAGCGGTTCCTTCTCGCTGCCGTCGTAGTTCGGGCCGAAATCGACCGTGTCCTTGTCGATGTCGGCCAGCATCTCGTGCGCGATCTTCGCCAGCCGGATCTCCGTATATCGCATCGCCGCGGCGTTGTCGCCGTCGACGCTGCCGAAGTTGCCCTGGCCATCAACCAACATGTGGCGCAGCGAGAAATCCTGCGCCATGCGCACGATGGTGTCGTACACCGCGGTGTCGCCGTGCGGGTGGTACTTGCCGATGACGTCACCGACGATGCGCGCACTCTTCTTGTACGGCCGGTTCCAGTCGTTGTTGAGTTCGTGCATCGCGAACAGCACGCGCCGGTGCACCGGCTTCAGGCCATCGCGGGCATCGGGCAGCGCACGGCCTACGATGACGCTCATGGCGTAGTCGAGGTACGACCGCCGCATTTCCTCTTCGAGGCTGATGGGCAGGGTTTCTTTGGCGAAGGACGTCATGCGCGGTGCGTGATGGAAGGCCCGTCTCGATGGAGGCGGCCGCGCGCGAGCGCGCTGGAAGGCGGATTCTAAGTGCGCCGCTCTGTAGCGGTTGCGCAACAACCTCGGCCGTAGCGGCTGCCACACGCGCCAAAATGCGGTCCAGCCGGCACCCTATGGCACAATGACTTTGGCAGGGGCGGAAGCCCGCCCGGGTGGGGTTTCAGACCATTCTTAAAGAGTTTGTTTGGACAATATCGCAGGCAACTGCGGCTTTCCTTGAGAGGACAACCATGAAGAAATTGAACAAGGTAGCGGTGCTTCTGGCATCGTTTGCGCTCGCGGCCCCGATTGCCGCCCTGGCGCAGATGCCGACGGCCGAGCAATTCAAATACGCCACGGGCGAGAGCCAGTGGCGCGACGCCGCCGGCAGCGAGCCCTGGATGAACGGCACCAACGAACTGTGCTGGCGTGATGCCAGCTGGACCCCTGCCACTGCCTACCCGACCTGCGACGGCGCCGCCAAGCCACCGCCGCCGCCGGCCCCGATGGCCGCAGCTGCCCCGCCGCCCCCGGCCGCTCCCCCGGCACCGCCGCCGCCGCCTCCGGCGCCCGCGCCGAAGCCTGCTGCGCAGAAGGTGACCTATGCAGCAGACACGTTCTTCGACTTCGACAAGTACGTCATCAAGCCCGAAGGCAAGGCCAAGCTGGATGACCTGGTCTCGAAGACCAAGGGCATCGCTCTTGAGGTGATCATCGCCGTCGGCCACACCGACAGCATCGGTACCGAAGCCTACAACCAGGGCCTGTCCGAGCGCCGCGCGAACGCGGTCAAGGACTATCTGGTGAGCAAGGGCATCGAGAAGAACCGCGTCTACACCGAAGGCAAGGGCGAGAAGCAGCCCATCGCCAGCAACAGCACGGCCGAAGGCCGCGCCAAGAACCGCCGCACCGAGATCGAGGTGGTCGGCACGCGCGCTGCCCCCTGATCGATAGCCTGCAAAGGCTTCGACCCGCAAACCCCGCTTCGGCGGGGTTTTTCATTTGTCGTGGGCGGCTCGCGACACGCTGTCTCGCACAATCGCCACTGTGACGCGAGCCAGTCGGCCTCGCTGACACGACTCGAACGAACCGGGGGGTGAACGATGGGCAATGTCGATCCGCAGGAACTGGCCAAGTTCAGCGAGCTGGCACATCGCTGGTGGGACACCGACAGCGAATTCCGGCCGCTCCATGCGATCAACCCGTTGCGCCTGGACTGGATCGACGCCACGGCCTCGCTTTCGGGCAAGGCGGTACTCGATGTCGGCTGCGGCGGCGGCATCCTGGCCGAAGCCATGGCGCGGCGCGCGCGGCACGTCACCGGCATCGATCTGGCGAGCAAGCCCCTGGGTGTCGCACGCCTGCATGCGCTGGAGACGGGGGTGACGAATGTCGACTACCGAGAGATCTCTGCCGAGGCCCTGGCCGGCGAGATGCCTCAGAGCTTTGATGTCGTGACCTGCATGGAGATGCTGGAACATGTGCCCGAGCCGGCGTCTTCGGTTCAGGCCTGCGCCTCGTTGGTGCGCAGTGGCGGATGGGTGTTTTTTTCCACGTTGAATCGCAACCCGAAGAGCTTCCTGTTCAGCATCGTCGGAGCGGAGTACGTGCTCAATCTGTTGCCCAAGGGCACGCACGAATATGCACGCTTCATCCGGCCCAGCGAACTGGCGCGCTGGTGCCGCGACGCGGGCCTGGACGTGACCGGGAGCCGCGGCATGGAGTACAACCCGCTAACCAAGCGCTTCTGGCTATCCGACGACACCAGCGTCAACTATCTCTTCGCCTGCCGCAAGCGCGCATGAATCCCCTCGCCCGGGAGCGCGGGCACTTGCGGCGTCCGATCCACGCCGTGCTCTTCGACTTGGACGGCACGCTGGTTGACAGCGCGCCGGATCTGGCCGGTGCCGCCAACGAGTTGCGCGCGGCCCACGGTCTGGCGCCGCTGGCCTACTCCGAGCTGCGACCGATGGTGGGCACCGGCGCTCGAGGCATGCTCCATGCAGCTTTCGGCATCGGCCCGGACCATGCACGCTTCGACGCACTGCGTGAGGACTTTCTGTCGCGTTACGAGGCCCGCATCCTGCGTGAAACCAGGGTGTTTGAGGCCATGGGGCCGGTGCTGGATGCGCTGGAGGACGCGGGCTTGCGCTGGGGCATCGTGACCAACAAGCTCAGGCGCTTCTCGGCGCCACTGGTTCACGGCCTGGGCCTGACGCCGCGCTGCGCCGTGGTCATCAGCGGCGACAGCACGCCCTACGCCAAGCCGCACCCCCAGCCATTGCTCGAGGCCGCGACGCGGCTGGGTCTGGCCCCCGAACTCTGCGTGTACGTCGGCGACGACCATCGCGACATGCTGGCCGGGCAAGGCGCTGGCATGCCGACGTTGGCCGCCGCCTGGGGCTACCTCGGGCGCGGGGAGTCGATCGAGCGGTGGAACGCCGACGCCGTGCTGGCGAATCCGGCCGAGCTCTTGAACTGGCTGGGAATGGCCTAAACTCAAGGCCTTGGGGCCGACTTGGCTTCGACGCGGGTTCGGAATCGACGTAGGGCATGCCGAGCACCAGTTCGCTCGTAAATCCACTGGAAACGAAGTAACTGCGAACGACGAACGTTTCGCCCTCGCCGCTTAAAACCGGTGAGCCTCGCAACAGTTGGCCGATGGGCTGGGCCTGAGAGTCGCAAGACTCGAAGGCTGCGAGGTCATTCACATTGGCTGTGGTTGATGCCGGGTCACTCGGCACCGATCAAGATCAAGTGACTGGCGTCATGGGTAGCGTGCTGCTGCGCGACCTGGGGCGTGAGATCCAAATCAGTCAGCTACGCATGTAGAACTGCCCGGTGATGGCTTGCGGACGCGGGTTCGATTCCCGCCGGCTCCACCAGTCCCGAAGCCCCAACCACTCTCGGTTGGGGCTTTTTTTCGTCTGATAGCGCCAGAAGCCGCGTGTTGTCGCGGGTTCACGCGGAAGGTTGCGGACTTCGCCTGTCGCCCCCGCGGCACCTTCCAGGGCCCGCTTCGCCCTCTCCGGGGCGGTTCTCTCTCCGGCCCCGCTCCCCTGTATGAGGGCGAGGTCCGCAGGGGGGGCGCGCGATGTCTATGTAAATCAACAACTTATGCGCGGACTGATCGAGCGAGTTTTTCCGCAGCATTGGGCAGCGGACGGGAAACCAAACCGCTTGGGCGGCGCCAACCGCAGCACTGAAGATGACGTCTGGCCAAGCGCGACGACCGGCGGTATGCGTGCCGACCCCACACCGCCAAGGCTCCGAGGGCCACGTACAACACCATGAACAGCCGGGCCAGCGCGCGCCAGCAGAACCTGGATCCGCGTGCCGTCGCGACGAAGTCAGGACATTAGCGACTCCATGCGCTGCGCGCCCTGAACGGTCATCCAAGCGCACCGGCGCGCAACGTGTCAGGCGGAGGAAGGTCACTAGGCGCTGTGCGGCTAACTGCTGGCTGAGATCGCTCGATGTCTCTCGATGACCCGAAGCTGGCATCTGACTGGTGAGATTGACAGCCTCGAAGCAGTCTTTGGCGGCTGCAGTCGTGGCTGTGGCAACAGCCCAGTCAGCCGCTGCACGCTGCACTCTAATGAGAGGGTGAGCATCGGGAATGCTCACCACCCTCGCGTCTGATGGCTGACCTCGGCGGGACGATCTTGCCAAAATTTGCCAAACCATCTAATCTGCCGGCATGAGCACGATGAACATTTCCCTGCCCGACTCCCTGAAGTCCTTCGTCGATGAACAGGTCAGCCAGCGTGGCTACGGAACCAGCAGTGAGTACGTGCGCGAACTGATCCGTCGCGATCAGGACCGGCTGCAGCTGCGCAACCTGCTGCTTGCGGGGGCGTCGTCGGCTCCCACAGCGCCGGTGGACGAGACCTACTTCGAGGGCTTGCGCGAGCGGGTACGCGGCGCGGCCAAGACGGCAGCAGGCAAGACACGCAGCCGGTCGTGAAGGCCAAGCCCGTCGTCCCGCGCGAGCAGGCCCAGCAGGACGTCGAGGAGGCACTCGCGTACTACATGGCCGAAGACGCCGAGGCCGCCGCCCTGGGCTTCATCGACGCCTTGGAGCAAGCCTATGCGCACATCGGCCGCCATCCGGCCACCGGCTCGCCGCGCTATGCGCATGAACTGAACTTACCGGGCCTGCGCTCCTGGCCGCTCACGCGCTACCCCTACCTCGTCTTCTACGTCGAGCGCTCGGACCACGTCGATGTCTGGCGTGTGCTGCACGGCCAGCGCGACATCCCGGCGTGGATGCAGGACCCGGAAGACATCTGAGCTTCGCCCCAGGCGAAAGGGGTCCTTCCTGGCGAAGTTCCCATACGGGGGGCGCGAGCGCGGCGCTTCGCCACCGTCAGGGTGCAAACCGAGGTTTGCAGGGTTTGCGGTTTGCACCTTGGCGCCGCCGCGACCGCCATCTATGACGATCTCCGATTCCGTCGGCTCCAGCCGCGGCTACGGTTTGAGCAGGAGCGCGTGGGGTTTGGCTGGTCGACCGTCCAGCCAGGCAAGCCCGCCAGGCTCGGCTCTCGCTGACTACGATGAGGTCAACCCCAGGCGATGGCTGCTGCGGAACGCCGGTCGATCGTCGGGGCCGCCATCAGAGGCGACGGCACGCGAGCGTCCCAGGCGTTTTGCCTCGTAGAGCGCCAAGTCGGCCCGTTGCAGCGTATCGTCGATGGTCTCGCCCGCGCGCATCTGCACGATACCGAAGCTCAGGCTCAAGCGCGGCAGTGCGTGGGCGTGCGCCTTCGTCTGCAGGTGCGCCACCAGCCGCTCGGCGACCTGCATCGCCTCCTGCGTCGAGCTTTTGCGCAGCAGCAGCACGAACTCGTCACCGCCATGTCGCCCGGCGACGTCCTGCGCGCGCAGCAACTCCAGCGTGCAGCGCGACACCAGTTTCAGCGCGCGGTCGCCTGCGGCATGGCCGAGCTTGTCGTTGATCTGCTTGAAGTGGTCAATGTCCACCAGCAAAAGCGCCGCGCTCCCGGGCGCGTCGGCCTGCAGCGCGCGCCGCGCCAGCTCTTCGAAGCGGCGCCGATTCGGCACCTGCGTGAGCATGTCGATGTTGGCCAGCACGCGCAGCCGGCGGCGCGACTCACGCAACTCGCGCTCGGTGCGCCGGCTGATCGACGCCAGCAGCACGAAGGCGGTGGCCAGCGACGCCAGTGCGACGATGCCCGCATGGGTGTCGGCGTGCAACGCCGGCGCCGCGCCGGGCACTGGCCACAGGGCGGCCGACAGCAACAACAGTCCCGCAACGCACCAGGTCGATGCCAGAACGCGCCGTGCGGCGGCATCCGGTTCGACGGGCGCCATCCACAGCAGCGCCGCGGCATAGAGCAGGGCCAGGCCGCCGGCCAGCATCGGTATCGGCGCGCTGTGTGTGCCGCCCACCCACAGTGCCGCCAAGGTCGCGGCCGCTAGCGCCAGCAGGTCGCTGCGCGGACTGCCGGGCAACCTGTCGCGCGCATGGAAACTGCGCAGGCCCCACAGGCACAGCATGGGCCAGGGCACCATCCACCACGGCGCCCATAGCTCGCCGATCGGTTCCGAGACCAGCGCTGCAGCCGCCGCCGCGGCGGCATTGAGCCACAACGCACCGGCCCACCAGCGATGGCCGTGCACGCCACGTTGCGGCGGCACGAACACGCTGAGCGCGGCCGCGGCGACGCCCATTGTCGCGGCACTCCAGAGCATGGTCGATGTCAAGGGGCCCATGCGCCAAATTCTGCCGCCGCGGCCGACGGATAACGCCCCGGCGGCGCCTTGCTTTGCAACCGAATGCATCGGCGCCTCGCGTTGCGCATACATCTTGATGCACAACGCCCGCTCGCTGCGCCCATCCCGGCCTTGCCCTATGCTCGCTGGCATGCTGAAGCCATTCGACATCACCGCTGGGCTCGTCGCGGCCGGGCGGGGGCGCGGTGCGTGTGCGGCGTCGTGTCTGCCGGCGCCATGAACATCGGCCTGATCGTCATTGGCGACGAGATCCTGTCCGGTAAGCGCCAGGACAAGCACCTGACCAAGGTCATCGAGTTGCTTGCCGCGCGCGAGCTGTCGTTGTCGTGGGCGCGATACGCCGGCGACGACCGGGCATTGCTGACGCCGCTGCTGCGCGACGCGTTTGCCAGCGGCGACATGGTGCTCAGCTGCGGCGGCATCGGCGCGACGCCCGATGATCACACGCGTCAATGCGCCGCTGCGGCGCTCGGCCGGCCACTGCAACTGCACCCCGGCGCGCGCGACCTGATCGTCGAGCGCATGCGCGATGTGGCTGCCGAACAGGGTCAGCCCTTCGAGCCGGAGCGAGCCGACAACTTGCACCGGTTGAATATGGGCATGTTCCCCAAGGGCGCGGCGCTGATTCCGAACCCCTACAACAAGATTCCCGGTTTCTCGGTCGTCCACGTGCATTTCGTGCCGGGCTTTCCGGTGATGGCATGGCCGATGATCGAATGGGTGCTCGATCACCACTATCTGGCGTTGCAGCGTGTGCGGGCGCGTGCCGAACGGTCGGTGATCGTGTTCGGGTCGATGGAGGCCACGTTGACGCCGTTGATGGAGGACATCGAGCATCGCGTCGCGGGCGTCAAGGTGTTCAGCCTGCCGTGCGTGGATGATCGACACCAATTCGGCCGGCACATCGAGCTGGGCGTGAAGGGTTCGTCCGAGACGGTGGACGAAGCCTTCGTGCTGCTGCGCCAGGGCCTGGACGCACTGAACGTGAAATTAGGCCCCGAGTTGGTGCAAAAGCAAAATCAGGGCGCACCAACATAGGGTTGTATGGTCGCATCAATACGGTGCCCGTGACGACTCGTCTGGCGACCGGATGACCTGGGCGTCCCGCGGCCGCGGGACGCCCCTGTCGCCCGGCAAGGCGTCTGGGCGCAGGCATGCTTTCTGCTACATTCCCGTGCGCCTTCAGGGGTCATCCCCTGGGGCAAGCCTGACCGAATCCCCCCCCGAATCCCCCTCAAGAAAAGCTAGGAGAGCCAGATGGCAAAGACTGTTGCCGACGTGATGAAGATGGTGAAGGACAACGAAATCAAATTCGTTGACTTCAGGTTTACCGACACGCGCGGCAAGGAGCAGCACGTCACGGTGCCGGTTTCGCACTTCGACGAGGACAAGTTCTCCGGCGGCCACGCCTTCGACGGTTCGTCGATCGCCGGATGGAAGGGCATCGAGGCCTCGGACATGCAACTCATGCCCGACCCGAACACCGCCAACATCGATCCATTCTACGAAGAGCCCACGCTGCTGCTGACCTGCGACGTAGTCGAGCCCGCCGACGGCAAGCCCTACGAGCGCGACCCGCGCTCGCTGGCAAAGCGCGCCGAGGCCTACATGAAGTCCTCCGGCCTGGGTGACACCGCCTACTTCGGCCCCGAGCCCGAGTTCTTCGTCTTCGACAGCGTGCGCTGGGGCAACGACATGTCGGGCTGCTTCTCGAAGATCGAGTCCGAGGAGGGCTCCTGGAACACCGGCAAGGAATACGAGCATGGCAACACCGGCCACCGCCCGGCGGTCAAGGGCGGCTACTTCCCGGTGCCGCCGGTCGACTCATTCCAGGACATGCGCTCCGAGATGTGCCTGATCCTCGAATCAGTGGGCATCCCCTGCGAGGTGCACCACCACGAGGTGGCCAATGGCGGCCAGATGGAAATTGGCACCAAGTTCAGCACGCTGCTGCAGCGCGCCGACTGGGTGCAACTGCAGAAGTACGTGATCCACAACGTCGCCCACGCTTACGGCAAGACCGCGACCTTCATGCCCAAGCCGATCGTTGGCGACAACGGTTCGGGCATGCACGTGCACCAGTCGGTATGGAAGGACGGCAAGAATCTGTTCGCCGGTGACGGTTATGCCGGCCTGAGCGAGTTCGCGCTGTTCTACATCGGCGGCGTGATCAAGCATGCACGTGCGCTCAACGCCATCACCAACCCCGGCACCAACAGCTACAAGCGCTTGGTGCCCGGCTTCGAGGCGCCGGTCAAGCTGGCCTATTCGTCGAAGAACCGGTCGGCTTCGATCCGCATTCCGCACGTTGCCAACCCGAAGGGCCGGCGCGTTGAGACGCGCTTCCCCGACCCGCTGATGAACCCGTACCTGGGCTTCGCCGCGCTGCTGATGGCCGGCCTGGACGGCGTGGAGAACAAGATCCACCCCGGCGACGCCGCCACCAAGGACCTGTACCACCTGCCGCCCGAAGAGGACGCGAAGATCCCGACCGTGTGCTCAAGCCTCGACCAGGCGCTGGAATGCCTGGACAGCGACCGCGCCTTCCTGACCAAGGGTGGCGTCTTCACCGACGCCTACATCGACGCGTACATCGACCTGAAGATGTCGGAAGTGACGCGCTTCCGCATGGCCACCCATCCGGTGGAGTTCGACATGTACTACTCGCTCTGATCGGGGCGTTCAGCCAAAAGGGGACGGCCGAAAGCCGTCCCTTTTCGCGTTTTGGGGGCCGGCAGCGCTGCGCCACAATGGACGCGGCGTCGGGCCGCCCCGGCGCCTGAACTGCGGAAGGTTAAGACATGCAACTGCGCAACGGGCTACCGACACCACTGACGGCCATGCTGCTGGTGATCGGACTGGGGCTCGCCCCGGGCAGGGCAGCGCATGCACAGTCCGGCGGCGCGCCTGCCACCGTCTATCGCTGCCCCGGCCCCCCGGTGCTCTACACCGACGCACTGTCGGCGCAGGAAGCGCGCGATCGCGGCTGCCGTAGCATCGAGGGCGCACCGATCACGATCATCCAGGCGCGCCCGCCAGCGGCCGCTGCTGTGCAGGCACCGGCCGCGCGGCCGGCCGAAACGCGCGTGGACCCGCAGGCGCAGCGGGCGCGCGACAACGATTCGCGCCGCATCCTCGAAGGCGAGTTGCGCCGCGAGGAAGAGCGGCTGGCCGAACTGCGCAAGGAATACAACAACGGCGAGCCCGAGCGTCTGGGCAACGAGCGCAACTACCAGAAGTATCTCGATCGCGTGGCCGACCTGAAGGGCAACATCGCGCGCAAGGAAAGCGACATCGCCGCCATCAAGCGCGAACTGGCCAAGCTGCCGCCGTGAGCGCCGAGGCGCCCGCGCCAGCATTCGAGGCCTATGACCAGCTGGCCACGATGGTGGCCATCGCGAGTAGCGACGGGCATTGCCTGCTCGCCAACTCCACCCTGGAAAATGCCGTCGCGGTGTCGCGCCGCGCGCTGCTGCGTGGCAATGTCCTCGACTGGTTCGTCGACCCACTACCGATGCGCGATACGCTGCAGGCGCTGCGCCGCGACGAGGTCACCAGCGGCCGCTTCGAGGCTCAGCTGAAGCGCGCGCCGCTCGGCTCGGCCGAGCCCTTGCTGGTGCGCGTCACCGTCAGCCAGATGGAAGTCGAGGGCTGGGCGCTGCTGGAGATGGTCGAGATCGAGCAGCAGACGCGCCAGGACCGCGAGGAGCGCGCGCTCGGCCAGGCGCTGGCCAACAAGGAGCTGGTGCGCAACCTTGCGCACGAGATCAAGAACCCGCTGGGCGGCATCCGCGGCGCGGCCCAGTTGCTGGAGATGGAATTGAACGCGCTGCCGGTCGCGCCCTCGCGCGGTCGGATAGCGGCCCATGGCGGCAAGCCCAAGCGCACCGGCGTGGCGCGCGGGTTGACCGAATACACCCAGGTCATCATTCGCGAGGCCGACCGTCTGCAGGCGCTGGTGGACCGGCTGTTGGCCCCGCACCGCAAGCCGCACGTGGTCGGCGACGTCAACATCCATGAGGTCTGCGAGCGTGTACGGTTGCTGGTGCTGTCCGAATACCCCAGCGGCCTGGACGTGCAGCGCGACTACGACATCTCGATCCCCGAGTTCCGCGGCGATCGGGAGCAGCTGATCCAGGCGGTGCTGAACATCGTCCGCAACGCCACCCAGGCGCTGACCGAGCAGATCGCCGCCGGCAGCGCCCGGCTGGTGCTGCGCTCGCGCATTGCGCGCCAAGTCACGATCGGCAAGCAACGGCATCGCTTGGCATTGGAATTGCATATCCAGGACAACGGGCCTGGTGTGCCCGAGTCCATCCGGGATCGCATCTTCCACCCGCTGGTATCGGG
>Ga0316195_10000973_pt1 | contig 12369 bp, 9 predicted proteins | sample Phised1_MG_FD_204937 | JGI IMG/M metagenome (GOLD analysis project Ga0316195, IMG submission 204937) | Coastal sediment microbial communities from Maine, United States - Phippsburg sediment 1 | ecosystem: Environmental > Aquatic > Marine > Coastal > Sediment | place: USA: Maine | collected... | reverse complement strand
TGCAGAACTTCTTCGGCAAGGAGCCGCGGCGCGACGTTAATCCGGATGAAGCGGTTGCTATTGGTGCTGCGATCCAGGGCGGTGTGCTTGCAGGTGATGTCAAGGACATCCTGCTGCTCGACGTGACGCCTTTGTCGCTGGGTATCGAAACCCTTGGCGGCGTCATGACCAAGCTGATCAACAAAAACACGACCATACCGACCAAGGCGAACCAGACCTTCTCCACGGCAGACGACAACCAGACAGCCGTGACGATTCATGTGCTGCAGGGTGAGCGCGAGCGTGCCCAGGATAATAAATCACTCGGTCGATTCGACCTCAGTGACATTCCGGCCGCGCCCCGTGGAATGCCGCAAATCGAAGTTACGTTCGACATCGATGCCAACGGCATTCTGAATGTATCGGCGAAAGACAAAGCGACCGGCAAGGAGCAGAAGATCGTCATCAAGGCTTCCAGCGGTCTGTCGGATGAAGAGATTCAGCGGATGGTGTCCGATGCTGAAGCGCACGCAGATGAAGATGCTAAATTCCGTGATCTGGTCAATGTGCGCAACCAGGCCGACGCCATGTTACACGCAACGGAAAAATCGCTTGCTGAACTGGGCGAGAAGGTTGAGCCCGCCGAGCGCGCACGTATCGAGTCCGCCGTTGCCGACCTGAAGGACGCATTGAAAACTGAAGACAAGGACAAGATCGAGGCAAAGACCAAGGCGTTGGCGGAAGCCTCTGCTTCAATGGCGCAGAAGGCCTATGAGCAGACGCAGGGCAATGCGGAGAGTGGCAAATCCGGCGGCGCAGATGACGGAGTCGTCGATGCCGAGTTCGAGGAAGTGAAGGGCGACGACAAACCTTAAGTATTGTCGGCAGCAAAGCTGCAGTATCGGGCCGCTTTGCTGCTATCGCCTTATTCAGTCATAGGCGCCTTCGGGTGCGGGCCAGTGGTGCAGGCAAGGCAGGTTGCTTGTGCAGCTTTGTTCGCAAACGACGGCGCTTGTGTTGTTTGGTTTCAGGCCAGGGTTCTCTCGGTGATAACCTTGGTGCACGCGGGGGGCGCAGCTTCAGGTTGCGGGACCGTCTCCGCTGCAGTAACGAGTGATTCAAGGATTCTGTAGCTAAATGGCAAAAAAGGATTACTACGAAGTGCTGGGCGTCGCGAAAGGCGCTACAGAAGACGAGCTGAAGAAGGCATACCGTCGCCTCGCCATGAAGCATCATCCTGATCGTAATCCCGACGACAGCGAGGCTGAAACGCGCTTCAAGGAGGCCAAGGAAGCATATGAGGTGCTTTCTGATCCTCAGAAGCGCGCGGTATACGATCAGCATGGCCATGCAGGGCTCGACGGTGCGGCTGGCATGGGCGGCATGGGCGGCGGCGCTGGTTTCAGCGATATTTTCGGCGATGTGTTCGGTGATATTTTCGGCGGCGGGCGCCAGGGGCGCGGTGGTGTTTATCGCGGTGCCGATATGCGCTACGAACTTTCACTGACGCTCGAGCAGGCGGTCGCCGGGTATTCGGCAAATATCAGTTTCCCCGCCCTCAAGACCTGTGAGACCTGCAAAGGCGACGGCGCGAAACCCGGCACATCAAAGAAAGAATGCTCGACCTGCGGCGGGGTCGGACAGATCCGGCGACAGCAGGGGTTTTTCTCTGTTCAGCAGACCTGTCCGGGGTGCCGCGGCGAAGGTCGCATCATCGAAGAGCGGTGCCTGGATTGTCACGGGCAGGGTCGCGTACAGCAGAATCGCACTTTGGCCGTCAAGGTGCCGGCAGGTGTCGACACGGGCGATCGTATACGATTGTCGGGCGAAGGCGAGGCAGGCCACAACGGCGGGCCTCCCGGCGACCTTTACGTCGAAGTCCGCGTTCGCCCGCATCCGGTATTTGAACGCGATGGGGCCAACCTCTCATGCCAGGTGCCTTTATCCTTTACAACTGCCGCATTGGGTGGTGAGACCAAGGTTCCGGCGCTCGACGGCGAAGTTAGCCTGAAGATACCCGCAGGCACCCAGTCCGGACGTGTATTCCGGCTGCGTGGCAAGGGCGTTAAGCCAGTGCGCGGGGGCGGGCCCGGTGACTTGTATTGCCGGGTAGACGTTGAGACGCCTACGAACCTGACGAAAGAGCAGCAGGATCTGCTGCGCAGGCTGGACGAGTCGCTGAATGCGGGCGGCAGCCGGCACAATCCCCGACGTCAAAGTTGGGCCGACAGCGTCAAAAAATTCTTTGACGATATTGGCACCTAGGTTTACTGGTTTTCGATTTCGACCTCGCTCGCAACGAGGGAGTTTCCCTGGCGTATCCCTTGTGCGGCAGTGTCTCGTCCATCCGCGCTGCTGAAAAACACATCGGCATTGATTGGTGTGTCGTTAATCGCAAATCCCGTCTGGCCGTTGGTCACGATCGTTACGCCCAGTAGTTCGAAGCTGGGCTGCGCAAGGTTGGTGGCTGTGCCGCGCAGTTTCTCCTGATCTTCACCATTGATGCGCTCGAGCCGCGTTGCAATTACGGCTGCTCCGGGCCCCGTATTTTCATAACCGGCTATTTTCAGAAAGTCGCCGGCCCGTATGTCGTCGATCGTGAACGGACGCTGTTTCTCGTCGGACTGGTCTTCCAGAAGCGTAAGTGCATTGATTTCGACCGTGATGCCTAATACCACAATCTCGTCATCAGCAGCCATGTTTGCATCAACGATGGCCTCTATTTCCACATTGCCTTCGGTGCGAAACTTTATTTCGCTTGCCAGCAGGATACCGTTAGCATCAAAGCGACCTTCAGCTTCGACGCGCACGTTGGCTGCAAGTGCCGCGGCAGAGCCGTCGCTGTACTTCGTGTTCAAATCTGTTCGCACGGGCACGCCTGACAGGCGGAAGTTGTCTGGTCCATTGAAGTCTGTGATAAGGCCTTCGATTTCGCCCTCGTCATTCTCATCAACGGTAACAACGTTGCCTCGCAGGGTTACCGACGTTGCGCTGAGCGGCGATTCCGGGAGAAGGTTTGCGCGAACTCTTACGACGTCGCCATTTGCGGGTTCACCTCCACCGTAGCCTGGAAGCGTCGCACCGCTGTAGTCGATCGCTTGTCCGTTGATCGAGAATGTAAAGATATCGCTCCTGAGGTCGGTAACAACGCCGCTTACAATGTATTCAGCGAGCGTATCCTCTCGGTCGATCCGCGTTGCCAGGAGTCGCTGCTCGTTATCGACCAGGCCGCTTACTTCAAGCAAGTCGCCCGGCGATATGCCCGTGAGGTCGGCAGGCACTATGCCTGGCCCCCAGATGGTATTGCTGTCCAGAAATACGGTTTGCCCGAGCAGTGTCAGTGTGCCCAGCGTCAGGTTGACTGTGCTGACCGGTCCTTCCAGGTTGCTTTCGTAGCTGACTGCATCGGCCGTCCGTGCAAGGGTAGCGGTATCGATTGCGCCTGCAAGGGTCACTACCTGGCCGATTCGGATGTCGCTTTGCGACCCCGGCTGACCGTCGATCGATATGCTTGCATTGTCGACATCGTATCGTTCACCGTTTAGCCAAATGCTGCCGAAGCCGGTAACCGGTCCAACAGCGGCGGTTCTTATCCCGCCGCGGTCTATGCCGGCAACCGTGTTGCCGCCGCCCGTGCCACAGGCTATTACGACCAGGGCTGCCATCGTCAATGGCAGCCAGCGGGACATGCTTTTGATGTGCGAATTCATTTTATTCACCGCCGTGGAATATCTTCTATCTGGTAAATGCCAATACCCAGCCGCAGCTTTCGGTTCCGCCGCTGTAAATCCCTGGTTTGCTCATGCGCGGCAAGCCAGGCGTCTGTCCTTTCAAGCATCGCCTGCGCTTCTTTTTCAAGAAACGCCCTGAAAGACGGTTCTGCTGCGACCGGAATATCCGCGTTCCAGGCGCGCCCCTCGAAACGCGTCGTGCTGCCTGCCGGCCGGTCACGTTGCAGGTTGTATTCCAGGGTGGTTGCGAGGTCGGCAATTACATCGCCCGCGCGCAATATGGCATCGCTATCCAGCGGGTCAGGCATGTAGTAGCGCATTGCCGGCAACACGGCGCCGTTTTCCAGCGATCGAACCGCGCCCACACGGGTTAATTCTTTGAGCATTGCGGTGGCGGGAATGTCCGGCGCATAGCGCCGACAGAGATCCTCAAAATTCGCTGTACCTTCTGCAATTGCGAGCGCTGCGGGTGTCCCATCCGGCATCTGAAATTCCGGATCGGTGTGCCAGCCGCCGAGCAGCCGGGTAGCGCTGTTCATTCTTGTCAGGGCCGGTTCGGTGCCCGCCGCAATGGAATCACGTATGCGTCTGACTTCGCGCCGGTTGAGTCCGGTCAATATGGCCACACGCGATGCGTTGGCAACGCGACCGTGCACCCCGTAGTCCTGTTCGGCCACTTCGACGAAACTCTGTTTAAGGACGTCCGCTGCCTGTTTCCATGCGATACCGCTGCGGAGCATAAGGCGCACGACAGGGCGCAACGCCAGACGGAATGCGATTAATGCTGCTTCTTTTGCCCCGATGCTCACGGTAGTTGTCGTTTATTCCTTACTAGTGATCGCCGGACGCGGGTTTGTTGCTGTCCGGATATTCACTGTATCCGCAAACTCGCTAAATGCGCCAATTTCGCCGCGCCACAATGCGTAGACCCGCTTTCCGTCTTCTGAAGTGGTCTCGATCGTGATTGCGCGCGCCTTCGCCAATTCCGCCAGCAGTTCCCCTGCAACCGGCAGGTATCGGCCTGGCTGCGTGCCAAGCGGCAGCTCGTATGGCAGCGTTTTCAGTCCCGCACTGGTGTTTGCAAGCGTGAAATTCAGTTCCGTAGTTGCGTTGTCTGCCGTGAGCGTCAGCGTGTTAATTTCGGCAGGTGGACGATCAATGGTGCTGAACGGGCCGATCCACAGGTAGTAGCTGCGTTTCCCCATCGTGTTCACTTCAACGGGGCCGATATAAAGATAATCGCGCAAGCTCCGCGAAATCCGGGGTTCCGTATGCGCGAGGATCAGTGGTTGGTTTAGCGCCGTTATCGTTACGCCGGTTTTCGTGTCCAGATATTCCCGCGTGTATTCAGTTGTATTATTGCTGCTGGCGCAGCCGCCCGCGAAGCTGATGGCAAGCAGCAGGGCGGCGTTAATTTGTCGCCACATGGAACAGGCTCCGCCGGCTTTTCTGGAGGTTGTTTTCATTTGCGTCGCTCTCAAAAGTAGCTTCGGTAACCCGTGTATACAAACCAGGATTGTGAATCGGTTGAGCCAGTCGACGAGTCCACCGTAGAAAATCTTGATCCGATCTCAAATTCGAGCCTGGTTTGACGCCTCACATCAAAGAAGAGCCGCAGCGCCGGAATAATCAGTACTTCGTCCGCATTACTCATCTGCATCTCGCGTTTCGCAAGGAGCAGGCGCGGGTTTATCCGCAATAACTGCGTGACAGGGTAACGGGTGTCGAATGTTATGCCGGTGGACTTGACGTAGTTGCCATCCTGATAGCGCAAACCAATAATGTTTGTATCGCCTTCCTTGATCAAGCTTGCGCCGACGAGGTTCAGGTTAAAGTAATAGTCGGTTCCCAGCCCGGTAATTGCCGGCACGCCACCCGACTCCGTGGTATCCGTGTAGTCGACCATGCTTACATCGCCATTGAGCTGAAAGCGCTCGTAAACCGGCGTCGAAAAACCAACCGTTACAGTGGTTACTTCGGCGCTGCGGTCTTCGGCAAGTTGCCGTATTTCATCCTCGGTATAGTCGTTTAGCAGGTCACCCACATTGTCCACCGACTGTCCGACGAGTGCATTTTCAGCGAGCAGGTAGGGGCTTCGACGATAGTCCAGCATGGCGTTCAGGGTGAGCGAATCGGTTGTCGCCCAATTGCCAATCGCAACGAAATTATTCAATTCACTGTAGTTGATGTCGAAATCAAGGCTCGTAATCAGTGATGCGCGATCGGTAAAGAGCCGGACTTCGCCGCCAATGGCTTGGCGGTCATTTATCCCGTTCACGGTCTGCTGGTTGTAAAATACGCTTACGTCTGCCAGGTCACCGATGTCCAGTATGTCGAGGCTGGTGCCGTAGAAATAGATATCAGTATCGGATGCGTCGCTGCTGGAATAAGCCGGATAGCCAGCCATTACATGCGCTTCCATGTTGTCCCGAAAGCGCCATCCGGCCTGCACCCCATCGAAACGCCCGAGTATGCCGCTCGAATACATGCGCTGTCGGCCGAGCCGTACGCTGGTATCGGTAACGGTGTCTTCCATATCGGCATACATGTAATAGACGCGATTGTTGGTGCCGGGGCTGTACTCGGTATCTTCGAGGTCGTAGTAATTGCCGGCAGTAACCCTGCTTTCGAAAGCGAAGCGGTCGCCGTCATGCCGCGCCAGCAAATCAACGTCCGTCAGCAATGCGGATTGCACGATATCTTCCCTGTTATCCATGCTGAGGGTGTCACGCCAGTAATATTGCGAAATGGCGCCGTTGGTGCTCCAGCGCGACGGTTCCGGCGCAGCAATTACCGGTGTCGAGGCGCTGTTGGCGCTTGGCGGTATCGCCAGGCCTTCAAGTCGCTGTTGCACGCGTGCGGCGCCCGGCTGGTTCGGGTAGAGGTCAAGATAGCGCCGGTACTCTGCGGCTGCGTGCGCAGTCTGGCCATTGCGCTCGCGAGCAATGCCGAGAAATTCCTGCGCATCCTGCGCATAGGGTGTCTCGGTGCCGGCACGCAGTACTTTGCTGTAGAGCTGAATGGCTGCAGGGTAGTTTTCAGACTGCAGCGCGTTGCGCGCTTGATCCATCAGCGCGCCGAGATTTTCCGGCGCTGCGCTCTCCGGGGGCAATTGTTGCGCCAGCGCTTCAACCGGCGCGCCCAAACAAAGCGCCACAATTGTGCAGAGCCAAATACTCGCTGCAAGCAGTGGCCATGCGGACTGCTGTGCTCGCTTAATCAAAGCCATTTGAGTTCACCCGATGCTGCGGACCCGGACGGTTTTCCTTTATCGTGGTCAGGGCAGAACTGGTATATACATGGCAGGCTCCGCTGCAATCGCGCAGTTCGCTGACCGTATAAAAAGCATCCGGGTTTTCGTATTTCTTGTGCGGACCCGGTCTGAAATCGCCTGCGTGGCATGCCGCGCAATCTGGCTGATAAGCAGGTGCGGGCCAGGTGACTACGTCGGAGTTGCCGCCGTGGCAATCAGTGCATGCGAGTTGCTGCCGGTGGTCGCCGGGGTATGCCGCTGACATATGGCGGAACAGCAGTGGTTGCCAGGCATTGGTCGAATGACATGCGTTGCAATCCTGGCTGGTGACGAAATGTCCGGACGGCGTCCCCGTCGCCATGCTGCCGTTGTGGCAGCTCGCGCAGCTGCCGGTGATATTGGCGTGATCAAAGCTGGCAGGCAGCCAGGCGATGGTTGTATGGCATGTGTCGCATTCAGCGGTGGTGACGATATGTTGAGGATGTTTGCCCGTTGCGATTGAGCCGTTGTGGCAGCTGCTGCAGGAGCCGGGAGCGACATTCGCGTGATCAAACACCGCAGGAACCCAGGCGTTTGTTGTATGGCAATCATCGCAGTTGTCGCTGCTGGTGATGTGGTCGGGGCTTTTGCCCTCCGCAATATTGCCGTTGTGACAGGTGCTGCAGGCGCCGTTAACCTGGGTGTGGTCTACCCGCAGAACCGGTTCCCATGCAGATGTGCGATGGCAATCCTCGCAAACGTTGCTCGAATTGATATGGCCCGGGCCTTTGCCCTGCGCAATGCTGCCATTATGGCAACTGAAGCAGTTGCCCGTGAAACTGGCATGGTCAAACCGGGCGGGAACCCAGGATGTAGAATTGTGACAATCCTCGCAATTATTGCCGCTGGCGATGTGATCCGGTGTTTTCCCTGTGGCAATGGAGCCGTTGTGGCAATTGCTGCAGCTGCCGATCGTCTGGAAATGATCCACGCGCCAGACCGGCGACCAGTTAAGTTCATTGTGACAGTCCTGGCATTGGTCGGTCGTCAGGATGTGGTTGGTTGTTTTTGGCGTTGCCTTGACGAGCCCGGCCTGCGAGTGGCAGACCGTGCACTCACGCGGGGTACCCGCAAATATGCCGCCAACGTGGCAGGCGCTGCAGTCTGCATTGCGATGGGATCCCTCCAGCGGCCAGCCAGTCGAGAAGTGATCGAACTGGGAGTTGAATGGTGTCTGAGCGTATGCGAGGCCGCCCGCAACTAACCATCCAAAGATCGCATACCGGCATGTCCTGCGCATGATTTCGCCGAGGCAGGTAAATATTTTCATGGCAGGCTCCTGATACGGTCGAACGAATCGGTGTAGTGGCAGCGACCGCAGTCCCGGCCGAACTGTCCATTGTGAACGTCATCGCTGCGATGGCAGTCGATGCAGCGTGAGGGCGTGTGGTTGCCCGCGGCAATGGGTTGACGGTGACAGTCCGTGCAACTTTGTTCCGCGTGAGCGCCGTCGAGCACAAACCCGGTTTCAGCCAGATGGTCAAACCGCCAGCGGTCCCAGCTCACCGGGTTGTGGCATGTAGCGCAATCCGCACCGAGTCGACCAGCATGGATGTCGTCGTCGCTATGGCAACCTGAACAGTCGGAAGGCGCATCGTGATATCGGCCTGTTTCGTGACAATCGGCGCAGACCGCATCGCGATGTTTTCCGATCAGCGGGAAAGAGGCGAAGTCATGATCGAAACGCACGGACAATGTCCAGCCGCTTTCGTTGTGGCAATCGGCACAGTCGCTGCCGAGTTGCATTGCATGCACGTCGTCACCCTTATGACAGTCGATACATGCAGTTCCGAGCGAAACTTTTTCAGGCGCTTCGAGATGGCAGGCCGCGCATTGTGCCGTGCTATGTTTGCCCAGCAACGGGAAGGATGTGCGCAGATCGTGCTTGAATCCAGACGCCTGCCAGGCTTTGGCATCGTGACAGTCTGCGCAGTCATCGCCGAGCCGGCCTTTGTGCACATCATCGTCGCGGTGGCAGCTAATGCATGACGAGTCGAGGCGCATGGTTTTCGCTCGCGTGCTGTGGCACTGATCGCAACTGGCCGTTGCGTGTTTACCGAGCAGGGCGAAGGATGTCTTTTTGCCGTGATCGAACAGCGACTCCTGCCAGTTATTAACCGTATGGCAGGACTCGCAATCATCGCCGTTCAATCCCTTGTGCACATCGTCTTCGCGATGGCAGCCAATGCAGGTTGTCGGAGTTGATTTGTAGTGCTGATCGGCATGACAACCTGAGCAGGTTACATCCTTGTGTTTGCCTGCCAGTGCAAAGCCATTGTCGGCAAAATGGTCGAATGTCCACTGGCTCCAGTCGGCTGGCGTATGGCAGGCTGCACAGTCCTCGCCGAGAGCGCCGCGATGCTGGTCGTCGTCCTTGTGGCAGGCCAGGCACGCCTGCGGTGCGTCCCGCCAGGCCACATCGGCAACATGACAGTCTTTGCAATTGCTATCCGCATGTTTGCCCAGCAATTCGAAGTCGCTGAGTTTGTGGTTAAAGCTGGCAGTATCCAGGTTCACAATGGATGCGCCGCGACCGAGATGTTCCGTGTGGCAGCTTGCACATTGCGCGGTGCTGGCGGTCTTGTCTTTGCCATGAAAGCCACGTCCGGCTTTCTGGTCTGCCGCGATTGCAGTGTGGCAATCGCTGCACAGAACATTCTGGCTCTCGCGCGAGAATGATTTATGACAAGCATCGCAATCAGCCTCGATCTTTGCATGACCTTCGATCACTTCTCCCGGCATCACCAGCTTTTCAATATCCAGCGCGTATGCCGACACACCCGTTGTGAGTTGCAGAAGCATGATTGCGATGAGCCGCAAGCATGCGCGAGCTGGAAACAGACGCAGCATCATTCAATACATATGTACCGCCAGCACATGCACAAATGCTGACACGACGAGCAGGATGAAGAACGGCACATGCACGACGTGCCAGAGCGCAAACAAACGTTCAAACAGACCAAACTGCGCAACGCGCCGTATTTCCCCAAGGCGTGCCTGCAGATATTTCGCGCTCACGCGGCGCAAATTCTGCCTGTGCTGGCCAATCACAGCAGAGTCACTTGCCTGCGCGTCGATGTTTTCGAACAGCTGGCGCTTCAGGCTAAAGTACAGCCAGTGCGTTTTAAGGCTGAGTGCGATTGGTTGTATAACTGCGCCAAGCAGTGACGGCGGACGAGTGAGTGCCGCTTCGCTCACCTCGGTCAGGGTGCGCCGGATTGGTGCGCTGAAACCGGGGTTGTTGCCGCTCCGGTTTTCCGATGCCTGCATCGTTGCTATCAACTGGCGTAGCGAACTTTTGTTCCCGTAAAGACCCTGATGAATTTGCGCATACAGGTAACGCCCGACCAGTCCGCTGATAGCGACAAGTAGCGTGCAATACAACGCAACTTTGGCGTTGAGGGAGCCGGTTTGAAAGTTGCAGTGGTAGAGAATCAGGATTGGACCGATCACGCCCAGCGTCATGTGCATGCGGAACCAGTGACGGGTGGGCCCGAGATGGCGGAGCAGGGGTATGCGCTTGCGCCCTGAATAGAGCAGCAGGATCAGCATCAGTGAGCCGCCGATAATGCCCAGTGCGTAGCCCAGTCCTTCGCCGGCGTTGATTACCCTGGCGTCGCGGCCAATCCAGCCGATGTAAACGGCGATGCCTGCAAGCAGCAAGCCCGTTGCGGAGCGCAGGCGCTTAATCCAGCCGCTTCTCGATTCTCGCAACGTGGGTGTCTTGGCCTGAATCGACGGATTCCTGCCGGTGGTCACGGTTCCTGACTGCATTCTGGGGGAAACTCCGTTTGCGCTGGGTGCCATCCATCTGAGAATATACTATGTATATGGTTAAAAACATGCCAAATGAGCTAAAAAATGTGAAGCAGTTCCAATGTTATGTTAAATAGCATGGCTGACATTGGCGCGTGGCTGGTCTACCTGTTGCCCGCGAGCCTGATCATCCTCGTATACAGCCGTCGCTATCGGGCCCGCGCTATGGCGGATGCGGCTGCTTTGCGCGAATCCCGCGAGGCCGGGCTGACTGAACCGGCGTCCCTGCATCCGCTGATTGATCCGTCAATTTGTATAGGCTGCGGCGCCTGCACCACTGTGTGCCCGGAGATGCCTGAACACCGCGTGCTGGGGTTGGTCAACGGGAAGGCTGTCCTGGTTAGTCCGACGGATTGCATTGGTCACGGCGCATGCCAGGCCGCTTGCCCGGTCGGGGCAATCACCCTTGTCTTTGGTTCAGAACGGCGCGGTGTGGAGATCCCGCACGTGAAACCGGATTTCGAATCGAACGTGCCGGGTATTTTTATCGCCGGCGAGTTGGGCGGCATGGGGCTTATCCGCAACGCGATTGAGCAGGGGCGACAGGCCATGGCCAGTATCGCCGGAAAGCTGAAGCCGGGTAGTCCCCTCGACGTGCTGATCGTAGGTGCCGGACCCGCCGGGATTTCAGCCTCGCTCGCTGCGATGGAGCAGGGGTTGACCTATGTAACCGTTGAGCAGGATTCACTCGGCGGAACGGTGGCGCATTTTCCGCGCGGCAAACTGGTAATGACCAATCCGGCGACGCTGCCTATCGTCGGCAAGTTCCGGTTTCGCGAGATTTCCAAGGAATCGTTGCTGGAATTCTGGTCCGGGGTGCAGGACAAGACGGGCCTTGCGATTCGATTCATGGAGCGGGTGGAGAGCATCGAACGCCATGCAGCCGGCTTCAAAGTTCGGACAACAAGGGAGGTCTACCATCCGCAGGCCATTTTGCTGGCGATGGGGCGGCGCGGCACTCCGCGCAGCCTGGATGTCCCCGGCGAAGAGTTGTCAAAAGTGAGTTACAGGCTGGTTGACCCTGAACAGTACGCGGGCCAGGCTGTTTTAGTGGTGGGGGGTGGTGACAGCGCGCTGGAGGCAGCCGTGGCACTCAGCGAGATTGCAGGAACCCGGGTCACGCTGTCATACCGCTCTGAAGCATTTACCCGTGCCAAGGCAAAGAACCGCAGCGCCGCCGAGCGGGCCGCCGAAGAAGGTCGGCTTGATATTCGCCTGTGCTCAAAGGTGCTGCGTATCGCGCGCAACAGCGTCGAGCTCGAGCAAAACGGTCAGCAGTTCGCGATTGAAAACGATGCGGTCATCATTAATGTCGGGGGCATTCTGCCGACAGGTTTTTTGCAGGACGCAGGCATCGAGGTCGCGACGAAGCGCGGCACCCGCTAATCCCGGCGGGCAATGCCGGCGCTCCGGCAACCAATAAAGCGTGTGGCACAGGTCCCTGTGCCTGTTAAGCTATGCTCCGATTTTTCATGGAGCTGGCTATGTTACGAATCGCTGTCTTCGGGGCCAACGGTCGCATGGGCCGCGCTGTCACCCGGGTTGTATCCG
>Ga0316195_10000972_pt1 | contig 12376 bp, 12 predicted proteins | sample Phised1_MG_FD_204937 | JGI IMG/M metagenome (GOLD analysis project Ga0316195, IMG submission 204937) | Coastal sediment microbial communities from Maine, United States - Phippsburg sediment 1 | ecosystem: Environmental > Aquatic > Marine > Coastal > Sediment | place: USA: Maine | collected... | reverse complement strand
TTCCATGAACTCATCAAAAACTTCAGTACTTACAACGACCGTTCGGGGGATGGAGATAATGACATCCTCAAACTTATTATATAATTTGTGTCTTTTAAGAAAGGTATTTATAAAAGCGAGGCCTCTTCCCTTTCCTCCCAATGCGCCATCCCCGATTCGGGCAAAACCGAGGTATTCATCATAGCGATTTTTGTCAAATTTCGCTATAACGCCTCTGGATCTGAAAACCCTATAGGCTTTGATTCCATCGATCAAAAAATCACGAATTTGATCTACATCATCAAAATCTTCATATTCTACATTACTGAATAAATTCGCCAAAGAGAATAAGGCACGCGATTGCAACCATTTGCTATATTCACTTCTTTTTGAATGGTAAACAATGGCGTCATTTGTTACGATCGTCAACGCTTTTTGAAATTCATTCAAATCTGTTACTGTAGCCAAAACTTTCATCTGGACAGGATCCCAAAACTCAAATGCACCGAAAGAAAAATATTTGGTGATATAATCCTTTATTTCACTGCCAACTGTCTCGGAATGCTTATGCAAAAATTTACCTTTTAATTCCAGGGCCATTTTTTCATTTTCAATGTCAGATGATTGAATAAGAAAAGGAAAGTATCGTTCGATACTGCGAACATACTTCAACAATTCAAACCCTGCCTTCGGATCTCTCTTCCCTCCTTTGAAATAATTTACGTCGGAAATCACCCCTAATAAATTATGCTTATATTTTTCGAATAGGGCAATTCCTTCTTCAAAATTTGTAGCCAAAAGAATTTTTGGCCGCCCGCGCATCAACATCATCGTTCGGTGTTCATTGAGTCCTTCCGACATGAACGAGCGGGTTTGTTTTAAAATAATTTTATAAATAAGCGGAAGGTACCGGGAGTAAAATCTGATAGAATCTTCAACTAGCAGGATAGCTTTTACACCAATTTCATTGATATCTCGTTCTGCATTCATTCTGTCTTCGGCCAATTTAATAATGGCTAAGAAAATCTCGACATTTCCACTCCAATGAAAAACAGCGTCTATGATTCCGGTTTGCGCATTTAACACTTTTTTTCTCAGCTCGGAAGAATAATGACTGATTGCAGCAATGTGGACCTTTGGAAAGGCTTCTTTGATTTGTTTTGAGGTTTCAAAAGCGTTGTATTTTCCAATGTCAAGCCAGGTAATGACCAGATCAATCTTGTCTGAGCGCATCAATTTTATGGCTTGTGCCGCAGAGTTCGCATGAAGAAAACTCGGAGGATATCTCAGGTTCAGGTCGGTGTATTCATTAAAAATCCGTTCATCAATACGACCATCTTCCTCCAGCATGTAAAAATCGTAGTTTGAACATACGATCAAAACCTTATTGATTCGATCACGCATCAATTCATTGAAAGCAACTTCTTCAAACTCATAAGTTTTAAGGTCGGGAAGCGGATTTCTTTTCATTTTTTTGTAAAAATTGAACTCGGAAGTTATTCAATAATGTGGAGAAACTTTCAATTTAATCGAAAAAAAGGGTCTAAAATTCAACCCTTTTTCATTTTATCTCTTTTAGCTTTATACAACCCCATGAGCCAGCATGGCATCAGCTACCTTCACAAATCCGGCAATATTGGCACCTTTCACATAGTCAATATAGCCGTCATCCTGGGTTCCGTATTTGATACACGAATCGTGAATATCGCTCATAATCTTTTGCAATTTGGCATCAACTTCTTCTCTAGTCCAATTTAATCTCAAAGAGTTTTGACTCATTTCCAAACCTGAGGTAGCCACACCACCTGCATTAGATGCTTTACCGGGTGCAAAAAGAATTTTTGCTTTGTGAAATTCAGCTATTGCTTCCGGTGTAGAAGGCATATTAGCCCCTTCACTAACACAAATACAACCATTCGAAATTAACTTTTTGGCATCAGCTCCATTGAGTTCGTTTTGTGTGGCACAAGGAAAAGCTAATTCGCATTTCTCATGCCAGGGCGTTTTGCCTTCGTGATATTTTGCTTTGGGATATTTTTTAACATATTCCTTTATTCTACCCCTTTTCACATTTTTCAGATCCATTACAAAAGCCAATTTATCGGCGTCTATTCCTTCCTCGTCAAAAATATACCCAGAAGAATCTGATAAAGTGACCACTTTTGCCCCCAACTGAGTTGCCTTTTCAGTAGCATACTGAGCAACATTCCCGGAACCGGATACTAAAATTGTTTTACCACTCAAATTTTTACCTTGCATCTCTAACATGTTTTTTGCAAAATAAACGGCGCCATAACCCGTTGCTTCAGGTCTGATCAACGAACCTCCCCAGGATAAACCTTTTCCGGTCAGTACTCCGGTAAATTCGTTTCTCAATCTTTTATAGGTACCGTACAAAAATCCGATCTCTCTTCCCCCTACGCCTATATCTCCTGCGGGGACATCTGTATTTGGACCAATATGTCTGTATAATTCAGACATAAAACTCTGACAAAAACGCATGACTTCTCCGTCAGACTTTCCTTTGGGATCAAAATCTGACCCTCCTTTTCCTCCGCCCATAGGTAAAGTTGTCAAACTATTTTTAAAAACCTGTTCAAAAGCCAAGAATTTCAAAATACTCATATTTACGGTAGGATGAAAACGCAAACCTCCTTTGTAAGGGCCTATAGCAGAATTCATTTGAATTCTATATCCTCTATTAACTTGAATTTCGCCGGTATCATCAACCCAGGCCACACGAAATGTAATAGCTCTTTCGGGTTCTACCATGCGCAATAAAATGTTTTTCCCGTTGTAAATTTCTTGTTGAGCGATATAAGGAATTACGGTTTCTGCCACTTCTTGAACGGCTTGAATGAATTCAGGCTCATGACCATTACGCTCAATCACCTCATCCATAAATGCTTTTATTTTTGATTTCATAATTTTTGGCTAGATCTATTTATAATTTAATAATTTCATTAAACAAAAATAATTAAATTAATAATACCCCCTCTCATTCCCATTTCAATTTTTCCGAATTATTTTAAATAATTTTATCTTTCAGAATTCCCATCAAAATTGCGTATACGGCGCTCTGATAAATCAAAAAAATGTAAATTTGCCTTTTTTAAGCTCTCAAAGATCAATGAAGGAGAAAATTCAGGCATTAGTTCAAGAAATTCAGGCGTTTAAGGCAAGTAACACCGAGGAATTAGAAGCGTTCAGAATCAAATTTTTAGGCAGTAAAGGAATTTTAAAATCACTTTTTGCTGATTTTAAATCGGTTGACAATTCTTTAAAGAAAGAAATCGGGCAAGAACTTAATAATTTGAGACAGCTGGCCACTGACACATTGAATTCCCAAAAAATAAACTTAGAAAGCGGTAAGGTAAAAACAAAGAGCAATATTGATTTTACCAGACCTGCAGAGCCGATCGAAATTGGCACAAGGCATCCGATCTCCCTCGTAAAAAATCAGATATTGGAAGTTTTTTCAAGAATAGGTTTTACTGTTTCAGAGGGACCAGAAATTGAAGATGATTGGCATAATTTTACGGCATTGAATTTACCCGAATACCATCCGGCCAGGGATATGCAGGATACTTTTTTCATCGAGCAGGATCCAGATATCTTATTGAGAACACATACCTCATCTGTTCAGGTTCGGTATATGGAAAACAACCAGCCGCCAATCAGAACTGTTTCACCGGGAAGGGTTTTTAGAAATGAAGACATTTCTGCCAGATCGCATTGTATTTTCCATCAGGTTGAAGGTTTGTATATTGACACGGATGTTTCTTTTGCCGATCTAAAACAGACACTTATCTATTTTACAAAAGAAATGTTCGGCAAATCCCGCATCAGACTTCGGCCTTCCTATTTTCCTTTTACTGAGCCAAGTGCTGAAGTAGATATTTATTGGGGTTTACAGACAGAAACCGATTATAAAATTACCAAAGGTACCGGTTGGCTTGAAATTATGGGTTGCGGAATGGTTGATCCAAACGTGTTGAAAAATGTGAAAATCGATCCTGAAAAATACAGCGGTTATGCTTTTGGAATGGGAATAGAACGCATAGCTATGCTGCTTTATCAAATCCCAGACATCAGGATGTTCTATGAAAACGATCTTCGTTTCATCAATCAGTTTAAATCCGTTATTTAGATAGATGACCAAGCTTACAGATTTTCTTTCAAACCAAGGTTACCAAAAAATAAAGCTCAAAAAGATCAATACAAATCATTTTGAGATAAAGGCGAAAGTAAATAAGGTAAAAGGAAATTTTATTTTGGATACAGGAGCTTCCAACTCTTGTGTGGGATTCGACACTATTGACAATCTTTCTTTAGACGCCGAGAGTACAGACCAAAAAGCGAGTGGCGCTGGTGCGACTAATTTAGAGACAAAACTCGCCAAAAACAATTTGATCCAAATTGGTAAATACAAGCAATCCAAGGTTAATTTGGTCTTGATCGATCTCAGTCATATCAATGAAGCTTTGGTCAGTCAAAATGCTGATCCGGTGACGGGAATTATCGGTGCAGACATCCTTTTCAAAGGTAAAGCGATCATCGATTACGACAAAAAATATCTATATTTAAAGAACAAAACAGAAAAAAATAAGTGATGAGCCAGAAAGATAATCGCTATAATTTAAGAGGTGTTTCAGCACAAAAAGAAGACGTTCACAAGGCCATTAAACATATAGATAAAGGACTTTTCCCACAGGCTTTTTGCAAAATTATTCCCGATTATTTAACCCAAGATGAAGCCTATTGTCTGGTCATGCATGCAGACGGCGCAGGAACAAAATCGTCATTGGCCTATATGTACTGGAAAGAAACAGGAGATCTTTCTGTTTGGAAAGGAATAGCCCAAGACGCACTTATCATGAATATTGACGACCTATTGTGTGTTGGGGCAACAGAAAATATATTGCTCTCCTCTACCATTGGCAGAAATAAAAATTTGATTCCAGGAGAAGTTTTATCGGCCATTATCAATGGTACCCAAGAATTGATCGACGAGTTAAGAGCGCATGGTTTTGTTATTCATGCTACTGGTGGAGAAACGGCAGATGTAGGAGATTTGGTAAGAACTATTATTGTCGACTCAACTGTCACCGCCAGAATGAAAAGAGAAGATGTGATAGACAATGCAAATATTCAGGCAGGAGACGTCATTGTCGGATTGGCTTCTTTTGGTCAGGCGATCTACGAAACAGAGTACAATGGCGGCATGGGAAGTAACGGACTAACCAGTGCCAGGCATGATGTCTTTGAGAAATCTCTGGCCAAAAAATATCCGGAAAGTTTTGATGATCAGGTGCCCGAAGATCTCATCTATTCCGGTTCTATGAAATTGACAGATCCGGTGTCGGGGACAGATTTAAATGCTGGAAAACTTGTACTTTCTCCAACGAGGACCTATGCACCTATCATTAAAAAAATACTTGAAAAACACAGAAAATCCATTCACGGTATGGTCCATTGCAGCGGGGGTGCACAAACTAAAATCTTACACTTTGTAAAGAACTTACATGTGATCAAAGATAATTTATTTGAGGTTCCACCTTTGTTTCAATTGATCCAGGCACAATCAAAAACGGACTGGAAAGAAATGTACCAAGTGTTCAATTGCGGTCACAGAATGGAAATTTATCTGCCCGAATCACTGGCACAGGAAATTATTGATATTTCCAAATCCTTTCATGTCGATGCCAGAATTGTGGGTAGAGTAGAAAAATCTGCTAAAAATAAGCTGAGTATAAACAGTGAATTTGGCCATTTTGAATATTTCTGATTCTCGCCTGTAACTTTTCGGCAGGTTTTTCCACTAATCAAAGTATAAAACCAAACTATGACTGCTGATTTTGTAAAACTAGAATATAAGCAATTCTTTCGTTCTTCCTATTGGCAAAAGAGCATTGCCCTGAATATTTTGCTCGGATTTGTCGCTCTTTATTTTATCGTTGTATTCATCGCTTTAGGGTTTAGTTTATATCCTCTTATCCATAAATTTTTTCCGGATCGAGATCCTTTGGTCGTAGCGAGTTCATTTCTGTTTTACTGGTTTCTGGCTGATTTGCTGATGCGGTTCTTTTTTCAGAAACTACCTTTAATGCAAGTGAAACCGCTACTCACCCTGCCCATAAAAAAATCAAAAATCATTCATTATGTCCTGAGAAAATCTCTTTTTTCCTTTTTTAATTTTCTACCCCTGTTCGCCATTATTCCTTTTGGAATTGTCACTGCGGTGGAAGGAGCCTATGACTCTGGAAAAATATTTACCTGGATTATTTTTGTGGTTTTAGCAACTTTGATCATCAATTTTTTAAATTTTATCATCGAAAGTAAGTCGTCCGAATCTGAATTATCGTTCCTCCCCTTATTGGTCATTGCCTCTATTTTATTCGGATTAAATTATTTTGAAATCGTTCAATTTGACACCTTTTTATCCCGTGGTGTCGAGTACATTGTCGCAAATCCATTCTATTTGATCGTTCCTTTGCTGGTATTGATCGGGCTATATTTACTTAATTTCCAAAATCTTAAAAAGCAATTGTATTTAGATCGTTCTGTACAGAACAAAGCGATGACCATCAATTCTTCCGATTTGTCCTGGACACAAAGATTTGGAAGTAGTGCACCTTTTTTAAAATTGGATCTTCGATTGATTTGGAGGAATAAACGTTCTCGTTCTACCGTATTCATTTTGGTAATCGGTCTTTTGTACGGCTTGTTCTTCTACCCTAACAAAGTATATCAGCAATGGGATGCCATGTATGTTTTTGTGGGCATCTTCGTCACGGGAATTTTCATGATCAATTTCGGGCAATTTATCCCCGCTTGGGACAGCAGTTATTACAAATTATTGATGAGTCAAAATATCCGGTACAAAGATTATCTCAATTCCAAATATACCTTGATGATGCTCAGTGCATTGATTCTTTTTGTGCTCAGTATACCTTATGTTTATTTTGGATGGAAAGTATTGTTGATCCATTTTGCAGCGATGGTGTACAACATAGGTGTCAATACTCATGTGCTGCTATATGCGGGCTCGTTTAACCGAAAGAAGATCAACCTCGACCAGAGAGCCGCTTTTAATTACCAAGGTACTGGTGCCGTGCAGTGGCTGGTTGGCATACCCCTTATGGTACTGCCTGTGCTTTTCTTTTATTTGCCCTATAAGTTTATCAATTTTGAAAGCGGACTCGCATTTTTGATCGTTCTCGGATTATTGGGTATTTTGTTTCATACAAAGCTCATGCGATTAATCACTTCAAAATACTTAGCGGTAAAGTACCCCATGATAGAAGCATTTAACCAAGACAATTAATGAAACCATGATTACAGCTACAGAAATAACCAAAAAATACGGAGACAAAGAGGTCCTTAACATTCAGAAAATTACCATTCCTTCTGGTCAATCTTTTGGCTTAGTAGGAAATAATGGTGCAGGAAAGACTACTTTTTTCAATTTAATTCTCGATCTCATCCGACCCAGTTCCGGGAAAATTACAAACAAAAATATTGATGTCTGCCACAACGAAGAATGGAAAAATTTCACTTCGGCTTATTTAGATGAAAGCTTTTTAATAGGCTATTTAAAACCTGAAGAGTACTTTGAATTTATTGCCAAATTGAGAAATGTAAATGATGCAGATCTTCAAAATTCATTGCTGCAATACGAAGAATTGTTTAACGGAGAAATTCTGGGACAAAAAAAATTTTTAAGGGATCTCTCTAAAGGAAATCAGAAAAAAGTGGGCATCGTGGGCGCATTGATCGGTCAGCCTGAAGTAATCGTGCTGGATGAACCTTTTGCCAATCTGGATCCGACCACACAGATCAGATTAAAAAAATTACTCAGAAACCTTAACCAAACAACCAATTCCACCTTGTTAATTTCCAGTCATGACCTGGGACATATTACAGAAGTGTGTGACAGGATCGTAGTTTTAGAAAAAGGAGAGGTTACCAAAGACCTCAAAACATCGGTAGAAACACTCAAAGAATTAGAAAATTTCTTTTCCGCCTAAAAAAATACATACCTAAGTTTCTTATGTATATATTTTTTGCTACTTTTATCTATGCAAAAATTGGTAAAAGGATCTTTACAAACCATTGTGCTCAAATTATTGTCTGAAAACGACCAGATGTATGGTTATGAAATCACCCAAAAAGTAAAAGAACTTACCCAAGACAAAATTCAAATAACCGAAGGTGCTCTTTACCCCGCTCTTCATAAATTAGAAGCCGATGGATTCCTGGATGTCGAAATCGTGAATATTGGCAATCGCATGCGTAAATACTACAAATTAACTGAGCAGGGGAATAAAGAAACGGTTAATAAATTAGCCGAATTGGAGGGATTTATCAAAACCATGCAAGATCTAATGAACCCTAAATACAGCTTGGAATGAGGGAGTTTACCGCAGAGCAAATAGATCATCTATATCAATTTACCCGACAACATTATGTGGAATGGTATGATCTTCAGACGGAACTGGTAGATCATTTGGCTAACGATATTGAACATATCATGGACAACAACAAAGATTTAAGCTTTGAGGAAGCAAAAAAAGTATCCTTTAAAAAATTCGGCGTTTTCGGGTTTAGCGATGTGATAGAACAAAAGCAAAATGCGCTCTCTACATATTATTGGAGATTGGCAGGTACCTATTTTCTTCAATTTTTTAAAGTCCCAAAAATATTACTGACTCTTTTTTTAATGGCAGTCTGTTATTCCATCCTTAGATCGTTAGCAGAACCTAAATACCTCCTGATCACTTTTTTTGTTGTGGTGTATGGATATATCGCAATCCATCTCTATGGCTTTCACAAAAAAATGAAACAAAAGACCAAAGAAACCAATAGAAAATGGCTTTTTGAGCACAATATTTTAAATTTGGGAGGAGCAGTCTGTCTGGCCGGAATTCCTATTCAACTATTTGGCCATATATGGGATGATATCCTTTGGACAGATAATCGTTTGCTCATTTATTCAGCCATCATGGTTTTAATGGGCTTGGTCACATTTATTTTGATCAAAATTGTACCGGAAAAGTTATCTCAAGAAATGTCGAAACAATTTTCTGAATACAAACAAATTGCCTAATTTATCTTCTTTTCGTTTTAATTTGTACTTTTACAGACACTTCATCGTTTATCTAAAAAATAGGTTTCAAACCGTTGGAATTGTGATTTGAAAAAAGGGACAAAAATCTTATTCTTCGCGCTCGGTATATTTGCTGTTTTGATTGGTTGTTCTACCAAAAAAGACACATTTATCAATCGTTCTTCACATGCCATGGTCTCCAAGTACAATGTACTCTATAATGGCAATTTGGCATTCGATGAAGCGAAAGATAAACTGGATGCCGAATACGAAGATAATTTTTGGGAAATTCTTCCCATAGAAGCTATCAATATTGAAGATAAAATACCTATGCCAGGAGAAAGTCAGACAGAAAATCCTGTAAAAGTTGGTTTTGATAAAGCTGAAGAAAAAGCAGTAAAAGCAATTCAAAAGCATTCGATGGTCATCGATGGTTACGAGCGAAACAACCAAATTGACGAAGCCTATTTATTGCTCGGCAAATCGAGGTATTTTAGTCAGCGATTTGTTCCGGCCAGAGAAGCTTTTACCTATGCGCTTGAAAAATATCCCAATGCTAACCTTTATTACGAAACCAAAATTTGGAAGGCCAAAACAGATATTCGATTGCAAAATGAGTTATTGGCTATCGAAACATTAGACAAAACCATTAAAAGCGGTAATCTGGATGAAGAATTAAATGAAAAAGCCTACACCGCCTTGGCCATGGCTTACAATCAACTAGACAGTTTACAGCAGACCATAGACAATTTAAAACTGGCGACATACTATTTTACAGATAAAAATCAAGGGGCCAGAAACCTTTTTATTTTAGGACAGTTATATCGTGAACAGGAAAAAATCGACTCGTCGAATATGATGTTCGAAGCACTTACCTATCTCAAAAAAATCCCGAGAAAATACATGGTACACGGGCAAATTGAAAGGGCTAAAAATTTCTCAGAAAAAGACAGTACTGATGCCCTGATTTTTGCTTTGAGACAGCTGGTCGATGACAGAGAAAACAGAGCCTATTTTGATGAAATTTACTATCAGGCGGGACTGATCGCTGAGAAAAAAGGAATTAAAGACAAGGCCAAAGAATATTTTGCTCTTTCCATTTTAATGAACAGCAATAAGCCTTATCAAAAAAGCCTTTCTTACGAAGCCCTGGGAAACTGGTATTTTGACAACGCAGAATTTGCTGCGGCCGGAAAATATTACGACAGTTTATTACAAATACCCAATGTTGATCTAAACAGTAAAAGAGTCAGGAGAATTATAGCCAAAAACAAAAGTCTCGAAGAGGTGATTTTCTATGAAAATGAGTTAAAAGTAAGCGATAGCATTTTATATCTGGCCAGTTTAAATGAGGCCGGACAAAAACAATATTTCTTAGACTATGTAGATGCATTGCGCAAAAAAGATGAATTGATGAAAATTCAGCAAGAGCGAATGAATGCCACAGGCAATGAATTTTTGGGAAGTTCCGGAGGGTCAAGAGCCAATGAAAAGTTCTATTTTTATAACACTCCGGTGGTTCAAATGGGGAAACAAGATTTTAAAAACAGATATGGAAACCGGGCACTTACTGATAATTGGATATTTTCTCAATTGGCAAGTGGAAATGTGGCCCAAGATATTTCAAAGGTTGAAACGATCGATTTAGAACAGCGCTACAACCCCGATTACTACATACAAACCATCCCCAAAGAACCGGAAACCTTAGACAGCATCTCCAAAGTGAGAAATTTAGCACATTACAATTTGGGATTATTGTACAAAGAACAGTTTAAAGAATACGAAATTGCAGCAGACCATTTCGAAAAATTCTTAGGTTATCATCCGGAAGAATCATATGTGCTGCCTGCAAAATACCAATTGTACAAATGTTATGAGCAGTTTAACCCCAATCTGGGCAATAAACTGGCCAATGAAATCGTTACTAATTATTCAGATAGTAAATATGCCCAAATGATCAGTCACCCCGAAGAGGTGATCTCATTTGAAAACAATGAATCCTCCCCCGAAAATATTTATAAACAGGCTTATATTTGTTATGAAGAAGGCGAATTTGATTATTCACTCAGTTTGTTAAATATCTTGGGAAGCGGTGCGGAAACGTTAACGCTCGAGCCCAAAGTTGAACTTTTAAAAGCATTTATTGCGTTAAAAAAAGAGGGCAAAGACATTTATACCAAACAACTAAACGATTTAATCATTCAATTTCCAAACACAGAAGAAAGCAATTATGCCAAAATCATTTTGGCCAATATGGATGAAAAAAAATAATCTTAAAATCAAAAAATATGTTTAGCGAAAAAAGGGGGACACCGAGCGTAGTTGGAGAAAGAAATATCATCGGGAAAAACACAAGTTTAGTAGGAGATTTACATTCTGAGGGAGATTTCAGGATCGATGGCAAAATTGAAGGTAACATCAAAACTGCAGGAAGAGTTGTTATAGGCAAAGAGGGAACCGTCATCGGAACCATCGATTGCACCAATGCAGATATTGAAGGACATTTCTCAGGTAATTTAGTCGTAGAGCAATTGTTGTCATTAAAAGAATCTGCCATTGTAAACGGCGAAGTATCATTGGGTAAACTTATGGTTGAACCAGGAGCAGAGCTCAATGCCACATGCAGCATGAAAGGTGCCATAAAACAAATAAATCATGCCGGAGCCGAATCCAAAAAAACCGCTTAACAAATATATTCGCTTAACAGGAGCAGGACTCCAAATGGGGATCACGATCTATCTGGGTGCTTATTTCGGGAAATGGCTGGATGGCAAATACCCTAATGACCATAATTGGTTCACCATAATTCTCACCCTTTTGGCTGTGGTGATTTCATTTTACAGTTTGCTCCAACAAATTAAAGATATAAACAATTAAATAGTTCCATGGCCCAGGTATCGCGATTTGCTTTCGTTCTGAGTATTAGTCTATTTTTTGTTTTTTTCGTTCACACTTCTGTACTTTATCAACTCGATCTGCCCCTTTTTGATCATCTCATTATATGGTCCTACCTAATCAACTTTTTTCTTGCATTGATTATTTATGCGTCTTTATTTCATTTTAGAAAAAAATATCACGATCAATTAGGCTTTCTTTTTATGTTTGGCAGCATGCTTAAATTTGCCGTATTTTTTATCTTTTTTTATCCTGTCTATAAAGCGGATCAGCAGCTCGAAACAATTGAATTTACTACATTCTTCATCCCATACCTCATCTGTTTAATTTTAGAAACCTCAGGTTTGATCAAGATTCTAAAAAATTAGTATTTTTTTATTTGGGTTCATAGAA
>Ga0316195_10000971_pt1 | contig 12384 bp, 16 predicted proteins | sample Phised1_MG_FD_204937 | JGI IMG/M metagenome (GOLD analysis project Ga0316195, IMG submission 204937) | Coastal sediment microbial communities from Maine, United States - Phippsburg sediment 1 | ecosystem: Environmental > Aquatic > Marine > Coastal > Sediment | place: USA: Maine | collected... | reverse complement strand
GTCTTCGGTTACCACGACTGGCCGAACTGGAACATCCTGATCTTTCTGTTCATTTTGGCATATGGCGTCGTACTTTTTCTCCTGGCCGTGGTGCTCTATCCGACCGACTTGCCCGAGCCGTGGGACATGCAGGCGCACTTCATTCGCATGCGCCACTGGTTCTTCGGTATTTTCATAGTGCTGGTTGTCACCGAGCTGGCGGATACCGGCCTGAAGCGTCATTTCGATGACTTTGCATTGCCGTACCTGTTGATGACGGGGTCCTGGATCACCTGTGGCGTACTTGGCTGGATCAGCACGAACTCGCGGACGCAGACTGTCCTTGCCGGCTACTGCCTGGTCACGCAGCTAGCGTGGGCGGGCTACCAGCTTCGGGACCTGGAATGGATGATCGCATCCTGACGGGAATGGCCTCCGCCGGGCCCAGGATCATTCCTGCGCAATGCGCCGCACCGACGCGATGCTGACGGGATCGTTCAATATCTGGCCTTTGGTGTAGTCCGAATCGCTCGGCCCGTTGGCTGGCAGCTGCTGAATCCTGCGCACCACTTCCATCCCGCGCACGACCTTGCCAAATGCTGCAAACCCCTGCTGGTCGGCGTTTCGCGGGGCGCCATAATCAAGGCCGGGCTGATCGCCTATGACGATAAAAAACTCGGACGTCGCGGTGCCGACGCCGCCACGAGCCATCGAGATCACGCCATCCGTGTGCCTGATACCGGTTTGCTCCGTAGTCTCGTGATCGATCGCCTCGATCTCGCCCTCCAGTGAATCGCCGCGGCCGCCCTGGATGACTTCAATCTTCGGACTGCCCCGGTCATTGTCGTAAGTGACCACCCGGTAGAACGAACCCCCGTCCAGTTTGGAACTGTCAACGAGCTTCAGGAAGTTTCCGGCGGTAATCGGCGCTTGTTCCGGATAGAGTTCGATTTCGATGTCACCTTCGCTGGTCGACATAACGATTCGCGGCGCATCGCCGGCAAATACGTGGTTAGTCAGCGCGAACGCAAGAATCAATGCCATCGCCGCTCTGGTCATGTCTGTCCTCCTGCGGTTGCGTTTGTCATGTATTGATCGAAGGCGTCCGCAAACCGCTGCGGCGCCTGCGGATCCATCCGAAGATACATGGACGGCTCGATCAGTTCGAGTTCCATGATCAGGAAGCGACCGTCGGGTCCGCGCACGAAATCTGCACGTGCGTATACCGGCATCGGGTCAACCAGCCGCATGACGCTGTCGCCGGTTCTCAGGAGTTCAGGTTCCGGTTCAATCGAAAGAACCTGCGCGCCGTGTTCTTCCTGGACCCGAAAATCCTCCGCCTTGGGCACTTTCAGGGTTGCATGGCTGAATTGGCCATTAAAATAAAACAGCGAAAACTCGCCTTCGGTTTGAATGTTTTCGATAAACGGCTGTACGACAAAAGCCCGCTTGTCGAAAGTTTTACTGAGTTCCGTGGCCAGGTCTCGTGCGCGTTCGCGCGTCAGCAGGAACGTATCCGTTGCATTCGTACTAATGACGGGTTTGACGATGATGCGCTCCGTCTTGTGCGCAGCAAAAGCCTGTTCGAGCAAATGCCCTGCCATTTCGTCGCACCAGATGCTGGGCACAATGGCCGCGCCACGTTCTTCGAGGTCGCGCAGGTAGGTTTTTGGCAGCGCCCAGCGTACGAGTTCAAGATCATTTACCAGGGTAGCGCTTGACTCGTGAATGGTCTGCAGAACCGCGAGAAAACCGTCCGGATCTTCCGGATAGTCCCAGGGAACGCCGATATACACGGCGTGATACTGGTTCCAGTCGGGATTTGACGTCCTCCAGGGTACGGCTTCGACCTGCCAGCCTTTCGCCTCGAGCGGCGGAAAACCGAGGTCGGCATCGATCGACCAGCCTTCGGTGCTTTCCATTGTCAGGTATGCACAACGCTTTTTCGTCATCGTATTCGTCATCGGGGCGGGAGTGGGCGGCGTTTCCTAACTGTCATCGAAGCTCCCGTGATCGAGATAGTTTTTGACGAGTTGGAATACCTCTTTCTTCTGCATGATAAACGTGTGACTCGCACCGACCACCCGAAAATCACGCATACCTTCGAGGTACGTGTCGCTCACCGATACCTTGCCGTCGTCGGGGTTTTCGAGCACCGACGATGTGATCGGATCAATCGTTCTGTCGCCGGCAACCACGGCAAAGTCAAAATCGGGTGGACCGAGACTGAGCGGTACGCTGTCTTCGCCCTTTCCGAGCTGATAGCCAATCGGGCCGCTGAGCCACTCGTAACCGGGCAGATCACGCAAGGCATCGGCCGCATTGCTGCCCTGATTCGGCGGCGCCAGCATCACTACCCGACCCAGATTATCGAGATCGTTATGCGCGAAATAATACCGGACCAGGATCCCGCCGAGCGAATGGGTGACAAAATGAATCGCGGATACATCGCCGTAGCTCTCGCACTCCTCGATACCGCTGCCGACCGCCATCGGCGCAAGGTATTCGATTGGATAGTCGCGAGAAGCATAGTCAACATTCGCAACCCGAAAACCGCTTTCCTGCAACGCCTGGGCCATCGGTTCCATCGCAGCAGAAGAGCGCATGAGGCCGTGTAACAGGACCACGCATTCACCGTTCAGCGACGGGATGGATTCCTTGCCATAGGCGCAGCCGCCTGTCGCGAGCATCGCGACAATCGGCAGAAACAGGTATATTTTTTTCACAGGTTGAGTTTCATCGCCACGCGGTTCGCTATATTGATGCCCAGGCGCCCTTCTTCCGTGATTAGACTCTCAAGTTCGGGCCCGTGTTCCGCAGAATCAAGTTTTCTGAAGCCCAGCTTTTCATAGAACGGGGCGTTCCATGGCAAATGCCGGAATGTGACCAGCGACAACGAGCGAAACCGGCTGGCACTTGCCCAGTCCGCCACTGTTTGTACCAGGCGCGTACCAATCCCGCGGCGAGCAAATTCCGGCAGCACGTCAACCTCGGTGAGGTAACCCTGCCGGTCAACAACGTCGGCAAGGGCAAAACCTACTACCTTTTGACGATCGTTCATCGCCACCCAGATTCGCCCTTCTCCCTGTGCTTCCTGGAGATCGCCGGCTGCGGTCACTTTGTAGCGTATATTCGGTGGCAGATCGGTCGTGGAAAAAAGTGCGGCTCCGGCCAGTTCGATTCGCGGGATATCGGCCAGGTGTTCCGCCCCGGCCTTGCGGATCAGTATCGATGCCACGATTGATCAGGCATTGAAGCCATTCGCCCTGAGCTGCCTGTCGTGCAATTTACCAAGCAGCAGCAGCGACAATATGGCGCCCAGCAGCGCCCAACCCATGTCCGACTGCGTATCCCAGGCGTAACCCTGGGTGCCCAGAAAGGATTCTGCTGCTTCCGCCGAAAGCAGGGCAACCCACCATTCGATGAGCTCGTAGAACGCGCTGAATCCAAGGCAGAAGCAGACGATGAAAAAATTACGCCAGCGGGTACTGTTAAAGACGTTTTTCCGAATGACAATCTCGCGCGTGACGATGGCCGGAATGAACCCCTGTGCCAGGTGCCCCAGTTTGTCGTAATTGTTCCGCGAATGCCCGAGCTGCTCGCCAATCCAGTCAAACAGTGGAACTTCCGCGTAAGTATAGTGACCACCGACCATCAGGATCACGCAATGCACAAGGATCAACAGGTACGCCAGTCGCGTCAGCGTAAATGTGTCGCGCGTGTACCAGATCACGACTGCGCCGACCAGGGCGGGAATTACCTCGAGCCACCAGGTTGGATAGTCATGCGGATTGATGCCGGACCAGATCAGTACGCCGAAGAAAATGGCGATCCATGCGTATTGCAGCGTGTTGTTCCTCTTGCTCGCCAACGTATTTGCTCCGCTCATTCAGGCCGTGAACCAGAATTCTATTTCCGAGGTAGAAACATCGAAGCGGGCAGCATGTTCTTCGCTCGCATCAATCTGATACCAGTCGCCGGGTCCGTAGCGTGATTCCTCGCGGCCCTTGGTCAGTATCAGCTCGCCTTCCGTGATAACGCCGACATTGCGGGTAGGATGTGTATGTGCATCGATCCTGGTACCGGCCGGGTACGAGGCGAACAGCACGTCACAGTCCTTTGCCGCCAGACGATGTGCGTCAAAAGGACCGTCGAAATCCGGCAGACTACGGATCAGATCTGGAAATTTGCTCATTCTGCTAACTACCTGTGGATTTAGTAATGCGGCGGACGTTCGTCGCCGGTTTCGCCGCCCGGCGAAACATCGGACAACGCCTTGATACGGTCAAACAGAGCGCTGACTCTCGCCTCGAGGTTCGCAATCTGCAGCTGCTGACTGCTCAAAGCATCATTTAGCTCGGCGACGACATACTCCTGGTGCGCCAGCTTGATCTCGATGTCGATGAGTTTTTTGTCTTCCATAGGGCCCACACTACGGCGGTCAACGGGAATCTTCAATCCCCCGGGCACGGCAACGTGTATCCTTGCGGTTTTCGCCTCACACACCGCTAATGTCCCTTATTCGTTTCGAAGACCTTTCGCTTGAGTTCGGCGAACAAAAGATTCTCAGCGGGGCCGATCTGTCGATCGAGCCCGGCGAACGGGTCTGCCTGATCGGCCGCAACGGGGCTGGAAAATCGACAACTTTTAAACTTATTACGAATGCGATCGAACCCGATCATGGCGAGATCGTGCGCAAGTCCGGTCTCGTAATCAGCCAGCTTGATCAGTCGCTTCCGGATGCTGGTGACCAGCCTGTGCGCGATGTCGTCCGATCGGGCCTGACTGCGATACAGGCACTTCTCGACGAATACCATAGACGGTCGGGCCAGGACCTGGGCCGCGACGGCCTGCGGCAGCTCGAGGAGTTACACAGGCAGATCGACGCTCACGGCGGCTGGAACATCGAACAACGCGTCGAAACCACGATCTCGGAACTCAGCCTGCCGGCGCACAAGAAAATGAACGAACTTTCCGGCGGTTGGCGTCGCCGCGTCGCATTGGCCAGGGCGCTGGTGCAGAAACCCGATCTGCTATTGCTCGACGAGCCCACAAATCACCTCGACATCGTCACCATTACCTGGCTGGAAAACGTCATTCGTTCGTACGACGGCTCCGTATTGTTCATTACGCATGACCGGGCTTTTCTGCAGCGCCTTGCGACCCGCATCGTAGAAATAGACCGTGGCAAATTGACGAGCTGGCCCGGCGACTTCAAGAACTTCCTGCGACGCAAGGAAGAAGCCGTCGCTGCAGAGTCACGCGAGAACGCCGAATTCGACAAGAAGCTGGAGCAGGAAGAGATCTGGATCCGGCAGGGAGTAAAGGCGCGTCGAACCCGAAATGAAGGGCGCGTCCGCGCTTTGCAGAAAATGCGCGCAGAAAGGTCCAAACGGGTCGGCCAGGAAAGCAGCGCCCGGATCCACATTGAAGAATCCGAAGCCTCGGGTCGCAAGGTTATTCGTGCAAAGAATGTGTGTTACCGCTTCGGCAACGAACCACTGATTGACAATTTCTCAATCCAGATCGTGCGCGGCGATCGCATTGGCATTCTGGGAAACAACGGCGTTGGCAAGACAACCCTTCTTCGACTCCTGCTCGGCGATATCGAACCTCAGTCCGGCACGATCAAACACGGTACCAATCTTGAGATCGGCTATTTCGACCAGCTGCGCGAGGCGCTGGACGAGGAAAAATCTGTGGCGGATAACGTCGGCGACGGGCGAACGTATATCAAACTCAACGGCAAGGACCGCCACATTGTCGGTTACCTGAAGGGCTTTCTCTTCACGCCCAAACGCGCGATGACTCCGGTCAAATCACTGTCCGGCGGTGAGCGCAACCGAATTATCCTCGCGAAGCTGTTCACGCGTCCCGCCAACCTGCTGATTCTTGATGAACCCACCAACGACCTGGATATGGAAACGCTTGAAGTCCTGGAAGCGAAACTTGCGGAATACACCGGCACGCTGATCGTCGTCAGTCATGACCGCGAATTTCTCGATAACGTGGTAACCAGTACCATCGTGTTCGAGGAAGGCGGAAAAATACAGGAATACGTCGGCGGCTATTCGGACTGGCTGCGGCACGGCAAGGCACTCGCGGACAACGACAAACAGGCAACGGGATCGAAGCCGCAGCAAAGCCGGTCGGATATCCCGGATTCGCCGGTGCCGATCAAATTAACGTATAAAGAACAGCGCGAACTCGAACAATTACCCGAGAAAATTGAATCGCTCGAGTCGCTGGTCGCAGAACTTGGCAACCGGATTTCGGCCAGCGACTTTTACGCGCAGAGCCATGAGATCACGCGGCCGGTGCTGACCGCACTCGCCGCAAGCCAGGCCGAGCTCGACCTGGCACTCGAGCGCTGGACCGCGCTCGAGGACCGGGTACGGGCTTACAGAAACAGCCGGCCTAAATAATCTGCAGCAAAATGCCGACCTGGCAAAGCCAGGCCAGGGCAAAAGCGAGTGTCCTGCCCCAGGGCACGGCAAACGTGTAGAGAAGCACGTGCGCCAGTCGCGCCCAGAAGTAAATCTCGCAGGCAAGCACGGTCGTCTCGTTACTGATCCCGGACAAGTTGGCAACCAGTACCAGCGATGCGAATACGACCAGGTTTTCGACGCCGTTGTAATGGGCCGCTTTCATTCGCTGGGCCCAGCCGGCGATCGGGAGCGGATTTTCCGGGTAACCCACCGCATTCAACAGACCGCGTACCGCAATTGTATTGAGGATGTAGGGAATCCATAAGATCATTTGCAGGGCCACCACCCAGGTCAGACTCATCAGTTCGCTTGTCATATTTTCTCCTTTTTATTATTGACGACCTCTGCCGGTCGCTTCAGTCGTCCCATCGATTTGCGCTTTCTTCAAAACCGGCGCGAACGACGGGAACAACGCAAAACCGCTGGCCAGTCGGCGCTGCCATGACAACCCAATCTTTAATTTTGCTGATGCGCCTGGCACCAAGGTTTTCGAGCCGCAGAACCTCGGCCTCGATATCGTCGGTCTCAATATCGATATGCACCCTGCTCTCGTGACTGACCTTTTGTACTTCGGCGTAGGGCTCGCCTGCAGGCACCTGGAGTCCAATATAAAGACCGTCGTCAGCCTCGGCCGGGCGGCGCACCGGCGCGCCAAGTGCAGCGGACCAGAAATCCGCCGCAGCGCCGAGATCATCGGTATCGCAGTCAATGATGAATCCGGAAAGACGACTTTTGTGCATTATTATTCTCCGGCCGCAACGCACTATTGTACGTGACTATGTCGGCCGGGTCTGCGGCTGCGATCGGGAGCAGCAACAGGTTGCCGACCGGCTTGTGTACCATCCGCGGGCTGCGTCGCGCAAGCGTGCCGATGGCTCGTCGGCGTGCGTTACGACGACACGTGTATAATTGCTGGAAAACGGTCACGTGCGCCCCGTAACTAATTGTTTTTCTATAACTGTTCGCTATTTCTTCGTTTCAGACACCATTGACGGCGATTACCAGGAGCAAGCGCAGGCGCACCAATCTACCTGCCTGCCGTGGCGGCTGTTTAGGCGCTACCTACGAGCATTCAGACCAGGACACCGCAAAATGATGACCACTATATTTTCGAGGCTGATTCGTGCAACACCGCTGGCAATGTTGTTGCTGGTTTGCAGCGCAACCCCGGCGTTGGCCGCGGATTCGGACCTGTCGCTGGACTTATTTGACCACTGGGCAGGAATAGCTTCTGTCGTCATTTTCGCCATCGCTTACGCGCTGGTCATAGGCGAAGAGACAATTCACCTGCGCAAATCGAAGCCGGTGATGGTTGCCGCCGGCCTAATCTGGTTTCTCGTTGCAATTGCTTACCAGCAGGTGGGTGAATCGGAAATCGTTGGGGAGCTGGTCCGCCACGGACTTCTCGAGTTTGTCGAATTATTTTTGTTCCTGCTCGCCGCGATGACCTATATCAACACCATGGAGGAGCGCGGTGTCTTTGACGTGCTTCGATCCTGGCTGCTAAAAGCAGGATTTTCCATGCGACAGCTATTCTGGGTTACCGGCGCACTCGCGTTTGTGATGTCGCCCATTGCCGATAACCTGACGACGGCGCTGCTGATGGCGACGGTGGTTGTTGCGGTTGGTGGTAGCAATAGAAATTTTGTCGTACTTGGCTGCATCAATGTCGTTGTCGCGGCGAACTCCGGCGGCGCATTCAGCCCGTTTGGCGACATCACAACCCTCATGGTCTGGCAGGCCGAACACGTTGAGTTCCAACAGTTCTTTTCGCTCCTGCTACCGTCACTCGTGAACTGGCTGGTTACAGCAGGCCTGATGAGCCTGTTCATTCCCAATGAGCAGCCCGATGCCGTGAACGAGTTGGCCGAACTCCGTCATGGCGCCATTTTTGTCGTCGGACTCTTTGTCCTGACGATCACGCTGGCTGTTGCCAGCCACACGCTGCTGCACCTTCCACCGGTGATTGGCATGATGACCGGCCTGGGACTGCTGAAGCTGTTCGGCTACTACCTGCAGACGCAAGGCGGAAAATTTGATTCGCCTGTGGATCGAGTACTGAACGAGCAGTCGCTTTCGTTGGAAGGCGATTCCGCGTTACCCCCTTCAAGCGGTAATGCCCGTTACGATATTTACCTCAACCTGCAGCGGGTCGAATGGGACACCCTGCTGTTTTTTTACGGCATCATGCTGTGCGTTGCCGGCCTTGGTGCCTTCGGCTACCTCGCGCTCGGTTCGGACCTGCTTTATGGCAGCCTCGGGCCAACGACCGCCAACATTCTGGTCGGGTTCGCATCGGCCATCTTCGACAACATCCCGATTATGTTTGCCGTACTGCAAATGGATCCTGACATGTCGCTCGGGCAATGGCTGCTCATCACCTTGACCGCCGGCGTAGGCGGCTCGATGCTCGCTATCGGTTCTGCCGCCGGTGTTGCGGTCATGGGACAGGTCAGGGGCGTTTATACTTTTTTCGCCCACCTGAAGTGGAGCTGGGCGATCGTGATCGGCTATGCCGCCAGCGTCTGGTGCCACCTCTGGGTGAATGCGGCCCTCTTCTAGAGTTTCGTTGCCAAGGGCACCGCGGACTCTCGCCTAGGCCTGGGTTTCCTCGAAATAGCGATCGTATGCCCGGTGCAACGTGTCGGCGGGAATGTCGATAAGGTCGGCTGCGTGGCGCAATTTATCCATTTCCTCGGCGTCCTTGCGCCCGTCCGCCGCCACGACTTTGAGCATCATCAGCGCGATTTCCTCTTTTTCCGCGATACTGACCAGCTTGCCGAGATCCTTCAGCAGGTTTTCCAGATCGGGGTTCTCGGCAATGTCTTCAATTACGTTAGTCAGCAACTCCAGTGACTGGGCGCTCGCGATGTTGAAATGTGCGCTAACCAACTCGACCATTTCGCCGCTTTCCGGCCCCGAAATGCTTCCGTCGCCTTTTGCGACGAAGACCAGCAGCGCGGCGACCAGGTATTTTACGTCGTAGACCTGGGTCGTGTTCCGCGTCTCGACGATGAGCCCATCGCCCTCGATTCGTGGCTGTTTCGGTTCTTCATTCATCTGCAAACGGCTCGATTAGAAGACGCTTATATTATCAGATCCAATATCGCGGAGCGTCGGTGTACCAAAGGACTGCATCGCTATTCGCAACTCGTCGGTGAGAATTTGCAGGGCCCGCTCTACGCCCGGCTGGCCGAATGCGCCAAGCCCCCAGATATAAGGGCGGCCAACCATGACAGCGTCGGCGCCAAGTGCAAGGGCCTTGAAAATGTCGACCCCGCGACGGATACCGCTATCCATGAACAATGTCGTTCGGCCGCGCACCGCGCCAGCTACTTCCGCGAGGCTGTCGATTGCGCCGCGCCCGGAATCGTCGGCGCGTCCGCCATGATTGGATACGATGATGCCATCGACGCCATGCGCAAGGCTTCTTTCTGCATCCTCCGCGGTGACGATACCTTTGACGAAAACCTTCATCGACGTTTCCTGCTTCAACCTGTCCAGGAATTCCCAGGTCAGGCTGATCTCGGCATCATAGTCGGTGCCTTCCAGCATCGGTTTGCCCTGCGCAGCGACGCCATTTCCTTCGTGACAGGCCGCACAGTCACGGGTGTCCTTGTTGATGGCACGTTGTAGCGTGTGGCGCGCCGCCGTGCCCCCTGCCATATCCACGGTCAACACGACGACCGGGCAGCCGGCGGCTTCGGCGCGGCGCAGCCTGCGCTTGACGCCATCCCAGCCGCCCATCGTATACAGCTGAAACCAGATGGGCGCGCCCCGCGCCTCGGCCACCGCTTCGACCGATGTCGACGTCACCGTCGAAAGGAGCTGCAGGTGATTGCGTGCCCTGGCAGCCCGCGCGCTCGCGAGCTCCCCGTCGGGATGAAACGCTTTTTGTGAGCCCAGGGGTGCAAGAATGATCGGTGTTGGCCAGCGGGTCCCAAGGATGTCAACCGAGGTGTCAACATTGGCAACATCCAGCAGTCGACGGGAGCGCAGGTAATATTTTTCGAATGCGCTTCGATTCGCCTGCAGTGTCGAGTCACCGTTGACGCCGGTTGCGAGGTACCCCCAGTGAGCGGTTGGAATGTTCCTTGCCGCGGTGGCTTCGAGATCGAATATATCGATGGCATCCGACGGCGCACCGACGGCCTCGGCACCTTGCGCCAATGGCCAGCCCGACATCGCCCCGGCAAGCGGGCTTGCTGCGAGGTACTGCAAAAACCGGCGACGACTTTTTGTTGTTATGTCCATTGCATTCCCACCATTGATCAGTTGCTGTAGATACGGCGCATTTCGGCCACGGACCCCTTGATCAGGCGCGCCAGCACGTCCTGGTTAACGTCATCGAGGCGCTTGATATAAAGACATGATTTGCCCGTCTTGTATTTGCCCAGATTTGTCATTAGTCCCTGGAACTTGCTGAAGCCCGGCATGATGTACACCGCAATATTTTGGGCGCGCGGCGAGAAGCCGGTAATCATGAACGTCCCGGAACGGCCATTCGCGTACTCGTAGTCATATTTGTCGTAGCCTACGATCGACGTTCCCCACATTTTTGGCGGTTTGCCCGTTGCCTCGCGCATCAGGCGGGCAATGGCTTTGCAATCCGCGCGTTTCTGCGTGTCGTTGATTCCGTTCAGGAACTTGCTGACGCTGGCTTTGTTTTCTTTGGTCTTGAGCTCCGCCACAAACCTGCCTCGGTGTTTTTCGCTGCCGGGAGCGCCAACAGATCGGGGTCGACGAACGTTTCCCGGGCCTCATTGGAAAACAGCTTCTCGGCAGAATAATACATGAGAAGCGCCGGCGAACGCGCATCCAGCAGGTCATCGATTCGCGACGCGAAATCAATCCATGCTTCGCCACACTCCAGCCGGTCCGCAACGATACGCGTGAAGGCCGTTGTAACCGTCTCGTGATACTTGTGGCGGCGGTTCAGCACTTCCGTGTTATAGCGCAGGATACCCGCTCGAATCCGGTCCAGCGCATCGTTGTCGCCGGCAAGTTTCAGGCAAATCCAGGCCACGCGGATGTGCGCGAGGTGCGTCCATTCCGACTCGGTAAGCTGGCAGCTTTCGAAGCGCGCGAGGAAATGCAGATCGGCGGCGGTGACGTCCCGCTCAGGTTGTGCCATAGAGCCGATCACCCGCATCGCCCAGCCCCGGCACGATGTATTTTTGCGCGTTCAGGCCGGGATCGATACTTGCGGCATAGATCTGAACGTCCGGATGCGCCGCCTCGACGGCCTGCAAACCCTCCGGACAGGTTACGATACAAACGACCACCACCCTCACTGCACCCTGCTTCTTGAGCATATTGATCGCGGCAACAGTCGAGCCGCCAGTGGCCAGCATCGGATCAACGATAATACTGATGCCATCCTTGATCTGATGCGGCATCTTTTCGTAATACGCGGACGGCATTGCCGTTACTTCGTCACGCTCCAGGCCAACGAAACCAACCCGCGCTGACGGTATAAGCGAAAGTATGCCATCGAGCATGCCAATGCCGGCACGCAGAATCGGCACCACGACGATATCTTCGTCAATGATGTGGCACTTCGCCGTTGTCAGCGGCGTCTGCACGTCAACCTCTTTTATCCGGATATTCTTCAACGCTTCGTAGCAGACAAACATGGTGATCTCGGTGGCCAGCTCGCGGAATTTCTTGTGGCCGGTACTGATATCGCGGATCAACGCCAGTTTGTGCTGAATGCAGGGATGGGTAACTTCTTCGTACATGACTTTGGCTCCTGCCGTTTCCTGTCGCCGGCCTCGACTAATCGACGGCCAGCGCTTTTTTTTAGCCAAGATAGTTGGATTTCAATCGTACCATTGGTCGCTCGGCCGTGATGTCCACCGCGCCAAATTCGCCGCGGATTTCGTACTGGCCTTCGCCGGTGCGTCTGAAGCCATCG
>Ga0316195_10000970_pt1 | contig 12388 bp, 5 predicted proteins | sample Phised1_MG_FD_204937 | JGI IMG/M metagenome (GOLD analysis project Ga0316195, IMG submission 204937) | Coastal sediment microbial communities from Maine, United States - Phippsburg sediment 1 | ecosystem: Environmental > Aquatic > Marine > Coastal > Sediment | place: USA: Maine | collected... | reverse complement strand
TTCGGCCAACAATACCGCCAGCGATGTAGATCCCATCGAAGGCGCCAATCACAAGCGCCAGGTTTCCCGCCACCTGTCCGAGAATTTCAAAAAAAATGTCTACCGATTCCTCCGCCGTCGCATTGCCGCCAGTCGCGGCGAATGCAAACAGTTCGGCTGCTGTCAGCGGAGCGACGTTTTCGCCACGAATATTGCAGAGCGCCTGGAATATATTGACGATACCCGTCCCTGATACCAGTCGCTCGTTATAGACACGATCAAACCGATCGCGCAATTCATGCAGTATGTCCACCTGGGCCTGGGATTCAGGAGCGAAACCGGAATGACCGCCTTCCCCTGTAATTGGATAGACATGGCCACTTCTTTTGCACAGCCCGGCGATGCCAAGCCCGGTTCCCGGTCCCGCGATGCCGATAGTGAAGCTGCTCTTGTCCAAATTGATGGGCAACGCTGGTCCCACCGACATACAGTCACTGGGTTTCAGGTACGGAATTGAATAGGCAATAGCCTCGAAATCGTTCAATAACCTGACCCGGGCACCTGGGCACAGAGCCTCCAGCGCGCTGCTATTAAGACTCCAGTCGTTGTTCGTGAAGCGGATGTTTCCGTTGATGACCGGCCCGGCTGCCGCAATGCAGATTGCGTGCGGTACGGTAGCCTGTATCTTTTCCAGGTAGGCACTGATGGCCTTTTCGGCCGACGGGAACTCACTGCACTGGAACGTGATCTGGTTTGAGAACCCGGGAAATACGGGGTCGGCAAGCGCGAATCGTGCGTTCGTACCACCAATATCGCCAACGAGAAGACAGGTGTTGTCCATACTATTGTTTTTACCTCTGTTGCTGGCCCGCTTTGTCAGGCAGCCAGTAAGACCTGATCAACGGCGACGAAAGCATCTACTTCGTCAATTCCAGGCGCCTGCGGCAATAATTGCCGAGCCATGATTGCACGCTTGTAGCGAATTGCGATTAAGGCAAACAGGCTAGTGGCCAGACTGTGGACGACGGTGTTACACGCTTAAAAGGCCGCTCTGCCGTATACCGTCGAAGACAAACTGAATGGCTAAAGCGCACAACAACACGCCAAAGATTCGGGCAATAACGTGCATACCGGTTATGCCAAGTATCCTTTGAATCTGGCCCGCCAAAAGCATCGAAATCAATGTTGCAAGCAATATGACGAGCAATGCGCCGATGACAACGGCCTTGAGAACGAGGTCGCCATTGGTGTTTGCCATCAGCAAAATGGTTGCGCTCATGGCGCCGGGACCCGCCACCAGGGGCATGCCAATCGGGAACGCCGATATATCCTCTTTGGTGGCTGCCTCGCGCTCCTCTTCTTCGGTCGTCGATGTGCCGCCGGATGAGCGAGCAAACACCATGTCAATGCCAATAAGAAGCAGCAAAATCCCGCCCGCCGTTCGGAGCGCAGCCAGTGAAATCCCGAATCCGGTTAACAGCGCTTCCCCGAGAAGCGCGAACGCCAGCAGAATTGCGCCTCCAATGAGTGTTCCACGGATGGCCATTGAACGACGGTGAGCCGCATCGGAAGACGTCGTCAGCGCAGCGAAAATAGCTGCCGCATCGATTGGTCCAATCGTTGCGAAAAAGGTTGCCAGTGCGATGCCAGCGGTTTCGATCAAAAGCCTGACCTGCAAAAAAAGAATTCAGGGAATTATGCTGGTGTGCATCTTAGCATTGTCGTTTGCGCGGCGGCAGCCCGGCTGCAATTGGCGACTGATCCGTAACAAGTTGGCTGCTCAATAGTGCAGATACTGTGACTTGGTAACGGCTAGCCTCTGCCATCCGCAGGACCATGACCGTCGTCGAAGCAGTTAGGGCAGCTTCGGCGACGACTTGCTGCAAGGAACCAATGGAAAAATTTCCAATCGGGCCGTCAGGTCTTGATAGCCGGACTTTTCCTGATCTGCCCGAGATGCGCAACATGACTGCACGGATGTCGGCGTCGGAAAATTCCTGCTTGTGACAGGGGCGGCGTTGCTCGAGAACGCGGAACCACGAAAACACCCAGGCCACATACCGGGCTTTTCTCGACGGCAAGCTGATCGGGGTTCGTCTGGCCAAGTCTCAACACGCAGGCTCGCTGAGTTGCCGGAGGAGAATTGCGTACGGTCCGGCTTGGTGCGGTTCAGTCTCCGGGAAGTGCATTCCAGTTGAGAATGGCGTTCCAGACAAGTCGGTGCTCGGCTCGGTTCATGTCGCGGTGAATGCCGTTGAAATTATAGGTGATGATGTGTCCGTCCCCGGCAGGGGTGTCCAGAATAGCGGGATGACCAGCCAGCTGGCGTTCACCACGCATACCGCCACTGACGACCATGTCTCCTTCGCCGCCCCAAGTCATGACGATGTGCCTTGCATCGCGCGGCCCGTTCAGACACGACGTGCAATACGCCATGGTCAACCAGCGGCGCGGTGATTCGTATACCGGCAGGCTGGTACGAAATACCGACGTTTCAGAGCCGTAGCCGTAGGCGATCGGGTGGTCGGGCTGCGCAAACGTTGTGCGGAGTACTGTACCCGGCGTAAATACCGGCGAGTTGGGAACTCTGGGCACACCGGCAACCAGCCCGCCCTCCAGCGCAAGCGCGGTGCCGGTCCCGAGCGTCAAGAGGACGCCGCCGGACTCGACGAATGTCTGCAGCTCGGCAAGGCCTGCGTAGCCTGGGCCGCCAGTAATGTCGTCGGATTCGAACGGCTTGCCGAGGCTGGGAAATTCGGGCGTGCTGCGAAATGGGATCGGACCGTTGCTGGCAGCGATACCGTGAATCTGGCCGGCGAGTTCAAGTCTGGAGAACGGACCGTAGACGATCACATCCACGTTGTCCTTGAGACCACCCGCGCGCAGGTCCTCATCGCGTATATACGTGTAGGGAATAGTGTCGCGATCAAAGATGTAACGCATCCAGCCCATCATGTCGGTATCCGCCCAGGGGACCCAGAGCCCGATGCGCGGCAGCGGCGATTCGTGACCCGTGAAATCAGGTACGCGACGAACCGAGGCAAAATCCAGCGCGAATTCGTCACTTAGCGCAGCGATGGCATCAGCGAGTTCCTTTGCGGACTGGCCGCTGCCAGGCGTGACGATCCACGAGCCCGGCGGATAGGTGAGTTTTCCCGACGCGAAGGATTTTTCGGCGATGCTCACCGTCGCTGCGCCCAGCCTGAAGCGTGCCGCGAGCAATGACTCCTGACCCTGTTCGCGAAGGAGATAGACTGATCCACTGCCGCGTAGCGAGCCTTTCGCCGTGGCATCCCCCTGCAGCGGTGTCGCCGGCATCGCCTTTATCCGTTCATCGTCGATTCTTACCGCCTGCACGCCAAAGCCGACGGGGTAGGCCCACGACATGTCGTCGTAGGGCAGCTCTTCAGTCTCAGCGGGAAAGCGCTGTGGCTCGAGGACGTCGACCGCAAAGTTGCGGTATGGCTGGTCCAGCTTGACGATAAAGTCGCCGCGATCGAAATTACCTTCAGTGAGCGACGCCGGCGCCGGCAACGTCCCGACCTCGATGTGCTGGTCGCGCAGCCGATTAATCATTTGTACAACCCGCCGGCGGTCCGGCTGGTCAGCCGGTATTATATAAGCATAGGGTTTTTCCTCGATGCCCTTGCGCCACGAGTTATAGCCGGTCTGGTAAAAGTCGCGCAGTATTTCCCTGGCGTTCCTGGCGGCCCAGTCCAGTATCGCCAGCGCACCTGTCTGCTGGTAATTCACATTGTCACGCATCGACCAGCGCAAGACGGGATCGGCTGGCCACGGGCGGTACCACTCGCGCGTCAGACTGTTGTCATTGACATGCCGAGTCACTGTCTCCGCGGTGGCGTTGCCAAAGGTTTCGTAACCCCGCCCGATACCGTTGTGATTGATGGAGATGGAATCCAGGTAGTGATGTCCGAAGCCGTCGCCGAAATTCCAGGTCCAGACGCCGGGCATGCCGAATCCGTTCATCGTGGTCATTTCGTGGAAACTCATTTCCAGCCAGCGCGCGAGCACGATAGGGTCGATGTGCGGGTTGTAGGGGCCGGTGCCGTTCCAGCTCAACATGAGAGCGATGGCTTCGTGTAAATCATGCACGACTGCCGGGTGGTAATCGAAATACATCTTGCTCACCGCGCGTGTCGGCGCGAAATTTTTCTGGTGCGCATCGCGGTTGATGTCAACGAAGACGTAGCGGTTCCAGTACGGCGGACTTTGCCGTGGCAGCGAGTCATAATCGGTCTTGCCTTTGAGAAACTGGTAAAACCAATCGGTGACTTTGTCACGACCGTCGGGTTCGGAAACCGGATTAATCAGGACCAGGACGTTTTCACGAATTGCCTTAATCATCGGCTGTTCGGAGACGGCCAGTCGATAAATCAGTTCCATGCACATTTCGCCGCTGCCGGTCTCGTCCGCGTGCAGGTTACAATTGAAGTAATAGGCGGGTCGTGCAGTAGCAATTATCTTCTCTGCTTCGACAGGGTTCGTTACGCGCGGATCGGCCAGCGCCGCGTTTGCTGCCTTCAGGCGATCCAGCTCGCGAATACCTTGTTCATCGCTGATCACGGCGAGGACGATATCCCGGCCTTCCTCCGACACGCCGATTGTTTCGACGTGAACGCGCGGAGAACTCGCGCCAACTTTGCGCACGTAGTCGACAATCGCCGCCGAATGCGTCAGTTCCCCGGCGGCGCCAATGACATGTCCCAATGCGCTGGACGGCGAGGGCACGTTTTCCGATGCTGGCACATAGGCCACCCAGGGACTGAGAAATCGAGGCTCTGTCGTAAAGCCCGCAATGGCCTCGATCGAGCCGGGCTCGGCCGTGTCCGGCGCTGGGTCAATTTCCTGTGCCCGGGCGCTTGCCAGGCTGAACATCGCGCCGAGAAACAATACCGCTAACGTCGCACGAATCATGCGTAGTCCTTTGCTGAAGGCGGAAAAAAAAGAATAGCAAAAAATGCCATTCCGGTTTGCGCGTACGCGCTGGGCTGCTGGGGGGATAGTCTCATCGCAGGGAAAGGGTGTCGCGTTTTCGGTGCTGCGCAGCCCCGGTCCGGCCGGGAAACCACTTACCGCTATTGCCTGTTGTCGTCCTTGCAACTGAAGCGATGCCGGCAATAAAGACGATTGGCCGCCCACAAGGGAGAAATGGCTAATTGCCCGGCTTCGGATTTGGTCGCGGAGAGAAGATCCGGCACCGCCGCTCGACGCGAATTACGGGTGGCGAATGTGAGTCCTGGTCAATCGGCATGTCGCGCCAGATCTGTGCGCAATGAAAGCCCGGTTCAGATCGGGTTATTCAGAGTCTTCGAGGCTGTCTCGCACGTCCAGGAGATCGGATTCGTCCTCGTACTCCTCGTAGGACTCGTCTTCCGTGTCCACGAATGCGGGCGAATCGGGGCTGCCAGCGAAATCTTCGCTGGTTGGCTCGTTGTCAGACACCTCGATTGCGCTCGGCAAGGGTACCTCACTGTCCGGCTTTTCAATGCCGATTCTGAATGCCGCGAATCCAGGCATGACGAATTGATCGAGGGCCATGCCGAGAATTCTTCCTCTAACCGAAGCGCGAAGTTCGGACTGCACGTTGGTAATCGGGTCTGTGACCGTACCGAGCAATTCTCCCTTGCGCACCCGGTCACCCAATTCAACTTTGCTGAATAATACGCCGCCACTTTCGGCACGTATCCACTTCGATTGATAGTAGACGGGTTCCCGGTTTCCCCAATTGGTGGTCCTGCTATACATGCCCAACTCGTTGAGCAGCGTCATTACACCTTTGGTACTGTGGGTCACGTCTTCGTTCTGCACCCTGGCCGGCGCTCCGGCTTCTACGGTGACCGTCGGGATGCCGGCATCCGAGGCGGCGCGACGCAAGGTGCCCTTGGTTCCGCCGCCATGCAGTACTACGGTGGATCCAAACCCCTGGGTCAGCTCGACAATCTGCGGGTTATCAAGATCGGCCCGCAATTGTGGCAGGTTGGTTCGCTCGAATGATCCGGTATGCATATCGACGAGCGCGTTACAGTTGACGATCACTTCAGTAAAGAATGAATAGGCAAGCCTTGCCGCTGCGCTGCCACGCGGGTTGCCGGGAAAGTACCGGTTGAGGTCACGTCGGTCCGGGAGGTAACGCGACGATCGACGGAAGCCCTGCAGATTGACAATCGGGACACCGATGACGGCGCCGGATAATTTTTCGGGCTCCAGGTCGTAAAGTACGCGGCGGACCACCTCGATTCCGTTGAGTTCGTCGCCATGTATGGCGGCAGTGAGACAAAGGGTCGGCCCCGGCTTGGCACCGTTGACAACGAGAACCGGCGTCGGCACCGCAATACCTTCAAAGCTTTGGTCAGGCGACCATGCAAGGCGTGTCGAGGTACCGGGAGGAACCTCGGCACCGAGCATCAGGATCGACTTTTGTTTGTAGGCGGCGACGGCAGGTTCGACGGGCGGTGCGATATTGCCGATGTCAATTCCACTGACATCCGGCAACGGTGTAACCGGTTCAGACAGGTCAATATTTGCTGCAACGGGCGGCTTGTCGAGATCGGCCGTTATCGCGGAATCGTCAATCGCTTCCGCCGGCGGTGGTCCGACAAAGAAGTCGCCGGTGCTTCTGATGTACGCATGGCCAAATGAATCGTAAACAATAGCGCTGGACGCGACATCCTCGTGAGCGTCCAGGTCCTCGTCATCGGGTGACGGAAGCGCAGCGTCGTCCGGAGTTTCATCACCTGTCAGGTCTGCATTGCGCCGCGTGGAATCCCTGCCGGATGCGTCGTCGGCGACCGCCTCTGCCGCCTCCGGTGTTGTCACTGTCTCCGCCGTTTGCAGATCCGCTATCAATTCGTCCTCGACCGAGGATGCCTCGGACGCGCCCGCAAACCCCGCCGACGTCATCAGGAGGAAATACGCAGCAATTGCCCAACTGGCGCCAATTCGTTCAGGCAGTTGCCGGGCGCGGCTTGTCTGGATTGGGGAAGAATGGATCATGAAACAACTCATACTGCTCGAAAGCTCTCGCTCTTTAAGGTTACCGATATTGCCGGAAAGATCTGAGATCCAGTCGACAATTGGCCGGTAACTATATGTTTTTATTGGTTTGACTGAAAGAAATAAATGCATATTTTGCTGGCAAGCTGCTTCCATGGCCGGTTTTTTGACCTTGTTCGCGCCTGAATCCTTGCCTGTTCAAACCGATCTTCCACGATTATTGCCCGGCACAGAATGGTTACACGTTGCTGCTGCCACAAAGGTTCCGTGATGGCGTAACGCTGAAGTACTGTCCGCGAAATGCCCGATCTTTCGCATCTTTGCCGCCTCCAGCCTGGGAAATCGCCAGTCACGCCTGGTTTTGGGCCCTGGTTTGTGGCTAATTCGATCGCGCCGCGAGTAAAAAATTCCACGCACACTGATGACGCGGATGGGTCGCTTTTTGGGTCGCGCGTAACGAGTGCTGCCTGAAGCAAATCGTCGTAACCGGACCATTCGTGTCAGCACTATTTCGCATAGTCCGCCATCCCGGCCATTTGCTGTAACCAGGCGGCATGCGACGGAAGCTTGTCGGATACGCTCTTTAAGGCCGTAGCTACGTTCTTGAGAACACCGGGCGGCGGCCGCTGGTCCCCATACCATTCCCGGCTCTCGGCCTGCATAAAATCCATGCCGAAGAGCACGTTTTCGTAACTGTGATGATTCCACAGGCGACCCGTGTCGACCGGGTATCTGCTGTCGCCGGGGAAGCCCGCCGACGGCATTTGCAGATGCTGCTGGCCCATAAAGAACTGATCGGCGAAATCGTTTTCGGTTGGCGGTTTGATGCGCCAGAAATCCAGCTTGGCCCGCAACCTGTCATTGATGCGTTCGGGACGCGCCACTTCGCGCCAAAATGCCGTATCCGAACGCCGCGTCAGGCAGTAGTGCATGTTAATGAAGTCCAGGATTTCGTAGTAGCGATTCATAAGCACGCGATTGAAGCGAAATGCCAGCGGCGCCATATCATCCGCAAAGGGAAAATGTTCAGCCAGCGCCTCGCTGGCAACCTGGCTGAGGTACAGCCCGGTAGATTCCAGCGGCTCGATAAATCCTCCGGACAACCCAATGGCGACGCAGTTTGCGACCCACTGCTGGTCACGTCGTCCAACCTTGAAATTTACAATTCGCGACGGCAATGATTCCGCATGTGTTCCCTCGAATCTTCGCAATTCCGTTTCCGCATCATCATCACTGATGAAGGCGCTCGAATACACGTAGCCGAGCGACCGCCTTGTCTGTAGTGGAATATCCCAAACCCAGCCTGCGGATAACGCCGTCGCTGTCGTATACGGGCGGACCCCGCCGGGATAGTACTGGTCATAGGGCACATTGATGGTTACTGCCCGGTCGCAGAGCAGCCACTGGGAAAAATCCACGTAGCCGACGCCGAGTTTCTTTTCGATGAGCTGGCTGGCGAACCCGGTGCAATCGACGAATAAATCGGCTTCGAGCCGTTTGCCCGAGCGGGTCTTTACCGCCGCAATATCGCCGCATTCATGCATGTCGACGTCGACAACGTGGTCGAGGTGGTGCAGCACTCCTCGCGGCGTCGAGAAATCCCGCAGATAGTTCGCAAACTTCAGCGCATCCATGTGAAATGCATAGACCAACGCGAGCCCCGAGTACTTGTTGTCCAGCATCTTTGGCGCCAGGCCCATTTCGCAAATTGCCGGCTGCGGGGACACGGTATCCATGAAAGGCAGCGACCGATCGCTCATCAACCAGCGGCGGCCGGCGTCGTCGCGGGGGCCGGATCCGTAGCGGCAGAACGGGTGATGATAAAAGCTGCCATCGTCGTGCAGCCAGTTGACGAATCGAATCGACTGCTTGAACGTACCGTCAACAGCGCGCATGAAATCCAGCTCTTTTACGCCGATTGAAGCCAGCGTGCGATTGATATTCGGGATTGTCGCTTCTCCCACACCAATGCGCGGCGTATCGGGAGATTCAACGAGGCTGACTTCGACCACCTTATGCCCGCCAGGATTAAGCACCGCGTTCAGGTAGGCGGCCGCGGTCCAGCCGGACGAACCACCCCCGACGATCAGTACTCGCTTTGTTCGCATTATTGAAACTCCGTCCAGCCGCGACTAATGGCGCTAAATGCGTCGATCGGCCGCGAGAGCGGTTGGCACCCGCTGCAACAAAGCCGAACACGCAAAACCATCGGTATTTGTGCGCCGAACGAAATTAGTCGGAGCGACTGCGGCCGGATGTCCCGATGTTGTCGGCAACCGATGCCATTATACCCGGCGTGAGCTGTTCTGCCGTCAGCCGCCAGCGCCAGTTGTTGCCCAGCGTACCCGGCGTATTGAGGCGCGCGTCCGAACCCAGGCCGAGAAAATCCTGCATCGGCGCTATCGCCAGGCGTGCCTCGGTCGAACAGGCGAGCTTGAAAAGGTCTGCGTGTATCGTTTTCGGGCTGCCGTTTGTCATTTCCAGCACCTTTTTTCGCGTTTTAAGAATTTCGGCATGGCTGCGCTGGTCGTCGGGACTTCCTGCGAACCATCCGGCGGTCGTGTCGTTATCGTGCGTGCCGGTATAGCAGACGCAGTTGTCATGAATCCATGCGAGGTCGAAGTCGTCGTTGCCGACTTCGAATTGCAGGACTTTCATGCCCGGGATCTGGTGCCGGTCGCGCAGGGCTTCGACCTCCGGTGTAATTACGCCAAGGTCTTCGGCCACGATGGGCAGGTGCTCAAGTTGCTGCCGCAGCGCGTCGAAAATTGCATCGCCGGGGCCCGGTTCCCATTTGCCCGTTTGCGCCGTACTCGCCGCGGCCGGAACCGACCAGTACGCCTCGAATCCGCGAAAATGATCGATCCGCACAATGTCCGAGAACGCGGCAGCCGCGCGCATGCGATCGATCCACCAGCGGTAACCGGTCGCCGCATGGGCATGCCAGTCGTAGACCGGATTGCCCCAGAGCTGCCCATGCTCGCTGAAGTAGTCGGGCGGGACGCCCGCGACATGGGAGGGCTTGCCATTATTTTCCAGGCAGAGGAGATCCCGATTCGCCCAGGCATCGGCGCTGTCGAGCGCAATATAAATGGGCAGGTCGCCGAACAGGATTACGCCGTGGTCGGCCGCATACTCGTGCAGGCGGCGCCATTGTCGATCGAAAAGCGATTGGATAATTTTGATGTCTTCGATCTCGCGGCCATAATCCGTCTCGATTTTCCTCAGCGCCTTTTCGTCGCGCTGTGCGTACTCGGTCTGCCAGTCCAGCCAGGGCAGTTCCTTGTGCAGGCGCTTGATGACGCGGTAGAGGGCATAATCATGCAGCCAGACGGAGTTGTGCTGCTCAACGAATCCATCGAATTCAGCTTTTGCGGCGGACGTTGCCAGTGAGCGGAATCTGCCAGCGACTCGTTCGAGAATGCGTTTTTTTAGTGGCACAAGCTCACCATAGTCGACGTGGCCCGCTGGCAGGTGGCGCAGGCTGTCGGCTTCGTCTGACGTCACCATGCTCTCCCTGGTCAGCGTAGCGATATCGATGAGCATCTCGTTGTTCGCGAATGTCGAGAGCGGCTGATACGGGGAATCGCCGTAGGCGGTCGGTCCCGTCGGCAGGAACTGCCAGACGCGCAGGTTCATGCGCACCATGGAGTCGACAAACGCGATAGCGGCATCGCCAATTTCGCCGATACCAAATTGTCCGGGCAGTGACGTCAGATGCAGGCACACGCCGGCCTGGCGCTCGCTCGGGAGCGTTGAGTCAGTGGTCACGTTATTGTTCAAATTCATTCCTGTAAATGTCGTCCGGCGAAATTCTTGCCAATACCGGGGCCACTCCGGGTCTGCAGCAAGCCGAAAAAGAAAAAGGCCCCAACAGGTTGCAAGGGCCTTTTCTTTTTGATCTTGGTCGGGGTGAGAGGATTTGAACCTCCGGCCCCTGCCTCCCGAAGACAGTGCTCTACCAGGCTGAGCTACACCCCGAAGCCGCGCATGTTATAGCATGTGGGGCGCTAGCGCCAGACGCCGCGCGCGGCTCCCTGGACGGTCGATTGCATGCCGTTCGGCCTGGGGCAGGGGGCAAGATCATTGCCTACGGACTGATTCAGACCGCTCAAATCCGACGGGCGATTCCGTGTCCCAGGCAGGCGTCGGCGATCTCTTTTCAAGCCAGCGTCTGCCTTCAATTCATAGTGTCGATCGCAGTAGAGCGGGCGCATGATACCACTATTCACTCAATGCCCGGGACCACTGTCAGTAGTGACCGTGCGCCAGGTCCGCGGCGCAGCGGCCGAAACGTGCGTTGACTGGCGCGCGCATTCCAACCACGGACGCTCCGTGCCGAGTCGTCCGAGCGTGGCGACGACGGCAGGTGGGAACAAAATAACCCGGCAAATCCCTGGTGCCGAAACGCTTCAGCAAACGAAAATCACACCGTCAATTGGCGCAGCGCAAAGGGTTCGACAGTCCCTCGCCAGCGCGTGGCTCGCGACAGTTGATTCTTCACAAAATACAGGAAAATCAGTTAATTACCGTAAGCTCATCGATCAGGTAGTCGGCGCCGTACACAGTGTGAAGCGCCTCAAGAATGATGGCCGTATTGACGCCAACCGTGCGATTCATCAATTCGTCAAACCAGTAGTCGCCCGCAATGGAATGAATGTTGCCATCGAACGCGAGCCCGACCAGCACGCCGTCCGCGGCGACAATCGGGCTGCCGGAATTGCCGCCGGTGATATCGGTTGTCGCGACGAAGTTGAATGGCGTGTCCGGGTTCAGCGATTCCCTCGCCGCTGACCAGCTCGGCGGCAGCATGAACGGTCGTTCGCCGGTGGTGCGCTCGAACAGGCGGCTGGTACGCGTCAGCGGATCAACCATCTCGCCTTTCTCTTCCCAACCCTTAACGGAGCCGTAGGTGACCCGCAATGTAAACGTGGCGTCCGGATAAATGTCGGTGCCATGCACCGCAAAGCGCGCGTCGGCAATCATTTCTTCGCCACGAATGCGTGGCGCCTCGACTTCATCCTCGTAACGCTTGAGCAGCGCACGGGCATCCGGGTCGATGGCGAGTGCGAGTTGCAGCATGGGATCGCGACTGGAAGTAACCGCTTCAGTACCTCCCTGCCACAGCATCTTGCGAACTACCGGGTCATCCAGCTTGCTGCCGTTAACCAGTCGCGTTGCCAGTGACGCCGGCGACTCGTTGCCTAACACCTTGTGCACGTAGTCGCTGTCGGGTCCCAGCCATTCGCGCATCTTTTCCAGCGAAAAGGTAAGGCTGAGGATTTCGTAATCCTTGTTTACCGGTTGGTCGGCAAACAGGCGCTGTTCGCGTTGCGGCAAAGATGCATCGGTATAGGAGCGCAGGCGATCCGCATTCGGTTTTTCCCGCTCGGCG
>Ga0316195_10000969_pt1 | contig 12390 bp, 6 predicted proteins | sample Phised1_MG_FD_204937 | JGI IMG/M metagenome (GOLD analysis project Ga0316195, IMG submission 204937) | Coastal sediment microbial communities from Maine, United States - Phippsburg sediment 1 | ecosystem: Environmental > Aquatic > Marine > Coastal > Sediment | place: USA: Maine | collected... | reverse complement strand
GGAGATACATTGCCAGGATGATGATGCTCCCACCTCAGCAACGCTTCCGCGCCACAGATGTTACCGTTGCTCAAATCAAACTGCGGCTGGTAGTGAACCGCAAGTGCCTCGCCATCGAAGGCGGTCCGAAGGTCACGCTCAAGTTCAATCTTACGCCTGCTTTCTGCATTGAGCTCCTGGCTGAAGAATTCGAAGCGGGAGCGGCCCGCCTCTTTGGCCCGATACATTGCCGAGTCAGCGTTCTTCAACAATGTTTCAACGCTGCCGCCATCATCGGGAAAGACCACTATGCCGATACTTGCGCCAAGAAAATGATTCTCGCCGCGAACCGTAAATGCCTCCCCAAGCCGCTTGAGAATTCGTGCAGCTGTTGAGCGAATCGTATTATCAGCGATAAGACTGGGAATAAGAATGACGAATTCGTCGCCCCCGAGTCGCGCTACGGTATCGGTCTCCCTCACCTCGGTAAGAATCCGTTCCGCCGCCTGGGAAAGAACGAGGTCGCCAACAGAGTGACCGAAGACATCGTTGACCTTCTTGAAGCGGTCGAGGTCGATGAAAAGCAATGCCCCGCTGTGATCATCACGACGCGCCTGCACGAGGTGTTGTTCAAGGCGATCTTTCAGTAGCTGGCGGTTCGGCAGGCCGGTCAATTCATCATAGTGTGCCTGTTTGTATAAAGCTTCTTCACGCTCCGCGCTGGCGAGAGCAACCGCAAGGCGTCCGGCAAGATCGACGGCGATCTCGAGGTTCGCACCCTGCATCTCAAAACGGGCGTTTGACCCTAGCAGAAGAATCCCCTTGAGATCGTCATGCAGAATCACGGGAATGATTACAACGTAGCGCAGTCCGAATGCAAGAAAGCGCTCTTTGTAAGGTGCAAATGCCTCGTTTTCTTCCGTCAGCGTGACCTGCCTGGGCTGACACCATTCGTAGCCGTGTTCCGCGGGCAACGAGACACGCTCGTGGACGTATTCGTCTTCAAACCAGGAAATCATCTTGGCCAGGCTCGGCGCGTCGGTATCGTGTGCAATGATCGCGCCCGCGTCCACGCCCGTCAGCCCGACCAGATGGCCGACCAGCCCCTCACACACTTCTTCAAAATCGGCGCCGGACAAAATCATCTTGTCGATTTTCGACATGGCCCTCATCGTATTGATCTGGCGACTGAGGCGGCTGGCCATATTGTTGAACGCGTCAGCCAATGCGCCAAATTCATCATCCGAGCGCACTCGAACGCGCGACTCCAGGTGACCGGATGCAATTTGCTTTACGACCAGGGTAAGCCGCTGCAACGGCACGAGACTTTCACCAATCAACGAAAGACTTAGCACCCCAACAAGGACGATAACCAACGCAAGGGCGGGTGCAAAAACGCGCCTGAAGTCAGCGCCCGAGCGCAGCGCATAATCTTCTGGCTGTGTCGCCACGATGTCGATTGCCGGCGCGGCGAACAGGTTTTCCACGAATAGCTGCCATCCGGCGGAAACGTACGCCACCCCGTCGGGGCTGTTCCATTCAAACAAGGACTTGCCGGTCAAGCCGGCGCTCGCAACGATCTCATCGTGTCCTGACAATTCAGTTTGATCACTGCACGAAAGTTGCTCACCGGCAACCGTAAAGGCGCAAAAGCTGGTCAGGTAAGGGCTATGCTCACTGGGCTTCCACAATGCATCGGCATCGAGCAGAAAAGCGTAGATCGTTTCGTCCTGGCGACCGATATTGATACCGCGAATCAGGTAAAAGCTCGTGATATCGAATTCGGTAACAATCATTAACTGAAATTTGCCAGTTCCCAGGTGCTGCAGATCCGCTTTACCATCGTCAAAAATAAACCGTTCATCCCCATGCAGTTGCCGCAGCCCACGGGCCGGCGATTTGACAGAGATAGCCTTGAAATCGTCGAGCAGGTAGCCGGTCGTAACGGCCGGCAAACCGGCTTCTGCCTGTCGAATGACTTCCTCCGCCTTTTCGGACAGGAGAATCAGTCGTTCGACCGTTTCTATCCCGTAGGACTTTGAATATTCGCGAAGCTGTCGGCCGACATCATTTTCCAGCCCCCTGCCTACCTCGAGGTAGGCGAGAAGAGCGGTGGCGATAACGGGCAGAATGCCAGCCATCAGGAAAAAGCCGAATATGCGGCGGCCTACGCCGCTCGTCAGAACGCCGGATAGATTTCCCGACATGACTAGTATTCTTCCCCGAGACCCAAAAAGGCCCCGTTGTTGGCGCGTACTATGTCGTCGCGGCTCTTGGCCGCTGCCAGCGGCCCTGCCGACTCACCGTCGGCTCCCTTGCTGTAAAGGTCAAAATCGGAATTCAGTGGATTGAGGTTGCCGTCCTTGCGGAAGCCCCCATTGCCCGGGCCTGCAGCGCGAATATTCAGGTACTGGTATTCGTTGCCCCACGGGTCCAGCGGAACCTCCATGGGCAACTCGTCGAGTGTCAGTGGCAGGCGGCCGTTGTTATTCGTCTGGAATCGCTCGATGGCAACGTTCAGGGAGCCAATATCGCCAATCGCGGCCGCGTTTTTTGCACGATCCACGAATTGCTGATAGGCCGGAATCGCCAGGGCAGCGAGCAGCGAAAAAACCACCAGGCTCACCATCAGTTCCAGCAGGCCAAAACCCCTTTGCGAGGATGTCCCCAAAAACCTCATATGTGTTCCTGTTTGCCCAGAAAATTCATTTCCATGGCGAACCCAGACCGAAGGCTGCTACCTTAAGTTATTGATCCAAAAGATACGTTGATCGCTGTCACACCCGGGATCGGAATCTTTTCCGCATGGAATATCTGCTGCATTTCCTGCCGCAACGGCGGCGACCAACGTCAGTGGCCGGGCACTGGCTACGGACCTGCCAGCCGGCCACCGGTCGCCGCGTTTTGGTACCAGATTGAATCTATTCCGGTTAGAATGCCGCTCCCTGTCGACAGGCAGCGGCAAAGGCGCCTGGCGCGCCCTGGCCGGGGCATTGCTGCCCGGACATCGTCGCAGGAACAACAAGGAAACCGTAAACTCCATTTTAATGGGCCTGTAGCTCAGTTGGTTAGAGCAGGGGACTCATAATCCCTTGGTCCCAGGTTCGAGTCCTGGCGGGCCCACCAATTTCAAGCAGATCCTTGCGTCGATTGAGCAGGCCACGTGCGTTTGTGGAACATCAATCCGCAACTGCCCGCAAAAGGGCGAACCCGGTCTGGGGCATTTTCGACGCGAGGCCTCGCGGGACGTGAAGACCGGACTCCCGTGCCGGAGCGAGGCGCTGATCGGCAGGGTTTTACTATCTCGAACCATTGTATTGGCAGGTATTCATGAGCAAGCAAAAAATTATCTACACCATCACTGACGAAGCACCGATGCTGGCAACGCACTCACTCCTGCCGATTGTTGCGGCATTTACCGCGGCAGCCGACGTGATGGTTGAAACCCGCGATATTTCGCTCGCAGGCCGCATAATTGCCAGCTTTCCGGAGCGGCTGAGCGGCGATCAAAAGCAGGCCGACGACCTTGCGGAACTCGGCGCGCTGGCCAAGACGCCGGAAGCCAATATCATCAAGCTACCCAATATCAGCGCATCGATACCGCAGCTCGTTGCCGCGATCAGGGAGCTGCAGGCGCAAGGCTACGATCTGCCCGACTACCCGGACGAACCAAAAAATGATGCGGAACGGGAAACCAGGAACCGCTACGCAAAGGTCCTCGGCAGCGCGGTGAATCCGGTTCTGCGTGAGGGCAACTCCGACCGACGCGTCGCCGGGCCAGTCAAACAGTATGCGAAAAACCATCCGCACTCGATGGGAGCCTGGAGTGCGGATTCGAAATCACGGGTCGCGCACATGGATGATGGGGATTTTTACTCAAGCGAAAAATCCGTCGTCATCGACACTGGCGGCAACGTGAAGATCGAGCTAATCGATAATGAAGGTCAGGCAAGCGTTCTCAGGCAAGCGACACCGGTGCTGGCAGGTGAGGTAATTGATGCCTCGGTTATGAGCCGCACAGCGTTGCGGACATTTTTTGCCCGTGCAACGGAAGACGCGAAGGCTCAGGGTGTGCTTCTGTCGCTGCACCTCAAGGCCACAATGATGAAGGTCTCCGACCCCATCATGTTCGGTCACGCCGTTACCGTTTTTTACAAAGACGTATTCGACAAGCATGCCGCGCTATTCGAGACGATTGGCGTTGACCCGAACAATGGCATCGGTGACGTATATGCGCGCATGGCAGCATTGCCGGCTGACAAGAAAGCAGAGATCGAGGCAGACCTGCTGGCAGTTTACGAATCCCGCCCTCCTCTTGCGATGGTGAATTCCGACAAGGGCATCACGAACCTGCACGTGCCGAGCGACATTATTATCGACGCATCGATGCCCGCCGCGATTCGCACGTCCGGAAAAATGTGGGGCCCGAATGGCAAACTGGCCGATACGCTCGCGATGATTCCGGACCGTTGTTATGCGGGCATTTATCAAGCCGTTTTCGACGACTGCCGCGCGCATGGAGCCTTCGATGTTACGACGATGGGCAATGTCTGCAACGTCGGGCTGATGGCGCAAAAAGCCGAGGAATATGGCTCGCACGACAAGACTTTCGAGATTCCGGCCGCCGGGACCGTGCGTGTGAGCGACGCTGGCGGCAAGGTATTGATCGAACACGAAGTCGAGAAAGGCGACATCTGGCGCATGTGCCAGACCAAGGACCTGCCGATCAGGGACTGGGTCAAACTGGCCGTGAACCGCGCCAGGGCAACCGGTTCCACCGCCATTTTCTGGCTCGACCCGAATCGCGCTCACGATGCCAGGCTGATCGCGAAAACGGACCAGTATCTCGCGGAACTCGAGACCGATGGCCTGGACATACGCATCATGTCCCCTGTCGATGCCATGCGCGAAACACTCGCCCGCGTGCGCAACGGCGACGATACGATATCAGTGACGGGCAATGTACTCCGTGACTACCTGACCGACCTGTTCCCGATTCTCGAACTCGGCACCAGCGCCAAGATGCTATCTATCGTCCCTTTGCTGGCGGGCGGCGGGCTCTATGAAACCGGCGCTGGCGGCTCTGCGCCAAAACACGTTCAGCAATTTGTTGAAGAGGGTCATCTTCGCTGGGATTCGCTGGGTGAGTTCCTGGCGCTCGCCGTATCGATCGAAGATCTCGCCAACAAGTCGGGAAATGCCAAAGCCCGGGTTCTCGCCGCCGCGCTGGACCAGGCCAATGCCACGTTCCTCGAAAACAACAAGTCTCCGTCACGCAAAGTCAATGAACTCGACAATCGCGGCAGTCACTACTACCTTGCGAGGTACTGGGCCGACGCACTGGTCAAACAGACCGACGATGCCGACCTGAGTGCCAGGTTCACGCCGGTGGCGAAAGCGCTGGCCGAACAGGAAGCCGCGATCCTGCAGGAATTGGACGATGCGCAGGGCCGACCCGTTAATATCGGCGGTTACTATCATCCGGATGAAGAACTGACGAGCCGGGCGATGCGCCCCAGTACGACGCTCAATACCGCGCTGGCAGGGATCGGCTAAGAACGTAGCAGTGCGACGGGCGTTCGGTCAGGAACCAGCTAGTGCGTCATGGCGTAGAGAACGTAGTTGATACCGTATCGATAAGCGGTGGCCGTATATTTTTCGGGATACCAGGCTTCGTCCGCCATTTCCCACGCGTCGCCCATATCGACGTTGAAATTGATGATCACCATCAGCCGGCCAGCGTCGTCGTAGATGCCTTTCCAGGTCGGGGTGTACCCGTCGTGCTCATAGGTGATGCCGTAGCGCAGCGCCATGATGCCAGGTATTGGCTCCGAATGATCGACGTCGAAGTGTATGCTCATGACGGCTTCTTTTTCGCTGATATCGACAATGGGGCGTTCCGGAAAAACTCTTGCCATTGAGCGCATGAACCCGGCCCATTGCACGGTGCCGTGAAAATCGTCAACAACGAGAAAGCCGCCGCGCAGGAGGTACTCGCGAAGACTGTCCGCCTCTTCCTGTGACAGCAGCCAGGTGCCAACTTCAACGGCGTAAATCCAGGGCCGGTCGAACAGGTCCTCATCAGTCAGTCGCAATGCGCGACTCTGGTCTTCTATATCGACGACTGTGAGGCGCCGCACCCCGCGAATGAAATGCATGTCGGAGTCAGGCCAGTCCCGCCAGGCCGTGTTTCCCGGGCCAGGTAAAGGCTGGTAGCCGGATTTAAAGATGATTCTTGTAAACGAAAATTCTGCGTAGGAGTTCGTGTCGGTCGTAATCTGGCCCTCGCGACTCCAGGGGTCCTGGGCAGGCGCCGCCGCTGCCAGTAGCACCAATACCAATGTTGACAAGATCTTCAAATCAGTCCTCGTGTTTGCTGTTTCGATCCTGCGATAGCGCGCTGAGTTCCATTATTTCATTTTGCCAGCGGATCGGGCCTTACCTGGAAATGCACAACAATCGGTTTCTGCCCCTTGCCGCCCTCTTTCAGCCATGGTGTGCGATCACCTTCCGGAACCCAGATACCGCGGCCCTTCCATCCCGCATCGGGATCGTCGATTCGACCTTCGAAACCTTTCGTGTAAAAGCCCATTGGATACGGTATCCGAAGCGTGACGAATTTCCCGTCAACCAAAGCATGCACACCATCAAACTGGTTACCGGTTGCGATCGGCACGTCCTCGCCAAGGCCAAGGGCGTTGTGCTGATCGACCCAGGTGTAATAGCTGGACTCGACGCTGAACTGCGGCAAGTCCGCAAATCCCGGACCCGGCAGATCGTGCAACGTCCACCCCTCCGGGCAATGGTTGCCTGTCGCGTCCCGCCCGTTCAGGGGGCCTTTGCATTTACGCCGGTCGAATTCACCGAGATGACCGCTGCCCAGTGAAGTCCAGACAACGCCGTTCTTGTCGATGTCCGCGCCGCGGATTCCGAAACCCGGCAACGGCGGATAATAGACCTCTGCCAGCGCCGTCAGCGGCGGGTTGTTGCCGGGCGACAACCGCGTGATGGAGCCGGGATAGCGAAAAGCGTTGGATCCCCAGACAGCTTCCCCTCGCGGCTCGGGCATGACGGCATAGAAACCGTTCGCCACCCGCGTATCCAGATCGGGTTGCGGGTCTTCGCCCGGCTCGGTCCAGGCGTCCTGCCGTCCATTGCCGTTTGTGTCGAGGATCAGCGGCGCCCATCCCTGCGAGGCGGCTGCATCGCCCGTTTCAAGGAACTGACGGGTATTCAACCAACCAACCACATCCCCGCCACCGCTGGTCCACAAGGTATTGTTGTCGTCGTACGCAAACTGCAGGTGATGTGTACTGAAGCAGGTATCAACAAAAGTGTAGTCGCCGGTCGCGGGATCCAGGACTGCGAGGTGTCGATTTGAACGCTCTTTCGGGTACAACATTGCCGACGGATGATCCGAACCTTCCCTGCAAAACTCCGGATTGTCCGGTCCTCGAATCCTGGCTGTCAGCCAGACCCTTCCGTCCTGATCCAGCATCGGGTTGTGAATATTTGCGCGGCTATCCCAGATCCGCTCATCGCCCCAGTAAGCCGACGGCGCAATCACCGGCGCCGAATTCGTCGTCGGCGTATCTTCGTCACGCACGGGTACATTGTAGATACCGGATGTGTTGGCAACCGGGTCGAGAATGGGCATTTGGTCCGTGCTCAATTCCGGCGCGCCATAAAGAGGCCCGTAGGCATTGACGGTGGGGTCACGGCGGTCGGTGCCTGACAGGTCGTGCATGTAAAACTGCGGGCTTGACCAGTCGCGTACGGTGGCGACAACATTCCGCTCGACACCGTGCGGACGTTCCGGCACGTGCGCGGGGATTTCGCCGGCCGCAATGCGGTCGGTCCAGTCCGCAAAATATTTGAGCGGCAGCCCTTTCAGCAAGCCACCAGCCAAACTGGTCATGTTATTGCCGGCCTGTCCCGACGATATTCGTCGCGCCCAGGCCTGTTGCGAATCTTCAATTTTTGCGAACGCCGCCGGGATCGTGCGGGTTGCTTCGTTACCCATCTGGTGACAACCGACGCAGCCCATGTTCTTGATCCAGGTCAGGTACAGGTTCATCCCGCCGTCGAGTTCGGCCACCTCGGCGTCTGTCGGCAGATCCATCATGGCGAACCAGTAGGCCGCCGGATAAACGCGGGCGGCGATTGCGGCGTCCGCGGCGACGGTCGCTGCAAGGTCAATTACCTGGCCCGGACGAGCCGACACTCTTTCCGAGTCCTGCAGGCCGTAGCCCCTCACCCACAGCTCGTAGCGGGCGGCTGGCAAATCCGGAACGAGATACCTTCCCTGGTCATCGGTGGCCACGATTCGGGCAAACCGGGTATCCAGGTCGCTGGTCTCCGCTATCACCCACACACCGGCTTCCGGACCGTCAGCGCTGCGCACCACCCCGGCAATATCGTCGGCATCAATCTCGATGGACGGCGTTGCCGCTTCCTGACCGCAGCCAGCCAGCAAAACACCCGCGATTACGCCCAAAGAAGCCAGTCTCATATCCGAACCCCTCGCTACCTCTCCTTCTACACCAAAGAGCATAGCAAGCGAGGGGACAATTGCCATCGCGCCGGCCTTTCGCCCATGCCGATGCCGAGCGCGCGCCGGCCGGGCTGAATTTCAGGCGGATGCGTGGCTCGCCGATGGCAACGCAGGTATTGTCGGCAAGCCGGCACATGTCTGAATTCGGAAACCTTGCCGTCCCGGTTTCTGTCCTGTCCGGGCCCGGCATGACGCACCGTCTCGCGGGCGCAAGCCGCACGATCCAGCGCCCTGCCGTAGCGCACTATCGGCAATAAATGCGATGTGGACGTTATCCGCGTTGCTGGCCTTGCTGGCGAAATCCGCGGTGTCGAAATGACCGAAGGAATCGCCGATCCTCACAGGCGAATGACAATTTTGCCGACGAAATTACCACTCTTCATGTAGTCAAACGCGTCGGACGCGTGGTCGAATTCAAATACACGATCGATCAACGGACGAATCTTGTGTGCGCTGATGAAGTCATTCATGTTTTCGAAGTGCTCCCTTGAACCGACATAGATGCCGCTTGCCGATGCATTGATCCACATCAGCGCATCGGTTGGCAGATCGCTGCCATAACCTGACAAACCACCGATCAAAGCGATGTGTCCGCCATAGGCAAGCGCTTCAAGCGCTTTGCCCAGCGTGTCGCGGCCGCCAACATCCAGCACCTGGGAGACGCCCGTGCCGCCAGTCAGACGGCGCACTTCCTGCTGCCAGTCGGTATTCGTACGGTAGTTGACCGTGCCCACCGCGCCCAGCGATATAGCCTTCTCCAGTTTTTCGTCCCGCGAACTGGTGACAATGGGCTCGCCACCGGCTGCCGCCGCAAAGATCAGGCCGAAAACCGACACCCCACCGGTCCCTTCAAGCAATACATACTGCCCGGGCTGCATTCGACCACGCTCAAACAAGGCGACCCAGGCCGTTACTCCGGCACAGGGTAAGGTGGCAGCTTCCTCGTAGGAAAGGTGCTCCGGGATTGCGACCAGGCTGTCTTCGTGGGATACGATGACTTCGGACAACATCCCTCCCGTTCCTCCGCCGCGCGCTGATTCGAGCGCCCTGGCACTTGGGGGCCCTTCGATCCAGTGTTCGAAAAAAATACCGGCAACGCGATCGCCAACCCGGTACCTCGTTACCGCCTTGCCGACGGCAATGACCTCACCCGCGCCGTCCGACAGGGGAATGCTTCCAGCGATGCCGTCGTCTTCAGCGTAATCGTTGTTCAGGATATTGATGTCGCGCCGATTCAGGGATACTGCCCGCACCCGGACCAGCACATCGTTGGCGCCAACGACAGGCGACGCCACTGTCTTCTGCACCAGCCGGTAACCGGTCGAGGCGGGCTCGAACTGGTACTGCCGGATGCTGCCCGGCTCCTGGGCCGACGCCAGCCCGGCGGCAGCGGTAAACACTATCCCGCTGACCAAAATCAGTTTGAGAGGCAATAACAATCGCCGGCAAAAATTCAGGATCTGGTTCATGGTGAATAGCATCTGGAATCCGGATGCTGAATTATTACCTGCCAGCGCGAGTACGACCAGACCGGGGAACCTGTTTGCCGACATCCTTGACAGACGCCGTCCGAAACGTTGCCTGCTTGCCCCGTTAGCCCGCTCCGGGTTCATTTGAAAGCCGGCAACCTCGGCGCGGCTTTAGCCCGTTTATGTCAGTTCGCCGACGGCCGAAGGAAGCCCTGACTGGACTGACCTATCGATAAATGCTCTTGATGAAATCGCACGTTCAGGGATTGCACCCGGGAATTTACGCCAGGCAACATTAGCTTTACCTCAATAGCAAACATTCGGTTAAACTCTGCCGAAAGGCTCGGCGAAGACGAAAGACAGTCCCGTTAAGGAATTTCCGGTATTGAACGGGCAAAAAAACGCAGCCAAGCCAATTTGCCAACAAGGGCAATCTTAGCCAACACTGAAGGGGAATAATCTCATGAATCGTTTCAGAAAGTGCGTTGCACGTGCACTCTGCGGATCGCTGGCTATCTGTGCCGTCGCCTCATTATTCTCACTGCTGGCCGTATCCACCAGTTTCGCCCAGAACGTAGAAGACGGACGGGCGGTACTTCCGGAGCGCCGTATCCGGGCCTACAAGTACCTCGGCGCCGACGAGGACACTATTCGCCAGACGCTGCAGCGGATTGTAAGGCAGGAAGGTGACGCCCCGGGCGGTTGGGTGTACGAGTGGAGCGCCATTGGCAAATACTACGAGGATCAGGGCGACGAGATCATGCAACGCGGGCCGCATCGCGATGCCCTCGACGCATACATGACCGCCGGCGTCTATTACGCGCTTGCCTGGTTCCCGAACATCACCTCGGATGAGCAGGACAAAGCCTACGCGGCTCAGCTGCGTGCGTACCAGAAGGGAGGGAAACTCTTTGACGTGCCGTTGGAGGTAGTGAGCGTGCCGTTCAGGGAGGGTAACCTGGTCACCTATCTGCACAAACCGGTGGGCGTCGACAAGCCGCCGCTCGTTATCTATAGCGGTGGCGTCGATCAGTACAAAGCGAACCACTACCGCCCCATCCAGGATTACCTGGCGAAAGGATTCGCCGTCGCCACCTTCGACATGCCCGGCTTTGGCGAGGGCAGGCAGTGGCCGCGGGAACAAAGTTCGGAGCCACACGTCGCCGTACTCGAGCATTACCTGAAGCGGAACGATATCGATACCAGGCACATCAGTTTCTTCGGCCAGAGCTACGGTGGCGGTGCCGCGTTACGTGTCGCCCTTTTGAACGATCCGCGCATTACTGCAGTCGTAGCCATGTGTGCGGGAATTCGCTCCGGTGGGGAAAACTCGTTGTTGGCCACGGGGCAACTCGGCAAGGGAAAAATTACCACGCCCCTGCTCGTGCTCAACGGCACGCGCGATCCGGGCAACCCCGTCGAGGACATGATGTTGACCTACGAGTCGGCGGTAGAGGGCGACCTGTGGCTGCTCGGCCTCGGCGAGCATTGCGCGGTGGAGTACTACCCGGTCGTGATGCCTCACGTGGCCCAGTGGCTGGTTGAGAAGAACGCCAGGTAACGGTTGCGGCAACGGCTCGGCGACAGAGCGGCTGGAGCGAACGCCGGCTTCTGGCTGCGAGCCATCGCTCGAGTTGTCCAAACGCGGGCTAACCGAACGGCTGCTCTTCCGGCCTCAACCGGGCTTTTGAAAAAGCGGTCGCCGGGAAACATGGCACGGTCAGATCGATCAACATCGGCTGCGATGAAAGCGGCGAGTCCAGAGCCGGGACTGTGCGGCGCGCAGCGACCGCGGACTACCACACGCTGCCAAGCGCAACCCTGATCGATTCTCCACTGACACCGCTCGATTCCTCGGAGCCAAGGAAGGCAATCATCTCAGCCACTTCCTGCGGAGTGGCGACGCGCGCCGGCGGATACAAAGCAGCGCGCTCTTCCCAGACCTGGTCCACCGAAATACGGCGATCGCTGGCTTCCTGTCGCGCCGAACGTTCCGCCATTTCTGTTCGCACCCAGCCGGGCAAGACGGCGTTCGCCGTGATACCGAAGGGTCCGCCATCCTGAGCGACTGAGCGCATCAGGCCCAGCAGACCGCTCTTGGAGCTGTTGTACGCGCTGCCGGCGTGTTCCGCGACGAGTGCAGCCGTCGAACTGGTATAGACGATTCGTCCGTATCGGCGCTGCACCATGCCGCGCAAAACACGTTGCGAGAGATGAAACGGTCCGTCCAGGTTGACTCGCATTGATTCCTGCCAGGTTTCTGGGTCCTGCTCCCAAATTACTTTTTCGTGGGCGGATCCAATACCGTGGTTGCATACCAGGATCTCCACCGGACCAAGTCGCTGCTCTGTATCTGCAACCGCTTGTGCGCAACCTTCCGGCGTGCCG
>Ga0316195_10000967_pt1 | contig 12396 bp, 9 predicted proteins | sample Phised1_MG_FD_204937 | JGI IMG/M metagenome (GOLD analysis project Ga0316195, IMG submission 204937) | Coastal sediment microbial communities from Maine, United States - Phippsburg sediment 1 | ecosystem: Environmental > Aquatic > Marine > Coastal > Sediment | place: USA: Maine | collected... | reverse complement strand
ATCCTGCCTTTTCAGGATGTTGTTTTCCTCGAGCATAGGGATCGCCCGATTGAAACTGGCGTCAAGCTCGGTTGGCAAGGTAATGAGGTGAACCAGGGTTGATGTACCGAGCGTCATCATGCCGCCCGCGAACATCAGGATGCCCAGCCCCGGTGTTCGCGTGATAGCGCCTATGAACGGCGACACCATCAGGATGCCCGCACCCAGTTTTTCAAACTTCTGTGTGGCTTTGACGAGATGCGTTCTGTAATGCAGGGGTTTGTATCCACTGTGATCCTGTAATGCATGCCCGACTTCGTGTGCTGCAACTGTAATGGCGGTTAGCGACCGACCCGAGAACTTGCCGGGCATCAGGCGGACTGCTTTTTCCTGTGGGTCATAATGATCACCCTCTTTGGTTTCCTCGACCTTGACCGCCTGCATGTCGTACCGATCGAGCAGAACGCGGGCAAGCTCAGCACCCGTTCCCGGGTAGCGATCGGCCGGCACGGAATAGCGTTCCAGTACGCGCTGAACCCAGATGCCGGGAAGGAAGATGAAAGCCAGCAAAAGCAGGCCAATAATCACGAAGAACATGGAGCCTATTCTACGTGAAATAAAGGCAGGTGCCTGCAGGTCTGTATAAGCGCATCCTGATTTAGTAGTTGAGTGAATTGCGGAAAATTCTGTTGACTATCGTCGCCAGCCTTTTTGGATTGTCGGTTGTGTTGATCGGCGGCCTGCTGTACCTGAATCGTCCTCGATTGGTCACGATAGAGGCAACGGTGCCGGAATCATTTCCCGCAAAGACTTTCTCGCACGAGATGTTCGAATCCTTGCTTGCTCGATATGTCGATTCGCAAGGGAATGTCGATTACGCGGCCTGGCACGACGCGCGAAATGATCGACTCGCGCTTGACCATTACCTCGCCGCCGTTGCGAGCTTCAGTCCCGAAAGTGCGCCCGAGCGATTCCCGCGGCGGTCGGAAGCACTCGCCTATTGGATATATGCCTACAACGCCTGCGTGATTCGGAGCGTTCTCGAAAAATGGCCGCTTGCCAGCGTTACGGATGTCAAAGCGCCGATAGAGGTTGTCAAGGGCCTGGGATTTTTTTATCAGCAGCGTTTCGTGTTCGGTGGTATTGATCTAAGTCTGTATACCGTTGAACACGACAAAATTCTGGACGCCTACCGCGATCCGCGAATTCACTTTGTGCTGAACTGCGCCAGTGCAAGCTGTCCGGTATTGCGGCCGGAGCTTCCAACGGGCGATGATCTCGAGGTGCTGTTGTCGATTGCGACGCTTGATTTTGTCAGTGATCCACGCAACGTCCGGGTAGATCACGAGCGCAGGCAAGTACTGCTCTCGTCAATTTTCAAGTGGTACCGGAACGACTTTGTGAATGACCTCAGGCGGCGAGGTTTGCTGACGGCCACCGGCGTACTGGGCTACATACGGGAAGCCGGTTCGATGGAATTGCAGGCGGAGCTTGCCGCAGCCGAGGGGTACGATGTCGTGTTCAATGACTACGACTGGGCGATTAACAGTCAGGATTATTGATAGACTTCCGTCAATCACAGCAAAGTTGCTGTTCTTGTAATGCTGACTGCCGGATTCCGCTGAATTGACACCTGACCAGATCGTCTTATTTACATTACTTTTCTTTGTTTTCGCCTTCCTGATCTGGGGGCGCTGGCGCTACGATCTCGTCGCGTTTGTCGCCCTGCTCATTGCGTTGCTCAGTGGCATTGTGCCGTCCCATGACGCGTTTTCCGGGTTTGGCCATCCGGCGGTTGTCATTATTGCGCTGGTCCTTATTGTCAGTCGCGGCTTGTCGAATTCAGGAGCAATCGAGCTGCTCGCGCGCCTGGTGATCTCGGGTTCGCGCAAGTTGTCGGCACACATCGCCGTGATGTCGACGCTCGCGGCCGTTCTGTCAGCGATAATGAACAACGTTGCGGCACTGGCCATGCTGATGCCGGTCGATATTCAGGCGGCGAAAAAGGCAGAACGCAGTCCGTCGTTGACCCTGATGCCGCTGTCGTTTGCATCCATCCTCGGCGGGATGATCACGCTCATTGGTACGCCGCCCAATATTGTAATTGCCGAATTCCGAAATGACGCGTTGGGTGCGCCATACAGCATGTTTGATTTTGCCCCTGTTGGACTAGTGTGTGCGGCAGCCGGCGTCCTGTTCGTTGCGCTTATCGGCTGGCGGCTTTTGCCCGCATCGCGTGCGGATTCCGACTCCGGGAAAGAACTGTTTGATCTCGCTGACTATATCGCGGAGCTGCAAGTCACCGAGGACTCAAAGGTGATCGGGTCAAGGGTGCGCGACCTCGACGAAACAGCCGCGAAGTCCAATGTCGACATCATCGGTCTTGTGCGTCTGGGTCGGAGAATGCCCGGGCTGGCTCGCGCCGTGGAGATAAAGGCCGGTGACCTGCTTGTCGTCGAGGGTGATCCGGAAAGTATCGAGGATGCGGTTGGCGGAATGGGACTGCAGTACGTCAGCGGCGGCAAAGAGGCACTGAAAGACGAGAGCCTTATCCTGAGCGAAGTGGTTGTGCCTGAATCGTCGGCTCTCGTCGGGCGAACCGCGATGTCCTTTCGTCTCCTTTATCGTTACAGCATTGCGCTGGTGGGCATTTCGCGAAACGGCAGGCGTTTTCGCGAGCAGGTTCGAAAGGAAGAAATAAAGGCTGGCGATGTGCTGCTGCTGCTGGGTGGCGAGGATCGATTGTCCGATGTCATCGCCACGTTAGCTCTGCTGCCACTTGCGGATCGCGGCCAGCAGGTGATTCAGCGCGAGAAAGCCGGCTTGGCGGTCGGCATTTTTGCCGTGGCAATTGCCCTGGCGAGCTTCGGCGTCGTTTATTTGCCCATTGCGCTTGGTGTTGTCGTCGCGTCGTACGTATTTTTGAATATCGTCCCTATCCGCAGTGTCTACGATTCCATCGAATGGCCAGTCATCGTGCTGCTCGGCAGCATGATACCGATCGGCACGGCGATGCAGACGACGGGCGGAACAACGTTACTCGCCGAGAGCATGGTCGGTATATCGACCGGTTATCCGCCGATAGTGGTGCTGACGCTGCTGGTTGTGGTGACGATGACGCTGTCCGACGTGATGAACAACACGGCGACGGCAGTCATAGCGGCGCCCATCGCTATTGAAATCGCGGCAATATTAAACGTCAATCCCGACCCGTTCCTGATGGGCGTAGCCGTGGCGGCGTCCTGTGCTTTCCTGACGCCAATCGGTCACAAGAACAATACGCTGATCATGGGGCCGGGCGGATACCGGTTTGGCGACTACTGGCGTATGGGCTTGCCGCTGGAGGTCCTCATTATTGTCGTTTCGGTGCCCTCAATCGCCTATTTCTGGCCAATGTAAATCAAATGGAGTCATAAAATATGAAGTCCCATTTCGCGTTTCTTGCGATCGTGGCGGCATGTTCCTCAACCACCGTCTTCGCCGCTGACGACTTCCGGGTTGCCACCGTTATCAAAGCCACTGTGCTGGAGGCGGCAAGCGAGTCGGCGCCGACCAACGAAGTCAGCGACCAGCCGCTGAGTCACGTCGAATCTGCTGAGGGTCGGCTTGGCATCGGCGTGGTGCACCGGCCAATTATTGCCGCCGGCGGCCCGATCGCAGCGATCCAGCATCACAAACAATCCGAGGTCTACCGCGTCATGGCAGGATCCGGCACCCTCGTGACAAGCGCTCGTATGGCGGACAACGTGGCGATCGATCCCGAGGGCTACGTGGTGCAGAACCTGACCGGGCCCAGTGACTATGGTGTGATCGTCGATATCGAGGCAAGTCAGCTGCTCGCTGAGGGCGACGTGGTGATTATTCCTGCCGGCGTTGCCCACGGATTCAGTGAAATTACCGAAGCCATTACTTACATGGTTGTGCGCATCGACCCGGAGCGCCGGGTGGCGCTGAAGTGAGCATGAAAATGACGGGGCGCGTTTGCCTGGTGACAGGTGCATCGCGCGGTATTGGCGCCGCCATTGCGCGCATGTTGGCCGGCGAAGGCGCGACGGTGGCCGTGCACTACGGCAGCAATGAGCTGGCCGCCCACGCCGTGAAGGAGTCCCTGGCCGGGCAGGGGCATATGACGGTCGGTGCAGACCTGGCTTCTCCGGCAGGTGCTGCCGCGGTGGTCGACGACGTTTTGTCGGCGCTGGGGCGAATCGACGTTCTCGTGAACAACGCCGGTATTTTCAAGTCACACCCCCCGCTCGCCGTCAGCCACGAGGACTGGCTAAGCGCCTGGCAGGAAACCTTGTCCGTTAACCTGCTGGCACCCGCGGTGCTCTGCCAGGCGGCGGCAAAGTCTATGGCAGCGCAAGGCGGGGGGCGGATAGTGAACGTCGGCTCGCGAGGTGCGTTTCGCGGTGAGCCGCATTGCCCGGCATACGGAGCGAGCAAGGCGGGACTGCATGCGATGAGCCAGTCGCTGGCGGTGGCCCTGGCGGCGCAAAACATCCAGGTGTTCGCCGTCGCGCCGGGCTTCGTCGAGACGGATATGGCGGAGGAGCTGCTGCAAAGCGAGGCCGGCTGCGACATTCGCGCCCAAAGCCCGATGAATCGCGTGGCCCGGCCGGAAGAGGTGGCCGAGGTCGTTTGCTTTCTGGCGTCGACCGAGGCCACCTACCTGACCGGAAGCATCATCGATATCAACGGTGCGTCCTATCTTAGAACCTAATTAAAACAATAAATTAGCACTTATTTCTAAGGTATTTTATCGTTGAAAATCCCGATGCTCTCGGACCGCGGGCCGACATTGAAGTCCGCCCGGCAGACGGGTAGCAGCGAATGGTTGGCGAGATAGTGTCGAGGTGTCAGCAACTGGCGACGGCGCCCCCAAATTGGCCGTTCCTGGCAGCGGAATCGATGCCAAACCGGGCGTAATTTGGCTCCTCCGGCGTGAAATCTGTCCGCGCAGGCGCCAGCTGGCCGGATATATGTCAAACAGTTGTCGCCATTTGCCCGACAATTTTGGCAAAAACTGACAGTCTGCTGACAGCTTTTGGCCCCGTCGTCGACCTGAAGCAAAGCAATAAAGTGCATAAAAAACAATAATCTATCAGTATTTTCTCGGGAGTTTTTTGATCTGGCACGCGGATTGCATTTTATATATTCAGACATTCATGCAAAGCACTTCGCTTGCGCTTTACGTGAATAACGGACAAACATCGAGACGGAGAACCAGAACGATGAGTATTCATGTTATTCAGGATTGGACTCAAAGCCAGGTTCCGATGAAATGCGGACCAACCCGTGACGTACGCTACAAGGTCTACAAAGCGGGCACGCGGCTATTCCAGGAAATTCGCACCATTGACGATGCCCCTATTCATACGCTTGAGCTGCCGCAGGGAATGGCGCTGGAGCGAAGTAGTTATGAAGTCCTGTTGAGATACGTGTTAGTCGACGTTGTAAATTCCTGAGCACTACTCCCACACAGTCATCAGGAAGGGACGAAAGGGGCCAGGGATGGCCCCTTTTTTTAGTTGTTTGCGACGGCATTCCGACGCACACGGCGGATTCGAACCTGCCAGGGCCCCGCCCGAACGCTCGCGGCGCTGTAACCGCGCCCTGAGGCCCCTGGCCCGGCCAAATTGCCAGTATCGCGGCCAGCGGCAAGAAATTTCAGGGATCCCGGCGAAACATCCGTCCCCGGCGACCCGGATTTGCTGCCGATCACCGCAAGGTCAGGTAATGGCGTGCTACCCGACGAAAGCCGCAACCGATGATCTGCGCGAGATCCGCTGTTGTTTGTTTTTTGCCGGACGGTTAGTCTTTTCGATCCTGCCTGTCGAAAATCTGTCGAGACTGACCATGAGAGCCAAATTCGCGTTGCTGCTGTTATTGCTGCCGGTGGCAGCATTCTCCCAGGAACCTGTCGAGTACGATATTTCGTTCGACAATGCGCTCCATCATGAAGCGCGGGTTACCGTCACCTGGCGGGGTATTGGCGATGCGCCGTTGCAGATCCGGATGAGCCGCTCTTCTCCCGGGCGCTACGCTATTCACGAGTTTGGCAAGAATATTTACAACGTGTGGGTCGTCAATGGCCAGGGCGAGCCGCTGGAATTTACCCGGCCGGATCCCTATCAGTGGGATGTTGCGGGTCACGATGGCACGGTATCGGTCACGTATACGCTGTACGCCGATCGGGCCGGCGGAACGTACTCGGGGATTGACGTCACTCACGCCCATCTCAACATGCCGGCGACGTTCATGTGGGCGCGGGGTTATGACGACCATCCGATATCAGTGACGTTTATTCCCATTGATGCGCGCTGGAAGATAGCTACGCAGCTTGTGCCGACGGACGACCACTACGTGTTCACGGCGCCGAACCTGCAGTATTTTATGGACAGTCCCACGGAGCTCAGCGATTTCTCGTTGCGGGAATGGCAGGTGAGCTCAGCCGGCACGACGCAGAATATTCGCCTCGCGGTACATCACGACGGCACAGAAGCCGACGTCGACAAGTACCTTGGGATGGCGAAAAAAATCGTTGCGGAACATATGAAGACGTTCGGAGAGTTGCCGGACTTCGATTACGGCACTTATACTTTTATTGCGGACTACCTGCCGTATGTGGCGGGGGATGGTATGGAGCACCGAAACTCGACCATCCTCGCCAGCACACAGTCGTTCGTCGATGCCGAGTTCGGCCAGTTGGGAACGCTGTCGCACGAATTCGTGCATGCCTGGAATGTCGAGCGCATTCGGCCGAAAGGACTGGAGCCGTTCGATTTTGAGCGCGCCAATATGTCCGACAGCCTGTGGTTCGCTGAAGGATTTACATCCTATTACGGCGAGTTGGCGATTCGTCGTGCGGGCGAGTCCACCGTCGAGGAATTCAACGAGGCAATGGCATACTGGATCGACACGGTGACAAACTCACCGGGCCGGAGTTTTGCGGGACCGCCAGGTATGAGCATGCAGGCGCCTTTTGTTGATGCCGCATCGGCCATAGATCCAACGAATTTTTCGAATACCTTTATTTCCTACTATACCTACGGTGCGGCGGTAGCTGTTGCACTGGACCTTGAGATTCGCGAGCGTTTCGACGATCTGACGCTGGATTCGCTCATGCAACGCATGTGGCAGGCGCACGGAAAAACGGAAATATCGTATTCCATCGAGGACATTCGCCAGGCGCTGCTCGAGGTGACCGACAGCCGGCGTTTTGTCGATGATTTCTTTACCCGCTACATCAACGGTCGTGAACTACCGGACTACAAAGGACTTCTCGAGAATGCGGGCTTGACACTGCGCAAGGCAAATTCGGGCGCTACAACAGCCGGCCCCGTTGTGTTGGAATTCGAAGGCAAGGCTGCAAATATCGCCGAGAACACCATCATCGGGACCCCGCTCTATGATGCAGGGCTGGACCGTGGTGATCAGATCATTGCCATTGACCGGCTGAAAATCACCAGCGAGGAGCGCTGGGATAGCGCGCTCGGCCGCTATGAGCCCGGTGACTCAGCCACGATCCAGTTCATACAGCGCGGTGTCGAGCGCTCCGCCGCCCTGGTGTTCGATGAAGATCCCGCTCTCGAGATCTCGTCAAACACCGATGCAAGCGAAGAGCAGCTGGCATTTCGTAACTCGTGGCTGGGTCCGGAAACGGAATAGCCTATTTCGCGCCGCCGATGTCGAGAATCGTGTGCCAGATGAATTGCACGAGTTGTTTAACCGACTCTTCGGAAACTCGCTCATTATCCCCGTGAGCGCCATTGCCGCTGTTCAGTTCCTCGACCGAGCGAATCGCGCCGAGACCGTATGAAGCGACGCCTTTGGCGCGAACCTGTGCCATGTCGGTAGCGCCGGTGGACATCTGCGGGAGTACGGTGGCGTCGGGGTACATGCGCTTCGCTACACTCTCAAGCGTCTGAAACATTTCGTTATCCACCGGTGACGGCGGCGATTCGGGGCGGTAAATAGCTTCCGGTACAACTTCCACATTAGGGTCGTCGATTATCTCGCGCATCTTGTCGTAAAAAGCGTCAACGTCCTCATCTGGCAGCATGCGAATGTCAAGAATTGCCGATGCCTCAGACGGAATTACATTTTTGCGGAACCCGCCATTCACTACGGTAGGCACAACCGAAGTGCGCAATACGGAATACTGGTACGGAAAGTTTTCAAGGAAATACTGTTGAATGGCATCCGTCTCCGCGGGGTTGTCTACGTTTCGATAACGCCAGGCGTCTTCCGGTTCCGACATTGCCGCCAGACGATCGAAGTACGCACGAGTGGTCGGGTTCAGGCGCATTTCGGTTTTCCAGTCGCCCATTTTCGCCACCGCCCGGGCAAGCGCCGTCACCGGGTTGTCGATTCGCGGGACCGAACCGTGGCCGGCTGTGCCACGTGCGACCAGGGTCGCGCGCCGCGGTTTCTTTTCGGCAGTCTGAATGCCGACGACCGATACGCCACTGTCTTCAAGAATATTGCCACCGCCCTCGGCGAGACAAAACTCCGCGGCAATTTTGTCCCAGTGATTCTCGACCATGTAATTGATGCCGACGTCGGGTGTGCCTTCCTCTCCGGATTCGGCGAGGAAAATAATGTCACGATCGAGTTCCACGCCGTAGCGCTTCAGCATGATCATCAGCATCAGGCCTGCTGTTGCATTGTCCTTGTCGTCCAGGGTGCCGCGCCCATAGATCCAGCCATCCTTGCGCAAGCCACCAAACGGGTCCTCGGTCCACTTTTCCGCCTGCACGCCGACAACGTCGGTATGTCCCATTATAAGGATTGGCCGTTTCGATCCGTTGCCCGGAATGCGCGCGACCAGGTTGGCGCGATCAGGGTCCAGAGCGTACAGCTCCGATTCAATTCCCTCTGCGGCCAGTGCCGCCTTAATATAGTTGGCGGCAAGCGTTTCGTTGCCTGGCGGATTTGAAGTATTGATGCGCACCAGGTTGACCAGGTGGTTGATGGCTTCCTCGCCAACCGCGTCCCAGTCCACCAGGTAGTCGTCCTGAGCCATGGCAGAAATCGGTAGCATGGCGATGAGAGAGAATAAAATGCGGCGCATCGGCGTTATCCTTTGATGGTTGAACTTCCCCGGAGTGTACCTGAATTTGTCGGCAATTCATTTCGGCTGAAAATTTTTCAGCCCAGATGCTACTCTTTGCATCAATCGGCAGAGGCTCTCAATAATGACTGGAAAATTCGCCTGTTCTATTGTCACGCTCGTCCTCGGGTTGGGGATCAACTTCCTTGCCAGTGGAGCCGACCAAAGTGCGGAGCCTGACGCGGTTCCACCAATTCCCGAGCCCAGACGCTTCGTCAGCGAACATCGGGCCCGATTCAATGGCCAGCCCGTTGAGTACACGGCAACTGCGGGCGAGACCTACCTCCGTGACAAGGTCGGAAAACCGAAAGCGACGATTTTCAGTTTTGCCTATACCCGGAAGAACCTGGCAGACGGTGAGCCGCGCCCGGTAACGTTTGTCTGGAATGGTGGACCAGGATCAGCGTCGATGTGGTTGCACATGGGCACCTTCGGTCCGAAACGCGTAGCGGTGCCGAGCGATGCGACGTACCCGGGAACGCCACCTTATCCGGTCCTCGATTCTCCGGAAACGATTCTCGATGTCACTGATCTCGTTTTTATCGATCCGGTCGGCACGGGCTTCTCCCGGGCCCTCGGTAAGCACGAAAGCAAGGAGTTTTGGGGCCTGAAGGAAGATGCACAAAGCATGGCCGAATTCATCCAGACCTGGGTGACGGAAAATGGCCGCTGGAATTCGCCGCGCTTCCTGTTGGGTGAAAGTTACGGAACGACGCGTGCCGCGGCGGTGGCCAAAATCCTGGAAGCCGACCTGATGATGGGCTTGAACGGCATAGTGTTCCTGTCGCAGGCGCTCGACTACCAGGGCTCCACGCCTTACGTGCGGGATAACATCATCGCGCACATCACTTACGTACCGACCATGTCGGCCGCAGCCTGGTACCACGGCAGGATAGAGCCGATGCCCGACGATCTTGAAAAATTCCTGGAGCAGTCGCGTGCGTTCGCGACGGATGAACTAATGCCGGCTTTGTTCAAGGGAAACCGGCTCGACGCAGCCGAACGGGATCGGGTTCGCGATCGTCTGGCCTATTTCACCGGTCTCACTCCGGAGTATGTTGAGCGCGCAAACCTTCGTGTCCAGGGGACCCGCTTTGCAAAGGAGCTGTTACGAGACGAAGGGCTGGCCATAGGGTTGCTCGATGCGCGGTATCGTTCGGACGAGATTGATGACCTCGACGCCGACCCTGCGGGAGATGCGGCAAACCGGGCGGTATCTTCTGCATTCAAATCGGCCTTGATGGACTACATGCGGAAGGACCTTGGGGTCGAGTGGGACCGCGTGTATCTCGCGCCTGCCGACGACGAGTTGTCGGACCAATGGCGCTACCGGACAGTACCGGATGGGCGCTCATACGAGCCCGCCTTTGTAAATACCGCGCACGATCTGGCCGAGGCGTTGCGCATCAATCCTGCGTTGAAGGTAATGGTCGGGTCCGGCTACTACGATTTGGTCACGCCTTTCTTCGACGCGGAATTCACGCTGAATCGGCACGATATTCGTGCCGAACAGGTCAGCTATAAATACTATGGCGGCGGCCACATGATGTACGTGAACGAGCCCGCGCGAACGCAATTGCTCGCCGATACCCGCGCATTTATCCAGCAACAGACGCACCGGTGACGGGGACGTGAGCAAGAGAAAGAACTGCGCCCCGGAAACGGACACCGCACAAGGCCTGCATTTCACGGATCCCGAGACGGGCAGCATTGTGCCAGCCGTGATGCCCTCGACCACCTTTGCACGCGACAGAAACTACGCGCTCATCTCTCCGCAACACAGCTATGCCAGGGATCAGAACCCAAGCTACCGGGTGGCGGAGCAGTTATTGACGCGCCTTGAGAGGGGCGAGGACTGCCTCCTGTTTGCCTCGGGGATGGCAGCGGCAACGGCCGTCGTTCAGTCGCTGAAACCCGGTGATCACATTGTCGTGCCGACCGTGATGTACTGGGGGTTACGAAACTGGATGGTCGGGTTTTGCTCGCGTTGGGGTATCGAAATCGAGCAGTTCGATATTACAGATCCGGATGACCTTGAAGACAAAGTCCACCCGGGGCGCACGTCACTGGTCTGGATAGAAACACCGAGTAACCCGACATGGGATGTCATCGACATCGAAACTGCCGCGGAAATTGCGCACGCGGCGGGCGCGAGGTTGGTGGTCGATTCGACAGTAGCAACGCCGGTGCTGACACGACCGATAGAATTTGGTGCCGATATTGTCATGCATTCGGCAACGAAATACCTCAACGGCCACGGCGATGTCGTCGCCGGGGCTCTGGTCACGGCCTGCAAGGACGAGGCCTGGGAGCGCATTTGCAGCGTCAGGGCCGAAGCGGGGGCGGTCCTCGGTTCCTTCGAGGCATGGCTGCTGCAACGCGGCATGCGCACACTGTTTTTGCGAGTGCGCCAGTCCTGTCAGTCTGCGATGGCCATTGCGGGTCACTTCACGAATCATCCTCGCCTGGAGAAAGTGCTGTATCCGGGGCTGGAGTACCACCCGGGGCATGAGACGGCGCGCAAACAGATGCAAGGCGGATTCGGCGGAATGTTGTCGTTCTGTGTGAAAGGCGGCGAAAAAGAAGCCCTCGAAATGGTCGGCAAATGCGAGGTTTTTATTCGGGCCACGTCACTCGGTGGCGTCGAAAGCCTTATCGAACATCGATATTCCATCGAGGGACCGGCCAGTCCAATCCCCAGGAATCTCGTCAGGTTATCTGTCGGCGTGGAGTTTGTGGACGACCTGATCGGCGATCTCGAACAAGCCCTCGCGTAAGCAGCTACTGCTTCGGATAACCCTGATTTTCGCACGCCGCAAATAGCCTAGGATAAGGTGGTCCCTCACAAAAGGGAGCCTTTATTTGCGTGGCAAGTACTGCACATTCGCCGGGCTGATGGTTCTGTTCCCTCTGTTGGTCACCGTCGCGTCATGCGGGTCCAAGCCTGACGCTGACAGCTATCCCATTTTGCCGGCGCGTTTCGCTGACGAAGGACCCCGGCAGCCGTTGATTGCGCTGGCGGCATTTCGCGACGAAACCGACTTCTATATCCGCTACAGGGTTGGCGACGAAATTCTTTATACGGGCGGCGAATGGGCGCGTCGCATCGATATCGAAGCCGTCAACGGAGGCACTTCGCAACGCGGGCCCTTTATCGTGCCCCTGAAATATCACCAGGCCGAAGAATGGAGTGATACACCGCAGAACCCGATTTCAGCAACCATCCTGCCGAGCGACGACTGGCAGGAATTTCGCGATGCTTTTATTGCCGCGATTCTGCCAAAAGAAGCGCGGGTCGGTATCGT
>Ga0316195_10000966_pt1 | contig 12397 bp, 11 predicted proteins | sample Phised1_MG_FD_204937 | JGI IMG/M metagenome (GOLD analysis project Ga0316195, IMG submission 204937) | Coastal sediment microbial communities from Maine, United States - Phippsburg sediment 1 | ecosystem: Environmental > Aquatic > Marine > Coastal > Sediment | place: USA: Maine | collected... | reverse complement strand
GTGGGCAGAACGGTCAGCTGGCGGTCCACTTCCGCCATCGTGTCGCGGGCCAGTTGTTCGCTGTTGGTCAGCAGCACGGCCGGCGAGTTGGTGCCGTGCTCGGCCTGGCCCAGCAGGTCGGCGGCGCACAATTCACCGTCAACGCTGTCATCGGCGATCACCAGCGTTTCGGTCGGCCCGGCGAACAGGTCGATACCCACGCGGCCGAACAGCTGGCGCTTGGCTTCGGCCACGAAGGCGTTGCCCGGACCGACCAGCATGTCGACGGATTCGATGGTCTCGGTGCCCAGTGCCATGGCCGCCACGGCCTGCACGCCACCGAGGCAATAGATCTCGTCGGCACCCGCCATGTCCATCGCGACCACGATGGCCGGGGCCGGCTGGCCGTTGAACGGCGGCGCGGCCGCGATCACGCGCTTGACGCCCGCCACCTTGGCTGTCAGCACACCCATGTGCGCCGACGCGAGCAGGGGGTACTTGCCGCCCGGGATATAGCAGCCTACGCTGTTGACCGGTATATGCTTGTGGCCCAGCGTCACGCCGGGCAGCGTCTCGACTTCGACGTCGAGCATCGAGTCGCGCTGGATCTGGGCAAAGTTGCGAATTTGTGCCTGGGCCCAGCGGATGTCCTCTATGGCCTGCTCGTCGACCTGCGCATAACAAGCCTCGATGTCCGATTTTGAGAGCCGAAATGACTTCGGAGTCCATTTGTCGAATTTCTCCGAGTAGTCGCGGATCGCGGCGTCGCCCCGCGTCTCGATATCGGCGAGAATGTTTTCGACTATCTCCTTAACATTCTGATTTGAAACGTTAATTTCTTCCTGCGTTTTGCCTTTCTTCAAGTGGCGGATCATTTTCCGGATTCTCCAAACGATGTCCTGGGGTTTGTTGGCAAGGCGAAAAAACACCTTGAATTACCGTAAATCATATTGAATAATGCATTCGATTTCAATGTAAAACGCGAGTCGAATTGACATGGGTTTCGACGGAACAGCGCTGGCGGGTAAACGCATCGTGGTCACCGGGGCCGGCCGTGGCATCGGTCGCGCCTGCGCCGCGACCTGCGCCCGGCTGGGCGCCCAGGTGATCGCTGTGGCGCGCACGGCGGCGGACCTGGATTCATTGGCTGCCGAAAGCGCGGGCAAGATCGAGGTGTGGGTGAATGACGTGGCTTCGGACGAACTCGCGGAACGGATTCGAGGCCTGGACAGCCTGGATGGACTGATCAACAACGCCGGCACCAATCGCGTCGGCCCGATGGCAGACCAGAGTGCCGAAAACCTCGACGCAGTGCTTGCCCTCAACGTGCGGGCCGTTTACCGCATCGCCCAGGCCGCGCTATCACCCATGCGCCGGGCGGGTGGTGGTTCCATCGTGAACATGTCGTCGCAGATGGGGCACGTGGGTTCGCCGGGGCGCACCCTGTACTGCATGAGCAAGCATGCCGTGGAAGGTCTGACCAGGGCGATGGCGGTGGAACTGGCGGAGGAGGGCATCCGCGTCAACAGCGTGGCGCCGACGTTTGTGCTGACGCCGCTGACCGAGCCGATGCTGGAGAATCCGGAGTTCGCCGAGTGGGTCATGGGCATGATCCCGATGAAGAAGCTGGCGACGCCCGAGGATGTCGCCAACGCCTGTGTCTTTCTGCTGAGTGACCTGAGCGCCAGCACCACCGGCACCAGCCTGCGCGTGGACGGCGGCTGGACCGCCCGCTGACCGCCGTGACAATGGACCCAAGGACTCTCACATCATGCTGACCGATCGACTGGTGCGTTACGCCGACCTGAAGCCCTGTCTGACGGCTTTCATCGACACGCGCTCCCCCGGTAGCGACCGCAAGGAGAATTTCACCATCATCGGCCCAGGCGTGGCCGAGAACCCCGACCAGCACGTCCATATCGGTATCCCGCACGGTTTCAACATCGGCGGGGCGCGGCAACCGCCGGGCTGCCTGAACTCCCAGCACAGCCACCTGACCAACGAAGTGTTCGTGGTACACGATGGCAGGTGGGCCTTCCGCAGCGGCGTCGATGCGCAGGATGGCGAGGTGATCCTCGAGGCGGGCGACGTCATCTCGCTGCCGACGGACGTGTTCCGCGGCTTCGAGAACATTGGCGACGACACAGCCTTCCTGTATGCCGTCCTTGGTCGTGACGATCCGGGCCGCGTGCTGTGGGCGCCACAGGTGTTCGACCTGGCCCGCGACCATGGCCTGACCCTGATGGAAGACGGCTCGCTGGTCGACACGCTGGCCGGTGAAACCCCACCGCAAGGTCTGCGGCCGATGCCGCGCACCACGGCGGAGCAGATCGCGGCCCACCGCGTCATCGACTCGCAGGCCCTGCAAGGGATCGTCATTCGCAGCGGTGCGTTTCGCTGGATGACGGGCAGCGCGCTGTCGCGCTTTGACGGCATCGAGGAAGCAGCCCTGCTCGGCCCGGCCAATGCTGCCGAGTCGCTGCCCGACGGCCACCTGGCCTGGCCACACGAATTTGTCCTTCGGGCTCTCCGAATGGCGCCTGGTTCATCGATCCCCAATCATCGCCGTTGCGAAGAGGAAGTGATCTTCGTACAGCAGGGGTGTCTGCAGGTGGAAGTCGACGGGGATGCCCTGGTGCTGGGACCGGGTGATACCTTCACTACGCCAATCGAAGCGGTTCGTTCTTTTACGAACAATGGCGCCGAACGCTGCACGGTCTTCATTACGCGGCGCGGCGATCAACCCGCGGCGCCGGAGTTCACATGAACGTCTTCAGCAACCTCGACTGGACCATCGTCATCCTCTATCTGTGCGGCAACTTGTACCTAGGCTACATCCTGAGCAAGAAGGTCAGCACGGCGGAAGATTTTTACGTCGGCCGCAAGGTGACGCCGTGGTGGGCTATCGGCATCTCGGTGGTCGCGACCTATGTCAGCGCATTGACCTTCATGGGCGCACCGGCCTGGTCGTACAAGGAAGGCCTGTCGGTGATGGCCATCCACCTGAATTATCCGCTGGTGATATTCCTGGTGATCACGTTCTTCCTGCCGTTCTTCTACAACAGCGGCGTGGCGTCGATCTACGAGTACCAGGAGCGGCGCTTCGGGCCGAAAGCGCGCGGTTTGATCGCCTCGATTTTCCTGGTCAGCCAGTCGCTGACCTCCGCTGCGATACTGTACGCAACCTCGCTGGTGATCGGCTTCATCACCGGCATGGAGGTCATCCACGCCATCATCGTCGTCTCGGCGATCGCCCTGTTCTACACCGCGCTGGGGGGCACCACCGCGGTCATCTGGACCGATGTCTTCCAATCGGCGGTGCTGTTCGTCGGCGCCTTCATTATTTTCTTTGGCCTGATCGACTACCTGCCGGGTTCGCTGGACGAGACACTGGTGCAGCTGAAGTCGACCGGCAAGCTGAAGGCGCTCGATTTCTCGGCCGGCTTCGACTACGTCACCGGGGCGTGGGCCGGCATCATCGGTATGGCGCTGTTTCACACGACCGTTTACGGTACCAACCAGATGATGGTGCAGCGCACGCTGGCCTCGAAAAACATCGGCGACGCCAAGAAGTCCTACCTGCTGATGGGCTTTGCCGCACCCTTTATCTACTTCCTGTTCATCCTGATGGGTGTGCTGTTTTACGCCTATTACGGCGGCAAGCCGTTCGATAACGACAACACGATCATCCTGCAGTTCGCCGCTGACTACGGCCTGCCGGGGCTGATGGGCATCATCGCGGCGGCAGTGATGGCGGCCTCGATGTCGAGCCTGAGCGCCGCATTCCACTCCCTTTCGACGATTTCCACTTTGGATTTTTACCAGCGCTATTTCCGGCGCGAGGAAACGCCCGAGCACTACCTCAAGGTGACGCGGTTGTTCACGCTGTTCTGGGCGGCGGTGATCGTATTACCGGCAATTCTGTATTCCAAAAGCGGGGGCTCCGTGCTCGAGGTGCTGAGCAAGGTGGGTTCGTTCTTCGTGGGCGCCCAGCTCGGTATGTACGCCCTCGGTTTCTTCTCGAAGAGCGCTAACGAGCGGGGTCTGTTGATCGGCACCGTGACCGGCTTCGGCATGGTCTGGTTTGTCGCCACCCAAACGGACATCGCCTGGCCCTGGTATTGCCTGATTGGCGCGGCAACCAACTTCGGCGTCTCCACCCTCGCCAGCATCGCGCTGGAAGGCCGCAAGACGACCTGGTCGCCCTACACGATCAAGGGGCAGAAGGAAAAATTCCGCGCCGAGGGCATGCCGGAGAAGGACGGCAAGTGGTTCCTGGTGCCCGGGCGGGTGGACAAGTTCAGCTATCTGCTGCTGGTTTTCTTCGGCGCGGTCATTGCCTTCCTGGCATTGTTCGACTACCTGGTCTGACTTTCCGCCTGGCGAAGGCTGCGCGCCAGCCACTCCGCCGATTCGACGAAACCGCCGAAGCTGAACAGGTGAACGCCTGATAGTTGGCCGGCCGTGCTTCTTGATTTGCAGTCGGCCAGAGTGCCGAGCTGACGGTCGGGGCTGGAATGCAGCGCCAGTTTAACGGCGTTCAGGCCCAGCAGGTTCACGGCCTTGATCGAGGTGCTGACACCGCAGATCCGTGCATAGCGCAGCAACTGTTTCGGATTCGTCGGCCCGGGGATGCCGGCATAGACCGGAACGTTGGGCGCGCGTTGCGCGATGGCGGAGCAGTAGTCGGCAATCCCGGCCGGCGCGAAGCTGAACTGGGTCACGATGCCGAGCCGCAAATTCTGCTCATCGGCCAAACGAAGTTTCAGTTCGAGGTCCGCCTGCAGCGTTTCTTGCGGAATCTCGGGGTGACCGTCCGGGTAACCCGCGACGTCCACGTGCGTGATGCCGGCCTCCTGCAACAGGCCGCTGGCGATGACCACGGCGCTGGCGGGGAAGGGGCCTGCCTCCTGCTGCTGGTCGCCGCCGATGACCAGTACGCGGCGCACGCCGGCCTCGTCGGCTGCCCGGGCGAGAAAATCGCGCAGTTCCATGCGCGAAGCCAACTGCCGCGCGACAATGTGCGGCACCGGCTCGAGGCCCAGGTGGTGCAACAGCGAGATTTGTACGAGTTTGTCTTCGAGTGTTTGCCGGGGCATCTTCGGCACGTACACCCGGGTGCCGGCAGGCAGATGGCGCGCGGCGGCTTCGATGGCTTCGCGGCCGTTGGTGGTCAGTTCAATCGAGCTGTGCGCGAGCAGGGTGCGCGCTGCGGTTTGCTCCGGGATGGCGGCGGTTGCGGTTTCGCCTTGAGCGCGGGGGTTCAGCATCGTAAGGCTCCTGCGAGGACACGATTGAGGCCGCAGGCTGTGAACGCCGGGACCAATTGAGATATTACGATTATATGACTTCGAATGCAATATGTCGCTTCCGGCCTGAATCAGCCATATGATGGCGAACAACTTTTGCAAGTCAATAAAATGAATTAATATATGATTTCGAAGTCAATCAGGTGGGTAAGCTGACGACCTGCTTGCCGCCAACGGCCAAACAGCTTTTGTGGAGAATGAAAAGCGATGAAAACCAGCGAAAACCGGATTCTGACTACCCACGTGGGCAGCCTGCCGCGCAGCAAGGCGGTCACCGACGTCGTATTCGCCCGCGAGCATGGCGAGTCGCTGGACGAGGATGCGGCCCGAGGGATCGTCCGCGAGGCGGTGCAGGACGTGGTGCGCCGGCAGGCCGAGGCCGGGGTCGACCTGGTCAGCGACGGCGAGATGAGCAAGATATCCTACGCCACCTATATCAAGGACCGCATCACGGGCTTCGAAGGTGACAGCCCGCGCCAGCCGCCGCAGGATCTCGAGGAGTTTCCGGGCTTCCTGCAACGCCAGGCCAGTTCCGGCGGCACCCCGAGCTACAGCCGGCCCTGCTGTGTCGGCGAAATCCACGTCAAGGACATGGGGCCGGTCGAGGAAGACATTGGCAACTTTCGCGACGCCTTGAATGGCGCCGACGTGGTCGAGGGTTTCATGAACGCCGCGTCACCGGGTGTGATCGCGCTGTTCCAGCCCAATCAGCATTACCCGGATCACGAGGCCTATCTCGAGGCGCTGGCCGAGGCCATGCGCCCGGAATACGAGGCGATCACCAATGCCGGGCTGGTTCTGCAGCTGGACTCACCCGATCTCGGGCTGGGCCGTCACATGATGTTCAAGGACAAGCCGGACGCGGAGTACCAGCGGCTGGCCGATCTCCACGTGGAAGCGCTGAATCACGCCACGCGCAATATCGACCCGTCGATGATGAGGCTACACGTGTGCTGGGGGAATTACGAGGGCCCACATCACTGCGATGCGCCGATGTCGATGGTGTTGCCAATCGCCCTCCGGGCCCGGCCGCAGGCGCTGTTGTTCGAGTCTTCCAATCCCCGCCACGCTCACGAGTGGACAGTGTTCCGTGACGCGGAGATTCCGGAGGACAAGATCCTGGTGCCCGGCGTGCTGGATTCGACAACCAATTTCGTGGAACACCCCGAGCTGGTTGCCGAGCGCATCTGCCGCTTTGCCGACATCGTCGGCCGCGAGCGGGTCATCGCCGGCACCGACTGCGGCTTTTCGACGTTCGCCGGGTTCGGGGCGGTCGACGCCGATATCGTTTATGCGAAGCTCGCTTCGATGGCGGAAGGCGCGCGGCTTGCCAGCCGGCGCCTGTGGGGTTGAGTTACGCTCCGGCGGGCGCGGCTTCCTGCTCTTCCTCTTTGGCCAGCGGCGTGATCTTGAAATTGGTCATGCCGTAGATGATGGCGGTGATCGGGTTGAGCAGGTTAACGAAGGCGTAGGGCAGGTATGACAGCGTCGGCACGCCCAGGGTCGCCGCCATGAAGGCGCCGCAGGTGTTCCACGGCACCAAAGCCGAGGTCATCGTGCCGGCGTCTTCCAGCGTGCGTGACAGGTTCTGCGGGGCCAGGCCGCGGCGTTCGAATTCGAGTCGGTACATCCGTCCGGGCAGCACGATCGCGATGTACTGGTCGGCGGCGATGATGTTCATGCCGATGCAGGTGAATACGGTGGTTGCGATCAGCGAACCGGTGCCGCGTACGCCCTTCATCAACTGATCGACGATGCGCTGCAGCAGCCCGGTGCGCTCCATTACGCCGCCGAAACACATGGCCGACATAATCAGCCAAATGGTATTGAGCATGCTCGACATGCCGCCGCGAGACAGCAACTCGTCCAGCGAGGTGTCGCCGGTTTCGATACTGAAGCCGTCGGCGAGGGCCATCAACAAACCCTTGGCCGATGCGGCCCAGGACGACATGGTGCCGTCGGGATCGCCAAAATGGCGCACCAGGTCGGGTTGCCAGATCAGAGCCACAACGCAGCCGGCCAGGGCGCCGATCGAAATGGCCGGAAAGGCTGGCACCTTGCGCATGGCCAGGGTCAGCAGCAGCGCCAGCGGCACCAGGGTCGGAATGCCGATGGTAAAATTCTGTTCCAGCAGGTCGCGGGCCGCGTTGATTTCGCTGGCCGGCGCCTGGCCCGCTTTGGCGTTGAGACCCATGATGGCAAAAAGGGACAGGGCGATGATGACCGACGGTCCGGTGGTCCAGGCCATGTGGCGGATGTGCACGAACAGGTCGGCACCGACCATGGCGGGGGACAGGTTGGTGGTATCGGAGAGGGGTGACATCTTGTCGCCAAAATAGGCGCCCGAGATCACGGCGCCCGCCGTCGCCGCGGTCGACAGATCCATGATCTGCGCAATACCGACCAGTGCCAGGCCGACAGTGCCGGCGGTGGTCCAGGAGCTGCCGATGGACAGAGAAACCAGAGCACAGATGATCAGCGCGGCGGGATAGAACCAGGCCGGATCGAGGATGCCCAGGCCAAAATAGATCACCGCCGGCGCGGTGCCGGCCAGCATCCAGCTGCCGATCAGCGAGCCGACGGCCAGCAGGATCAGGCAGGCCTTGAGGGCCAGCGTAATGCCCTCGACCATGGCGTGTTCGAGGTCGCTCCAGTAGATGCCGAGGTGCAGTCCAACCAGGCTGGCCGCGCCTGCCGCCAGCAGCAGGGCGATCTGGTTGGGGCCGTAGGAGGAGTTGTCACTGAACAGGCTGACGGAGAGGGTCAGCAGGCAGATCAAAAAGACCAGTGGCAGCAGCGCCAGCCAAAGCGGAATCGGGACTTCGTTCTTCTTCGTTTCGGTCAAGGGGCTGCCTGGCTTTTGGTCCGTTGAAGGCCGGAGCATAATAGCACAGCGCCGAATTGACGCGGCACGGCGCTTTGGCTGACCATTCAAAGGTGATTCCAGTGGGAGAAATGTGTGAAAAACTGCCTTGCTGTCTTGATGTCATGTTGTGTAATCCTGTGTTCAGGAACCATCGTGGCCAACGCTGACACTCGCCCTGTCCGGGCGCGCGATCTCGGCATACCGTTCGACGGCAAGCCCGGGCCGCTGAACGCGATTACCGACGTGGCCGGCGTGACCGTCGGCCACACCACGTTGATCGAGGACCTGGACAACGGTCGTGCCGTGCGCACCGGCGTCACCGCCATCCTGCCGCGTGGTCGGGCGAGCTTTGACAAGCCGGTCTTCGCCGGCGGTTTTGCGCTGAACGGCAATGGCGAGATGACCGGCACCATCTGGGTCGAAGAGTCCGGCATGCTCGAGGGCCCGGTGATGATCACCAACACGCACAGCGTGGGCGTGGTGCGCGATGCCGTCATCCAGTGGCGCGTGAACCTGGGCGGGGCCGACGATACCGGCTACTGGTGGTCACTGCCGGTGGTGGCGGAGACCTGGGATGGCTACCTGAATGATATCAATGGCTTTCATGTGCGCGCCGAGCATGCCTTCAGCGCGCTCGACGGCGCGGTAGCCGGGCCGGTTGCGGAGGGCAGCGTCGGTGGCGGCACCGGCATGATCTGCCACGAATTCAAGGGCGGCATCGGCACCGCCTCCCGCGTGATTACGGGCAGCGACGGAAGCTTCATGCTGGGTGTGCTGGTGCAGGCCAACTACGGGGTGCGCGATTTGCTGCGAATCGCAGGCGTGCCGGTCGGGCAATTCCTGCGCGAGCAACTCGTGTACACGGATCCCGCCCTGGCGCTGAACGGCCAATCGCCCCCCGGCGAGACCGGTTCGATCATCATCGTGGTGGCGACCGACGCTCCGCTGTTGCCCCACCAGCTGAAACGGATCGCCCGTCGCGCCTCCATGGGCATTGCCCGCAACGGCAGCGTGGCCAGTAACGGCTCGGGCGACATTTTCATCGCCTTTTCGACCGCCAACGCCGATGCCGGCCAATCCGGGCCGGCCACCAGTGTCACGATGATGTCCAATGACAACATGAGTGGCCTGTTCCAGGCGACGGTGGAAGCCACCGAGGAGGCGGTAATCAACGCCATGGTCACCGCCCGGGATATGACCGGAAACCGTGGCCACCTGGTCAAGGCGCTGCCGCATGCGGAACTTCGCGAAGTGTTGCGGCGCTATGGCCGCTTGATCGAGCAGGATCAGGATTGACCCCCGTGGGCACGATCACCATCCGTCAGGCAGTCGCCGCAGACGCTGCCATGGTGCATCGACTGCTGAAAGACCTGGCCATCACCCTCGGCAAGGGCGAGGTCATGACCAGCACGGCGGCAGACATCGAGCGGTTCGGTTTTGGTGAGCGGCCGCACTTCGATGCGCTGCTGGCCTTCGACGGTGACGAGGCGGTCGGGCTGGCCGTGTACTTTTTCGAGTTTTCCACCTGGCGCGGCCGGCCGGGCGTCTACGTGCAGGACATGTACGTGGCGCCGCGAATGCGAGGGCGCGGTTTGGGTCGCGATTTGATGGAGGCGGTCGTGCGGCGTTCCCGCGAGCGCGGTGGCCGCTATGTAAAACTTGCGGTCTACGACGGCAACGAACAGGCTATTGGCTTCTATCGCTCGCTCGGCTTTGAAGTCTGCGATGACGAGCAGGTGCTGGCGCTGCGGGACCAGCGGGATCAGTCAACCAAGGAGTAGATGAAAAAATGAACAAATTCATTTCTACCGCGATAGTGGTGGTGCTTGCCGGGTTGCTGAACGCCTGCACCTGGGTTAAAACCACGCCCGAGGGCGAGCCCGTCAGCGTGGCGACGGCCGATGCCGTCAGTGACTGCGTGCGCAAAGGAAAAGTGACCGTCAGCCTCAAGAACCGGGTTGCCGGCGTCGAGCGCAAGCCGACGAAAGTCGCTACCGAGCTGGCCACGCTGGCGCGCAATGAAGGCGCTCAGTTGGGCGGTGACACGGTGGTAGCCGAGACACCTGTCAGTGACGGCAGCCAGGTATTCGGCGTTTACCAGTGCAAAGGCGGGTGAATTGGCTCACGGCTCTGGCCGTTTGATCACTCCTCTCATCCTCCAAACCATTCGATGATTTGCGCGTGGACTTCCGCATCACTCAACAGGTGAAGGTGACCTTTTTCGTGAAAGATCCTGCAGTTTTCAGGCCTGATGGTCAGCCGCCGGGCGGCGTCGGCGTGCGCGCCCACTGCGCTGCCTGACCGCACCAGCCAGTCACCGAGCAGGTGACCGACCGGGTCACGCTCATGCCGTCCCACGCTGGCGGCGGCGAAGTAGTGATCCACGCCGCTCAGCAGGGGGACCGCCAGGCGCCGGTCCACCAGTCCGAGCCCGGAGTCCTGTTGCTGCCAATCCTCGTCCAGCAGGTTGCCGTACCTGAGGTCCTTGATTCCCGCGCTGCGCCGGCTGCCGAACATCAGCGGTTCGACGTACTGGATGCTCCGCATGGCGAGATCGAAGAGGTGGCCGGCCCGCTCGACCGGTGAGCCGTGATGCGGTGTGCCCAGGTAAACGGCCCGGCGCATTTTGTGGAGCCACGCGCGGCCAGCCTGGTTTCCGTACCAGCAGGCGCTGCGGATGACCAGGCCACCCATGCTGTGGCCGATCAGGGACAAGGACTCGACCGGCACCGGCCAGGCGGAGCAGAGTTCCTCCAGCAAGCCTGCCAGCTGCTGTCCATTGCTAGAGATGTGCCTTCCCGAGTTGTAGCGCAGGTAAACCGGTGTAAGCCCGTGCGAGTCCTGCAGGCGACTGCCGATGTCGGGTTGTTCATCGCGGCACCAGCCCAATTCTGACAGGCACAGACCATGAACCAGCACTGCGATGTGCGGGCACGCATCTGGATACGCAGCCGCCAGGCCCTGGGGTGTGGCGGCCACGGGCAGCCCGCACTGCACCGGCTCCATGCCGATCGCCAGTGGATTGCCGGTCGCTTCGAGGTGATCGCCACAGACGCCGTTCAGCGCCGCCAGGTAACGGATCGCCCGCGGTGTATCAGGTTCTGCCGCGGTCGCCCCGGGCAATGTGCGCAAGGAGAGGTCGACGCCCTTGGCGGTGGCGCCGAGTACGCCCTGGATCACAGCGTATACACCAGACGCCACGATGCCGTGAGCCCGGGATAGGTGGTCAGGCCGGGAATTCCAGGGCAGTGGACGGCGGGCGATGGTTTCGTGCATCTGTTCCACCGCGGTGGTCAGGCCGGCTGCCGCGCTGAACGCGAGTTGGGCGCCGCCGCGCAGGTTACGCAGGGCTGCGGGCATCGACTTATTCCTCAACTGAATCGTCGCCGCCGGGCGTCAGGCTGGCCAGGCACTCGAGGCACAGAAACGCCGGCCGCGTCGTGATCGGGACGCCGATGGCGGCCCGCTGGCCCTTGCGCAGTAACGTATTGCATTGATCGCAGACCGCATTCAGGTTCAGCGCGGCCTGCTGCCAGGCGATCACGGCTTGCGGTTGCGCGGGATCGGCCGGATCCGTTGCCAGCCGCTCCCTGGGCGAGAGCGACTGGCCTCGGGGGGGCGAAAGGCCGACCAGTTGAGCGCTGTCCGTGACGACGCCCTCGACCAGGTTGAACGTATGCATCAGGACATTGCGTACGATGGTCGAGACCGACAGGCCCAGTGTGGCCGCGCGGTCTCGGAGTTCCTCGTCCAGATCATCCGGAATGCGCGCCTGCAGCACTTTGTCCTTGGTCTTGCGTTGCTTCTTGCTGCTGCCTTTGCGCTGCTCACTCATGGTTGTCCTGGCCCCGAGATGCGGGCAGCTCCGGCTGCCCTGCAATTTGCTTCGGCCAGAGTGTAGTAATATGTACTACAAATGTAAATAGATGTACTACATTTAGCGATTTGGAGTCTGCGGATCCTCGATCGAAATTACCCGTGATTCGCCGCGGTCGCGGGGGTCCGAAGCTGGAACCCACTGCCCATCGCGCTTCTGAATGAGCTGCACGTCACCGAACTCCCAGTCGTGAGGCACCGCCCGGTAACCGCGCCCGGCAAGCGCCGAGATCGTGTCCTGCGGCAGCGGGCGGGTGACGCTGTAGGTAATGAGATCGGGCGGCAGCAACTGGTGGTGGAACCGCGTGGCTGCAACGGCATCGAAGGGTGTCATGCTGTAATCGGTCAGGTTGACGATGGTCTGGAA
>Ga0316195_10000965_pt1 | contig 12399 bp, 9 predicted proteins | sample Phised1_MG_FD_204937 | JGI IMG/M metagenome (GOLD analysis project Ga0316195, IMG submission 204937) | Coastal sediment microbial communities from Maine, United States - Phippsburg sediment 1 | ecosystem: Environmental > Aquatic > Marine > Coastal > Sediment | place: USA: Maine | collected... | reverse complement strand
ACCGAGTTCCTTCAATTCGGCGATTTTCTCGAGCGGCCGGTCAGTCAGGCCCTCGCGCGGATTTTTCAGCATGGCATTCGCATGCAACGGAATATCGGGTCGTGACCAGGCGTCCTGCGCCGGCGATAAATCGTCCGTATTGGTCTCACCGGGCACCTTGAACACAGTCACGGTGATCTTGTCCGCAAGCGGCGGGCGCGAGGTAAACCAGTCGGCGTTGGCCCAGGATTCCAGCACCTGGCGCGCATACGCGTTACCGGCCTCGGATTTTTCGACCACGTCGTGGAAGGCATCGAACACCAACAGGGTTCCCGACAGCGCGGTTACCGCCGCCGCCGCGGTTTCTTCGTCATCCAGGCAGGCGATCAACGGTTCGATGTTGTAACCACCGAGCATGCTGCCGAGAATTTCGGTAGCGCGCACCTTGTCGATCAGCGGCGACGAAACTTCAGCTCGCGTAATCGCAGCCAGAAAACCGGCTTTTACATAGGCCGCCTCGTCGACGCCCGCGGGAACGTGCTGGGTCAGCAACTCGAGCAGGAAATTTTCCTCACCGGCGGGAGGGTTCTTGATCAGCTCGACCAGCTCGGCAGTTTGCTGCGCATCCAGCGGCCTGGGCGGAATGCCCTCTGCAGCGCGCTCATCGATGTGTTTACGGTAGGCCTGTAACATAATCTATCTCGGCGATAATCGAAGGTTTAATGTGAAGGTGATTCAGCGGTTTTCAACGCTCGTCGATCGGCACGTAATCGAGGTTGATCGCACCGTTATAGAGCTGGCGCGGACGACCGATCTTGGCTTCCTTGTCCGACATCATTTCGTTCCACTGCGAGATCCAGCCAATGGTGCGCGCCATGGCGAAAATCACGGTAAACATGTTCATCGGGATTCCCATGGCCAGAAAGATGATGCCCGAGTAGAAATCGACGTTCGGATACAGGTTACGCTGCACGAAATACTCGTCTTCCAGCGCGACCTTCTCCAGGGCCATCGCGGTATCCAGCAGCTTCTGCTGCTCCTCGGTCGCTTCCATGTCGTTCAGTAACTGGTGGCAGATTTCACGGATAAGCTTGGCGCGCGGATCATAGTTCTTGTAAACCCGGTGACCAAAGCCCATCAGGCGGAACGGGTCATTCTTGTCCTTGGCGCGATCGACGAAAGCCTGCAGCGGTTTGCCGGATGCGTTGATATCGATCAGCATGCGCACCACCGCCTCGTTGGCGCCGCCATGTGCAGGCCCCCACAGCGCGGCAATACCGGACGCCACCGCGGCAAACGGGTTGGCATCTGAGCTGCCGGCGAGACGCACGGTCGAGGTTGACGCATTCTGTTCATGGTCGGCGTGCAGGATCATGATCAGGTCGAGCGCCTTGGCCAGCAACGGATTCGGCGTGTACTCTTCCGACGGCATCGAAAACATCATGTAGAGGAAGTTTTCGGTATAGCTGAGGCTGTTGCGCGGATAGACGAACGGCTTGCCATTGGCGAAACGATAGCTCATGGCAGCGATCGTCGGCATTTTCGCAATCAGGCGATAAGCCGTGATCATGCGGTGTTCTTCGTTGTGGATATCCATGTGATCATGGTAGAAGGCCGCGAGCGCACCGACCACGCCCACCATGATCGCCATCGGGTGCGCATCGCGTCGAAAACCGCTGTAAAAGCGGATCATGGCCTCGTGCAGCATGGTGTGATTGGTTACCGTATCGACGAATTCAGCGAGTTCATCCCGGGTCGGCAGGCGGTTGTTGAGCAACAGGAAGCAGACCTCCAGGTGGGAGCTGTGCTCTGCCAGTTGATCGATCGGATAACCACGGTACTGCAACACGCCCTTGTCGCCATCCAGGAAGGTGATGGCACTGGAACAGCTGGCCGTCGACATAAATCCGGGGTCGTAGGTAAAGTAGCCGAGCTCCTTGTAGAGCTTGCCGATATCGATAACCTTGGGCCCGGCGGTCGGCGTGTACAGGGGTAACGTGACCTCCTTGCCGGTGGAATTGTCGATAATGGTTACGGTTTCGGTGCTCATGGCGTCTCCTTATGGTAAGGACAGAAGGAATCACTGCCCCGGTGCTAACGGTTGTGGATTAACGATTCTAATAATGTGTCAGCGGGCATCAGTACAACCAGGACAGACCGGGTTAGACCACTGCGAGCGCACAATATACCCATTATTGAAGAAACCCGCTAACGCTGAAGACCACTATTGAAGATATTTATCCTGAAGATTAATTCTCAAACCTCGCAAAAACACTGCCCTTTGCACCGATCAGGTCGATTTCAGCAAAGATAAATCGAGCCGCATTGTTGACAATACATCGAATTATCTGCATATTTCAGCCTCCATTTGGCCAGACCAGCGATAATTGTTGACAATAATGCCCGTGACGCCCATCTCGACCCGCTATGACGAAAACGCTGAAAAATCGACCCTGGCAGGCCGTTGTTTTGACAGCATCAAGGCCGACATCATCAGCGGCCAACTGGCACAGGGCGCAAAAATCGTCGAATCCGACCTCGCGCTGAAATATGGGATCAGCCGCGGTCCGTTGCGCGAAGCGATTCATCGCCTGGAGCGCATCAAACTGATCGTACGCGTCCCGCACGCCGGGTCGCGCGTCATCACGCTCGACATCAAGATGATGCAGGACATCTACACCGCCCGCGAAGCGCTGGAAGGCATGGCGGCCCGCCTGGCTGCACGCCTGATGCCGCAGGACGAAATCGAAGCCTTGTTCAGTCTGCTCGACCAGCATGCGGACAACATCAGCGAAACCGGGGGCAACGCCTATCTCCAGCGCGAAGGCGACATCGACTTTCATTACCGGGTCGCGCTCGCAAGCCAGAACCAGTGGATCCTGCAAAACCTGCACGGCGAACTGTATCAATTGATACGCATGTGCCGGCACCAGTCGGGGCAAATCCCGACGCGCGCGCAACCTGCACTTGAGCAACACCGCCAGATCGCCAATGCCATTGCCCGGCGTGATGAAGAGCTGGCCGAACTATTAATGCGTCGCCACATCAGCGGCGCCTGGGAAATCGTCAGAACAATACTCGAGGATCAACATGACTAAAGCAGCCAGACCCGGACACAAATTACGCGCGGCGGTTGCCGCGAACAACCCATTGCAGGTCGTCGGCGCGGTCAACGCCTACAATGCCATCATGGCGCAGAAAAGCGGCCACCAGGCTTTGTACCTGTCGGGCGGCGGCGTCGCCGCCTGTTCACTGGGTACGCCTGATCTCGGCATCAGCACGCTCGCCGATGTACTCGAAGACGCGCGCCGCATCACCGACGCGAGCAGCCTGCCGCTGCTGGTCGATATCGATGTCGGCTGGGGAGGCGCCTTCAACATTGCGCGCTGCATCCGCGAAATGACTCGTGCCGACGTCGCCGGCGTGCACATCGAAGACCAGATCATGCAGAAGCGCTGCGGACACCGCCCCAACAAGGCGATCGTCTCCAGCGCGGAGATGGTGGATCGAGTGAAGGCGGCGGTCGACGCGCGCAGCGATGACGGCTTTGTCATCATGGCGCGCACCGACGCGCTCGCCGTCGAGGGCATGAATGCCGCCATCGAACGCGCCCAGGCCTGTGTCGAAGCGGGTGCCGACATGATCTTCCCGGAGGCGATGACGGAACTCGAGCAGTACCGCCAGTTTGTCGATGCGGTGCAGGTGCCGGTGCTCGCCAATATCACCGAATTCGGCGCCACGCCGCTGTTCACGACCGAGCAACTGGCCTCGGTTGGCGTCAAGCTCGCGCTGTACCCGCTCTCCGCATTCCGCGCGGCCAGCCTGGCGGCGCTGAACGTGTACCGCCATATCCTGCAAGACGGCACCCAGCAAAACGTGGTCGACAGCATGCAAACTCGCATGGAGTTGTATGACTTTCTCGATTACCACGATTACGAACAAACCCTGGACAAACTATTTAGCGAGGACAAATCATGACTGAAGCAACCGCGTTCAAACCGAAAAAGTCGGTCGCGCTGTCGGGAACTGCGGCCGGCAATACCGCCATCTGCACGGTCGGCAAGACCGGCAACGACCTGCACTACCGCGGCTACGATATTCTTGACGTTGCCGAACAGTGCGAGTTCGAGGAAATCGCCTACCTTATCATTCACGAAAAACTGCCCACACAGGACGAGCTGGACGCCTACAAGGCCCGCCTCAAGGCATTGCGCGACATTCCCCACGAAGTCAAAACCGTGCTCGAGCAATTGCCCTCGAACACGCACCCGATGGACGTGCTGCGCACCGGCTGCTCGACACTCGGTTGCCTGGAACCCGAAGGTCCCATCAGCGACTATGACGCGACACGTGCCGTCATCGATCGCCTGATGGCATGCTTCGGCTCGATGCTGGCCTACTGGTATCACTACAGCCACCACGGCAAGCGCATCGAACTGGTCACCGACGACGACTCCATCGGCGCGCATTTCCTGCACCTGCTGCACGGCAAACCCGCGCCCGAATCCTGGGTGAAGGCGATGCATATATCGCTGATCCTGTACGCCGAGCACGAATTCAACGCGTCGACCTTTACCGGTCGCGTGGTCGCTGGCACCAATTCCGATATCTACTCCTGCATAACCGCGGCCATCGGTGCGCTGCGCGGTCCCAAGCACGGCGGCGCCAACGAGGAAGCCTTCCGCATCCAGTCACGTTACAGTTCCGCGGACGAAGCCGAGGCCGATATTCGTGAACGCGTCGCCAACAAGGAAATCGTCATCGGCTTCGGTCACCCGGTGTACACCATCAGCGACCCGCGCAACGAAGTGATCAAGCGCGTCGCCAAAAATTTGTCCGCTGAAAACGACGACATGCTGATGTACGAGGTGGCAGAGCGCCTGGAAACGGTGATGTGGGACCTGAAGAAGATGTTCCCCAACCTTGACTGGTTTTCCGCGGTCTCCTATCACCAGATGGGCGTGCCCACCGACATGTTCACGCCGCTGTTCGTCATCTCCCGCACCTCCGGATGGGGCGCGCACGTGGTCGAGCAGCGCCAGGACGGCAAGATCATCCGCCCGTCGGCGAACTACACCGGCCCGGAAAACCTCGACTTCGTGCCCATCGAGGAGCGCACATGATTAAACGTCATTGCGAAGCAATCTTTGTGAGTCATTGCGAGCGTAGCGAAGCAATCTCCCTGACGACGCGCAATCGTCGCAAGATTGCTTCGGCTTCGCCTTTATGCCCTTTGGGGTATCGCAATGACAGGCCGGCAGGGCACTTCCGAGCCTTGGCATGGAGAGACGAATGATGAACGAGAAATACCGCAAGCCCCTGTCCGGCACCGGGCTGGACTATTTCGACACCCGCGAGGCAATCGAGTCGATTGCAGCGGGTGCTTATGCCCGCCTGCCCTACACCGCACGCGTGCTCGCCGAGAACCTGGTGCGGCGCTGCGCCCCGGAGGATCTCGAGGCCGCGCTCGGGCAAATCGTCGAGCGTCGTCGCGACCTGGACTTTCCCTGGTACCCGGCGCGCGTGGTCTGCCACGACATCCTCGGCCAGACCGCGCTGGTTGATCTCGCCGGCCTGCGTGACGCGATCGCCGAACAGGGCGGCGACCCGGCGCGCGTCAACCCGGTGGTGCCGACCCAGCTCATCGTCGATCATTCGCTCGCGGTCGAGCACGCCGGCTTCGACCCGGACGCCTTCGACAAAAACCGCGCGATCGAGGACCGCCGCAACGCGGACCGCTTCGATTTCATCGACTGGACCCGCACCGCCTTCGAGAACGTAGACGTCATCCCGGCCGGTAACGGCATCATGCACCAGATCAACCTCGAGAAGATGTCACCGGTGATCCAGGCGCGCGACGGCGTGGCCTTCCCCGACACCTGTGTCGGCACCGACAGTCACACGCCACACATCGATTGCCTCGGCGTGATTGCGATCGGTGTCGGCGGCCTCGAGGCCGAAACCGTCATGCTCGGCCGACCATCGATGATGCGCCTGCCCGATATCGTCGGCGTTCGCCTTAGCGGTCAGCACCAACCCGGTATCACCGCAACCGATATCGTACTCGCGCTCACCGAGTTCCTGCGCGAGGCGCGCGTGGTCTCCGCCTGGCTCGAGTTTTTCGGCGACGGTGCCGCGAGCCTGACCATTGGCGACCGCGCCACAATCTCCAACATGGCGCCGGAGTACGGCGCCTCGGCGGCGATGTTTTACATCGATGCGCAAACCATCGACTACCTGAAGCTGACCGGCCGCGAGGCCGAACAGGTGGCGCTGGTGGAAAACTATGCGCGCACTACCGGCCTCTGGGCTGATGACCTGCACAACGCAGAGTACGAGCGCGTGCTCGAATTCGACCTGAGCAAGGTCGAGCGCAACATGGCCGGCCCCTCCAACCCGCACCGGCGTCTGCCAACCGCGGATCTCGCCGCGCGCGGTGTTGCCGGTGCCTGGGAAGAAAACCCTGGCGAAATGCCGGACGGCGCGGTCATCATCGCCGCGATCACCAGTTGCACCAATACCAGCAATCCGCGCAACGTCGTCGCTGCCGGACTGATCGCGCAAAAGGCGAACGCACTCGGTCTTACGCGCAAGCCCTGGGTGAAGTCCTCATTCGCGCCGGGCTCGAAGGTCGCGAAGCTCTACCTCGAGGAAGCCGGCCTGTTGGCCGAAATGGAAAAGCTCGGTTTCGGCATCGTCGCCTACGCCTGCACTACCTGTAACGGCATGAGCGGCGCACTCGATCCGAAAATCCAGCAGGAAATCATCGATCGCGACCTGTACGCCACCGCGGTACTGTCCGGCAACCGCAACTTCGATGGCCGCATTCACCCTTATGCACAGCAGGCCTTTCTCGCCTCCCCGCCGCTGGTCGTCGCCTACGCGATCGCCGGCACGATTCGCTTCGACATCGAGCGCGACGCGCTCGGTCACGACGCCGACGGCAAGCCGATCACGCTACAGGACATCTGGCCGAGCGACGCCGAGATCGACGCCATCGTCGCCAGGCACGTGCGTCCCGAGCAATTCAACCAGGTCTACATTCCGATGTTCGACCTGGGCAAGGTCGAGGCGGCGGCGAGCCCGCTGTACGACTGGCAACCGCAGTCGACCTACATTCGCCGGCCACCCTACTGGGAAGGCGCGCTCGCCGGTGAACGTTCGCTGACCGGCATGCGCCCGCTGGCCGTGCTTGGCGACAACATCACCACCGACCACCTGTCACCGTCGAACGCGATCATGGCGTCGAGTGCAGCCGGCGAGTATCTCGCCAAAATGGGCCTGCCCGAGGCAGACTTCAATTCCTACGCGACCCACCGCGGCGATCACCTCACCGCGCAGCGCGCGACCTTCGCCAACCCCAAGTTGCTGAACGAGATGGTGATCGAGAACGGCGAGGTCCGCCAGGGCTCGCTGGCGCGTATCGAGCCGGAAGGCGAGGTGACGCGCATGTGGGAGGCGATCGAAACCTACATGGCGCGATCGCAACCGCTGATCATCGTCGCCGGTGCCGATTACGGTCAGGGTTCGTCGCGCGACTGGGCTGCCAAGGGGGTGCGCCTCGCCGGCGTCGAGGCCATTCTCGCGGAGGGCTTCGAGCGTATCCACCGCACCAACCTGGTCGGCATGGGCGTGCTGCCGCTGGAGTTCAAGCCCGGCGAGACGCGCAAGACTTACAGCATCGATGGCAGTGAAACCTTTGACGTCGTCGGCGCACGCACGCCGGGCGCTGAACTCACCGTGATCATGCAGCGCCGCGATGGCGAGCGCGTCGAAATACCCGTCAAATGCCGCATCGATACCGCCGACGAACTGTCGGTTTACGAGGCGGGCGGCGTGTTGCAGCGCTTCGCCCAGGATTTCCTCGAAGCCGGGGTGGCGGCATGACGGTACCTGCACAGATCCGCATTGCCGCAAGCTACATGCGCGGTGGCACCAGTAAGGGCGTATTTTTCAGGCTCGAAGACCTGCCCGAGGCGGCGCAGGTGCCGGGTGCGGCGCGCGACAAACTGCTGTTGCGCGTCATCGGCAGTCCCGACCCCTACGGCAAACAAACCGACGGCATGGGTGGCGCAACCTCGAGCACCAGCAAGACCGTGATCCTGTCGAAAAGCACGCAACCCGATCACGACGTCGACTACCTGTTCGGACAGGTCGCGATCGACCGCGCGTTCGTCGACTGGAGCGGCAACTGCGGCAACCTGACCGCCGCGGTCGGCGCCTTTGCAATTTCCGGCGGACTGGTCGATGCCGAGCGGGTACCTCGCGACGGCATCGCCGAGGTACGCATCTGGCAGGCCAATATCGGCAAGACCATCATCGCGCACGTGCCGATGACCGCTGGCGAGGTGCAGGAGACCGGTGACTTCGAGCTCGACGGTGTGACCTTCCCGGCCGCCGAAGTGCGCATCGAGTTTCTCGACCCGGCAGACGCCACGGGTGCGATGTTCCCGACCGGTGCACTCGTCGATACGCTCGAGTTACCGCGCGACGTGATCGCGGCGGGCAGCCTGCAGGTGACGATGATCAACGCCGGCATTCCAACCATTTTCGTCAACGCCGCCGACCTCGGTTACAGCGGCTGCGAATTACAGGAAGCGATCAACGGCGACCCGGCGGCACTCGAACGCTTCGAGCAGATCCGCGCCCACGGTGCACTGCGCATGGGCCTGATCGACAAACTCGAACAGGCTGCCGAGCGCCAGCATACGCCCAAGGTCGCGATCGTCGCCCCGCCCGCAGATTACCTCGCCTCCAGCGGCAAACCGATCGCCGCCAGTGAAATCGATCTCAACGTGCGCGCCATGTCGATGGGTAAATTACATCACGCCATGATGGGCACCGCCGCGGTTTCGATTGCGACCGCGGCCGCCATTCCCGGCACCCTGGTGAACCTCGCCGCCGGCGGTGGCGAACGCGACTCGGTGCGTTTCGGCCACCCGTCGGGAACGCTCAAGGTCGGCGCGGCGGCGACACAGCGCGACGGCGAGTGGGTCGTCGAAAAAGTCGCCATGAGCCGCAGTGCGCGCGTGCTGATGGAGGGCTGGGTGCGCATCCCGGGCGACTCCTTTTAACGCCACGGGATCGATGTTTGCCTGCTACCGCTCCTTACGATGGCGCGTCGACCTGCCGCCGAAGTAAAAACCTGAAGGTGATCGCATCGATACAGCCGTTGCTTCAACCGGCTTGAGATTTAACGCAATACAAAACAACGCTTCGGTGTCATCTAGGACGCTCATGGGACCCTGTTCTTGAGCCTGATCAAAATTCCTGGCCTCTGATTTTGCTAAGGTTCCTAAAATAACAGGCGCCACAGAGGCGGCAACGCGATTTTCAGGATCCATGCATACCAACAACGAAACGGGCCAGCAAGGCCAGTCAACACATTCAGTCCTGGTCGACCACAGTAATGGCATTCGCATCGGCCGCGAGCTCATCAAGGCGACCGCCCCCTTTGCGAAAGAAGATATCGCCAGCAGCTGGTGGCATGTCGGTTCAACTTTCAGCCTGCTACTGGTCACGCTGACAGCCGCCGGCATTGCGCCATGGTGGCCGCTACGCCTGTTACTGTCCGTGCTCGGGGCGTTGATCATGGTGCGCGCCTTTATTACCTACCATGACTATATGCACGGCTCGATTCTGCGCGGCTCACCTGTCGCCTGGTTACTGTTTCGCGTGTACGCAGCCTTCGCGCTGACCCCACCGCGTTCCTGGAAAGAAAGCCACAATTATCATCATGGCCATGTGGGTAGAATCAGCCACGCGAGCGTCGGTGCCTTCCCGGTGATCACGGCCAAAATGTGGCGTGATGCCTCGGTCGCGGAACGCGCGTCGTATCGTCTACAGCGTCATCCGCTGGTAGTACTTTCGGGTTACATTACCATTTTCGCCATCAACATCTGCCTGTTACCGCTGCTGCGTAACCCGTTAAAATACTGGGACTCGGCCCTGGTGCTGCTTGCCCACGGCACGCTTATCAGCCTGTTATGGATAATCGGCGGTTTTGACCTGGCCTTCTTCTCCGTGCTGCTGCCCATGACAATTGCCTCGGCGCTGGGTAGTTATTTATTTTTCGCCCAGCACAGTTTCAAACGCATGCAAATCATTTCACCCGAGTCATGGACTTTCTACCGGGCCGCCCTCGAGTCTTCAAGCTACATGCGACTCAACAGGCTCATGCAATGGTTCACCGGCAACATCGGTTTTCACCACATTCATCACCTCAATGTGCGTATCCCGTTTTATCGTCTGCCCGAAGCCATGGCGGCGATACCCGAACTGCAGTCCCCGATAACCACGTCACTGGCGCCGGGGGATATCGTCGATTGCTTCAAGGCGTGCCTGTGGGATGAAGAGCTGCAGCGCATGGTCTCTTATCGCGAGGCGCGCAATCTGGGCTGAACCCGTCGCCGCGAGGTCATCGCACCGTAACTACGGCAAATTTCACGGCGCAGTTATAAACCTAATTACGCTTGCCCGGGGTGATTAGCGCGTGGGTGCCCATGCCCCAATGACTGAGAACCTTGGTGACATCCCCAAGACTCGCATCGATCATCTCCAGTTGATTCATTGGCACAATCTTCACCGATCCGGAAAGGGGTGTTGGTGCCCAGGGCACCATGATCGTGGCGAAGCCGTCACCGTGCTCTTCGATGAGATAGGCAAATTCCTTGTGCCCCTCTCCCGAGACCAACATCACGGGCTTGAAACCGCTGTCCTCACCAATCTCGACCAGTTTCGCAGCCAGGGTTTTCAGCACCCCGTAGAGCGGAATGCGGCCAACGGTATTGCGCTCCAGCCAGCCGCCACAGAGTCGCCCAATGTTTGATTTCGCCAACAGGCCAAGAATCAGGGAGGCCAGCAGGATCAACAGGATCGTCAGAATGACCGGGGCATTGACTGCTTCGACCCACTCCTTTGACAGAAACAGATCGGCGATGGGAGAGGCCAGCGCCACCAGCAACTGAAAGATCTCGGTCAGCATCAGTTGCAGCAGCAGTAGCGGTAGCAGGATGAACAGGCCACCCACGAAGGTCGTTTTCAGGAACTTCAAAAAAGTACTCATTTCTTTTCCACCTTGTCGGATTCCAATGTCGTTGGGCGTTGCGGTTCGCGAAATCGTGCCACCGCGTTATGCACAAACAGGGAACGCAGCTTATCCCAAAAATCCCCACCGAGCACAAACAGGCTCGCCAGCAGCAGGATGTCGCCGACCAGGGCATAAGGCAGTGGATCCTGCACATACCCGGGAATGTAGTCGGCCAGGTAAATCGATAGCCAGGCAAACAGTATCGGAGTACAGAACATGACCAAACCGAAGCTATAGCGGACAGGACCAACTTCCCGGGGCGGTCCGTGCCGCTTCAGAAAGCCAAAGATCCGGGCCTTGATATACTCGTAGCCCGGTTTTCCCAAGATCGCTACAGCAGCAACGCCCAGCAATTCTCCACCCATCAGCAGAGCGCCCGAAGCAGTGGCGGTCAGGGTAGTCGACAAACCAAGAGTGGTAACGAGCAATACGCCAGCAGCCGGCACGACAAAACTGAGAACAAACAGGGCCAGGCTGGCCTTGAAACGCCATCCGGAGGGCAAAGCAGAACCCGTGGTTTCGTTCATCGAATCGTTACATCCTGCGGGCCGGAGGGCAGAACCATCAATTTACAGATGCAAACCTTACAGCCTGCAAAACCCGGCGCACTCACTAATTGAGAACCATCCAGTCAAGTCGCCAACTATAGCACGATATTGCCAGCGAAAACCGGGGACTGACAAAATGCCCGGGCAGCTTCAATGCGGACACTGTCCAGCCGATCTGGACAGTGCACTCGTCCGTGTTCTGAATGAAACCCTCTGTGCCGCTCCCGTTCCGCAATGGCGGAACGTCGTCCGCCGTGCCTGTTGATTACCTGGCCTTGTCAATTTCCCCCTGATTTCATTTTTTCTCATGCGCGTAAATGAGCTTCCAGTCCTGCTTCATGTCGACAATCGTCCAGCCTTTCGCCTGTGCTTCGTCGAGGCCCTTGTCGAGGCGGCCCATGCTGGACTTGCGGTCGTAGGCCCATTCGCGCTCGGCATCGGTATGGTGAACGTAGAGCGCGAATCGCGGGCCCTGTCCCGCAGTGGTCCATTGCAGCATCTGCAGGTCACCGTCGGAATTGCCGAACGCGGCAATGGGCCGCCGGCCGATTTGCTGGTGGATGGCAACCGGCTTGCCTTCCTTGTCGTCATAGAAGTCGAGCTCGGGCAGACGAACCAGAACCGGCGAGCCGTCGCGCATCTCGTACTTGGTTTTGATGCTGCTTCCGATCACCTGTTCAGGTGGGATCCCGTAGACTTTCTCGGTCCATGGGCGCATGAACTCGATGCCGCCGCCGGACACGATGAAGGTCTTGAAACCGTTCGCGCGCAGATAGGCGAGAA
>Ga0316195_10000964_pt1 | contig 12404 bp, 10 predicted proteins | sample Phised1_MG_FD_204937 | JGI IMG/M metagenome (GOLD analysis project Ga0316195, IMG submission 204937) | Coastal sediment microbial communities from Maine, United States - Phippsburg sediment 1 | ecosystem: Environmental > Aquatic > Marine > Coastal > Sediment | place: USA: Maine | collected... | reverse complement strand
CCCCAGGCCCGGCGTTTCGAGCAGGCGAAACCAGGCGTCGAATTCGTCGGCGTCGAGCACGCCGCCGGGCCGTCAGGGCTGTGTGAAGGTGTCGCCGGGAAAGGCCGGGACATTCACCGACAGGATCAGCGCATAGGAGGTGCGCTCGAAGACGCTGAACACGAAGAGCAGGCCGTTCTGCTCGTTCGGCAGTTGCAGCACGGTCTTCTGGCCGTCGATGTCGGTGTTGCGCCGCTCGCCGGTGCGCCACAGTGCCAGCACATGCCCGCGCTCAACCCCGTCGCGTGCGCCGCGATTCAGCGCCACGATCTGGTTCTGCCCGGCACTGAGCCCCTCGCCGTAGATCGACAGCACACGCCCGCTCATCGGCGCATTCGGATGGTGCGGCACAAAGGCGTCGAACTCGCGCTTGGCCAGCGGCGCCAGTCGGTCGCCGACGTTGACCTCCATGCGCACTTGCTTGATGGCCACGGTGGCCGGCATCACCACCGGGCGGCCGTTGCTGTCCGGCATCGCCATACCGGGGCGCAGGAAGTCGGCCGCACCGACGAATCGAGCCTCGTAGCCGAGCAGTTCCTTCGAATCGATGTCGTACATCGGTCGCGGTTCGCGGAACAGCCGGAACGACGAGTTGTTTCCGAGGTCGCCGACAACGTAGGCTAGCTGGCCCTGCGACATCGCGACATAGCCCTCCTGCGCGGCGACGATGCGCGGCGCGAGTGCCAATTGGTCGTTCTCGAAGATCACCGCCTCGGTCAGGAACGGGCCGATCAGGTGCAGCGGGATCGAGCCGATCGCACCGTTGTCGAGCAGGTTGCTGCGCACGCGCGGCGAGATGCGCACGGTGTTTTCCGGCGCCCCGCTGCCCGACTGGGCCAGCCGCAGCCGGGCGCGGTCGCCGCTCTTTTCCAGCACCAGCACTTGGCCCGGGTAGATCAGGTGCGGGTTGCGGATCTGCTCGAGGTTCATGCCCCACAGCTCAGGCCAGCGCCACGGGCTCTTCAGGAACAGCTTTGAGATGTCCCACAAGGTGTCGCCGCTTTGCACCGTGTGCGAGTCGGGTGCGTTCGGCGCCAGTTCGGACAGCGGCACGCCGGCCTGCGCAACCTGCTGCGCGGTACTGCGCTGCTGCGGCGTGATCGGGAAGTTGGGTTCGGCGGCGATCAATCGTGCCGGCCACCAGGAGGCCGCGACACAGGCGGCAGACAGGGCGACCACGCGGCGTCGGGGGTTCTTTGGGTTCATCGCTTCAAGCTCCTGGCGCGCCTTGCAGCACCGCCGCGGATGCCACAATTGCGCCATGTGTTCGGGGTTTGGACGGTCTGGCCGCACCATAGCGCAAGCGCTGCGCCAATGCTCAAACTCTTTCTCAGATTCTGCCCATAAACCGTTGATATCGCAATGAAAGTGCCCTGCACTGCAAGCAGCCGTGACGCCTGTCACAGCGCGTGGCGTTGTGCTGAGTGCACAGCCGTTGCGCCTTGTCACGAGTGCCATCGCGCCTGTTACCCATGGCCCTGCTGAACATTCTGCGCTACCCCGACCCGCGCTTGCACACCGTGGCCCGCCCTGTGGCCGAGGTCGATGAGCGCATTCGCCTTCTGGTCGATGACATGCTGCAGACGATGTACGCCAGTGACGGCATCGGTCTGGCGGCCACCCAGGTGGACGTGCACGAGCGTGTCATCGTCATCGACGTGTCGAGCGGCCGCGACGAACCGCTGGTGCTGATCAACCCCGAGATCGTCTCGCGCAGCGATGAACTCGTCGTGGTCGAGGAAGGCTGCCTGTCGGTGCCCGCGATCTACGACAGTGTGCAGCGCCATGCCCGCGTCGGGGTGCGTGCGCTCGGCCGTGACGGCAAGCCGCATGCGTTCAACGCCGACGACCTGCTGGCCGTATGCGTGCAGCACGAGATGGATCATCTGCTCGGCAAGGTGTTTGTCGAATACCTCAGCCCGCTGAAGCGCAATCGCATCCGCACCAAGCTGTTGAAGCGGCAGCGTGAAGAGCGCCGCGGCGACTGACGGCCGTGGCTGACAGAGCGCTGCGCGTGGCCTTTGCCGGCACGCCGGAGTTTGCCAGTGTGGCGCTGCAAGCGCTGCTCGACGCTGGGCATTTGCCGCCGCTGGTGCTAACGCAGCCCGACCGGCCCGCCGGCCGCGGCCTGAAGCTGCAGGCCTCGCCAGTCAAGCAGTTGGCCCTGGCCCACGCCCTGGCACTGACGCAGCCGCGCAGTTTGCGTCTGGACGGCAAGTTCCCCGACGCGGCCCGCGCGGCGCAGGCGGCGCTGTTGGAAGCGCAGCCCGATGTGCTGGTGGTCGCAGCCTATGGATTGATCCTGCCGCAGTGGGTGCTGGAATTGCCGCGTCTGGGTTGCCTGAACATCCACGCGTCGCTGCTGCCGCGATGGCGCGGCGCGGCGCCGGTGCAGCGTGCCATCGAAGCCGGTGACACGCGCACCGGCATCACCCTGATGCAGATGGACGCGGGGCTGGATACCGGAGACATGCTCGCCCTGGGCGAGTTGGCAATCCAGGCGGACGACACTGCCAGTAGTCTGAGCGCCCGGCTCGCAGCGCTGGGTGCGCGCATATTGGTCGATGCGCTGCCGGCTTTGGCGGCGGGTACGCTTCGGCGGCAGCCGCAGCCGGCGATGGGCGTGAGCTACGCCCACAAGATCGACAAGGCCGAAGCCGCGATCGACTGGCACGACAGCGCCGCGACGATCGAGCGCCGCGTGCGCGCCTTCGACCCCTTCCCCGGCGCCACCTTTGCACTTGGCGGTGCCGTCCACAAGCTGTGGCGCGCCGCATTGCACGATGGCCCGGTCACGGGCGCTCGCCCTGGCAGCGTGCTGCCGTCCACCGCCGGGCGGCTGTGCGTGGCCTGTGGAGAAGATGCCCTGGAACTGCTGGAACTGCAGCGACCTGGCGGGCGTCGCCTGCCGGCCGCGGCCTGGCTGCAATCGATCGGCGGCACGCTGGCGACAGACCTCCAACTGGGCTGAATCGCCGCGGCGATTGCGGCAGCGCGATTCAAGTCCGGCGCCGGGTGCGCCGATATCGCGGGTAGCTGCCTGCCGCCCGCCGCCCATGACGAACCTTTGCCGCACCCTCGTCTTCGCCGCCACCTTGCTGGTGGCGGGCTGCGACATGCTGGGCATCGAATCGGCGCAGGTTCTGGCCGAGCGACGTGAAGCCGACGGCAGGGCTGTCGGCGGGGCCTGTCGCCACGCCGGCCGGGCGCTTGAGGATTGCTACACGCTGAATCGCAAGGCCGACAAGGCGGCCGTGTTTGCCGGCTGGCGCGAAATGAACGACTACATGCGCGAGAACAAGATCGACGAAGTGGCCCCGCAACTGGGCCCGAACACCGAGTTGGCCGCCAAGCAGGCTGCCGGCGAAGCCAAATCCGCGCCCGTGGACAAGGCCGCCAAACCCGCAGCGGCCAAGGACGGCAAGCACGCGTCCTAAGGGGGCCCCGCCGCGCGCGGCCGGGCGGCCCTTGACGCAGCGCAGACAGCGCGCTGCCACAGGCTGCAGAATCGTCGGCCTGTTCCATTGCTTCGCACCGCGGCCTGCATCATGAAAGTTCTGCGCTTCAGCGACCTCATCGCCGCCGGCCAGGTGGCCGGCAAACGTGTCTTTATCCGCGCCGACATGAACGTTCCGCAGGACGACGCCGGGCACATCACCGAGGACACGCGCATCCGGGCCTCGCTGCCCTGCATCCGCATGGCGCTGGACGCGGGTGCGGCTGTGATGGTCACCTCGCACCTGGGTCGGCCCACCGAGGGCGTGTTCAAGCCAGAGGACTCGCTCGCCCCAGTGGCCCAAAGATTGGGCGAGCTGCTGGGTCGCGAAGTGCCCTTGCGCTCCGACTGGGTCGACGGCGTGGACGTGAAGCCTGGCCAACTGGTGATGCTGGAAAACTGCCGGCTGAACAAGGGCGAGAAGAAGAACGACGAGGCGCTGGCCAAACGCATGGCGGCGTTGTGCGACATCTTCGTGCACGACGCCTTCGGCACCGCACACCGCGCCGAGGGCACGACCTACGGCATAGCGCAGTTCGCGCCGCAGGCCTGCGCCGGCCCGCTGCTGGCGGCCGAGATCGACGCGATCACCAAGGCACTGGCCCATCCCAAGCGGCCGTTGCTGGCGATCGTTGCCGGCTCCAAGGTCAGCACCAAGCTGAGCATCCTGCAAAGCCTGGCATCGAAGGTCGATGGCCTGATCGTCGGCGGCGGCATCGCCAACACCTTCCTGCTGGCTTCGGGGCTGCCGATCGGCAAGAGCCTGGCGGAAGCGGCGCTGGTCGACGAGGCCAAGGCTGTGATCGCGGCGATGAAGGCGCGTGGCGCGGCGGTGCCGATCCCGGTGGACGTGGTCACGGCCAAGGCATTCAAGGCCGATGCGTTGGCCACAGTGAAGGCCGTCACCGAGGTGGCCGACGACGACCTGATCCTGGACATCGGCCCGCAAACCGCGGCTACGCTGGCCGCGCAACTGAAGGCCGCCGGCACGATCGTCTGGAACGGGCCGGTAGGCGTGTTCGAGTTCGACGCCTTCGCGCACGGCACGGAAACGATCGCCCGCGCAATTGCACAAAGCAGCGCCTTCAGCATCGCCGGTGGCGGCGACACCCTAGCGGCGATCGCCAAGTACGGCATCGATAAGGACGTGGGCTACATCTCCACGGGCGGCGGCGCCTTCCTGGAGGTGCTGGAGGGCAAGACGCTGCCGGCGTTCGAGATCCTCGCCAAGCGCGCCGGCGGCTGACGCGGCGCCGATTGCCTCGCCGGCAGTCGATACAGTTTGTGCGCGCCGATGCTTGGAGCCGGCTCAAACCGGCGTAACCTTCGGCGTCCCGATCACGCCGAAGGAGCGCCAATGAATGCCAAGCTGACACCCGCCGAAGAAGCGCTGCGCGATGCGGCACTTGAATATCACCGCTCGCCGCGGCGCGGCAAGATCTCGGTCACGCCGACCAAGCCGCTGAGCAACCAGCGCGATCTGTCGCTGGCCTATTCGCCCGGCGTCGCCTATGCCTGCCTGGCCATCAAGGACGACCCCAGCCTGGCGGCCGAGTACACCTCCCGCGCCAACCTGGTCGGCGTGATCACCAACGGCACCGCGGTACTGGGCCTGGGCGACATCGGTGCACTGGCCGGCAAGCCGGTGATGGAGGGCAAGGGCTGCCTGTTCAAGAAGTTCGCCGGCATCGATGTTTTCGACATCGAGTTGGCCGAGCACGACCCGGACAAGTTGGTGGACATCATCGCTGCGCTCGAGCCGACGCTGGGCGGCATCAACCTCGAGGACATCAAGGCGCCGGAGTGCTTCTACATCGAGAAGAAGCTGCGCGAGCGGCTGAACATCCCGGTGTTCCACGACGACCAGCACGGCACCGCGATCATCTCCGCGGCGGCGCTGCTCAACGGCCTGGAGCTGGTGGGCAAGGACATCGGCAAGATCAAGGTCGCGGTGTCGGGTGCCGGTGCGGCGGCAATTGCCTGCCTGGATGTGATGGTCGGCCTGGGCGTGGACAAGGCCAACGTCTTCGTCTGCGACAGCAAGGGCGTGCTGCGCGAAGATCGCGGCGACAAGCTCGACGCGTCGAAGCAGCGTTACGCGCAGCGCACCGACGCGCGTACGCTGGCCGACGTGGTGGCCGGTGCGGACGTGTTCCTGGGCTGCTCGGCCGCCGGCGTGATGAACGAGGCGATGGTCAAGAGTATGGCCGACAAGCCGATCATCCTGGCGTTGGCAAACCCCGAGCCGGAGATCCGCCCCGAGCTGGCCAAGGCCGCGCGACCCGACTGCATCATTGCCACGGGCCGTTCGGACTATCCGAACCAGGTCAACAACGTGCTGTGCTTCCCGTACATCTTCCGCGGCGCACTGGACTGCGGTGCGACCAAGATCAACGAGGCGATGAAGCTGGCCTGCGTGCGCGAGATCGCCGCGCTCGCGAAGGCCGAAACCAGCGACGAGGTGGCGGCGGCCTATTCGGGCCGCGAGCTGAAGTTCGGCCCCGACTACCTGATCCCCACACCCTTCGACGTGCGGCTGATCCTGCGCATCGCCCCGGCGGTGGCCAAGGCGGCGATGGAATCGGGCGTGGCGAGCAGACCGATCGTCGACCTCGAGGCCTATCGACTGGGGCTGACGCGCTTTGTCTACCAGACCGGCCTGTTCATGCGCCCGGTTTTCGCTGCGGCCAAGGCAGCCAACGGCAGAGGCAAGTCGCGCGTGGTCTTTGCCGAAGGCGAAGACGAGCGCGTGCTGCGAGCGGTCCAGGTCGTGCTGGACGAGGGCCTGGCCAAGCCAATCCTGGTGGGGCGGCCTGAGGTCATCCGCATGCGCATCGAGCGTGCCGGCCTGCGCCTGGTCGCGGGGCATGACTTCGAGGTCTGCGACCCCGAGGACGACCCGCGCTTTCGCAGCTACTGGGAGGACTACGCAAGGCTGATGGGTCGCGATGGCGTCACCATCGATGCGGCCAAGGCCACCGTGCGGCGCTCGAACACCGTGATCGCATCGCTGATGCTCAAGCGCGGCGAGGCCGACGGCATGCTGTGCGGGCTGGTCGGGCGCTACGACGCGCACCTGGAGCATCTGCGCAGCATCGTCGGGCACAAGAAGGGTCACCGCACGCTGGCGGCGATGAATGCGCTGATGCTTGAACAGCACACGCTGTTCATCGCCGACACCTTTGTCAACGAGGAACCCAGCGCCGAGGAGCTGTGCGACATCGCGATGATGGCCGCCCACGAGGTCAGGCGCTTCGGCATGCCGCCGAAGGTGGCCTTCCTGTCGCATTCGGTGTTCGGCTCGTCGCAGCGCGCGTCGGCCAAGCGCATGCGCGCGGCACGCGACCTTTTCGTGCAGCGCGCGCCGGACATCGAGTGCGACGGCGAGATGCACGGCGACGCCGCGTTGAGCGAATCGGTGCGCCGCGGCTACCTGCCGGACACCACGCTGAGTGGCGCGGCGAACTTGCTGCTTCTGCCGAACATCGACGCGGCGAACATCCTGTTCAACGTGCTCAAGCAGACCAGCGGCCACGGCGTCACCGTCGGGCCGGTGCTGCTCGGTGCGGCGTTGCCGGCGCACATCCTGGCGCCATCGGCGACAGTGCGGCGCGTGGTCAACATGACGGCGTTGGTGGTAGCTGACTCGGCCGACGCGCAGGCCGCGCTCTGAGCGCGCCGACAGCTCGGGCCCTCACGCCCGCCCCATGGCGGCCCGGGCCCAGCGGCAGGCTCACATGATCTTGAGCGCCCTCCATAATCCGTGGCGAGTTCCGCCCTGCTCCGTATCGAAAGCCGTGTCATGACCCGCGCCACCAAGATTGTCGCCACGCTCGGACCTGCGTCCAGCGACCCTGCAGTGCTCGAGCGGCTGCTGCGCGCGGGTGTGGACGTGGTGCGGCTGAATTTCAGCCACGGCAGCGCGAAGGACCACCAGGACCGCGCCAAGCTGGTGCGCGAGACGGCGCTGCGCATTGGCAAGCCGGTGGCACTGATGGCTGACCTGCAGGGGCCGAAGATCCGCGTTGGAAAGTTCGCTGCCGGCAGCGTGACGCTGGTCAATGGCGCCAGCTTCGTGCTCGACGCGTCGCGCGAGGAACCCGGCGACATCGACACCGTCGGGCTGGACTACAAAGAACTGCCGCGCGACGTGCGCCCGGGCGACAACCTGTTGCTCAACGACGGGCTGATCGTGCTCAACGTGGTGTCCGTGCGCGGCGACAAGGTGCAGTGTACCGTCCGCCAGGGCGGCGTGCTGTCCAACAACAAGGGCATCAACAAGCAGGGCGGTGGGCTCACCGCGCCGGCGCTTACCGCCAAGGACATGGAGGACATCAAGACCGCGATGAGCTTCCAGTGCGAGTACCTGGCGGTCAGCTTCCCGAAGAACGCTACCGACATGGAGATGGCGCGCCAACTGGCCAATGTGGCCGGCGACGCCTACCGGCACAAGCCGGCGCTGATCGCCAAGATCGAGCGCAGTGAGGCGATTCCGCAACTCGAGGCGATCCTGAAGGCCAGCGACGGCATCATGGTGGCGCGTGGCGACCTGGCGGTCGAGGTCGGCCCTGCGGCCGTGCCTGCGCTGCAAAAGCGCATGATCCGCATGGCCCGGGCGATGGACAAGATCACCATCACCGCCACGCAGATGATGGAAAGCATGGTGCTGAACCCAGTGCCCACGCGCGCCGAGGTCAGCGACGTGGCCAACGCCGTGCTCGACGGCACCGATGCCGTCATGCTCAGCGCCGAAACCGCCGCTGGGCAGTTCCCAGTGGAGACGGTCGAGCACATGGCGTTGATCGCCCTGGAGGCCGAGCGTGCCGAGGAGTTCGAGCTCGACGGCAGTTTTACAAACAAGCATGTCGGCCGCATCGACCAGAGCATTGCGATGGGCGCGCTGTTCACCGCCTACCACCTGGGCTGCAAGGCCATCGTCGCGTTGACCGAGAGCGGATCGACCGCGCTGTGGATGAGCCGGCACGACATCCACGTGCCGATCTTCGGCGTCACCTCGACGCCCAACTCCGAGCGCCGCATGGCGCTGTATCGCAACGTGCGGCCGATCCTGATGGATGCGCACACCGACCGCGACGAGGCACTGGCCGATGCCGAGCGGCTGCTGGTCGAGCGCGGCGCCTTGCGGCCCGGTGACACCTACGCGATCACCTGTGGCGAGCCGATGGGCTATCCGGGCGGCACCAACATGCTGAAGGTCTGCCGGGTGGAGTGACGCACCCCCGTACGACCATAGGCTGGCTCCCCCTCGAGGGGGGCAACACAAGCGCCTCTGGGCAAAGCCGCTTCCGCCGTGTTTGCTTGACCTGAGCCCGGGTGTGCCCTCGAGGTCGTCGCTAAACTAAGCCTTCGTTCCACCAACCTGCCGAGGTCCGCCATGCCGCTCGTCTCCATGCGCCAACTGCTCGACCATGCCGCTGAAAACGGCTATGGCATTCCGGCGTTCAACGTCAACAACCTGGAGCAGGTGCAGGCGGTGATGTCCGCCGCCGCCGAAGTGGGCGCGCCGGTGATTCTGCAGGCCAGCGCTGGTGCGCGCAAGTACGCCGGCGAACCCTTCATCAAGCACCTGATCCTGGCGGCGATCGAATCCTGGCCGGATGTGCCGTTGGTGATGCACCAGGACCACGGCCAGAGCCCGGATGTGTGCAAGGGCGCGATCGACCTGGGCTTCAGCTCGGTGATGATGGATGGCAGCCTCGAGGCCGACGGCAAGACCATTGCCAGCTATGACTACAACGTCGAGGTCACGCGCAAGGTGGTGGACATGGCGCACGCGCGCGGCGTCACCGTCGAAGGCGAACTCGGCTGCCTGGGCTCGCTGGAAACCATGCGCGGCGACAAGGAAGACGGCCACGGCACCGAAGCGACGATGACGCGCGACCAGTTGCTCACCGACCCGGAGCAGGCGGCCGACTTCGTCAAGCGCACGCAACTCGACGCGCTGGCCATCGCCATCGGCACCAGCCACGGCGCCTACAAGTTCACCCGCAAGCCCACCGGCGACATCCTCGCGATCGACCGCATCAAGGCCATCCACAAGCGCATTCCCAACACCCATCTGGTGATGCACGGCAGTTCCAGCGTGCCGCAGGACCTGCTGGCCGAGATTCGCCAGTTCGGCGGTGACATGAAGGAGACCTACGGTGTTCCGGTCGAGGAGATCCAGGAGGCCATCAAGCATGGCGTGCGCAAGATCAACATCGACACCGACGTACGCTTGGCCATGACCGGTGCGATCCGCCGCTACATGGCCGAGAACCCGGGCAAGTTCGACCCGCGCGACTACCTGAAACCGGCGCGTGAAGCGGCGCGCAAGATCTGCCTGCAGCGCTACCAGCAGTTCGGCTGCGCCGGCCAGGCCGCGAAGATCAAGCCGCGGCCGCTGGCCGAGGTGGCCAAGGCCTACGCCAGCGGAGAGCTCGCGCAGCAGGTGGTCTGACGCAACGCGACGCGGCGGCGCCCAGCAGGGCCGCCGCGGCCGCAAAGCCGTCGACGGGCCGGCGGGAGCACCCGAGCAGGGCGCGGCTTCTACAATCCTCTTCCTTCTCGATTCCCCGGAGCCGGCCGTGACGAACGCTGCCCCTGTGGTCGGTGTGGTAATGGGCTCGTCCAGCGACTGGGAGACCCTGCAGCACGCCACGCAGATCCTTGTCGAGTTCGGTGTGCCGCACGAGGCGCGCGTGCTCAGCGCGCACCGCATGCCCGACGACATGTTCGCCTATGCCGAAGGTGCGGCCGCACGCGGACTGCAGGCCATCATCGCCGGCGCCGGCGGAGCGGCGCACCTGCCGGGCATGCTCGCGGCCAAGACGGTCGTGCCGGTGCTCGGCGTGCCGGTGGCCAGCCGCCATCTGCAAGGCGTGGATTCACTGCATTCGATCGTGATGATGCCCAAGGGTGTCCCGGTGGCCACCTTTGCCATCGGCAGCGGCGGTGCCGCCAATGCGGCGCTGTTTGCGGTGGCCCTGCTCGCCAACCACGACGCCGTGCTGCGCGAGCGGCTACTCGCCTGGCGTGCGCGGCAGACCGAGGCGGCGCGTGCGATGAACCGCGACATCGGATGAAGCCCGGCCCGGTGCCCGGCGAAAGCGGGCCGGCGCTACCGCCGGCGATGCTCGGCGTGATGGGTGGTGGCCAGCTGGCGCGCATGTTCGTGCATGCCGCGCAGGCGATGGGCTATGGCACCGCGGTGCTCGACCCGGACCCGCACAGTCCGGCCGGCAGCGTCTCGCACCTGCACGTGGCCACGGCCTACGACGACGAACAGGGCCTGGCCGAGCTGGCGCAGCACTGTGTCGCGCTTACCACCGAGTTCGAGAACGTTCCCGCACCGGCGCTTGCCCGATTGGCCGAACGACGTCCGGTGGCCCCCGGGGCGACGGCGGTCGCGATCTGCCAGCAGCGTGATGCGGAGAAGGCGCACTTCGAGAGGGCCGACGTGCCTGTTGCGCCTTATGCCGTGATCGCGGCGGCAGCGGACCTGCACGCGGTCGACGCCAGCCTGTTTCCCGCGCTGCTCAAGACCGTGCGGCTGGGATACGACGGCAAGGGGCAGGTGGCCGTGGCCACGCCTGAGGCGCTCGCGTCCGCCTGGGCACAACTGCGCCAGGTACCCTGCGTGCTGGAAAGGCGCCTGGCGCTGCGCCAGGAGATCAGTGTGGTCGTTGCGCGTGGCGCCGACGGCGCCTGGGTGCACCTGCCGGTGCAGCAGAACTTGCACCGCGAAGGCATCCTCGCGGTCACCCAGGTGCCGGCGCCGGACATCGAAGCCGCGCTGGCCGCCCAGGCGGTGGCCTGGGCGCATCGCGTCGCGGCGGCCATGGACTATGTCGGCGTGCTGTGCGTCGAGTTCTTTGTGCTGCAGGACGGATCGCTGGTGGCCAACGAGATGGCGCCGCGGCCGCACAACTCCGGCCACTACAGCATCGATGCCTGCGATGTGTCGCAGTTCGAGCTGCAGGTGCGCTGCATGGCGGGCCTGCCGCTGGTGCCGCCGCGCCAGCATTCGGCGGCCGTGATGCTCAACCTGCTCGGCGACCTGTGGTTCGACGGCGTTGACGATCATCCCAAGAACCCGCCGTGGCAGCGCGTGCTGGCGCTCCCGGGCGTCCACCTGCACCTGTACGGCAAGGCCGAGGCGCGGCGTGGCCGCAAGATGGGCCATCTGACCGTTGCCGCAACCGATGCCGCGACGGCCCGCAGCGTGGCGCTGCAGGCCGCGGCGCTGCTCGGCTTGCCGGCGTTCTGAAAGTCCCGGGGCGTGAGCCGACTTCGTGCCGACGATGCGCAGTCACTGCCGGCCGCCGCCGCGCGGCTGGCGGCCGGCGAGTTGCTGGCCTTCCCCACCGAGACGGTCTATGGGCTGGGAGCCCGCGCCGACGATGACGCCGCCGTGCGCCGCATATTCGAGGCCAAGGGCAGGCCGGCCGAGCATCCGCTGATCGTGCATGTCGCCGACACCGAGCAGGCCCGGCGTTTTGCCGCGCATTGGCCGGCGCAGGCACAGAAGCTGGCAGATGCCTTCTGGCCCGGGCCGCTCACGCTGATCGTGCCGCGCCAGCCCGAGATGGGCCTGGCGGCAGCCGGCGGCCAGTCGAGCATCGGGCTTCGCGTGCCGGCATACCCCCTGGCGCAGGCCCTGATGCGCGAGGCACTGCGGCTGGGCGTGCCGGGCGTGGCTGCGCCAAGTGCGAACCGCTTCGGCCGCGTCAGCGCCACCCGCGCCGAGCATGTCGAGCAGGAATTCGGTGCGGGACTGGCCGTGCTCGACGGCGGCGATTGTCCGGGCGGCATCGAGTCGACGATCGTCGATTGCACGGGCATGGTGCCGGTGCTGCTGCGTCCGGGG
>Ga0316195_10000962_pt1 | contig 12418 bp, 9 predicted proteins | sample Phised1_MG_FD_204937 | JGI IMG/M metagenome (GOLD analysis project Ga0316195, IMG submission 204937) | Coastal sediment microbial communities from Maine, United States - Phippsburg sediment 1 | ecosystem: Environmental > Aquatic > Marine > Coastal > Sediment | place: USA: Maine | collected... | reverse complement strand
CAGCGAGCGCTCCGGATGCGGCCAGTCGGGGTCCTTCTTCAGGAAGCGCAGCAGGCCGTCGCCGTAGCGCCAGAACAATGTGAAACGGTACCAGCGGGCGTAGTACGGCACATGCTCGAACAACCAGCGCGCGCCCTCGGAAACGCTGCGGTGATACTCCGGCGTCGCGCGTGCCCACTGCGCGGTGCGCTGGTAGACGGTCAGCTGCGCGACCCGATCGACGATCGCCGGCGCGAGCTGCATCGACGTCGCGCCGGTACCGACGATGGCGACGCGCCTGCCGCTCAGCTCGAGCCCGTCGGGCCATCGCGCCGAATGGAACATCGGACCGTCGAACGCCTCCATCCCGTCGACGCGCGTGTCGTTCGGCTCACTGATATGGCCGATCGCACTGACGAGGAAGCGTGCCTCCACCGTGCTGGTGCGCGCGCCCGCGGTGCGTGCGCCGTCGGTGGCACTGAGCTCGATCCGCCAGCTGTTGCGTCCCTCGTCCCAGGTCGCGCGCGTCAGTTCCGTGGAAAAGCGGATGTGCGAGCGCAGGCCGAGACCGTCGGCGGTGTCCTGCATGTACGCGAGGATCTCGTCGCGCAACGAGAAGTATCGCGACCAGTTCGGGTTCGGGTGCTGCGACCATGAATAGAACAGGTTCGGCGTATCGACGCCGGCGCCCGGATAGCGGTTCTCGAACCAGGTGCCGCCGGCCTCGGGGTTGCGCTCGACGATGGTGAACGGAATGCCCAGCCGTTTGAGCTGCATGCCCAGGCCGAGCCCCGACAGGCCGGCGCCGACGATCACCACCGCCGATCCGGCGAGCGCTTCGGGCGCGGGCGGCGTCCGCCATCGGGCATCGCCACTGGTGAAGCCCATGTCCTCTAGGATCAGCGGCGCGTACTCCGGATCGACCGTCTCTCCCAGGCACACGCTCATCATCTCGAGCATGCGCGCCTCGTCGAGCGAATCGACGACGGCCCGCGGTGCGCCACCGCTGAGCAGCTCGAACGCGGCGTCGCGAATCTGTCGAGCCGTCCCGGCATCGAAGCCCGCCGACTCGTCGGCGATCAGGCGCACGTCGCGACGGGGCAGATAGGGATCGGTGAGCCACTTGCGGTCACCGCTCAGATGGAACATCACCATCAGCAGCACGCGCAGGTCGGCGTCGTGGAGTGCTTCGCGCAGCCGATCGGGATCGAGGGTGGCGTTCAATGGTCCAGTTCCGGATAGTGGCGAAAGATTCCGGAGTCGTTGAACGGAATCCGGCGCTTCGAGCGAAGATAGGCCGCGAGCCTCGGCCGCGCGGCGACGCGCTCGCGCAGTTCGACGAGCCGCGGAAGATCGCGCTCGCTGCGCGCCATCGCCTTCGGGAACGCGTAGCGCAGCCCCTCGATCACCTGGAACATCGAGAGGTCGGCGGTGCTCGCGCGCGCGCCGACCATCCAGCCGCCGCCACGCGGGTTGCGCTGGAGCACGCGCTCGAAATAGCCGAGGAACTTCGGGATGCGCTCGTCGACGAAGATCGCCGAGCGCCGCCGCGCCTCGGCGGCCTGGTCCTCGTAGTAGAGGCTGCTCGCGATCGGATGGTGCGTGTCGTGGATTTCCACGATGAAATCGGCGATCGTCAGTTCGAGCTGATGAACCCAGAGCCGGTCCGACGTCGCGCGCGGCGCAAGGCCCAGCCTCGGACCGAGATACAGCAGAATGTTCGCGGTCTGGGCGATCATCAGGTCGCCCGCCTCGAGAAAGGGCGGTGCCAGCGCCGGGCGCGGCGCGTCGGCACGGTTCATCTGCGCGAGAAGCGCGGGCACGCCCGACCCGCGGCCCTTCCCGCGCGCGACGTCGACGTATTCGGCGCCGGCGTCTTCCAGCGCCAGACGGACGAATTCGCCGCGGCCCTGGATCGTCGGCCAGTAGTAGAGTTGGTAGATCATCGGCGGGCGAAATCGGTTTCGCAGGCTAGTCTAATCGCCCCGCGCACACCCGACCAGCACATTGGCGCGACGACGCGGCGACGTTGCGGCGCTCGAATGCCCTGTTCCGGCAATGCCCTCGAGTCGATCGCAGTGATCCGCGCGCGGGCCAGCTGCTACCATCGTGGAACCCCTCCAACGCGACCTTCCGAGACGCCCATGCCGCTGCCTTCACGGACCTTGAACCAGTTGCGCACCGCGCTGGCCGTGCGCGAAGTCAGCAGCCGGGAGCTGACCGAACAGGCGCTCGAAGCGGCGACCACCTCGAGCGAGGCGGCAACGACCTTTGTCACGGTGCACGCCGTCACTGCCCGCGCGACCGCCGATGCGATCGACACCCAGCGGGCCGCCGGACTGCCGCTGCCGCCGCTGGCGGGCATCCCGATCTCGATCAAGGATCTGTTCGACGAGGCCGGCCAGGTCACGCGCGCCGGATCGCGCGTGCTGGCCGACGCCGAGCCAGCCAGCGAGGACAGCCCGGTGGTGCGCCGGCTGCGCGCCGCCGGCGCCGTCATCGTCGGTCGCACCAACATGACCGAGTTCGCCTACTCCGGCCTGGGACTGAATCCGCATTACGGTACACCGCGCAACCCATGGGATCGCGCCACCGGCCGCATCCCGGGCGGCTCGTCTTCGGGCGCTGCGGTCTCGGTGACCGACGGCATGGCCGCAGCCGCGATCGGGACGGACACCGGCGGCTCGGTGCGCATTCCATCGGCGTTTTGCGGGCTCACCGGATTCAAGCCGACCGCGCGGCGTGTCCCCATCGACGGCGTCGTGCCGCTGGCGGTGAGCCTCGATTCGGTGGGGCCGCTGGCGCGCAGCGTCGACTGCTGCGCGCTGCTCGACGCGGTGATGGCCGGCGAAGCGCCCGCGGCAGCGCCCGGGCCTGCGCGTGCTGCGCCGCTGACCGGCAAGCGCCTGTGGGTCCCGCGCACGCTCGTCTTCGACGGGATGGACGACGCGGTCGGAAAGGCGGTGGAGACTGCGCTGCGGCGGCTGAGCGCCGCGGGTGCGCGCCTGGTCGACTGCCAGATTCCGGAGTTCGACGATCTGGCGCGCATCAATCGGCTGGGGGGATTCGCGGCAGCCGAATCCTGGTGGTGGCACGCGCGGCTGATCGAGCGCAGACAGGCCGAATACGACCCGCGGGTCGCCGGTCGGATTCGCCGCGGCGCGAGCTTCCTGGCCGCCGACTACCTGACGCTGCTCGACGAGCGCCGGCGCTGGATCGCCGCCGTGACCGAGCGGCTCGACGGCGACCTGATGCTGCTGCCGACGTTGCCGCTGGTCGCGCCGCCGATCGACGCGCTGCTGGCGAGCGACGACGCCTACGGCGCGACGAACATGCTGATCCTGCGCAATCCGTCGCTGATCAACTTCCTGGACGGCTGCGCGCTCAGCCTGCCCTGCCATGCGCCCGGCGCCGCGCCGGTGGGGCTGACGCTGGCCGGCTGCAGCGGGCAGGACGCCGCAGTGCTGAGCACCGGCGCTTCGGTCGAGTCCGCCCTCGCGCGAACGGACTGACCACCGAAGTCCCCCATGGCACAGCGCCCCGTCTCGCTGTCGTACCCGACCGAGCGCCTCGGCACGTGGCTGTACGAACCGGTGGGCAGCTGGATGCGAGTCCTGCGCTTTGCCGCGATCACGCTGGTGATGGCGTCTTCTCCCGCGACCTACGACCGGACGATGCGCCGCGTCGCCGCGCGGCAGATCTATCTGTCGGCCTGGCAGGCGCTGCCCGGATTCGCGCTCGCGTGCGTGGTGGTCGGCTTCGTGCTGATGCGCATCATCATCGGCACCGCGCACGAATACGGCTTTTCGCAGTACGCGGTCGAGCTCACGGTTCGCTGGCTGGTGCTCGAGCTGTTCCCGCTGCTCGCGGCGCTGTTCGTCGCGCTGCGCTCGGGCGCGGCCATCTGCGCCAGGGTCGCGCTGATGCATACGCACGGTGAACTCGACGCTGTCGGGCGGCCCGGGTCGGACGCACTGCGCCACTGCCTGGTGCCGCGCGCGATCGGCAGCGCGGTCGCCGTAGCCGCGCTGACCGCGTTCGGCTGCGCGCTCGCGCTCGGGCTCGCCTACGAGGCGACCTACGGTCTGTCGCCCTGGGGCGTTGGGCAGTTCCTGCGCATCAGCGGGCAGGTGTTGGGGCCGGTCATGGTGCTCGGCCTCGCGCTCAAGACGCTGCTCTTCGGCCTGGCGGTCGCCGCGATTCCGATCACCACGGCGCTGTCGATCCCTCGCGAACCGGGTTTCGTACCGCTCGCCCTGCGGCGCGCCATGATGCGGCTGGCACTTGCGCTGGTCACGCTCGAGATCGCGTTCCTCGGAGTGATGTATGCCTGAGCCGTCCAGGATCGCGGAAGAGGAAGGCGGCACCGCGTCGGACCGGGGCGTCGAGTTCAAGGCGACGCTGCTGCTGGTGTTGACGCTGGCGCTCGTCGTCGCGTTCGCCGGTTACGTCCTGTACGCGCGCGGCACCTTCGAGAGCACGCGGCGCCTCGTGCTGATGGCCAGCAATTCGGAGGGCGTGAGCGTCGGCGCGGACCTGACCTTCTCCGGCTTTCCGGTGGGCCGTGTCAAGCGCATCGACCTGGCGCCGAACGGCCAGGCGCGCATCGAGATCGACATTCCGGAGAAGGACGTGCGCTGGCTGCGCTCGAACAGCGTCTTCACCCTGGAGCGCGGGCTGGTGGGAGGCGCGCGCCTTCGCGCGTTCACCGGGGACCTGGACGACGCGCCGTTGCCCGACGGTGCGGTCCGCCCGGTGCTGCGCGGGGACACCACCGACGAACTGCCCGAACTGATCGCGAACACCAATCGCGTGCTCGCGAACATCGAGCGCATGACCGCGGCCGACTCCAGCCTGAACGCGAGCATTGCGTCGGCCCGCGCGCTCGTCCAGCGCATGACCGGGGACCGCGGGGCGCTCTCCGCGCTGCTGGGCAGCGACGAAGAGGCCGCCAAGGTGCTGGTCGCGGTCGAACGCGCGAACCGCCTGCTGGCGACGCTCGACCGTCTCGCGACCAGGGTCGACGCATTGACGCAGCAGGCCGCAGGCACCTTGGAGAAGGCCGACGCGCGCGTGTTCGGCGACGGCGGGCTGCTCGACGAGACGCGCAGGACCGCCGCGCAGCTCACCGCGCTGCTGGAGGATGCCAGGGGAACGCTCAAGAAGATCGACGCCGTCCTGGTCGAGGCCCAACGAGTCGGCGCCAACGCCGGGGATGCGAGCGAGGACCTCGCCGCGCTGCGCGCGGAGGTAGAAACGTCGCTGCGCCGCGCGGGCCGGCTGATCGACGAGATCGACCGCAAATGGCCGTTCCCCCGCGACACCGAGCTGAGGCTGCCTTGAGCGGCGCACGGCGGCGTGCGCGGGCGTGCGCGTTCGTCCTGGCAGCCGTGCTGCTGGCGGCGTGCGCCGCGACGCCGCCGCCCGACTGGGAGCTGCTCGCGCACGGCGCGCTGCGCAACTTCGAGAACGCGACGCTGCGCGGCGAAACACGCATCGCCGAGGCGGAGTTCGAGCGCGCCCGCGCCGAGATCGTACGCACCGGCCGGCCTGATCTGCTCGCCCGCGCGCAGCTGCTGCGCTGTGCGCTTCGGGTGGCCAGCCTCGAATTCGACGACTGTCCCGGTTTCAGTGCGCTGGCGCAGGACGCGGACGCCGAGTCTCGCGCCTATGCCGCCTACCTCGGCGGACACTGGGACGCGCTCGAGCCTGCCATGCTGCCGGCGCAGCACCGTGCCGTGGTGTCGTACCGGGGTGCCCCGGCGGGCGCGCTCGGCGCGATCGAGGATCCGCTGTCGCGGCTCGTTGCCGCCGGCGTGCTGCTGCGCACCGCGCGCATCGTGCCGGCGGACGTCGCGGCCGCCGTCGATACCGCGTCGAGCCAGGGCTGGCGCCGACCGCTGCTCGCGTGGCTCGGCGTCCAGGCGCGGCGCGCGCAAGCCGCGGGCGATGCGCAAGCCGCGGCGCGGATCCAGCGGCGGATCGACCTCGTGGTCGACGACGACCGAACGAAAGGCGGCGGACCCGCACGCCAGCCCGCGCACTGACCCTCGACGGTTACAGCGTGAAATTCAGCTCACGAAGAAGTGCGCCCGGCGCCGTCGTCGCGCCGAAGCCCCGCCCGTCGTAGGTGCTGGTATCCGGCAGCCGATGCCGCTGCGTGGTCAGCGCCTCCAGCGAATCTCCCAGCACGCGGAACAGGCTGTCGTCGAAGCGCATCACCTCGACCGGTGCCACCGGCTCGCCGTTCTCGACCCACAGCGTCGCGAAGCGCGTCATGCCGGTGATGCGGCAGTTCTGGCGGTCCGAGAAGTTCAGGTACCAGAGGTTGCTCACCTCGAGTCCGGTCCCCAGGCGGGCCAGCGCCTGACGCTCGTCGAGCTCGCCCGCCGCGATCGACAGTGCCTCCGGCGACTCCGAGTCGACGGCACCGTTCTCCGGCAGCCGGAACTCGCGTCCGCTGCGCGGTGAAACCAGCGAATGACCGTAACGGCCGGCGCGCACCAGTTCGAGCCGCGGGGGTCGCATGAAGCCGTCGGCCTGAAACAGCGGGGCACCGGCGCCGAGCAGATCCTCGCTGATGCTCACGCGGGGGTCGAGCGTCGCCTCCCCGTTGCGCAGTCGCGAGAGCGGCGAATGCCCGTTCGCGTGAGCACGCGCCGAAAAGCCCCCCCAGCCGAGCATCTCGACCAGGTCGGCGAGCGCGCGCGGGCTCAGGTAGCAGCGGTAGCGACCGGGCTCGAGCCGCAGCGCGGGCCGCCGCAGGATCTCCGCGTCGCGCCTCGCCGTCGTGATGGAGTCACGCACCGCGTCGGCCGACCATTGCGCGCCTGCAACGCAGGCCTTCAACGCCCGGTCCCGCGCCGCGGCCCCCGCATCGGTGCCGATGCCCGCACCGGACGTCCCTCCGGCGCCCGGGTAGATCGAGTACTCGAGGCTCCAGGTCGACGTCTCCTGCCAGTGGTCGTGTCCCAGGCTGCTGATCAGCGCGCACGCGAGCGGTCCGCCGGCGTAGAAGCCGACGAGGTCCGCGCCCTGCGCGCCGCCGCACACCGCATCGGAGATTTCGTCGACCGAGGCAAGGCGTGCCGGCGCGTGGTGCAGACTGCGAGTCGCCGTTTCGCTGAAAGAGAGGTACGGATCCGGCTGCGCGATCGCGATCGCGCTGCGCAACCGGGCGATGCCCTCGTCGACGCGCGCATCGTCGATCCCGCGATCGCCGCAAAGCGTCAGCGTGTGACGCGCCTGACGGCCCGCCGAGATCAGCCGCAGTTCGAGGACCGCGCGCTCGACGGTGCCGGCCTGCCGGATCCTGCCGTGGTTGAAACGCACGAAGTCCGATCGCTCGGCGCGCAGCCAGCCGGCCAGGATCTCGCCAGCGCCGGCGCCGCCTGCCACTCTGGTCAGCGCGCCGCCGAACCGTTCTCTCAGGGGCATCGCATCAGTCCTGCGCGCCGAACACGTCGACGTCGTCGAATACGCAGGCCGGCGACGCGTGGCCCACCCGGATCACCTGGCCGGGTTCGCCTTTGCCGCAAAAGGGCGTGCCCAGCACCCGCACCGTGGCGTCGTCTCCCACGCGCGCGAGGTTGCGCCAGAAGGTCGCCGAGACGCCCCGATAATTCGGGTTTCGCACGACGTGCGTGAGCCTGCCGTGCTCGATCAGTTGGCCCCACTCGCAGCCGAACTGGAACTTGTTCCTCGAGTCGTCGATCGACCAGGAGACGTTGGTCTTCATCAGCACGCCGCGCTCCACGCCCGCGATCATCTCTTCGAGCGTCGCGTCCCCGGGCTCCACGTTGATGTTCGCCATCCTGTCGATCGGCGCCCGGTGCCAGCCGTTGGCTCGCGCGTTAGCGGTGCCCTCGAGATCGAAACCCGCGGCGCGCGCGCGCGCAAGCGAAAGCGCGCCTCCGAGCGGGCGCATCAGGATCCCCCGCTCGATGAGACGCACACGCCGCGAAAGCGTGCCTTCGTCGTCGACCGCATAGCCGGCGAGTTCAGCGTCCACGTCGGGATCGAAGCTGACGTCGAGCAGTTCGGAGCCGTAGCGGTAGCTGCCGAACATGTCGGGCGAGACGAAGCTGGTGCCGGCGAAGTTGCGCTCGTCGCCGAGAATCCGGTCGAGCTCCAGCGGGTGCCCGATCGACTCGTGGATCTGCAGCATCATCTGGTCGGGCATCAGCAGCAACGACATGCGACCGGTCGGGCAGTTCGGTGCCGCGAGCAGCTGCAGCGCTTCATCGGCGATGCGGGCGCCGCCGCCCAGCATCCCGGAGCGCTCGATCACTTCGAAGCCGCCCTGCTGGCAGAAGCCGTTGTACTGGCCGGCCAGTGACCGCGTCTGCGAGCGCTGCCGGTCGTCGGCGGTCGCTTCGAGGTTGGGTTCGACGAAACGAAACCCTTGGTCGGCGACCAGTTCGCCGTCGACGAAGAGCCGCTGACGGGTGTCGGTCAGCCGCAGGCTCGCCGACCAGTGCACGATCCGCGGATCGCACTTCAGCGCCGCCGCCTCGGTCTGCAACAGTTCGACCAGCGCGGCATCCTCGGGCAGCGGCGTGCGTACCGGTCCCCGGTGCCTCGCGCCGCACGCATCCGGCCTCGGCAGTTCGACGTCGCGCAGCAGCCCGGCACGCGCGCAGGCCAGCGCCCAGGCGTGCGCGCGGTCCACCGCCCACTGAAGTCCTTGCGCTGACTGATCGGCGCTCGCCGCGTAGCCGACGCCCCCCGGCACACGCACGGTGACCATCGCACCCGAATCGCTGCTCGTGTGCGCGGGCTGCAGCACCCCGCGCACCACCGCGAACCCCCGAGTCTGCTCGTCGACGAAGCGCAGCTCCAGCGACGCGTCGGGCGGCACCGAGAGCCTGGGCAGGATCGGCGCCGCGCCAGCGTCGCGCGCCGCGAGCGCCGATGCCCGGTTCAGTGCTGAACCCAGTGCAACAGCGGCTTCCAGGTCTCCCGGTCCTTGTCGACCCGCTGTCCGGGCACGTCGAACAGCGTCAGCCCCTGGGCCGCCAGATGGACATAGTTCTGCGTGTCGCGAAGATAACCCGCGACCGGAATGCCCAGCCCGGTGACGAAGCGGCTCAACTGCTCGGCCGCCTTGGTCCGCGGGTCCACGCGCATCCCGACCACCGCGACCGTGTCACTGAAACTCTTGCCGTTGCGGAACTCGCCTTCGAGCAACTCCAGGAACCGGCTCGTCGCGAGCACGTCGAAGATCGACGGCTGCAGCGGCACGATGATCCTGTCGGCGACCCGCACCAGCGCCGCGAGGTGCCGCCGGTCGATCTGCGCCGGGGTGTCGAGCACCGCGTGCGTGACGCCCCTGGGCGGTCGGTACGAATCACCGTTCGAATCCCAGGTCTCGATCTGTGCGACCGCCTGCGGCCTGAGACGCAACCAGTCCTTCGCCGACTGTTGCCTGTCGAAATCGCCCAGCATCGTCCGATGGCTGCCGGCGGCGAAGTAGCCGGCGAGATTCGTCGCGAGCGTCGTCTTGCCGACGCCCCCCTTCGGATTGACCACAGCAACAACCGGCATCCGGAATCCTCCCTGTCGACGTTGGACCACCACGCGGGTCCAGCCCGAGTTTATCCGACAAGACCGATTCCCATGCGGCCGACGTGCCCGAGGCCGTATCGTGAGACGCCGGTGCCCGCGCATCCGCAAACAGCGCGCCGCCTCCGCGGGGCATCGTGCACAGCGCAGCGCGCATCGCGCAGCGACGAGATTCAGCGACGCATCGCGCAGCGACGAGATTCAGCGACGCCTCGCGCGATCGACCGCGACGCAGAGCTGCCCGATCGCGTCGGCGATCGCATCGGTGGGCCGCTGGATCGATGCATCGACCGCGGCAAACTCGATCTTCCCCTGCGGCGCGAGCACTCGCAGCGAGTCCCATTGCGAGCGGTCCGCCTTCTCGTCGATCGCGACGATCAGCCGCGGCGACGCGGCCAGCACCGCCTCGACACCAACCTGCGGAGCCGCCATCGGCATGTCGCCGAACACGTTGCGCGCACCGCATATCGTCAACGCGTCGCCGATCGTGTCCCGATCCGACAGCGTGAGCAGCGGCCTCGCCCAGGCCTGCACGAACACGGGCACCGGCGCGCTTCGCCCGTAACGCGACCGCAGCGACGCGATGCGTGCCCGCAGCCGCTGCGCCGCCTCCACGCCGCGCGCTTCGTCGCCGCCGAGCCGCCCGAAACGCTCCAGACTGCTCGCGATCGCTTCGAGCGTCGTCGGCTCGGACACGAACACCACCAGGCCCAGCGCCTCGAGCCGGGAAATCAGTTCGCGATCGGCCGCAGCGCCCCAGAGCACGACCAGTTCGGGCCGCAGCGCGAGCAATGCTTCGCGATCGGGGGAGGGATAGGACGACACCCGCGGCAGGCTGCGGGCCGCTTCGGGCCGGTCGCTGTGGACGTCGACCCCGACCACCCGCGGCCCCGCGCCGGCGGAGAACAGGAGTTCGGTCGCATGCGGCGCGAGCGAAACGATCCTGCGGGGCATTCGCTGAAAGCGCAGCGCGCGGCCCCAGTCGTCGACGATCGACACCACCTCGTCGGCGTGCGCCGACGAGGCCGCGGTCAAGGCCGCGAATCCGGTCAACGCGGCGAATGCGATGAACGCGGCCAGAGACCCGAATACGCTGAGTGCGGCGACCCGCGCCGACGCGGCCGGGCCGGCAGAGGTGCGCAGGCGCGAGCCCCAAGGTGACGCGGCCCGCGCCACGACGATCTCCGAACGGAGCGCCATCGCGTTCCGGTCAGCGCGGCCGGTAACGCATGCCGATGAACAGGCTGCGCGGCGGCATCCGGTAGCCGTAGGCGGTCTCGTAGACCTTGTCCCCGATGTTGCCCAGTCTGCCGAAGACCTCCCATTGCCTGCTCAACGGCGCAGACGCGTCCAGGTTCAGCACGCCGTAGCCCGCGAGCGTGCTGCCGTCGCTGTCCACCCGCGGGCCCTGCGCGACCCACTCCACGCCGACCCGCAGCGGACCGGGTCGCCAGTCAGCCCCCAACGACGCATAGTGCCTGGCGCGTCTCGCGAGCTGCCCGGTCACCACCTCGCCGGTGGCCGCGTCGAAACGCTCGCCGCGCGGATCCTGGAAGGTCGCGGACCCGCGCAGCGATACCGCGCCGATCCGGTGCTGCGCCTCGAACGAAACGCCGTCGACGCGCGCCGAGTCGAGGTTCTGCGGCGTGAAACTCGCGTCGAGCTCGATCGCGTCGCTGATCCGGCTGGTGAAGACGGTCGACTTGAACAGGGTCGCCGCGCGCCGATACTCGATCGCGGCCTCCGCCCCGCGCGAGATCTCGGGTTTGAGCAGCGGGTTCGAACCGAACGGGTTGTAGAGGTCGTCGAAAGTCGGCGCGCGGAACGCGCTGCCCACCGATGTGCGCAACAGCCAGTAGGGCGTCCACCGATATCCCCAGGCAATCGTCCCGGTGGGCTCGGAGCCCACCGCTTCGACGCGGTCGTAGCGCCACTGCAGTCGCACCAGATGCCTGCCCAGCGCGAACTCGTAACCGGCGAACACCGAGTCGGTGCGTCGCGCATCGTTCAGGTACGCGTAGGGCCCGGTGACGACGCCCTCGCCATCGATGCGCTGGCGCAACTGCTCCAGGCCGAAGAGCAACCGTCCCACCGGCAGGCCGATGCGGTTCTGCCACGAGGTGGTCAGCGAATCGACCGTGGGCGCGAAGGTGAACGCGTCGAAGCTGTAGTCGATCCTCGTGTCGCCCACGCGAAACTCGGTCTGCCAGTCCGCGGCGGGGCGCCCGCGAAGGAAGGTGGAAGCCGCCGAGCTTCGGTATTGCATGCGTGCGGTCTCCGGCGTCGACAACGCGTCGTCGTAGAACACGCGACCGCTGACGCTCATCAGGTTCGCGCCCACCTCCCAGCCGGCGCTCAGCGCCTGGCGCAGCGAAGCGGTGACCGAGCGCTGTACGTTGCCGTCATTGTCGGCCTGGTAGTTCGGGCTGCCGGGCAAGGTCGCGTCGTAGCCGTTGGTGCGATCGTCGGCCACGGACAGCGCGTAACGCGTCGACCCCTGCTCACCGGCGGCCCCGGATATGCCGGCCTGCACGCTGCTCGTGCGCTGGCTGCCGGCGCCGACCGAGAAGGTTGGCGTTGCCGGCCCCGAGCCCTGTCGGGTGAAGATCTGGATCACGCCGCCGATCGCTCCGGATCCGTACAGCGACGACATCGGTCCGCGGACGATCTCGATGTGATCGATCAGCGACAGCGACAGGAATTCCAGGTTCGGTGTCCCGGACGTGGGGTTCTCCAGTCGCACCCCGTCCACCAGGACCACCGTCTGCGACGTCTTCGTGCCGCGCACGAAGATCCCGGAGGTGGACCCGGCCCCTCCGGTCTGCGCGATCTCGATGCCGCCGAGCGAACGCAGCAGTTCGGTCACGCTGGAGAC
>Ga0316195_10000960_pt1 | contig 12424 bp, 8 predicted proteins | sample Phised1_MG_FD_204937 | JGI IMG/M metagenome (GOLD analysis project Ga0316195, IMG submission 204937) | Coastal sediment microbial communities from Maine, United States - Phippsburg sediment 1 | ecosystem: Environmental > Aquatic > Marine > Coastal > Sediment | place: USA: Maine | collected... | reverse complement strand
CGCGGAGTTGACGATCACGGTACGTTTCTGCGAGGCCTTGTGGTCGACGTACTTGTGGTAGAGGTCGTTGACGACATAGGCCTGGGCTGCATTCAGGGTTCCCGAAAACGTGGAAACGAAGGCGGCGGCCAACCCGGCCAGCAACAGTCCGGTGAAGCCGGCCGGAACGAACTCGTTGATCGCCGACGGCAGGATCTGTTCGAAGTCGAGTTGTCCTCCCGAAATCAGATCGAGCCGCTCGTAAAAGAGAAGCCCCAGCACCACGAATCCGGCGATCATCAGGTACCGCGCAGGCGCCAGCACAAGGCTCACGAAACCGCTCATCAGCGAAGCCTCGCGGGGCGATTTGGTTGCGAGGATCTTCTGCATGTCGTAATTGGGAGCGGGCCCTGCGGCGCTGACCAGGATCCCCTTGAAGACCATCATCATGAAGAAGATGGTGAAGAGCCCAAACTGGTCACCGGTAATTTTCTGATTGACCTCGGTGATGATGCCCGTCCAATCGAGGTCGAGCTCCCAGCCGAACCAGGGGCTCATCCAGCCGTCGGGCACCACCAGCGGTGTGTTGGCGAGAGCGCTCATGGCGATCACAGCGACCACTACGGCCGAGATCGTCATGATCGTGAACTGCAGCACGTCGGCCAGCACGATGCTGCGCATGCCGCCGAGAATGGTGTAGAGGACCGCCGCCAGGGTGAAAATGATGCCATAAAAGTGGGGCACGAACTCCGGCGCGATGTGGATCCCGAGGTAAGGCTGGACCGCCTCCCAGGGGAGAAAAATCTCGACGAACTTGCCAAGACCGACAAAACCGTAGGCCAGGAAACCGAGCCCGCCGATGAGAGCGAAGACGACCACCACCGTGTGCGATAGCCGGGCGCCGGTGCCGGTGCCAAAACGGGTTTCGATCCACTCCGCACCCGTGGTGACGTTTGACCGACGGAGCCAGGCCGACAAAAAGACCATCAGAAAGATCTGGTTGAATGTCGGCCACAGCCACGGCAGCCAGATGCTCTTCAGGCCATAGACAAAACCGATCGTCACCAGCCACATGGTCCCTGAGATGTCGAACATCCCGGACGCGTTGGACAGACCCAGCATGTACCAGGGGATGTCCTTGCCGCCCAGCAGGTAGGATTCAACGCTCTTCGCGGCGCGTCGACGCATGGCGAAGCCAATGGCTGTGACCGCGATCAGATATACAACGATGATGCTGAGGTCGAGGCCCGTCAGTCCCAGGTTCCCCATCTCTCCCCCGTCTTCGTGAGATCTTGCGTCAGCCTACACGAAACTTTTGTCCGGGGTGCGCGGTTCGGGCGCGATCCCGATAGCGATAGCGACCCATCGAAAGGCCGACGAGCCGTAACGCCGTATAGCCGTCTCGAGCGTTGATTCGAACGACCGCTATTCCTTCCCCTGCATGTAATCGCGAAAGAACGCACCCTGCGTCGTCGGTGTGTACTCCCAATCGGCGATCAGCTGCGGTGGCCAGTCGGGGTCAAAGCACCAGGCCGTCCACGACATGCCTTTCTTTTCAAAATAGGCGGTAATTCTCTCACCGTAACTGACGTCGCTGATGACCGGGATGTGGGCACCGGGCTGACCGGCGGCCATAAAACCAATTTCGGTGGCGATGACGGGGTAGGTGTCGGCGACGTGGCCCCAGTCCTTCTCCCAGTTTTCTTCCCACGGCTGCTGTGCCTTCATGGGGTATGGATGGGTGACGTAGGCGATGCCCTCGAAGTTGACGGGATCGTCGATGACGCTGCGCAGCTCGTAGGCCCAATCGAAGCCGCCGACCAGCGGGATCACCTTTTTGTCATGGGCAAAGATGATACCGATTATCTCTTCGTTGATGGCCTTCCACTCCGCCCAGCTGATGCGGCCCAGCTGGCCGAAATAGGTGGTGGGTTCGTTGAAGAGTTCGTAAAAGGCAATGGTCGGGACGCCGGCGTAACGGAAGGAGATATCGCGCCAGAAGTTGTAGGTTTCCTGCCGGGTGGTGTAGTGCATGGGGTGTTGGAAGACTTCAGTTTTCAGATTGCCGATGCCGTGCCACTCGATGATCAGATACAGGCCGGCCTCGGACGCCCACAGGACCCCCTGGTCGAGAAGCTCGAAGTAGGCGTCCTTGCCGCGTCCCTTCCAGGCGACCGGGTGGACCGGCACCCGAACGATGTCGGCGCCCCAATCCTTGATGACCTTGAAATGGGCCTTGCTCCAATAGCCGTTCTTTTCCAGTTTGTCAGGATCGGAGATGTTGACCCCGTAGAACGTCCTCGTGTCGCCGTCCTCGTCGACGAAACGGTTGCCCTCGACGTGGATGAACTGCAGAGTGGTCTCAATCTTTGATGCATCGAACGGTTCGGGGTACGGGACGTACCACCAGTCTCCGTTGTCTCCTTTTACCTCACCCGCATTGGCGAGAGAGCACAGAACCAGCACGGTAGAACAAATGACATAAACTGTGGCGCGTCTCTTCACAAGAACCCCCCTCTCTCCTCTGTTCAATGGTGTTCGACGACCGGCGCCTCCTGCGCGCGACACCCCTCTGCAGTCACGCTTGCCGGCAGCGAGACCGCGCACACCAGATCCACAACCGGGTCGATGATCACCAGCTCGGTCTGACCGTGAGATTCCCGGGCCGCGTTCAGGCCTTCGAGCCGGAGGTCGAGCCAGTCCCTCGTCGCTGCCGTGCCTGCGGTCGCCAGATCGAGGGCCTCGAGGCCGATAGTCGAGACCCTGGCAAGAGCGATCGACATCGCTTCGATATCGGCCAACGCCGGTGAGGTCCGGATCGTCCCCTCCAGGACGGCGTGGTTGTCTCTCCATGTAACGAGGGCCGACCGGACCGTTTCGAGGTTGGTTTCGTCCACAAAATCAGACTCGATCAGACGTTGGACCGCCCACCCGAACTCGCGCGCCGGGCCGGCGTCGGGCCATGCCGCGTCGACCATTCGGGTCAGGGGTGAGAACTGGGTGTGCTTGCGGAGCCGGCCGCGGTTGTATACCTTGACCGGTTCGATGGCGCCGAGCAGGACCTCGAGAGCGGCCACATCGCGGCATTGGCAGATCCGGCGCAGCATCATTGGCCGGTTGCGCTCGTGCTGCAAACCGAGCTCTTCGAGCATCAGGCTGGTGGAATCCATTCGCCGGTACATGTCTTCGAGGTCGCGAACCCGGCCCGGAGACCAGAAGCGCTCGGCAATGGCGGCTGTGCGCGGCCAGATCCGGGAATCGACCGTCTCCGGGGACACGTACTCCGCCCACATGGTGGCCTCGCCACCGAGAATCCTGGCGGCCTCCTCCGGGGTCAGAGGCGAGTCGGCGGGCAGAGGGTCGTTGAGGTAATGGGCGTCCGTCGGGTGGATGAGGTCGATGTAGTAACCGTTGGAGAGGATGCCGGAGTAACCGAGACGCGCGGATTCGAAAAGCGATTCCCGACCTCGCCACGATTGGATCACGACATCCTTGGGCAGGCCGTCCTCGAAGATCTCGTCCCAACCGATCATCCGCTTGCCGTACTTCGTCAGTATGGCCAGAACGCGCTCGTTGAAGTAGCGTTGGAGGGTCAATGGACCCTCGTAACCTCGCTCTTCCATGAACGCTACGATTCCGGGGTTGGCGAGCCACTGCTTGCCGTTGTTCTCGTCACCGCCGATATGGATGAACTCGTCGTCAAAGAGATCGGTCATATCGCTCATGAAGGCATCCAGGAACTCATAGGTCTTCTCGATCGTCGGGTTGACGGTGGGATCGAAGATCCCCCAGCTGCGCTCGATCTCGTAGGGCCCGGGGGCGCTGGCCAGTTCGGGATACGCGGTGAGCCAGGCGCTGCCGTGCCCCGGGAGGTCGAACTCGGGGACCACCCGGATGCCGCGCTCGGTCGCAAAATCGATGACGTCGCGAATCTGGGCGCGAGTGTAGTAGTTGCCGTCTGAACCGAGTTTATGCAGGTTGGGCCAGGCGAGACTCTCGACCCTGAAACCTTGATCGTCGACCAGATGCCAGTGGAGGACGTTGAGCTTGACCGCGGCCATCCCATCAAGATTGCGCTTGACCATCGCCACCGGCATGAAATGTCGGCTCGAATCGATCATCAGCCCCCGCCAGGGGAAGCGAGGCTCGTCGAAGATCGCGATTTCAGGCACCGTGACGCCGTTCTCGTCGAGAGTTAACAGTTGCAGAAAGGTCTCGAGACCCCTTAGGGCGCCGAGGTCGGTGGCGGCCTGCAGGGCGATACCGTCCGAGTTGATTGTCAGCCGATAACTTTCGTCCTCGCCGAGAACGAGCTCGCCCGCCCGCCCGGCCGTGACCACCATCGAGGCCATCGATCTTCCCTCGAGTTGTAGAAAGGTCGAGTTTTCGAAAAACAGAGCAGAACGGTCCGAAAGCCGGCGCAACATTCTCTGAACGCCGCCGCGGAGTCGTGGTGTCGCGCCATTTCCCTCGATCGTTACAGAAAACTTCGCGTCGATCTCGATCGCGGCTTCGCCGAACTCGAGTTGGGCCGGCACCGGCATCAGGTTGAGGGTTGGAGGGCCCTCGGCCGCGGCGATCGGTATCGACAGCATCAGGGCGACGGTGAGCGAAGCGAATTTCATATTTCCCCCGTGTATGAGATCACCCGCATATTCTCGCCCACTCCGACGAACTGCGCCACTGATCGGCTAAAATCTTGGCAACGGAAGGGGCTTCATTTCATGCAGCTTGCCTCGATCGATTGGGTCGTGATTGCCATCTGCCTCGCGGCGGCCTTTGCGCCGGCCGTTTTCTTTGCCCGCAGGGCAAGCAGTGGGACCGATGAGTTTTTCGTCTCCGGCCGTGCGGCGCCTTGGTGGCTGATCGGCACCTCGATGGTGGCCACGACCTTCTCCACCGACACTCCCAACCTGGTCACCGACTTTGTGCGCACCAATGGGGTTTCCCAGAACTGGGAGTGGTGGGCGTTCCTGTTGACCGGCATGATGACGGTCTTCTTTTACGCGCGGATGTGGCGGAGGTCGGGGGTGTTGACCGATCTCGAGTTCTACGAGCTCCGCTACTCGGGCCGGTCGGCGGCGTTCGTTCGCGGTTTCCGCGCGATCTATCTCGGGCTCTTCTTCAACTGCGCCATCATGGCTTCCGTGACCCTGGCCGCGGTCAAGATCGCCAACGTGATGCTCGGATGGAGCCGGCTGCAGACGGTTATCATCTGCGGTCTGATCTGCATCGTTTTTTCGGCGATGGCTGGTCTGTGGGGGGTGCTGGCCTCCGACATGATCCAATTCGCGATCGCCATGGTCGGGGTCTTCGCGGCGGCCTACGTGGCGCTGTCCCAGCCCGAGGTGGGAGGCCTGGCGGGATTAATTTCCAAAATCGATCCCTCGACCCTTCGGCTTCTACCCGACTTCTCGAACTGGGGTCTGACACTGTCGGTTCTGATCATCCCGCTTACCATCCAATGGTGGTCGGTGTGGTATCCGGGCGCCGAGCCGGGTGGTGGCAGCTACATCGCCCAGCGCATGCTGGCCGCGAAGGACGAGAAGAACGCGATGGCCGCCACGCTGTGGTTCAACATCGCCCACTACGCCCTGAGGCCGTGGCCGTGGATCATCGTCGCGCTGTGCTCGATCCTGGTCTTCCCGAGCCTCGCCGACATTCAGACCGCCCTGCCGCACGTCTCGGACGATTTGATCGGCAACGATCTCGCCTACCCGGCGATGCTGACCCTGCTGCCTGCGGGTCTGCTCGGTCTTCTGGTGGCTTCGCTACTGTCGGCCTACGTCTCGACGATGTCGACCCATCTCAACTGGGGCTGCTCTTATCTCGTGCACGATCTCTACCGACGCTTCCTCAAACCGGACGCTTCGGAGCGCCACCTGGTGTGGCTCTCGAGGGTGGTGACCGCGGTGCTGATGGTCGTGTCCGGCGCAACCGTCTATCTGCTCTCGACCGCGGGCGAGGCCTTTCGTTTGCTGCTTTCGATCGGGGCCGGCACCGGTCTGATCTACCTTTTGCGTTGGTTCTGGTGGCGGATCAACGCCTGGTCAGAGATTGCTGCCATGGCCTCCTCCTTCACGATTGCACTGGCCCTGCTCGTGGCCCGAAGGTCCGGCCTCGATCTCTCGTCACACGCCGCCCTCGTGTGGTCGGTCGCCCTGACGACGGTCATCTGGGTGGTCGTCACTTTCCTCACCAAACCGGCCGACACCGATACGCTACGTCGCTTCTACCGCAAGGTCCGGCCGGCGGGCCGTGGTTGGGCGAAAGTGGTGGGCCCGGAGGAGGCGGATGGCCCGCGGGATAGTCTGTCGTTGGCCTTTCTCGGCTGGGTCTTCGGCTGCACCTTTGTTTACTCCGGCCTCTTTGGGACCGGGGCTCTGCTCTACAGCCACCCCTTGCAGGGCGCGGTCTGTCTGACCGTCACCGTCGGCGCGGGTCTCGGACTGGCCTGGGTGGTGCCCAAGATCTGGAGGGAGAGCGTTTGATCTTGCTCCCGCATTGGCGGTGGTATGAGAGGTGAATCGGTGAACGGATTGGTGGTGAAGCCAAAGCATCGACCGGTCCTCGATCCCGACTTTATTCCGGCCGTGCTCTGGAATCAGGCCTTCGAGGAGTGGGTCGAGATCGACCCCGGGAGCACGCCACTTGTTGTGGCCGTCACTCGATCTGACGGCACGATCTTTCGGCACGAGACCCGGATCCTTCCGCACGAGGGTGAAAACATCCCTCTCAACCTCAAATACGTCGAGCGCATCGTCAAGCTCCTGCTGTGGATGAAGGGCGGATCAGGAATCGTGATCGGCGGCCATCCGGAGCTCGCGAGAGCCGTCTCCGGTCTCTACATGCCAGAGGGCGCGCGATCCTTCGACTGCGACATCGTCGGCAAAAGAATCTTCCTCGAACCAATGACGGTCACATCGTGCAGTCTTGATCTCGTGCCCGTGGAGAAGATCGCGGCGATCTCACTCGGCGGTCACCTCGACGGCTGCCGTATCGGTTTCGATCTGGGCGGCAGTGATCGTAAATCTGCTGCGGTGGTCAACGGTGAGGTTGTGCATTCTGAGGAGGTCGAGTGGAACCCCTATTTCGAGTCCGACCCCCGCTACCATTTCGACGGCATCATGGACTCAATCGGGCGTGCCGCCGCCCATCTGCCGCGGGTCGATGCCATCGGCGGCAGCGCGGCGGGCGTCTATGTGGATAACGAACCGCGCGTCGGATCGCTCTTCAGGGGAATTTCAGAGGAGGATTTCGACCGCGAGATCCGGCTGATCTTCAAGAAGATCCGGCGCGAAATGAACGATGTGCCCTTCGAGGTGGTCAACGATGGCGAGGTCACGGCCCTCGCGGCTTCGCTGGCATTCGACACATTTAGCATTCTCGGCCTCGCCATGGGCACAAGCCTGGCCGCCGGGTACTGTGATGGTGACGGACGAATTACCGGCCAGCTCAACGAGCTTGCCTTTGTTCCCGTCGACTATCGGGACGATGCACCGGTGGATGAGTGGTCGGGCGATGGCGGTTGTGGTGTGCAGTACTTCTCCCAGCAGGCGGTGGCACGTTTGGCGCCGGCGGCCGGCCTCGATCACCCGGATCACATCTCGTTTGCCGAACGGCTGGTCGACATCCAGAACCTGATGGAGCGGGGGGATGAACGAGCGCGTCGGATCTACGAAACGATCGGCGTCTATCTCGGGTACTCCGTTGCCTGGTACGCCCGCTGGTACGAGATCGGCAACTTCCTGGCCCTTGGACGTGTGACCTCCGGTGCGGGCGGTGAAATCATCATTGAAACCGCGTCGCAGGTGGTGAGGGAGGAATTCCCGGAACTTGCCGGTCGCCTTCGGATGACGACCCCGGACGAGAAATTCAAACGGCACGGGCAGGCGATCGCCGCGGCCAGTCTTCCGAGTCTTTAGCCTGCATATCTCACAACCTCAATTCTGAAGTACGACTGAACTCAAGCTATGATGGAGTGATGGATTCGTTCCTGGGGGACTGTGAGGGTGGTGAAGGAATTCGAGGATGCAGCTAAAAAATCCTGACGCCGATGTCTACGCCCCCGATGGTTCAACCGTTGCGGAGGCGCTCGTCAAGACGACCCACCTGGCTGTGGGTGCGCACCAGGATGATATCGAGTTCATGGCGATGCACGGCATTCTCGAGTGTTTCCGACAGGCCGATCGCTGGTTCAGCGGCGTCACTGTGACCGATGGTTCCGGCAGCCCCAGAAGCGGTCTCTACGAGAACTGCTCGGATGATGAAATACGAAAGATTCGGGTTGCCGAGCAGCGCAAAGCAGCATTGATTGGTGACTACGCTTGCCAAATCCAGCTTGGCTATCCGAGCGAGGTGGTCAAGGACGGTAAGAACGAAGACGTTGTGGTGTACCTGAAGGCCATCTTCGAGGGGGCGAATCCGGAGGTGATCTACCTCCACAACCCGGCCGACAAGCACGATACTCATGTTGCCTGCTGTCTGCGGTCGATCGCCGCACTGAGAAGCCTGCCAGAAGACAAACGCCCCAAGAAGGTTTACGGGTGCGAGGTCTGGCGCGATCTCGACTGGCTCCTCGATTCCGACAAAGAAGTGCTCCACCTCGACGATCGGGCCAATATCGCTGAAGCGCTGTGCGGCGTTTTCGACTCGCAGATCTCGGGTGGAAAGAGATACGACCTCGCGATTCACGGGAGGCATCTCGCCAACGCAACGTTCTTTGAGTCCCACGAAGTCGACAAGTACGATCGGCTGAGCTTTGCGATGGACCTGACTCCGTTGATCGAGGATCCATCCATCCACGTCGCCGATTTCACGCTCGGGCTGCTACGTAATATGAAAGACGACGTCACCGACCGCATCGTCAGGATGAACCGCCAAGGGTAGCGGATGCTCGCCTCAGAAGTATAGAGTAACGAGTCAGGAGTTCAGAGGGGGTGTGGGCTTAACTCTTAAACCTCAACTCTTTACTTGCTTCGGAACGTGATTCATACCATTTTCAATCGACTGCCACAGCCGAAATTTCAGCATGCTCGACCTTCTGTTTTGGAACCAACAACGCAACGAGCACCCAAGCGTGGAACAGCGAGTCGGCGATGATCTCGACGCTGTGCACGATTTTCAATTGGGTCGGCATCCACGTGCTCTCGATCACGCCGGCCAGTCCGACCATCGCCGCCAACGCCGCTGCGAGCGACAGCACGAGGCTGCGGCGCGATCCCTTCCAGTTGACGAGGATCGGAATCGAAGCGGCTAGGAACAACAGGCTGCGAAGGCTGACGGCGCCGATGACGATGAGGGGACCGGGTAGCCGAAGACCGAAGTCGGGGCCCGTGTAGGCATCCGCCACCAGGGGGTAGATGAGTGCGCCGAAGAAGAAATAGATGACCGGAAAGGCGAACCATGCGAGCAACAACCGCCACCACCAGGACTTCATTGGTCGATTCGCAAACACTGAGACAAGAGCGCCCTGATCGCAGGGCGACTTGATGAGAGCCGCCGTGACACCGGTGGCTACAACGCACGGGAGGATGAAGAAAAGGAGCATGGTCGGGACTTCGTGGGTGGTCGTGAAGACCACAGCTTCGATCTGGTTGTTAATGACGAAAGAGACATAGGTAAAGGCCAACAGGATTAGCCAGCGCTTCTTGAGTGAGCCGCCGACGCCTCTTGCGACGAAAGCAAGACAAACGACGAGAACGACTCCGCCCAGAAAGTCGAGGATTGGGACCCAGGTCTGGCCGGGTATCTCCGGAAAGCGAAGACCGATGTTCGTGACCAGCGCCGCAGAGACCGTCTTGCCGGCGAAGTAGGCGGCGGCGATGGCGGGGACCTTCCAGAGGAAGGCGGTTAGCTGGGATCGTTGGTCGGGATTCATGCGCATTTTCCTTTGGACTTTTTCATTTGAACTCAGTCAGTCAGCGGCAACCGCCACCGGCTCGTTGACCTCTTGACGCACTTTTGGAATGAAAAGGGTAACGAGGAACCACGCGTAGACCAGGGCGTCACCGAGGATCTCGATGCTGTGGGCGATTCGCAGGACCGGCGGGAAGAAGGTGGCCGTAACGAGCCCGATCAAACCCATCATGGCGAAGAAGGAGATGGCGAGTGCCCAGAAGAGGCTCCGCCGCGAGCGTGACCAGGTCACGAGCACGGGAATCGTCACCGCGAGGTAGAGGGCGCTGCGCGCCAACGCCACAGGAATCATGATGGAGAACCCGGGTAAGGTCAGCCCGAAATCCTGGGCCTGGTAGACGGGCACCACGAAGGGGGCGGCGAGCATCCCGAAGAAGATATAAATCGCCGGAAATGCGAGCCATGCGATGACCACGCGCCACCACCAGTTCGATACCGACCTTTCTGCGAAGGTAGATTCCGGTGCTCGATCTGTCGACTCCGGCCGGAACAGCCAGGCGGCCGCCGCGGCACCGAAAGCGCAGGGCAATATGAAAAACAGGATCATCGTCGTGGTACCGCCATAGGTGGTGAAGATGGCCGCCTCGATCTGGTTGTTGAGGCCGAAGGTGACGTAGGCGAAAGCGGTCAGAATGAACCACCGAAGGGCCTGCGACCCGCGAATTCCGCGCGCCAGGGACGCGAGACAGATGGCCATCAGAAAAGCGCCGATGAGGCCGAGGGCGAAGTTTGTTGCTTCGTCCGTTGCCCCGGGAAACTCGGGCCATGGCATTTTGGCCGCGGTGATGACTGCGCCGGCGATCATGACTCCGAAGAAGTACGTGACCGCGATAACCGGGATTTTCCACAGCCAGCTGATGACGGGGTTTTGGCTTTCAGTTTTCATGATTGAACCTCCTCATTTCTTGTCGAGCTTCTCGAGCTCGCAAATGGCTTTTTCGGCCCAAGCGACGTTGCCGCGTGAGCCCTGGATGCCGTGTTCGAGGGCGAGGCGCCCGCACGGGGAGAGCTGTTCCCGCAGCTGGTCCCTGAGCCCTTCGAGATAACCGACGTAGGCTTCAGCCTCGTGCCGGAACTCGCCGAGAAAACGCAGAGCGTGGTCATAGCCGACGCGCTCGATGAATGCGAAGCGCAGCATCACGAGATCGAAGTGCCAGATCAGATCTTCGTGGGTGATAGGCTTCTCGAGCTCTGCGCGGAGGACGTCGTCGCCCTCCTCGGTGATTGAATAAACGAGGCGGGGGCGAAGAGACTCCGCCTTGTCGGGTTCGCCGCGGACCCAGCCCTTCTTTTCGAGGCTCTTGAGGGCGGGGTAGATGGCGCCGGGGCTGCTGCTGAAATTGCCCATAGGTGTTGTCTCGAAGACCTTTCTCAGGTCGTAACCGGATTGGGGATGCATCGCGACCAACCCGAGAATCGCGAGCCGCAGGGGCGAGATGGTGATGTCTTTTTTCATAGTACGAATAGTTTTAATACGAATCGTACTATTTGTCAAGACTTCGTGTGAATATTTTTCTGACTGTGCGGCGTAGGGAACACCACAGAGACGCAGAGGCACAGAGAGATCACAGAGGAAGATTGAGAGTTGGCGCTTCCATCGTGCGACGAGATCAACTGTGTCGAAAGCGATGTTCGGAGCAGCGCGATATCCAGAAAACTCTCTGGGCGGCTCTGTGTACCTCTGTGTACCTCTGTGACTCTGTGGTATTGAGGGCGTTTTGATGTGCCACGTGGAGACAGCCAGCTGGAAAAATGGTGAAGGCACTTAAACCCGCGTTAAGATTTCGGGTGACACGACGACGGGGGGCTGAATGATATTTCGGGGACTCTATATTGTTGGCGTTTCGCTCGGTCTGATTGCGGTCTGCGGCTGCGGGCTTTCGTTCGATGCGGAAAGGGGCGCCGAAAAGATGGATTCTCCAACCGTTCACCCGGAGATCTGGCCGGCGATCGACAACCCGGTCCCCATCGATCCCGAGATCGAGGCGCGGATCGATGATCTGCTCGCTCAAATGTCGGTCGAAGACAAGGTCGGTCAGGTGGTCCAGGGCGAGATCCGCCACCTCGAACCGAAGGATGTCCGAATATACCGTTTGGGCTCTGTGCTCAACGGCGGCGGTGTGCAGCCGTTCGGAAAGAAGTGGGCTTCGGTCGACGACTGGCTAGCGCTGGCCGATGCCTTCTGGGAAGCGTCGATGGACACCTCGGACGGCGGGGTCTCAATTCCCGTCATCTGGGGAACGGACGCTGTTCACGGCCACACCAACGTCGTTGGTGCGACGGTCTTTCCCCAGAACATCGGTCTCGGCGCGACCCGAAATACCGAGCTGATCCACGAGATCGGACGGGTGACGGCAATCGAGATCGCGGTATCCGGCCTCGATTGGGACTTTAGCCCGACCGTTGCGGTTGTCCGCAACGATCGCTGGGGGCGGGCGTACGAGAGCTGGTCGGAAGATCCCGTGATCGCCCGCGCCTATGCCGGCGAAATGGTCCGAGGCCTCCAGGGCGAGGCCTCGTCTGAGAG
>Ga0316195_10000959_pt1 | contig 12433 bp, 9 predicted proteins | sample Phised1_MG_FD_204937 | JGI IMG/M metagenome (GOLD analysis project Ga0316195, IMG submission 204937) | Coastal sediment microbial communities from Maine, United States - Phippsburg sediment 1 | ecosystem: Environmental > Aquatic > Marine > Coastal > Sediment | place: USA: Maine | collected... | reverse complement strand
TTGAACAAATTTCCTTTCCTACGGACCAAGTTATCGATCCCGAAACCATAGCACACATTACGGGGAATTGTTAGTTCAAATGTTTCATGAAGCGCCCCCTCTCCAGGGTGAACGCATTTGATTTCGTTACTGCGAAACGACGGCGTGTTTCTCTTGGAAACCGACGGGCTGCTTGAAGGGCTTTAGCACGGGTTAGACCGAGCCGAATGGAATAAGGAATCGGGAGATGATCCAAAAATAATAAAAAGGGATCCCCCCTCATCCCTTTGGTAATCATAAAGCCCTTGATATAATCAATGTGGTATTGTTATATATAATATATGACCTCTCGCGAACATCCCATGACAGACGAACAATCATCCCTGGAAAGGAGCAAGTTATGAAAGATGCCCTTAATCCCTTTAAGATCGCCCAGCAGCAACTCGATGACGCTGCAAAGCGTCTTGGTTTGGACCCAGCCATGCACGAACTGCTTCGTTGGCCCATGCAGGAATTGAAAGTCATCCTTCCGGTAAAAATGGATGACGGTTTAACAAGAGTCTTTCATGCGTTCAGAATCGCCTACAACACCGCACGCGGGCCGGCCAAGGGCGGTATCCGATGGCATCCGGACGAAACCGTTGATACCGTACGTGCACTGGCAGCCTGGATGACCTGGAAAACTTCGGTGGTCGACATCCCCCTGGGAGGGGGAAAGGGGGGAATCATTTGTAACCCCAAAGAGCTTTCGGAAACTGAAAAGGAACGCCTTGCCCGTGCCTATATCCGTGCCATTGCACGGACACTCGGTGTAACCAAAGATGTGCCGGCGCCGGATGTCTATACCACACCCCAGATTATGGCTTGGATGATGGATGAATACGAAACCATCGTGGGTGAAAAACATCCGGGCGTTATTACCGGAAAACCGCTTCCCCTGGGAGGTTCCCAGGGACGGGGGGATGCCACCGCCAGGGGGGGTATCTATGTGACGCGCGAAGCCGCACAAATTCAGGGAATTGAACTTCAGGGCAACACCATGGCCGTACAAGGTTTTGGAAATGCCGGCCAATATGCAGCACAACTCGGTGAAGAAATTCTGGGGTTGAAACTCGTGGCAGCTTCGGATTCCAAAGGGGGTGTTTACAACCCCGAGGGAATTGCTGCCCAAGACCTTGTGGATTATAAGCTGAACAACGGCGTGCTGAAAGGATATCCGGATGCCGATGAAATTTCCAATGAAGAATTACTGGAACTTGAAGTGACGGTATTATTCCCTTCGGCCCTTGAAAATGTGATTACGGAAAATAATGCGGCCAAGCTTCGTTGCAAAATTCTTTGTGAACTGGCAAACGGACCCACCACCCCGGGTGCAGATGACATCCTGTACGATAACGGGGTCATCGTTCTTCCCGATTTTCTGGCCAATGCCGGCGGCGTTACCGTATCATACTTTGAACAGGTGCAGAACACCTATAATTATTACTGGGAGTTAAAAGAAGTTCACAAAAGACTTGATGAAAAAATGACCAACGCTTTTTCCGACGTATACCAAATGCACCTGAAAGAAAAAATCAACATGCGTCGAGCCGCCTATCTTGTCTCTGTGGCCAGGGTGGCAGAAGCGTGCCGGCTAAGAGGATGGGCATAGCAGACCCTCGTGGATTTAAGATTTAAGCGGCAGATTTGATTCCGGATGGTCAAACTCGTCGCTCATCTTGAGACCATTGAAAAATGTTCATTTTTGTTTAAGTTCAAGGAAGGCGAAAATTTTAACCACAGGAATACATTGAGTATTTCGAGGATTACAATTTAAGCCTGACGTAGAAATTGGGCAAAAAGGAGCGTTTTGCTAAGGTCTCATTTTGGGTGTTGCTTCTGTATGCGCGCCATCCAAAGATAAGAAACGATTTTCAACGGTTCTTTTCTGACTTCGGGTTGTCCCATTGAGGAGGTTTATTATTAACGGGCAGAAAGAGATGGATCTGGTCAAAACCTACCGATTGTTCACCAAGTTGATGCGTTACCCCCATCTTCTCGATTCAACACGAAAGATCTTTCTGTCAGCGCTGACGGAAAGAAACATCGTAACCGAGGAGAAGATCAGAGAGGAGGCTTTGGCGAAGATCCGCGCCGATGGACAAGATCCGGACGGGGAAAGTCTCCGGGAATATATGGACGCCATTATCGATCTTTATTTCGCCAATTCATTCAGCAAAACAGAAATAGAGAACCATATCAACCTGGCCAGAAAGCAGGACCGATTCAAAAATCTTAACAGAGTCATCCATAAGGAAGGGGCGACCTCCAGAAAAATCAAGCAGGCCCTCAAGGAATTTTGTGAGATTCCCATGGGCGGGCTCCATATTTCCCCAAACGAGGCTGAAGCTGTCAGAGTCGCGCTCATCAACCACTTCATTTCCAATCAATTGCCGTTTATCGGCATCGCCAAAAATCACATCACCATCCGGGACATCGAAGAACTGGTGGACCATATATACTGGAGCCGCCGCCGGACCGGAAAAGTCGGCGGAAAGGCCGCCGGCATGTTTCTGGCCTATAAAATTTTAGTACCCAAACTAACGCCGGGGGACCCTGAAATAGACCGTTACGTCAGAATTCCTGAATCTTATTATTTCAGCTCCGGCGTCTTTTCCGATTTTCTCGAATACAACAATCTCGAACGGTTTCAAAGTCAAAAATATAAGACCCGTGAAAAAATCGAAGAAGAGTATAGAAATATTGCCGAGCTGTTCAAAAAATCCACTTTCCCGCCGGACGCTGTCGAAGATTTCCGAAATTTCTTAATAAAGGTGGGGGAACATCCGCTGATCCTCAGATCCTCAAGCCTTCTGGAAGATAATTTCGGCTATGCCTTTTCCGGCAAATATGATTCTTTTTTCGTGGCCAACCAAGGTGACTTGGATAAACGTCTCAATGAGTTTATGTGGGGGCTCAAACAGGTCCACATGAGCACTTTCGGCCCCGGTCCGATTCTCTATCGCCGGGATCATAACCTTCTCGATTTTGATGAAAAAATGAGTGTTCTGGTACAAAAGGTCGTGGGTCGACGATTGGGTGACTATTTTTTCCCTTTTGCCGCCGGCGTCGGTTTTTCCTACAGTTCCTATGCCTGGACACCCCGCATAAAAAAAGAAGATGGCCTTGTCCGCCTGGTTTTCGGCCTTGGGACTCGGGCTGTGGATCGAACCGGCCAGGACTATCCTCGAATGATCCATCTGAGTCATCCCATGCTCCGGCCTGAAGTGGGGGTTGAACAGATTGTAAAATATTCCCAAAAGATCACAGACGTGCTCAATCTTAAAACCGGCCGACTCGAATCGATCCCATATACGACGTTTTTGAAGGAAACACCCCATCCGGATCTCTATTTGGCTTTGGCGCTCAACCAGGACGGCCACCTTGCTCCGCCCATGTTCAAGGGGCAGCCGATCACCCCTGAAAGGACCTGCCTTACTTTTGATAATCTTCTTTCCAAAACGGTTTTCAGCCGTCTAATGAAAAAAGTTCTCCGGCAGCTCCAGGAAGCTTACGGACGGCCAGTGGATATCGAATTCGCTTGGGATGATGAGCATCTCTACCTTCTCCAGTGCCGCTCCCTGGCTGTCAGCGAGGATATCGGACGGGTCCAGCTACCGAAGGACCTCGATCAGAAACAAATCATCTTCACCAACAACCAGGTGGTTTCAAGCAGTATTATACCGAATATAGAATATATTGTTTATGTGTGCCCACAGGCATATGGCAAACTTGCCACTTACAACGAAAAGCTTGAAATCGGACGCGTTATCAGCCATCTCAACAGGCGCCTTCAGGATAAACGATATGTGCTTTTCGGACCCGGGCGTTGGGGGAGCAATGATATCAATCTGGGTGTCCGGGTCGGTTATGAGGATATCAACCATACGTTAATCTTAGGTGAAATTGCATTTGCAAAAGAGGGATATACACCGGAAGTATCCTTTGGTACGCACTTTTTTAACGATCTTGTGGAAGCTCAAATCGCGCCGGTTGCCATTTTCCCTGATCAAGGCGATACAATATTCAAAGAAGAATTCTTCACGGGTGCACCCAATCAGCTATCCTCAATAGCCCCGGAGTTTGATGCATACCAAGCAGTTGTACACGTCGTCCATGTCCCGTTCTCCGGTGAAGGACGGCTTATGCACGTTTATCAGAACAATGAAACGCAAGAAGGGGTCGGTTTTCTTGGCCATAGGGCATAATAAAAATTTGTTATGTTGACACCCAATTTTATGGCTGATAATTATTGAAAAGGTGTTTACCATCACTTTTTTATTAAATTTTTTCTAATAATGGATGGAGGATAAAAAATGAAAAAACTTCCAGTAATTTTAATAAGTATCTTTTGCATTGTGGGACTGATGATTTCCGGGGTATCGGCAGCAGACACGGTAAAGGTGGGTATCGTTTTACCGCTCACCGGATCTCAGGCCAAATTCGGTGAGATAGAGAAAAAATCATTTGATCTGGCTTTAGAAGAGATTAATGCCGCCGGAGGTATTAACGGGAAAAAACTCGAATTGGTTATGGAAGACGATACCGGCCGTCCGGAGGTGGGTCGCTCCGTGGTTGAGAAACTGATTACCAAGGACAAGGTGGTCATGATCGGCGGCGGATACAGCAGTTCCGTGACCTACGCTGTAGCCGGCGTTTGTCAGCAAAACAAGATGCCGTTTCTGGTCAATACCGGATCCGCCGATAAAATCACCACGTCCGGCTGGGATTATATTTACCGGTTGAATCCGCCGGTGAGTCATTATGCCGATGCCGTGACAACCTTGCTGGCTGAAAAAATAAAACCCAAAACCGTTGCTATTCTATATGAAAATTCACTGTTCGGGACCAAGGGTGCCAGTTCTTTTGAAAAAATTTGTGATGAAGCCGGCTATAAGGTGGTATTGAAGGAAGGATATGAGCATGGCGGCATCGATTATAAACCGGTGTTGATCCAGATCAAACAGCTCAACCCGGATATCCTTTATATGGTATCGTATATCATGGATGCGTCTTTGCTCATGAAACAGGCCAAGGAATTGAAATTGACCCCAAAAATGTTTGTCGGCGGTGCAGCAGGCTTTACCCTGCCGGAATTCGCACAGAATTCAGGGGTCGCATCTGAAAAGGTCATCTCCGCCACACTCTGGCACCAGGTTCTTCCGTTTCCAGGGGCCATGGATTATTACAATAAGTTCGTGGCCAAGTTTAACAAACCGACCGAGTATCACGGGGCCGAGGCCTACGCCGCCTGCTACGTGATTGCGGATGTGTTAAAACGGGCCAAGTCTTTTGAGGCTGCCGATATTAAGCAGGCCCTATCCGAAACCAACATGATGACCGTTTTCGGGCCTGTAAAATTTACGGACTGGGGAGAAATGAAGAACCAGAACAAGGCCACCACCTATGTGGTCCAGTGGATCGATGGCAAACTGGAACTGGTTTGGCCGACCGATCATGCGACCAAAGCGTTTGTGTATCCGGTGGACTGGATGAAAGCCTGGGGGTATTAATTTATTTCAAAGTTAGAAATGAATCCGTGTCCAAAGTATATTTATAGATGGATACGCATCATCGCAAATAAAGTCCGCTGCCGGTCTTTCTCCGGCAGCGGGCAATGCCCCACAAAAAGGAACTTCAAATGGATGTCTTCCTTCAAACCATTGTGGCGGGAGTTCTAATCGGTGGTATTTATGGACTGATCGGAATCGGCATGACACTGATCATGGGTGTCATGGGCATTATCAACCTGGCCCACGGCCAGTTGATGATGGTGGCCATGTACATCACCTTTGTCCTTTTTCACTTCTTGCACATTGATCCGTATATTTCACTCCTTGTTGCCATGCCGGCTTTGTTTCTTTTGGGTGCCTTTTTACAAAAGTTTTTACTGAACCCTCTGATGAAAGTAGATTCTATCCTCCCGGAAAACCAGGTGTTGATGACGGTCGGGATTGGTATGGTTCTGGCGGAAATCGCCCGCTTTATTTTTTCATCCGATTATAAGACCGTAAAAACATCCTACAGTTCTTCGGTGTTCTTCCTCGGCAATATTTCTTTCAATATGGCCATGGTCATCGCTTTTGTATTTGCCCTTGCATTTACCGGAGCACTTTTTTGGTTCCTTCTCAAAACAGATATCGGACGTTCTATCCGGGCCACGGCCCAGGATAAGGATGCAGCTACCCTACTGGGTGTCAACAGCGATCGGATCACCATTATCACCTTTGGGCTGGGGTCTTCCCTTGTGGCTGCGGCCGGAAGCTTACTTATCCCCATTTTCTATCTTTTTCCCGACATCGGCGGTCCCTTCACTTTAAAGGCCTTTGTTATTACCATTCTTGGAGGTATGGGGAGCACAGTGGGCGCCATCGTCGGCGGTGTTGTCCTGGGCATTGCAGAGTCTCTCGGCGCAACGTATATCGGCATGGGGTATAAAGAAATGGTTGGCTTCATCATCTTTGTGCTTGTCCTGATTTTCCTGCCCGGTGGTTTGAAACGCCTAACCAGGATTTAGAGGAACTTATGAAAAAAAATCATATATTCTTGATCATCTTGGGGATTCTTTTTTTAATTTTTCCGCTGGTTATCCGGTCGAGTTACTATCAGCATCTGGTGATCATTATCTTTATGTGGGTTGTCGTCGGGTCTTCCTGGAATCTTCTGGCAGGGTATACCGGCCAGGTGTCTTTCGGACATGCCATATTTTTTGGCGTCGGCGCCTATACTGCCGGAATATTTGCTACAAAACTGGGGATCTCCGCCTGGTGGGGGATGGTGTTCGGTGGTTTTTTCTCCATGATAGTAGGGCTATTTGTAGGCTGGGTCTGTTTCAGATTACGAGGGCCTTATTTTGCCCTGGCGACCCTTGCCGGCGGTGAAATAATCCGATTGATCGCCACCAACTGGGAAAGCCTGACCGACGGGATGATGGGCATTCTCATCATCCAGACATTTACAAGCAAACTTCCATATTATTACATCGCATTTGCCCTGGCCCTGGCATGTATTTATACCATTCGACTGATTATGAAATCCAAATGGGGGTATTATTTTGTTTCTATCCGGGAAGATGAGGATGCAGCCGCATCCATGGGGATCAACACCACCCTTTATAAAAATATATCGCTTCTGGTCAGCTCTTTTTTTACCGGTATGGCCGGCGCTTTTTATATGAATTATATGGCGTTTATCGATCCTGAAGTGGTATTTTCCCTCCATTTCATCTCCATTATGGCGATTTTGGTGGGCATCGTGGGCGGTGTCGCCACCATCTGGGGACCGGCGGTGGGGGCATTTGTGATGATAGGGTTGCAGGAAACCTTTAGAAGTTCTTTTTTCGGCCTGGCACCCAAATGGACCAGTCAGGCACACGCCCTGGTTTTCGGGCTGCTGGTTATATTTGTGATCATGTTTCTGGCCAACGGTATTGTCGGGGATTGGGACAAAATCAGACGAAATGTTTTTAGAATCCGGCCGTCGAGTTCATCGTAATATGAGGGGAAATTATGGCACTCCTTGAATTAAAAAACCTCACCAAAGCCTTTGGCGGTCTTTTGGCCGTTAACGATGTCTCCTTTCAAGTGGAGGAAGGAGAAATTCTCGGTCTTATCGGTCCAAACGGCAGCGGGAAAACCACGACATTCAACTGTATCAATCAATTTTTCCCCGTCACGTCTGGAGATATCCTGTTTAAAGGAAAAAGCATCATTGGGAAGAAGACCCATCAAATCTGTCATTTAGGTATCGGCCGGACATTCCAGGTGGTAAAACCTTTGGCTCGAATGACGGTTTTGGAGAATGTTACGGCTTCTGCTTTTTGCCGCGTCAATACCATTAAGGAAGCAAAGGATGAAGCGTTACGTGTTTTGGAATTTTGTAATCTTGCAGACCAGAATGAAAAATTGGCAAAAAGTCTACCCATAGCCGGGAGGAAACGCCTTGAAATTGCCCGTTCACTGGCAACCAAGCCGGGCCTATTGCTTCTGGACGAGGTTGCTGCCGGTTTAAATCCGGGTGAACTTGATGAGGCCATAGATTTGATTCAAAAAATCAGGGACAATGGGGTCAGCATCCTTATTGTGGAGCATATCATGAAGGTCATCATGACCATATCGGATCGAATTCACGCCATCAACTTCGGCCAAACCATTGCGGAAGGAATTCCTCAGGAAGTCGCCAACAACCCTGCGGTGATCGAGGCCTACCTGGGAGAACAGCATGCTCAAGGTTAACGGAATCAACGTCTTTTACGGAGACCTTCAGGTCCTCTGGGATGTTACCTTTGAGGTCAAGGAAAAAGAAATCCTGGTTTTGGTGGGTGCCAATGGGGCCGGGAAAAGCACAACACTCAAAACCATCTCCTCACTGTTGACGCCGGCGTCCGGCACCATCGAATTTAATGGTATTCGCCTGGACCACTTGCCTCCCAACAAGATCATTGAACAGGGGATTGTTCACGTTCCCGAAGGGCGGCGTCTTTTTCCGGAAATGAGTGTCGAGGAAAACCTGATTATGGGTTCCCTTTACGGCGAATCCAAGCACAAACGGAATGAAACCATGGAATATGCCTATTCCCTATTTCCGAGACTTAAAGAAAGAAGAAAGCAAATGGCCGGCACCCTCTCCGGCGGCGAGCAGCAGATGCTGGCCGTGGGTCGTGGATTGATGTCGCGCCCGAAATTGATGATGTTTGACGAGCCTTCCCTGGGTCTGGCTCCCATTCTGGTACAAGACATCTTTGATTTGATAAAAAAGATCAACCAGGAAGGGGTCACCATCCTTCTGGTCGAGCAGAATGTCACCCAGACCCTGGCCATGTGCGACCGGGCCTATGTTCTTGAAAACGGTCGCAACGCTCTCGAAGGCACCGGAAAAGAGTTGATGTCTAACGATCATGTCAAAGCGGTTTATCTGGGGATATAAAACAGCAAGCTAAATAAAGCGGTTCAAATTGCGCCATTTTATTATAATTTTCTATTTACAATCCAACACACTCATATTTTAACACATCCACGCAACCAGTCTAAACTCTATCGGTTTTTCAAAAATCATAATTGACGGTTTCGTAAAAAGTCCAACTTCTGCGTTGTGCTGCATTTCGCAACCATTCAACGTACGATAAGTACTCCTCATGATTGCAAAATTTGCACGCCTTGAATTTGAACTTTTTACGAAACCGTCTAAATCGGACTTTTTACTTTTTACTGAACTATCATAATTAGGGTTTAATCAATTGATTTTGAATGGCAAAACGCGAAAGCTCGGCATTGTTTCGCAGGTTGAGTTTCTTTAACAACCGCGAACGGTAGGTGTCTACGGTTTTAATACTGATATGGTAAGATTCGGCGATTTCCCGATTGGTATGCCCCATAGCCAGACGCCTCAACACCTGAAGTTCTCTCATGGACAGATTGTCAAGGGGAGAACGGCTGTCTGCCCCCCTGGCCACTCTCAATGCCAGCAATTCAGCGGCTTCGGCGGTAAGATATCGAAAACCGGCATGTACTTTACGGATGGCCTTTAAAAGTTGTTCCGGTGCCGATCTCTTAGTTATATACCCCATAGCTCCGGCTTCGATAGCCCGAACCACATACTGTTCTTCTTCGTACATGGTCAGAATAATCATCGGCAGTTTGGGGTAAAAAGAACGAAGCTGACTGACAACCTCCAAACCGTCCATTCCCGGCATGGAGATATCGATGACAGCCACGTCGGGAGAATACTTGTGGACTTTCTGAATCGCATCTTTACCGTCGGCCGCTTCGGCAACCACCTCCATGTCATCACTTTCTTCCACAAGACGGCGCAATCCGGCTCTAACGATACTGTGATCATCTGCCAGTAAGACTTTAATCAAGACACTCCCCTTTTCTGACCGTCGATGGGGACCCTGAAAAAAACCCGAGTCCCATCTCCCGGCTGGGATTGGGCGTTCAGAACGCCGTTCACAAGAACAGCACGTTCACGCATTCCGGCAAGCCCCAGGGCCTCTGTTTCCGATAATTCCGAGACGTTAAATCCTATACCATTGTCGACGGTTGATAACGACAAAATTCCTTCATTTTCCTGAAGATCGACTTCTACACGGCTTGCTGAAGCATGGCGTGCTACATTCGTCAGAGTTTCCTGTGCGATACGGTACGCTGCGGTAGCAACATTGTCACTGATGTTTGGAATATTGGCGTGTTCAAACACGCAAGTAATACCGGTGCGTCTTTCAAAATCAGCAGTATACCATTCCAAAGCATCCACAAGTCCCAAATCATCGAGAATTCCCGGTCGCAGCCGAATGGCCAAGCTTCGAACCTCTTCAATGGTTTTATCGATCAGTTCGCACATTGTCAACGCTCGTCGGGCAGCTTTTGCATCTGTCTCCTTCAGATGTTCATGCAGCCAGACCGAGTCCATGTTGAGTGCCGTCAGAATTTGCCCCAGTTCATCGTGCAATTCCCGGGCAATGGCAGAACGTTCTTTTTCCTGATTGGCCATAATGCTTCCCGAAAGGCGCCGGAGTTGATCCTGGGCCTTTTTGACATCGGTAATGTCAGTTGAAATCCCGCAAACACTAACGATATCACCGGATTCATCATAGAGAGGAAATTTTACAGAAAGATATGTGTGCATATCACCCTTTTGATGAACACGTTCTTCTACCTGGCAGGAACGTCTTTCCGAAAGGACTTTCAGGTCGTTGTTCCGAAATTGTTCAGCCGCTTCTTTTGGGAAAATATCATAATCGGTTTTCCCGCGAACCTCATCATTTTGAACACCAAACAATTCCTCAAAGCGTGAATTGACCAAAATATACCGTCCCTCCGTGTCCTTGATATAAACAACGGAAGGGGTATATTGGAGAATACTGTTAATCTCTCTTGTCCGTTCTCGTACCTGACGTTCTAAATCTTTGGAGTATCGACTGAGTTCCTCCTTGGCAAGCTTTAGTTCTTTTTCCGCCCGAATTCGTTCGGTGACGTCAATGGAGACGGCCAGAGATCGAGTGATATTTCCTTCGTCATCCCGGTCACCGATGGCGGAAAGAAGGACATCAATGACATCACCGTTTTTCTTTACAAACCGATAGGGAATGTCTTTGCAAAATCCGGTCTTAAAAAATTCGGGGAAAACGGCTGTTTCAGCATAGGACTTCGAATCCGGGGTTAAAAAGCGCGCCAGCTTTTGGCCAATGACGTCTTCACGTTCATAACCCATTATTTCAAGCCAATTGTCACTCACACTGACCAGGCAACCGTCTGGATCTATGGAATGCAGCATGGCCGGGGTATTATGATAAATGGAACGGTATCTTTCTTCGCTTTTTTGTAACGCCCTCTCAAAAGCCTTGCGTTTTAACAGCTCATCACTCGCTTTTTTGTAAAGCAAAAAAACCGTCAGTCCTACCAGAACACACAACACAATAATAATGGGTTCAATGATTTTGAGCAGAGGGCTGGAAAAGATTTTGGATATTTCTTTGAGATTGTACAAATAGATGACATCCCATCCGGGATAATTATAAAGACTCAACCGGTGAATGAGATATTTGTTTCCACCGGTATCCTCGGCGTATTTTTCCCCTTTGATTTCCAGGCCGATCCAACGCCACGGTCCATTTCCGAATTGGAGGGATTTGGCAATATCAGATATCTCTTTGGAAGAATGTTTCTTTATAGAATGGTAGAGCCAGTTCTTTTGATTAGAAATAAACACAATACCCTGGGGATCTGTAACTAAAGCAATTTCGCCTGAGGTCGTAATTAATTCGCTTTCGATAAGCTCGATGGACACCTTTATGACAACAATCCCTGCCGGAGAGTCCTGTCCTTCCACATAGACCGGGTGGCTGTAATATGCCCCTCGTTTTCCGGATGTCGTACCCAGCGCTATATAAGTGGAAGGGATGCTCTTGATGGCCTGCTTGAAGTATGGCCGAAACGCGAAATTGTTTCCTACGAAGCTGTCAGGATCATTTCGGTTGCTTGACGCGACGGTATTCCCTTTAGAATCCATCAGGTAACAGACGTCCACATTCAGGGAGGCTTTAAAATGGTCAAGCATGGCATTTGCCTTATCAAAAGAACTGGAATCTCGCTGGATCAAAAAATCTTGAAATTCTTTCATCCCGGCCATTGTTTTTACCGGTTTGATATTTTCTGAAAGAAATGAAGACAGGTTTTTCCGTATCATTTCCGCACGTGTCGAGGTCTGCCTTTCCGATTCTTTTTGTGCGGATTCCTTTAACGATGAATAATAAAGGTATCCCCCTGTTGAAGCGGACAAGAAGGCAAGCAAAGACAGCAACAAGAGGATTAAGCGAAGTTTCATGTTTTACTTTCTCCACTTTAAAGTCGATATGGTTATATGGTTTTCAATGATTGAATTTACAGATTTCTTAGTAATTTATGCCCTATGAGAA
>Ga0316195_10000957_pt1 | contig 12433 bp, 12 predicted proteins | sample Phised1_MG_FD_204937 | JGI IMG/M metagenome (GOLD analysis project Ga0316195, IMG submission 204937) | Coastal sediment microbial communities from Maine, United States - Phippsburg sediment 1 | ecosystem: Environmental > Aquatic > Marine > Coastal > Sediment | place: USA: Maine | collected... | reverse complement strand
CGAGCCCAGGGCGGTGGGAGCCACCGAGCTTCGCTATGTGCCGAAGCTTGTCCGCAGATCTCGACGATTGAGCGCGGGTCCGCGTGGGCGTGTGACCGGGTGGCATTTCAGGCGCCAAGCCGCTTGAGCACATCCGGATAGCGGTTCGGAAGCAACCGCGGCAGCCAGAACAGCAAGCGCGCCATGTGGCCAGCGACGATGCGCCGGTCGCCCCGTTTGAGCCCCTTGACGATGGCCGCGGCCATGTCCTCGGGCGGCGTGACCAGCGCCTGATCGGTGCGGGCCATCACCGCGTCCTCCGCCTCGCCGGACCGGGCCGCGCGGCGCGCCTTCTTGCCGATCTGCGTGCGTACGCCGCCAGGGTGCACCGACACCGCGCGCACACCCGTGCCGTCGAGCTCCCGCCACAGGCACTCGTTGAGCGCGCGCACGCCGAACTTGGCAATGTTGTAGGCCCCTTGCGTAGGCAGCGCGACGAATCCGAAGGCGCTGCTGATGTTTACGATCAGGCCCTGGCGCTGCTGCAGCATCGCTGGCAGGAAGGCCTTGGTACCGTAGATCACGCTCCACAGGTTGACCTGCAACTGCCATTCGATCTCCTCGATGCTCAGGTGCTCGATCGTGCCGACGATGCTGGCTCCGGCGTTGTTGACCAGCACCTGCACCGCGCCGAAGTCGCGCTGCACCTGCGCGGCATGCGCGAACACCGCTTCGCGCGACGCGACATCCAGCGCATAGGCCCGCACCCTCGGTGCGTCACCGATGGCAGCGGCCGTGGCCTGCACCGCCGCAAGGTCGATGTCCGACAGCGCCAGCCGCGCGCCCTCGCGGCCGAGCTGCAGCGCCAGCGCGCGGCCGATGCCCGAGCCGGCGCCGGTGATGACCACGACCTGATTCTCGAACTGCTGCATTGGCAACCTCCACTGCAGGCAGTGTCGCCGAACCCGTGTGCTGCCGATACCATGCGGCAATGCCCACCACCCGACAACAGGCACTGCACTGGCTGCTGTGCGCCGACGCCGACGCCAAGGCAAGTGGCACGCGCACGCTGCGGCCTGGCGCCGAGTCCGGCGCCGCCGAGGTCATTGCCGAGCTGCCGGGCATCCCGGGCCGGCCGGCGCGGCCGGTGCTGGTGCCGCACGCGCAGCTGAAGCCTCGTGGGGTGGGCAGCCTTGTCGGCCGCGCCACGCTGCTGCACGCGCTGGCGCACATCGAGCTCAACGCCATCGACCTGGCGCTGGACATCTGCTGGCGCTTCCACGGCCTGCCCGAGGCCTTCTATAGGGATTGGCTGGGCGTGGCACGCGAGGAGGCCCTGCACTTCGAACTGCTGCGCGAGCACTTAGCGACGCTCGGCTTCGCCTATGGCGACTTCCCGGCACACGACGGCCTGTGGCAGATGGCGCAGCGCACGCAGGGCGACCTGCTGGCGCGGCTGGCGCTGGTGCCGCGCACGCTGGAAGCGCGCGGGCTGGATGTCTCGCCGGCTGTCAAGGCCAAGCTCGTCGCTGCCGGCGACCACCATGCCGGGGAGATCCTCGACATCATCCTGCGCGACGAAATCGGCCATGTCGCGATCGGCAACCGCTGGTACCGCTGGCTGTGCGCGCAGCGCGGCCTGGACCCGATCGGCACCTATGCCGAGCTGGCCGCGCGCCACGACGCGCCGCGCCCGCGCGGGCCCTTCAACCTGGACGCGCGCCGCGCCGCCGGCTTCGACGAGGCGGAAATCGCCGCGCTGAGTACCATCGCGCCCTGATCCATACCCTCACACCGCACCGCCAACCCATGCGCATATTCGTCGCCGGCTTCCAACACGAGACCAACACCTTCGCCCCGACTCGTGCCGATTGGCTGGCCTTCGAGAGCGGTTCGGCCTTCCCGGCCTTCAGCCACGGCGAGGTGATGCTCGATCGGCTGGGACCCACCAGCCTGCCGATGGGCGGTTTCATCCGCGAGGCGCGCCAGCGCGGCTGGACGCTGGTGCCTTCGGCTTGGGCGGGGGCCAGCCCGTCGGCCCATGTAACGCGCGAGGCCTTCGAGCGCATTGCCGAGCACATCGTCAGCGACGCGCGGCGCGGCGGCTTCGATGCGGTGTACCTGGACCTGCACGGTGCCGCGGTGGCCGAGCACGCCGACGATGCCGAGGGCGAGCTGCTGGAACGGCTACGCGCGGTGATCGGCCCGGTGATGCCGCTGGTCACCAGCCTGGACCTTCACGCCAACGTCACGCGGCGCATGCTGCAGCACGCCAGTGCGATGAGTGCGTATCGCACCTACCCGCACGTCGACGGCGCCGACACCGGAGCACGCTGCGCCGAATTGCTGGCCGAGCTGTGGGCGCATGGCAGGCCCTGGGCCACGCACCACGTACGCCTGCCCTTCCTGCTGCCGCTGAATGCACAGTGCACGATGATGGAGCCGGCACGCGGCGTCTACCAACGTCTGGCCGAACGCGACGAACGCAGCGGCGTACGCCTGAGTTTCGCGATGGGCTTCCCTGCCGCCGACTTCGACGAGTGTGGCCCGGTGGTGTTCGGGCATGGGCCCGACGCCGAGGCGGTTCACCGCGCGGTGGCGGAAGTGGCCCATGAGGTCATCGAGCTGCGCCCCGACTGGGCGCTGGAACTCTTTAGCCCGGCCGAGGCGGTGCAGCGCGCACTGGCGCTGGCCGAGCGCAGCGACAAGCCGGTGGTCATCGCCGACACGCAGGACAACCCCGGCGCCGGCGCCGACAGCAACACCACCGGCATGCTGCACGCGCTGCTGGCCGCGGGTGCGGGGCGGCGCCATCCGGGCCTGGTCGCGCTGGGGCTGCTGTTCGACCCGGCCGCGGCGAAGGCCGCACATGCGGCCGGCGTCGGCGCGTCGCTGGACATGGCCATCGGGACGGCAGTGCGCTGCTTCGACGGCCGCCTAAGCGATGCACCGCTGCGCGCGCGCTTCAAGGTGCTGGCCTTGAGCGACGGCGTCGTGCCGATGCACGGGCCGATGACCGCCGGCGGCACCGCGCACCTGGGCCACAGCGCCTGCCTGGAGACCGAGGGCATCCGCATCAACGTCGTCAGCGGCCAGTGCCAGATGCTCGACCTGGATCTGTTCCGCTTCCTGGGCGTGCGGCCCGAGCGCATGAAACTGCTGGTGAACAAGAGCTCGGTGCACTTTCGCGCCGCATTCACACCGATCGCCTCGCACATCCTGGTGGCGGTGGCGCCGGGGCCGATGGCCGCCGACCCGGCCATGCTGCCCTGGCAGCGTCTGGGCCAGGGGATTGCGCTGAAGCCCTGAACGAGGCAAGACTTCGCCCCGGGCGTGGCGGCGGTGTAACCGCTGGCCGCGAGACCCACCCGTGCCTTGCCGCGAAGGAGAATACCGATGCCGTCGAGCGCTTTCGAAGCCGCCCTGCCGTTCGTGCTGCGCTGGGAAGGCGGTTTCGTCGATCACCCCGCCGACCCGGGCGGCCGCACCAACCGCGGCGTCACACAGCGCACCTACGATACCTGGCGCGCCCGTCAGGGCCTGGCCGGGCGCGACGTGCAACTGATCGACGACGCCGAAGTTCACGCCGTCTACGAGTCGGGCTACTGGACGCCGCCACGCTGCAACCTGCTCGACCCGCCGCTGGATCTGGTGCACCTGGACACGGCCGTGAACATGGGCCCTGGGCGCGCGGTGCGCTTCCTGCAGCAGGCGCTGGACTGCGGCGTCGACGGCGACTTTGGTCCCGCCACGTTGCGTGCACTGTCTGCCTGCCGGCCGGGTGACGCCCTGGCCCGCTACTGCGACATCCGCGAGCAGTTCTATCGCCAGCTGGTGGAGCGCAAGCCCGATCTGTCCGTGTTCCTGAAAGGCTGGATGAACCGCCTGAACAGCCTGCGCAGGGAGGTCGGCCTGCCCGGTGCCGCAGCGGCCCGAGGCATCGGCACCGACACGCCCGGCCCATCCCGCCGGATACCGGACCTCGGCGAGGACCCGAGCTTCGACTTCTGATCCGCGGGATCAGTCCAGCTTGATGCCCAGGTCGACCGCGGCCTTGATCCAGGCCGGCACATCCTTGTCCCAGTCGGCGCGCGTCTCGGCTAGGTTCTTCGGCTTGTTGGGGATGCCGAAGTTCTCGCGCAGCCTGGCGGCCTGGGGCGTTTCAGCACCGGCCACCACCACCTTCGACAGCGTCTGCAGCACCGCCTCGGGCGTGCCGGCGGGCGCCATCAGCACCAGCCCGCCCTCCAGCGGCACCAGCGTGCCGGTGACGCCCTGCTCGATCAGCGTGGGCACGTCGGGCAGGCGCGGGCTGCGGTACCTGCCGGTCACGGCGATGGGCTTGACGCCGCGGGTGGACACAGTGTTGAAGGCCTGGTAACTGCCTACCGCGACCTGCAGCTGGCCGCTGGCCACGTCGACCCACATTGGCGCCTCGCCGCGGTACTGGATCGGCTGGATCTTCATGCCGTAGCTGCGCGCGAAAAGGTCGGCCATCATGTGCGGATATGAACCCGGCGCATAGGAGCCCATCGACAAGTCCCGACCCTTGGACCAGGCGACGAACTCCTTCAGGTTGGTGGCCGGCACACCGGGTGCAACACCGACGACCAGTGGGCCCGACGGAAACACCGTTATCGGCACCAGGTCCTTGTCCAGGTTGTAGGGCAGCTTGCTGTAGAGCACGCGGTTCTGCATCACCGTGCCGGTGGTCGTGACCAGCAGCGTGTAGCCATCGGGAGGCGACTTGACGACCGCGTCGATGCCGATCACCGCGCCGCCGCCGGTCTTGTTCTCCACCTGCACCGTCGCGCCGAGTTGCTGGCTCAGCTGTTCGCCGTACAGGCGCGCGTAGGCGTCGGTCAGACCGCCCGGCGGGAAGGGCACGACGATTCGGATCGGCTTGGCCGGCCATGCAGACTTCTGCGCCACAGCCTGCGGCATGGCCCATGCGACGGCCTGGGCCGCGGCGGCGGCAAGAACGAGACGGCGTCGGGTGGCGCGGTGCGGACTCATGGGGCGTGCCTTGGCGTCGTTGGGGGTGGCGCAGCATAGCCGCGCCGATCCCCGCGCACACCTCGGGGGAACGCCAGGGCACGCACGGGCCGCGCTCACCCTCGCGGGTGGTGCTTCGCGTGCAGCGCACGCAGTCGCTCGCGCGCCACGTGGGTGTAGATCGTGGTGGTCGAGATGTCGGCATGGCCCAGCAGCATCTGCACCGCGCGAAGGTCGGCGCCGTGGTTCAGCAGGTGCGTCGCGAAGGCGTGGCGCAGCGTGTGCGGCGACAACGGCGCGTCGATGCCGGCCTTGCGCGCGTGCGCCTTGATCAGCTTCCAGAACATCTGCCGCGTCATTGCGCCGCCGCGCGCAGTGACGAACAGCGCATCGCTGGCCTGGCGCTTGAGGATCGCGGCACGGGCCACGGCCAGGTAGCGGCGGATCCAGTCGTGCGCCTCGGCACCGAAGGGCACGAGCCGCTCCTTCGCGCCCTTACCGGTGACGCGCAGCGCGCCTTCGTCCAGGCTCAGGTGCACGGTCTTCAGCGTCACCAACTCGCTGACGCGCAGGCCGCTGGCGTACATCAACTCGATCATCGTGCGATCGCGCAGGCCCAGTGCCGTGGCCACGTCGGGTGCGGCCAGCAGCGCCTCCACCTGCGCCTCGCTCAAGGTCTTGGGCATGCGCAGCGGCTGGCGCGCCGCCTGCAGCTTCAGTGTCGGGTCGGCGTCGATCAGCCGCTCGCGCAGCGCCCAGCGGCAGTAGCGCTTGAACACGCTGAGCCGCCGGTTGGCGGTGGTGGCGCGCGTGGCGGCATGGCGCTCGGCCATATAGGCCAGCAGGTCGGACTCGCTCGTGGCGTCGATCGCGCGGCCCTGCTGCACCGCCAGCCAGCCGGCGTACAACTGCAGGTCGCGGCGGTACGCGGCCAGCGTCAACGCCGACAGGCCGTCCTCGATCCACAGCGCGTCGATGAAGCGGTCGATCGACGTCTGGCTGGCGGCAGCGATCGGCGTGGAGCCGGGTGCATTCACTGGGCTTGCCTCCTCCCGGGAGCCCCCGGGATTCGCGCAGGGGAGCGGCGCGGCGCACTCATGATGCTCCGGGCGACTGTGCCAGCGCCCAGTCGATGTGTTCGCACAGCATCGCATCGGCGCTGGGCCGCACCGTCACCAACGCCGCGCGCAGTGACGAGTCGTCGCCCTGGCGCAGCGCATTGCCGATGCCGACCGCCAGGTTGCGGCGCCAGCGCGAGTGGCCGATGCGGCGGATAGCGCTGCCTTCGGTGCGGCGCAGGAACTCGGCTTCGTCCCAGCCCCACAACTGCGCCAGCGTGGCGCCGTCCAGCGCCTCGCGCACATCGAAGTCGGCCAGAGTGGAAAGTTGGGCGTATTTGTTCCACGGGCACACCAGCTGACAGTCGTCGCAGCCATAGATGCGGTTTCCGATGGCCGGGCGCAGTTCGATCGGGATCGGACCGTCGTGCTCGATCGTCAGGTACGAAATGCAGCGCCGCGCATCGAGCCGGTAGGGGGCGACGATGGCTCGTGTCGGGCACACGTCTATGCAGGCGCTGCAGCTGCCGCAATGCGCCTCGACGGCGGGCGTGGCGGGCAGCCGCAGGTCGGTGAAGATCTCGCCCAGGAAGAACATCGAACCGGCCTCGCGCGACAGCACCAGCGTGTGCTTGCCGCGCCAGCCGATGCCGCTGCGTGACGCCAGTTCAACTTCCAGCACCGGCGCGGAGTCGGTGAACACGCGGTGGCCGAAGGGGCCGACGCTCGCCGCCAGGCGATCGGCCAGCGACTGCAGCCGCGCGCGCAGCACCTTGTGATAGTCGCGGCCACGCGCATAGATCGACACGCCGGCCTGCGCCGCCTCACCGATCCGGCGCCACTCAACCGCCTGCCAGTGCGGCGCCGTGTCCCGCGGCAGGTAGTCCAGTCGCGCGGTGATCACGCTGAGCGTGCCCGGCACCAGCTCGACCGGGCGTGCGCGCTTCATGCCGTGGCGCGCCATGTAGTGCATCGAGCCGTGCCAGCCTGCGGCCAACCACTCGCGCAGCCCGGCCTCCGCGTCGCACAGATCGACCTCGGCCACACCGATCTGGGACAATCCCAACTCATTCGCCCACGCCCGCAGCTGCTGCAACAGCTGCTGCCCGTCGAAGGAATGACGCTGCTGCATCCGCCGATTCTAGAAACCCGCCACATCGTCTGGACCGACGAGGACGATTGCGCCGCTTTCGCGGCCCGCCTCGCACGCCGCCCGGCGCTGCGCGACGCCTATCTCGAACTGAGCGGTCCGCTCGGCGCCGGCAAGACCACCTTCGTGCGCCATCTGCTGCGCGCGCTCGGCGTCGGCGGGCGCATCAAGAGCCCGACCTATGCCGTGCTCGAACCCTACGAGCTGCCGGGCTGGCGCATCTCGCACTTCGACTTCTACCGCTTCGACGACGCACGCGAGTGGGACGACGCCGGCTTTCGCGAGATCTTCGCCGCGCCGGGCCTGAAGCTGGCCGAATGGCCCGAGAACGCGGCCGGCGTGCTGCCGACACCCGACCTTCGGCTGCGCATCGACCTGGCCGACGCCTCGCGGCGCGAACTCACGCTGCAGGCCAGCACGCCGCGCGGTGCGGAGTTGCTCGAATGATGACGCCGCGGCCAGCGGCCACGCGCCGCCAAGCACTGCAGCGCATGGGCGGCTTGGTGCTGCTGCTGGGCGCGGCCGACCTCGCCCGCGGCGCGTCGATCGTGGCGGTGCGCGTGTGGCCGGCGGACGACTACACGCGCGTCACGATCGAATCCGACCAGGCTCTGCAGGCCCAGCACCAACTCCTGCAGAACCCGCCGCGGCTGGTGATCGACATCGAAGGACTGGAGCTGAGCGCCGCGCTGCGCGAGCTGGTCGGCAAGGTACGCAGCGACGACCCCTACATCGCCGGCGTGCGTGTCGGCCAGTTCAGCCCGCGCGTGGTGCGACTGGTGGTGGACCTGAAGCAGCCGGTGCGGCCGCAGCAGTTCGCGCTGGAGCCGGTGGCCGCCTACCGGCACCGGCTGGTCTTCGACCTGTACCCGACGCACGAGCACGACCCGCTGCTGGCGCTGATCCGCGAGAAGGAGGTCGCCGAGAAGAACGCGGCGCGTGAGGTCCGCGATGCCCTCGGCGATTTCATCGCGCGTGTCGACAAGGCCGCGCTGCCGCCGTCGCGCGTGCCCTCGTTGCCGGAGGTGCTGGCGCAGATGGGCGCGGCGGCTTCGGCTCCGCAGCAGACGCGCGCGCCAGCGCCAGTGCCGCCGCAGCCGAGCGCGGCCGAGATGCAGCGCATCGACCGGCTGATCATCGTCGCGCTCGACCCGGGCCACGGCGGCGAGGATCCCGGCGCGATCGGCCCGAGCGGCCTGCGCGAGAAGGACGTGGTGCTGGCGATCGCGCTGCAGCTGCGCGACAAGCTCAACGCCGTGCCCAACATGCGCGTGATGATGACGCGCGACGAGGACTTCTTCGTTCCGCTGCACGAGCGCGTGCGCAAGGCGCGTCGCGTGCAGGCCGACTTGTTCGTGTCGATCCACGCCGACGCCTTCATGCGCCCAGAGGCGCGTGGCGCCAGCGTGTTCGCGCTCAGCGAAAGCGGCGCCACCAGCGCCGCCGCGCGCTGGATGGCGCAGCGCGAGAATGCCGCCGACCTGGTGGGCGGTGTCAACGTAGCCGTCAAGGACGCGCAGGTGATGCGCGCCATGCTCGACATGAGCACCACCGCGCAGATCAAGGACAGCCTGAAGCTCGGCCAGGAGGTGCTGCGCCCGCTGGGCAAGGTCGGCCGGCTGCACAAGCCGCGCGTCGAGCAGGCCGGCTTCGCGGTACTGAAGGCACCGGACGTACCCAGCATCCTGGTCGAGACGGCCTTCATCTCCAATCCGCAGGAAGAGGCTCTGCTGCGCGATGCCGACTACCAGGCCGAGCTGGTCGAGGCGCTGGCCACCGGCATCCGCCGCTACTTCGCGAAGAACCCGCCGCTGGCCCGCAACCGGCAGCTGTAGCGACCGCGATGGCCTGCCGACGACGCCGGGGTTAATATCAATTGATGCAAATACATATCGGCCTGTCGCAGCGGAGCAGCCTCGCATGAACACCTGGAGCAAGGCCCTGATCGTGGTGCTGGCGCTTGCGCTGCTGGCGCTGGGCGTCATGTGGTGGCGCACCCCGCAGCGTGCAAACCCCGCGCCGGCCGCAGCGCCCGTCGTCCAGCCGGTAGCGACGCCGGCCTCGGCCGCCCCGCCGGCGATCGAGTTCCCGATCACGCCGGCCGACAGCGCCTCGCAGCCCGCCTTCGTGATACCCGCGCCGGAGAACACCGACGCCGCGGTGCAGGCTAACCTGATCGACCTGGCGGGCCGCGAAGGCGTGCTCGGCTTCCTGCAGCTCGACGGCTTCGTGCGCCGAGTGGTGGCCACGGTGGACAACCTCGACCGCCAGCATGCGCCGGCGCGCGTGTGGCCGGTGAACCCCACCCCGGGCCGCTTCGGCACCGTCGAGCTTTCGGGCATCGAGCGCATCGCGCCCGACAATGCGAAGCGCTACGAAGGCTTCGTTGGTTTCGTGGAATCGGTGGACATGGCACGCGCCGCCGCGCTGTACCGCTGGATGTACCCGCTGTTCCAGCGCAGCTATGAGGAACTGGGCTATCCGGGCAAGTACTTCAATGACCGGCTGGTCAAGGTCATCGATCATCTGCTTGCCACACGGGCGCCGCCGCAGCCGGTGCCGGTGACCCTGCTCGAAATCAAGGGCCCGGTGTCATCGCAGCGGCCCTGGGTGCACTACCGCTTCACCGATCCGGCGCTGGAGCAGGCCTCGGCCGGCCAGAAGCTGTTGATGCGCATGGGCCCGGACAACCAGGCGCGGCTGCAGGCCAAGCTGGCCGAGTTTCGCAGCGCACTGGTTTCGGCGCCGAAACCGCGCTGAACACCATTCACCCCACGCCACCGTGAAGAGCTTGCTGATCGTCCAGCATTCGATGACCGGCGGCACGCTGCAGATGGCCGAGGCTGCTACCCGCGGCGCCGGCAGCGAAGGTAGTGTGCAGGTCCTGTGCCTGCCGGCGCGCGAAGCGCAGCCCCGGCATGTGCTGGCCGCCGACGGCTACGTCTTCGCGACGCCGGAGAACCTGGGCAGCATGTCCGGGCTGCTCAAGGACTTCTTTGACCGCTGCTACTACGCCGCGCTGGAACGCATCGAGGGCCGGCCCTATGCCAGCCTGATCTGTGCAGGCAGCGACGGCAGCGGCGCGGCGCGACAGATCGAGCGCATCGCCACCGGCTGGCGACTCAAGGCCGCGGCGCCGCCATTGATCGTCTGCACGCATGCGCAGACGTCCGAGGCGATCCTGCGCCCGAAGCAGATTGGCGAAGCCGAGTTGCAGCGCTGCTACGACCTGGGCGCCGCGCTGGCCGCCGGCATGGCGCTGGGCGTCTTCTGATCTACAGTCGCCAGCAAGCGAGCCCTTGGGTTGGGGCGCGACACGAAAGGCACCCGCATGCTTCACCCCCACGCCAAGGCCCTACTCGACTTCATCACCGCGCGGGGCATCCCGGCAACACACACGCTGACCCCCACCGAGGCACGCGCGTTCTATCGCGAACGCCGCACCGTGACGCAACCCGACCCGCCCGACATCGCCGAGGTGCGCGAGCTGACGGCGCCCGGGCCAGGGGGCACGATCGCGCTGCGCCTGTACCACCCGATAGCCGCGGCCGATCGCGCACCCGTCCCACCGGTGCTGGTGTACTTCCATGGCGGCGGCTGGGTCATCGGCGACCTGGACACGCACGATACGCTGTGCCGCCAGCTGGCGCTGCAGTCCGGCGTCGCTGTGGTGGCAGTGGATTACCGGCTCGCGCCGGAGCACCGCTTCCCCGCGGCGGTGGACGACAGCCTCGCCGCAACACGCTGGGTGCGCGACCACGCCGCTGAACTGGGTGTCGACGCCTCAAGGCTCGCGGTCGGCGGCGATAGCGCCGGTGGCAACCTGGCGGCGGTGGTGGCGATCGCCGCACGCGATGCCGGGGACCTACCGATCGCCTGGCAGCTGCTGATCTACCCAGCCACCGACCAACGCCGCGGCTGGCCTTCGCACACCACCAACGCACAGGGCTACCTGCTCACCGCGGACACGATGGACTACTTCCACGACCACTACCTGCCCGACAAGGCGATGGATCTGGATTGGCGCGCCTCGCCGCTGCTCCACGCTGACCTGTCGAAATTGCCGCCGGCACTGGTGCTGACCGCGGGCTTCGACCCGCTGCGCGACGAGGCGCTGCAGTACTCGCAGCGCCTGACGCAGGCGGGCAACCGCGCTACGCACATCCTGTTCGAGCGTCAGATCCACGGCTTCATCACGATGGGCCGCGTGATCGACGAAGCCAACGAGGCCGTCGCGCTGTGCGGCGCGGCGATGCGCCGCGAGCTGCAGCCGGGCTGAGTCCGTCCTGCCCTTGGGCACGGTCCTTCGCCCTAGCCTTGGATCCTCGAGGGATGATCGCCGATCACGGCGCATTACGGCTGTTCGACCCGACCCTCCGACGGGCGGCGATGCAGCGTAAGGAGCTGGTCGCCGGTCGCGGGCGTACTCACGGCGAGCAGCAGCAAGCCGTCGATGGCTTCGTCCACCGGCGCTGACCCGAGCGGCAGCCATGCGAGGTACAGCTAACTGTGGATTGACACTGGGCGGTCCCGACGCTCCAGGACTGCTTTCCTGCCGAGCACAATCGCATAGCGACCCACAGCGGCTGTTCGCCAGGCGTCGACGAATGCTTGCTTCGAGTGCCAAAGCGGCCAGCCCTCGCGCGCGCTACACACGTCGGCACGAGGCCTTGCCCGCTGGCGATCAGCTTCGCCGCAGTGCTCTGCGCAGCGAGCGCACTACTGCTGAACGTCACGCCAGCGCGCGCGTTGACCGCATGCGACTTCGGCACAATCGTTCCGGTCGTCATACATCGGAGCCCGCAATGCCCATTGAGTCCGCCCACAGGCCGCTCCCGGGATTGCGCCAGATGATCGCCGATTCCGGTGGGCTCTATCTCGCTAACGCGGTGGTCGGATTCATCTTCGCCGCCTCGGGGCCGGTAGCGATCATCCTCGCCGTCGGCGCGCGTGGTGGACTGAGCGAGTCCGATCTGTCGTCGTGGATCTTCGGGTCGTTCTTCATCAACGGACTGATCACACTGCTCTTTTGCACGCTTTACCGGCAACCGCTCGTCTTCTTCTGGACTATCCCGGGTACGGTGCTGGTGGGCCCGGCACTCAGCCACCTCCGCTGGGCGGAGGTCATAGGCGCCTTCCTCGCCACAGGAGGGCTCATGTTAGTGCTCGGCCTGTCGGGCTGGGTACGGCGCGCGATGCAGGCTGTGCCGATGCCCATCGTAATGGGAATGGTAGCGGGCGTCTTTCTCCG
>Ga0316195_10000956_pt1 | contig 12439 bp, 13 predicted proteins | sample Phised1_MG_FD_204937 | JGI IMG/M metagenome (GOLD analysis project Ga0316195, IMG submission 204937) | Coastal sediment microbial communities from Maine, United States - Phippsburg sediment 1 | ecosystem: Environmental > Aquatic > Marine > Coastal > Sediment | place: USA: Maine | collected... | reverse complement strand
TTCTTGACAAAGGCAGCCCAACGGGGTTGCCTTTGATTGTTTGGAGCTGTCTAACTGTTGACAGATACAATGGATTTTGGTTCACTGCAAACGGTCGCACGTCTCTGCGAATATGCCATGCCAAGCGACGTAGGGTGATGTTCAGCGAGGCGAGGAGCCACAACACCACAGTGCATTTTTGCAGGGGGGATCGTATGCCGAAAAACAACGCCAAGCCGCTGGGAAATATCCTTCTTGAAAAGGGAATAATCACGGAAGATCAGTTGGACCAAGGGCTGCGTCGCAAGGGGCAATTGGCAAAACGCCTCGGTTCGACGCTGGTCAAGCTCGGTTTCCTTGAGGTCTCTGTGCTGGCGCGCGTCCTTGCCGAGCAGGCGGGAACTGCCGGCTGTGACCTCTTCAACGTGCGCATTCCGGGCGAGGCTCTGGCCACGTTGACGCCAGCCCAGGTTCGGACGTTCCGCGTAATACCTGCCGGATTCACCGGTCAGAAGGCCCAGGTGCTCACCGCAGACCCACAAGATCAAGAAGTCATTGACAAGGTCGCCTTTGCCCTCGGTATAAGTGTGCAGCCGGTGATTGTCCCCGAGTACCAGATGGTTGTCGCACTGAAAAAGCTCGACGAGATGGGCCGTTTCCCCAAAGACGGCCTTTCCCCGGCTTTCTGGGGTGAGGCCTCGATCGATATCGAAGTCGCCGCGAGTTACCCGGGTATCTGGGAATTGTGTGGCACCCTGGCGAAGTCCCACGCCTCAGACCTCTTGCTGGTGGCCGGCGCGCCGCCGAGCATCAAACAGCATAACGAGGTCGTGCGCCTGAACAGCCCGCTGCTGACTCCGCAGCAGGTAACCAAATACGCCCAGGAGTTGATGACCGATCAGCAGTGGTCGCAATTTTGCCAGGACAAGGCGATCGATTTTGCCCTGACCCGCCCCGAGTTCGGCCGTTTTCGCATCAATGTCTATCGCCAGCGCAGTTCTATCTCAATTGCTATGCGGCATATTATCGAAGAGATTCCTGCCATGTCGGTACTCGGCCTCCCCGAGTGGCTGGAGCCGTTTGCCCTCAAGTCTCAGGGGCTGATTCTGGTGACCGGCCCGAATGGCCATGGCAAGACAACAACCCTGGCCGCCATGGTCGATCTGATCAATACCAGGAAGCGTCGTAACATCATCACCATAGAAGACCCGATCGAGTACCTGCACCGTCACAAGAACAGTAACGTCAATCAGCGTGAGGTCGGGCTTGATACCAAGACGTTCAACGAAGGCTTGCGGCACGTTTTCCGCGAAGCCCCCGATGTCATTATGATAGGAGAAATGCGCGATCGCGAGAGCATCGCCATCGCCCTGGAAGCTGCCGATACCGGTCATCTCGTCTTGAGCAGCATGCATGCTAACAACTCGATCCTGGCGATCAACCGGATAGTAGATGTCTTCCCCGCGGAAAGTCAGCAGCAGATCCGGGTGCAGCTGGCGGATAACCTGTTGCTGGTTCTCAACCAGCGGTTGGTGGAACGTAAGGATGGCAAAGGCCGCACCTTGGCCTACGAAAAGCTGGCCAACAGCTATCGCGTGGCGAACCAGATCCGCGAGGGGAAGGAGCATCACATCCGCGGCATCCTGCAGAGCGGTGCCGATGAGTTCGCCTCTCTCGACGCGCACCTGGCGCAGCTCTATCGCGCCGGTAAGATCACCCGGGAAACGGCGACGCACTACTGTCAGGACCAGAAGGCGTTCAAGGACCTGCTTGCTCGTTAGAAGATGCGGCGAGTGGCGCGAAGCGGTATTCAGGTGCTGCCCCCTTACAGGGGTAGCACTTTTGACCCGAAACGCACCAAGCGGTTGGCCTCCTCTCTCGCCTTCTGCCGCGTAAATCTCCCTTAAACCTTGTCAGGTCAGCTCATGCTGTTGTAGAATGTCAAAATGTGGTTCGGGGAAACCCCGGACCTCATTCTTTTCTCAATCGACTGATTCATATAAGGAGCCGCCCTGATGGCAGCAAAAGAAGAATTCATCCCCAAGTGGATTGCCTGGGAGTCGACCCAGCGTTGCAACCTCAACTGCGTACACTGCCGGTGTTCCTCTGACATGGACGCGGCCGTCGGTGATTTTAATACCCAGGAAGCCTTCAAGCTGATCGATGACATCTGCGAAGTTAGCCAACCGGTCATGGTCCTCTCCGGCGGTGAGCCGCTACTGCGCAAGGACATTTTCGAGATCGCCCGTTATGGTACGGAAAAAGGACTGCGCATGTGCATGGCGACCAACGGCACCCTGATCACCGACGATGTTTGCCGGCAGATGAAGGAGGCCGATATCAAGATGGTTTCCCTCTCCCTCGATGGGTCGACCGCCAAGATTCACGATGACTTTCGCTCCTGCCCGGGGGCCTTTGATGGGGTGGTGCGCGGCGCCGAAACGCTCAAGCGCAACGGCATCAAGTTCCTGGTCAACTCTTCCTTTACAAAGCGCAACCAGCACGACATCGGCGCCACCTTCAAGACCGCCAAGGAACTCGGCGCAACGGCCTGGTACATGTTCATGATCGTGCCCACCGGCCGGGGGGAAGAGATCATGAACGAGCTGATCTCCAAGGATGACTACGAAGAAATCCTCTCCTGGCACTACGAGCAGGAGAAGGGTGAGGACGAGATCCTCATGCGGCCGACCTGCGCGCCTCATTACTACCGGGTTGTTCCTCAAATGGCCAAGGCCGAAGGGGTTGATTTCAAACGCCGCAGCCTGACCTTCTCCACCGGCGGCGGAAAGGGGTGCATCGCCGCCCAGACGATCTGCCTGATCGACTGCTTCGGCAACCTCAAGCCCTGTTCCTACTTTCACTCCTCGGTGGGTAACGTCAAGCAGATTCCGTTCAAGGAGCTCTGGTTCAACAGCAAGACCTTCAACGACCTGCGCGACTTCAAAAAGTACAAGGGCAAATGCGGCGAGTGCGAGTTCATCAATGTCTGTGGCGGCTGCCGCGCTCGCGCCGACGCGGTTTATGGCGACTATATGGAAGAAGAACCGTTCTGCAACTACATCCCCAACCGTACCCGCAAGCGGATGGAGAAGGAAGCAGCAGAGATCGCAGAGAAAAACAGCTAATTTTGAATTTTGAATTCTTAATGCTTAATTCAATTCAAAGTTCACAATTCAAAATTAAAATTGCATTATACAGGAGGTAATTCGATGTCCCAAGATTACACGTTTCTCAAGGCCTGTCGCGGCGAGGAGACCGACTACACTCCCGTCTGGCTGATGCGCCAGGCCGGTCGCTACCTCCCCCAGTACATGGCGGTGCGCAAGAAGGTCACCTTCCTCGAGCTGTGCAAGACTCCTGAATTGGCTGCCGAGGTCACTATTCAGCCGATCGACTACCTGAACGCCGATGCGGCAATTCTCTTTTCCGATATTCTCACTCCGGTGGAGCCGATGGGTTTAAAACTCGATTTCGTCCCCGGTCCGGTGTTCGAGAACCCGGTGCGCACCGCGGCCGATATCGACGCCCTGCGCATTCCGGTCATGGAGGAGGATGTCCCCTACGTCCTCGAAACGATCAAGATTCTGCGGCGCGAATTCGAAGGCCGGGTGCCGCTCATCGGCTTCGGCGGTGCGCCCTTCACCCTGGCCTGTTACATGGTTGAAGGGAAAGGGAGTAAGGATTTCGCCCAGATCAAGCGCATGATGTACGGTGCGCCTGAGCTGTACGCCAAACTGATGGACAAGATCACCGAGATGGACCGCCAGTACCTCAACGCCCAAGTCAGGGCCGGTGCCCAGGCGATCCAGATCTTCGACACTTGGGGTGGCATCGTTTCGCCGCTCGACTACGAGAAGTACGTGCTTCCCTACACCCAGAAGTTAATCAACGGCCTCGACCGCTCGGTGCCGATCATCCATTTCGTCAAGGGTGCCGGCACCATGCTCGACATCGTCGCCAAGGCCGGATCCGATGTCATGGGTCTTGACTGGCACGTCAACCTCGGCAATGCCCGCGACATTATCGGTCCCAAGATCGCTGTGCAGGGGAACCTCGACCCGACCGTGCTGTATGCGCCCAAAACGCACATTGAGCGGGAGGTCAAGCGCATCCTGGACGAGAATGCCGGCCGCCCGGGGCACATCTTCAACCTCGGCCATGGCATCCTGCCAAGCGTTGATCCGGAGCATGCTCGCTTCATGGTCGAGTGTGTGCACAAACATAGCGGTAAGTAGCGCGTGGCGCGCGGTGCAATAATCTATTAACCATTAACCATTCACGGTTTACTGATGAACCTCGACAAGCCGACCGGACTGGTGTTTCTGAATATGGGTGGACCTGACTCCTTGAGAGCGGTCCGCCCGTTTCTGTATAATCTCTTCTCCGATCGCGACCTGATCCAGCTGCCGGCCGGAGCCCTGTTGCAGAAGCCCTTCGCATTCCTGATCAGCCGGCTGCGGGCGCCGAAAGTGAAAGTGAACTATGCTTCCATCGGCGGCAAGTCACCGCTGCTCGAATGGACCGTCAAGCAGGCTGAAGGGACGGCCCGCGTGCTGGGCGGGCAGGTCAAGCCGTTCGTAGCGATGCGTTACTGGCGGCCCCGTGCCGAGGAGTGTCTGCGTCGGATGAAGCAGGAGGGGATCCAGCAGGCGGTCGTGCTGTCACTCTACCCCCACTACACCAACGCGACCACAGGCAGCAGCCTCAAGGATTTCAAGGCGACGGTGGCGCGCATTTACCCAGAGCTCGAGTACACCGTCATCCGTGAATGGTACGACTGGCCGGCCTACCTGGATGCACTGGCCAACCGGGTGCGCGAAGGGCTGGAAAAGTTCCATGAGCTGGTGCGCGACGAAATCCCGATCCTCTTTTCAGCCCACGCTTTGCCTCAGAAGTTCATCGATGAGGGCGATCCCTACCTCGATCATGTCCTCTGCACCGTCAGGGGCGTGATGGAGCGGTTTGAGGCGCGGCCATGGCTGCTCGGCTTCCAGAGCCGCTCCGGTCCGGTGCAGTGGATGGCGCCCGATACCCTGGAGGTCCTTGATAAACTTGGCGCCGAGAAGGCACCCGGAGCTTTGATCGTGCCGGTCTCTTTTGTCTCGGATCATATCGAGACGCTGCAGGAAATTGATTTCGAAATGCGCATGCACGCAGAGAAGATCGGCCTGCCGCGTTTCGAGAGAGTGCCGTCTTTGAATGATCACCCGGACTTTCTGCAGGCGCTTGCCGGCCTGGTAAAGTATCATCTGGAGCATTTATGACCGTCATCTGTCGCCATTGCGGGGCAGAATTCGACCCGGAGGTTCTGACTGACGATGCTGCCGTTCAGGCCGGTCTGATCCTGGCACGGGAACGCTACGACGACGCCGGCAAGGTCTGTGCAAACTGTCTTGCCAGCCGTGGCCGCCTAGCGATGATGTATGACCCTTCCTGTCATCATTGAAGCATGGTAATCTATGCCCATGCCGTCATTATGCATCGGTGAAATACTGGCCGCTTGCCGGCTGGTTCTCCTGAAGGGTTTGTTGCTGTTGCAGCGAAACGCTTCTGTCCCACTGGGAGCAGCGTGTTGCCCGGGGCCATCATTAGGGTATTCTTTAATGTGATGCGTACTTTCTTCGAAAAAATAGGCTATGAAACGCTCTGGTTCCTGGAATCCTACGGACGGATGGGGCTCTTTCTGACGCGGACCGTCGTCAGCATTTTCAAGCCGCCCTTCAAACTACGGCCGGTGGTGCGGCAGATGCACTTTATCGGTGCCTGTTCGGTCTTTGTCATCCTGTTTACCGGGTTGTTCACCGGCATGGTCCTCGGCCTACAAGGCTATTACTCATTGCGCAAGTTCGGTTCCGAAGGGTTTCTCGGCTCGGCAGTGGCCTTAAGCCTGATCCGTGAACTCGGCCCGGTCCTGACCGCACTGATGGTGATCGGCCGGGCCGGTTCGGCCATCTGCGCCGAAGTGGGCATCATGCGCAATTCGGAACAGATCGATGCACTTGAATGCATGGCTGTCGATCCGTTTCGCTACCTGATCATGCCGAAACTTCTGGCCGGCATCCTGGTCTTGCCGCTCTTGACGGCGATCTTCGACGTGATCGGCATCTTTGGCGGTTATCTGGTGGGGACTGGCCTGTTCGGTATCAACCCGGGCGTCTATTTCCAGAGGATGTATACGAGCGTAGTTTGGGCTGACATCGAAATGGGCCTGGTGAAATCTCTGCTCTTCGGCCTGCTGCTGGTCTGGATCACCGCATGCAAGGGGTTCTACCTGCACCTCGAGCGATCCGGTGGTTTCGGCGCCGAGGGGGTCAGCCGGACGACGACCGATGCGGTCGTGATGTCGTCGGTGAGTGTCCTGGTCTGGGATTACCTGATCAGCGCCCTGCTACTGTGAGACAGGCACTCATGTTATGATGGAATCGATGAATTCTCAACTTGGGGATCATGCTTCGGTCGTGATCGAACTGATCGGAGTGAAAAAACGCTTCGGCCGGCAGATGGTGCTGCGCGGTGTAGACCTGGTCGTGCGGGAGGGGCGGACCCTGGTGATTGTCGGCGCCAGTGGCCAGGGCAAGAGCGTGATCGTCAAGCATATGCTCGGGCTGGTCAGCCCGACACGCGGCACGGTCAAGGTCTTCGGCCATGACCTGCAACGGCTCAAGCGCCGCGAACTCGATGAGATCCGCAGCAACTTCGGTGTGCTCTTTCAGAACGCGGCACTGTTTGACTCCCTGAGCGTCTACGATAATGTCGCTCTGCCGCTGCGTGAGCGGACGCGTTTGAACGAAGAGTTGATTCGGGACAAGGTTATGCAGAAACTCACCCTGATGGATATGGAAAAGGCCGTGGCAAAGTTCCCGGCACAACTCAGCGGTGGCATGCGCAAGCGGGTCGGGCTGGCGCGTGCCCTGGTCCTCGATCCCAAGGTGGTCTTCTTCGACGAACCGACGACAGGTCTGGATGTCCACAAGAGCAACGAACTTTATCGCCTTTTTTATCGAACCCAGCAGCAACTCGGCTACACTGCGGTGATCGTCAGTCACGATGTACCGAAGATCTTCAAGTTGGCCGATGATGTGGCTCTGCTTGCCGATGGCCAGATCCAGGGGTGCATGTCTCCGGAAGCGTTCCAGATGTCCGATCAGCCCCACATCAAGGCCTTCGTCGAGGAAACCATGGGCCATCTTTATTCGAGTGACGAGGAGGAGGACAACTTCTATGCGTAAGTTCAACCTCGAAATAGTGGTCGGTGTGTTTATGGTTGTAGGTTTTGTCTGTTTCGCCTGGCTGTCCGTGCGCCTCGGTGACATCAACCTGTTCAGTCGGTCGACCTACCAGGTGATGGCCAGCTTCGGTTCGGTCTCCGGGCTCAAAAACGGCGCCATCGTCGAAATTGCCGGGGTTCAGGTCGGGAAGGTGGCGGACATCAGTTTCGATGCCGGCAAGTACGAGGCCAAGATCACGATGGCGATCGATAACGACGTGGTCCTCCAGGAGGACAGCATCGCGTCAGTGCGTACGGCGGGGATCATCGGTGACCGTTACATCAATATCTCCCCTGGCGCGTCCGATGTCGAGATTCACGACGGCGGCCGGATCGTTGAGACCGAGTCGGCGATCAACCTTGAAGAACTGGTCAGCAAGTACATCTTCGAGAAAAAATAAGCCCGGTCTATCTTTGCTCCTGAGGAAATGGTCGATGCTGCATATTCACAAACTGGTTTTAGCTGCGATGCTTGTGTTGCTGTGCGGGGGGTGCTCATTAGCCTGGTCGGCCGGCACCGAAGCTGCACCATCACCAGCGACACCGCCCACACCAGTACGCGACTGGACGCAATTGGATGCTGATGAAGAGGAACTTGACGTCTGGGACCCGATCGAACCATTCAACCGCGGCATGTTCTGGTTCAATGACAAGCTCTATTTCTATGCTCTCAAGCCCGTTGCACGCGGTTATCGGGCCGTTCTGCATGAAGACCTGCGCCAGGCGGTGGGGAATTTCTTCCACAACCTGGCGACGCCGGTGCGGTTTCTCAACGCCCTGTTGCAATTGAAAGGCGTCAAGGCCACCGATGAACTGGTCAAGTGCATCTTTAATTCGACGTTCGGGCTGGCGGGGTTCCTCGACGTGGGTGCCGGGTTGCCTGCTGACCAGGATGGCGAGGACTTTGGCCAGACGCTCGGGCACTACGGGACGCCGCCCGGGTTTTACCTGGTAATCCCGATCCTGGGCCCGTCGAATGCCCGCGATGCAGTCGGCAAGGTGGCGGATGCGATGACGCACCCGGTGACGTCCCCCTATTATTTCAAGATGAAACCGCTCGAAGTGGTCGGGGCCCAGGCCTTGGAAAAGGTCAACGCCCTGTCCCTTGACAAGGATACCTACGAAGCGATCAAGCAGGATGCTCTCGACCCCTATCTGTTCGTGCGCAATGCTTTTATGCAAAACCGGGCTGCCAAGATCGAGAACTAGATGTTCTGCGAGAGATTGAAAGAGGTGTGACTATGCGTTGTTTGAAAATACTTGTACTGATTTACTGTAGTCTGTTGCTGATCTCCGCTGTGTCCTCTGCCGTGACGCCGAAGGCACAAGTCCAGGCGACGGTAGACCAGGTGATTGAAGTGCTGCGCGACAAACAACTTCAGGGTGAGCCGCGCCGGAAGACCCTTAGCCAACTGATCCGCGCCCGTTTCGATTTCACCATCATGTCTCAGCGCACCCTCGGCAAGTACTGGAAGAGTGCGACGGCCGCTGAGCAGGCACGTTTCGTGGAGCTCTTCTCCGAGCTGCTCGAGGCGAGCTATATCGGCCGCATCGAAGCCTACAGTGATGAAACCGTCAGCTACGGTGAGGAAACGCTCGAAGAGGACCGTGCCGAAGTCGCGACAATGGTCCAAAGCGGTGGAACCCATGTCCCCATCGTTTACCGTATGGTGCAGCAGGGAGATCAATGGTTCGTCTATGATGTCGTGATCGAAGAAGTGAGCCTGATCAGGAACTACCGCAGCAGTTATGGGGAGATTGTGCGCAAGGAAGGTTTTGCCGGGCTGTTTGCGCGTATGCAGGAAAAGATCAGTGAACTCCGGCAGTCACCCATGAGCACGGCGGGGAAGTGATGAGCATGCTGCATCCAATAGAAAGCGCATGTCGCGGCGATAACTGCTCCCAGCAGCTGTGTCGTAAGATGAAGAAGGAGCTTGGCTTTTTCAGCTTTCTCTCTGAGGAGGATCTCGAGGAGGTCAGCCCGTTTTTCAACTGCCGCATGGTGCTGTCCGGTAACAATGTGTGGACCTCGGGAGATCCTAGCGATTACGTCGCTTTTATCGTCTCCGGCCGGGTACAGATCAAGGTAAACACGGAATTCCCCGGCAAGCAGGTGGTGGTCGGTGTCTTCAGCCGGGGGGCCGCCATCGGCGTCAGTTGCACGGTCAGCCAGCGGACGCGGAATACCACGGCCCAGGCCATGGAGGACACCGGATTGCTGCTGATCACCCATGAGAATTTCAACCAGCTTATCGACCGGCACCCGCAGCTCGGCGTCAAACTGATGCAGGGGATGCTGCTTTCGGAGTCAAACCGTTTGCAGAAAGCCTATATGCGGTTGGCCTCCATATTTTGAGCGTAGATTACAACCCAGTCTCTTGTAATTGCTCTAGCAATTTCTGCTGCTCGTCACTCAACTCGTCCGGCACGGCAATCTCAACCACCGCGTAAAGATCTCCGGCATGCTTGCCCGGTCGTCCCGGGACACCGAAGCCTTTCAGCCTGATCTTGCTGCCGCTCTGCACGCCGGGTTTGACCTTGATCCGCTTGGGCTCCTCGAGGGTCTCTACGGTGGCCGAGGTGCCGAGGCATGCTCCGGTAAAGGGGATTTTGACGGTTGTGAACAGGTCACTCCCCTCGCGCCGGAAACGGGAGTCAGTGGTCACGTTGATCTCCAGTATCAGATCGCCGGCCGGCCCACCCGTTGAACTCGCCCCGCCTTTCCCCGATATGCGCAGCTTCTGACCTGACTCGACACCGGCCGGAATGCGTACCTGCAACTGTTCGGTCTGCCCGGCGCGATCGAGTTCCACCCGGCGTTCGCCGCCCAGCACTGCCTGGCGAAATGGAATGGTCAAGCGCATCAGGTAATCCTGGCCCTTTGTGGCGCGGGGGCGCTGGTGCGTACCGAAGCCCTGATGGCTCCCTGTGCCGCCAAATAGCTGGCTGAGGATGTCGTCGCCGCCACGGCCGCCAAAGCCGAATTCCCGGAAGATGTTGCCAAGGTCGACGTTGCGGAAGATGTCTTCCTGTGAAAAACGCTGGTGGAAGCCGGTGTCGCCGAACTGGTCATACTGCTGTTTTTTCTCCGGATCGGAGAGCACGGCGTAGGCTTCTGTGATCTCCTTGAAACGCTCTTCGGCCTTCTTGTCCCCGGGGTTCTTATCGGGATGGTACTTCAGCGCCAGCTTGCGGTAGGCTTTTTTGATCTGGTCGGCGCCGGAGGTTTTTTCAACACCGAGGACGGCATAGTAATCTTTGGCCATGAAGTTTCCTTAAGCCTGAATGCAGGCAGAATCAATGTAATGACGGTATGGCCAGTCGTCAAGGGTGAGCAGGGTCGCGGAAGGCGAAAAAGCTTCTGCAAACTGTCTCGAACTTCCGGTCACAGGACCACCCAGTCCGGGGTCAGCTTTTGCTAGCCTCCAGCCTGGGATCTCCAGCTTTGCAGATGTTCCTCGATGAAGGCCATGATTTTGGCCTGTTCCTCCTGCCCCTTGCCGATCACTTCCAACGGTTTGCCAAAGGCGAAGTGGATCGGTCTGGACGGCAAGATCGGGCCGAAATCCTTGACCATCTTGCCGGGCGACCAGGCCCAGGTCAGAAGGGCCACCGGGACCACGATGGCTCCGGTCTTCCTGGCGAGCTTGATGCCGATGCTGTTGAACTGCTTGGGGTCGAAATCGATGGTGCGCGTATGTTGGGGGAAAATAATCAGCGAACGGCCCTGCTCCAGGCGCCGGGCTCCTTCTTCCATAACCACCATGAAGTCGTCGCGCGGATTGACGCGATCGACAACCACCGGGTCGCGGGTTCTAACGATGTCGCCGAAGACTGGATAATCAACCAAGCTGCGCTTGATGATATAGGTCAGGTCAAAGATGTGGGGCATGATCAGCGACGGCAGGACGAAGGTCTCGAGGGTGCTCATATGGTTGCCGATGAAAATGCACGGCCGCTCGATCCCCTGGAGGTTGTCCAGACCAGTTACGTGCAGATGGCAGCCGGTTGCCTCCAGGGCCTTGACGGTGTTGAGGCTGTTGTTGTACCAGTCGATTGAATCGTAGTTGTTGCGCTTTGCCGCTGCGCTGCCACCCCAGACGATGGCTATCTCCTTGAGGTAAAAGGAGATGGAGGGGAACAGTCTTGTCAACCACCCGATCTTGCGTTGCGGGGAGTGATATTCATTTCCTGTGTAAAAAGCCTGGATTTCGTTCATGGGACTTTCTGTACCTGTGCTGTGGAACGTGACGAGCGAAAACGGAAAAGGGCCAGTGCGCTGGCCATGCTCAGCCCTGCACAAAGAAACAGGGCGTTGAGGCCGAACCAATCGCCAATATAGCCTAAGATCACGGATCCTGCAAAGATTCCCGTATCGATCCCCCCGGTAAAAATTCCCGTCGCCTTGCCGCGGACCGTGGCCGGCTCATTGCGGACGGCCATGGTATTCAACAGTGGGAAGAGCAGGCCGTGACCTGTCCCAGAGAGTACCCCGGCGCTACAGAGCAGTAATTGGCTGTGGGTCAACGGCAGGAGGAAGATGCCGGCCATGTACAGGATGATGCTGTAAGGCAGTACGCGATTCTCGCCAAGATAATCCGCGAACCTGCCGCCGCAAAAGCGCACCGCGATGGCCCCGCCGGAATAGCAGAAAAAATAGACCGAGATGAAGCCCAGGCCGCGCTCTTCTGCCAGGGGCGCTACAAAGCCGCCGGTAGCCGCGAGCCCGAAACCGAACAGAAGGGCCAATAGTCCCACCACGATGAATTTTTCCCTTCTAAGCAGGCCGAAAAAGGTCTCCCGGCCTCGTGTCTCGCCGGCTGCACTGCTTTCCTGAAGGGGTTGATGAACGAGTAGGGCAATTGCCGCGAGGCCGCTGCCACTCAGGAAAAGCCCGATAAAACCGAAGTGCTCAAGGGTGGATTCGGCCAGTACCGGGCCGATGGCGATGCCAAGCAGGCCGGAGATGCCGAACATGCCGATTCCCTCGTTGAGGCGATGCTGCGGCAGGATATCGGCCATGAAGGTGAAAACCGCGGTAAAGCAGATCGCCAGGCCGACGCCGTGGGCGGCACGGACCAGCAGCAAAAGTGGGTATCCCGAGCCGAGTGGCTCCTGAACGGCGATATAGAGGAACGGTGCAACGACCATGAGGATGCAGCCGAGGGTATAGCTGCGCTTGCGGCCGAT
>Ga0316195_10000954_pt1 | contig 12458 bp, 12 predicted proteins | sample Phised1_MG_FD_204937 | JGI IMG/M metagenome (GOLD analysis project Ga0316195, IMG submission 204937) | Coastal sediment microbial communities from Maine, United States - Phippsburg sediment 1 | ecosystem: Environmental > Aquatic > Marine > Coastal > Sediment | place: USA: Maine | collected... | reverse complement strand
AGCTTGAGCGCCTGAGCAGCCCGATAAAGCTGGAGCTCATGCGCCAGATCAAGGCTGCACTGGATCCCCGTGGCATCATGAATCCCGGAAAAGTTTTGCGCTGAGCGGCTGTGGCTGCCGGTAAACCGGCGTTATTCACACATTATTTTTGCCAAACAGGGTGTCTGGCATCCATTAACCCACTAAAATGCGCGCTCAATTCAGAAGCCGGATATCAGCATGAGCGATAAAGACAAGAGCAGCGGTAAACCCGATACCTCCAGGCAATATTCGAGTCTCGTCGTGGATGGCTACGAGCAGGCCCCGAGTCGTGCCATGCTGCGTGCCGTTGGTTTCACGGACGAAGATTTTCGCAAGAGCCAGATCGGCATTGCCTCAACGTGGAGCATGGTAACCCCTTGCAATATGCATATCGACAAGCTGGCCGATGCCGCCGAGAGAGGTGTGAATTCGGCAGGTGGTAAGGCCGTCCAGTTCAATACGATCACGGTTTCCGACGGTATTTCGATGGGTACGCCGGGAATGCGTTATTCGCTCGTATCGCGCGAAGTCATTGCAGACTCGATCGAAACCGTCGTCGGCGCAGAGGGCTTCGATGGATTTGTTGCCATCGGCGGTTGCGACAAGAATATGCCCGGCTGTGTTATGGCGATGGCTCGCCTGAACCGTCCGTCGGTATTCGTATACGGCGGAACGATTCAGCCCGGACCCAAGCGCAGGGATATCGTCTCGGTCTTCGAAGCCGTGGGTGGTTTCGCCGGCGGCAAGATCAGCGATGCCGAGTTACTGGAAGTCGAGCGCACGGCAATCCCGGGTCCCGGTTCCTGTGGCGGCATGTACACGGCAAACACCATGGCATCGGCGATCGAGGCGCTGGGCATGAGCCTGCCAAACAGTTCGGCGCAGGATGCCATTTCCGGCAACAAGATCAGCGATTGCGAGCGCGCAGGTGCGGCGGTTGTCGAACTGCTCCGTCGCAACATTCGGCCGTCCGATATCATGACCCGCAAGGCCTTCGAAAACGCGATCACCGTGGTGATCGCGCTTGGCGGATCGACCAATGCGGTGCTGCACCTTCTGGCCATCGCTGCTGAAGCAGGCGTTCCGCTGGAGCTCGACGATTTCACGCGCATCGGCGCGCGGGTGCCGATGCTTGCCAACCTTAAGCCGAGCGGCGCGTACTCCATGTCCGAATTGATCCAGATCGGCGGCATAAGGCCGCTGATGAAGCGCCTGCTCGATGCGGGTTTGCTGCACGGCGATTGCCTTACCGTCAATGGCCGGACAATGGCCGAGAACCTGGCGGAGGTTGAGGACTACCCGGCGTCGCAGGACATCATCCTGCCGTTCGACCGGCCGGTAAAGAAGGACAGTCATCTTGTCATTCTCTACGGCAATCTGGCGCCTGAGGGTGCTGTAGCCAAGATCACCGGCAAAGAGGGCGTGAGTTTCAGCGGGTCCGCGAAGGTCTATGGCTCTGAGGAAGAGGGCCTGCAGGCCATTCTCGACGGTCACGTTGTGGCGGGCGACGTGGTCGTTATCCGCTACGAAGGCCCAAAGGGCGGCCCCGGCATGCGGGAGATGCTGAGTCCCACCGCAGCCATCATGGGCAAGGGCCTGGGCAAGCAGGTTGCATTTATCACAGACGGTCGGTTTTCAGGCGGCAGCCACGGCTTCGTCGTTGGCCATGTGACGCCGGAAGCAGCGGTCGGCGGCCCTATCGCGCTCCTCAAAGACGGCGATCGCATCACAATCAATGCCGACGCCCGGACCATCGACGTGGACATCAGTGCCACGGAGCTGGAGGCCCGCCGCAAGGCCTGGCAGCCGCCTGCAGCGTCCGCGCGCAGCGGGGTGCTGAGCAAGTATGCGAAGCTGGTCAGTTCGGCGTCCAGGGGTGCCATAACCGGCGGTGACAGCTAGGCAGCTGTCGTGCCGGTATCGATCCATTCAGTTGTAGATTAATTCTATTTTAAAACAATCGGTTGAAAGGTTTATTTGTGGCGAAATCGAGTAAAAAGGTGCGCTGGGTAGTACTGAAATTCGGCGGCACCAGCGTGGCGACAGCACGCAACTGGGGCGTTATTCTCGATTTGGTGAAGGCACGGCTGGCTGACGGTTTTCGGCCGGTTGTGGTCCACTCGGCGCTGGCAGGCATATCGAACAAGCTCATCAATCTTCTGGATCTGGCGACGGCTGGAGAGCCCGACGCGCTGCTGCAGGAAATCAGTCAGCGGCATCTCGATCTGGCTGCGGACATGGGGCTGGATGGCGAGGATCTCGTCGGCGGCTACCTGAAAGAACTGGGTCAGCTGGTTGCAGGTATTCGGCTGGTGCGCGAGGTCAGCCCGCGCGTGCATGCGCGTGTGCTATCGATGGGCGAGCTCATGGCCACGACCATCGGCGCTGCTTACCTGCGATCGAAAGGCATCGAAACGCATTGGCATGATGCGCGACAGGCGCTATGCAGCGACGATCACTCGGGCATTTCGGAGCGCGCATCGTTCCTTTCGGCCACCTGCGCCTACGATGCCGATCCGCACTTGCAGGCGGAGCTCGGCGCCATCAAGGGCGTCATTCTGACCCAGGGCTTTATTGCCCGGAATGTTCGGGGTGAGACGGTGCTGCTGGGGCGCGGCGGTTCGGATACCTCGGGTGCGTATTTCGCAGGCAGGCTTGCGGCAGAGCGCTGCGAAATATGGACCGATGTGCCCGGGATGTTCAGTTCAGATCCTCGGCTCGTGCCCGGCTCGCGACTGCTGAAAGCCCTGCGTTATGAAGAGGCCCAGGAGATTGCCTCGACGGGCGGTTCCGTGCTGCATCCACGCTCTATCTCGCCCGTCCGCCGGGCGGGAATACCGCTGTGGATCAAGAGCACGCAGCGGCCCGACGCGGTTGGAACTGTCATCGCCCAGGATGCGGGCGATGATGCGCCGCGCGTCAAGGCTATTTCGCGGCGCAAGGGCATCACGCTGGTTTCCATGGAAACGCTCGGGATGTGGCAGGAAGTAGGCTTTTTGACTGAAGCATTCAAATGTTTCAGCGACTTAGGACTATCAATTGACCTTGTTTCGACATCGGAAAGCAACGTTACGGTGACACTAGACCCAAGCGCCAATTCGATGGATGCGAGCATGCTTGAGCGTTTGCAGCGGGCGCTGGAGCGCCTGTGCCGCGTAAGAATCCTGCCGGATGTTGCGGTCGTGAGTCTTGTCGGTCAAAAGATACGTGCAATGTTGCCCGTTATCGGGCCGGCGCTGGAAGTTTTCCAGGAGAACCGGATTCACCTCGTGAGCCAGGCGGCCAGCGATCTGAACCTGAGCTTCGTTGTTGATGAAGACCAGGCAGTGCGGCTTGTGCAGACGCTGCATGGACTCTTGATCAATCCGCCAAAGGCGGATGCCGTGTTTGGTGAAACCTGGGAAGAGCTGGCAGAAGAGCGAGGCGAAATCAGGTCAGCTGAGCAGCCGGCGCCGTGGTGGATCGAAAAACGCCAGATCCTTATCGATATCGCGGACGCGCGCACGTCCGCCTATGTTTACGATCGCAGCTCTATTGCAGCTGCCGTGGCACGGTTGCGCGGGCTCAAATCCGTTGATCGTGTGTTCTATGCGATCAAGGCCAACTCCAATCCTGACGTCCTCCGTGTGGCGCACGAAGGGGGCATGAATTTTGAGGTGGTTTCTCCGGGGGAAATAAAGCTGGTGCTGAGCTTGTTCCCGAATATCGACCGCCGCCGTATTCTGTTTACGCCCAACTTTGCTCCCCGCAGCGAATACGAATACGCACTTGAGCAGGGCGTATGGCTTACCCTGGACAATCTTCATCCGCTGCGCGAATGGGGCGAGATTTTCGCAGGGCAGGAAATTTTTCTGCGGCTCGATCCGGGCCAGGGCCGAGGTCATCACGATCATGTGAAGACGGCGGGTTCACATTCGAAATTCGGGATACCGTTGTTTGAGCTCGACGAGTCTGCCCGGCTGGCCGATGCCTGCGGCGCAAGAGTTGTCGGGTTACATGCCCATACCGGCAGCGGCATCCTTCAGGCCGATAACTGGGAGGACGTGGCTGCGCGACTCATTGGGGCAAGCGCCCGCTTTCCGTCGGTGCGCATACTGGATCTGGGCGGCGGCCTTGGCGTGCCCGAGAATCCCGGCCAGAAACCCCTCGATATGGCTGCGCTGGATGCAAGTCTCGCCGCTGCGCGCGCCAGGCTCAAAGATTTCGAATTATGGCTGGAGCCCGGCCGCTATGTGATTGCCCAGGCGGGTGTGCTTGTAACCAAGGTGACCCAGGTCAAGGGCAAAGGTGACGTCCGCTATGTGGGTATCAGCACAGGGATGAACTCCCTCATCAGGCCCGCGCTTTATGGCGCTTATCACGAGATTGCCAATCTCAGCCGTTTTGGTGAGCATGCAACGGAGATCGTCACCGTCGTAGGCCCGATTTGCGAAACCGGCGATCGGCTTGGCAGTGACCGGCTGTTGCCGCCGACCTTCGAAGGGGATGTGCTCGCCATTGCCAATGCGGGTGCCTATGGTTATGTGATGAGCTCACGCTATAACCAGCGTGAGCCGGCCGAGGAAGTCGTCATCTAGCCATGTACGCGCACGATGCATGGATCCGTCCTGACTTCGCGCGAGCGGCCCTTGTTACCATTGATGTCCAGCGAGATACGCTGGACGGGCAGCCTTTCGAGATACCGGGTACGTCGCAGGCCCTGCCGCAGATCAGCGCATTATGCGAAGCGTTCCGGTCGCAGGGATTGCCCATCGTGCATGTGCTGCGCATCTACCTGCCGGACGGTTCCAATGCAGAGCTTTGCCGCCGCAGTGCCATTGCAGCGGGCGCCACTATGTTTATAAGTGGCAGCGAGGGCAGGGCGATCGCCCCCGAGCTGCTCCCGGCAGGGTCGCCATTGCCCCATGACGAGTTGCTGTTGTCCGGCGCGTTGCAGCCTGTCGGCCCGGCCGAGTGGTACATCTACAAATCGCGGTGGGGGGCGTTTTACCGCACGCGTCTGCAGGAACACCTGGACTCGCTGGGCATCTCCACCATTGTGCTCGCGGGATGCAACTATCCGAACTGCATTCGGGCAACCACCTACGAGGCCAGCGAGCGGGATTACCGGGTCGTCGCAATCAATGACGGTATCTCCAATTTCACCGCGAACGGCTGGCAGGAATTGAGGAGTATCGGCATTAATATCCTTTCGGCGGAGGAGTGCGCAAGCGCATTGCGTGTGAGCGATGTTTGAACTGGACGCGCGCCTCCGGCAGGACTGCTTCGTCGTCGGCCGGCTGGAATTCTGCCATCTGCTGCTGCTTGATAATGCTGCGGTTCCCTGGTTTATCCTGGTTCCGGAAACAACTTGCACCGAAGTCTGCGATCTTGGCATGTCGCAGCAACATGCGCTGCTGGAGGAAATCAATTCAGTTGCGAGCTTTCTGCGAACCGGTTTTGCGATAGACAAACTAAATATTGCGGCAATTGGTAATATAGTCCGGCAGTTGCACGTCCACGTCGTCGGGCGGCATGCAGGAGATTATTGCTGGCCGGGCGTCGTCTGGGGTACTGCCCCGCCGGAACGCTATACGGAACAGCGGGTCGCACAGATTCGAACGGAAGTTGCACGTAACCTGAAAGGATTCAAAGCATGAAAAAATGGATGTTAGCCTTGCTCGCAGGCTTCCCGCTCGTGGCCATCGGGCAGGATACAGGCGGGCTCGATTTAGGTAGCCTGGATGCAGCAAAAATACAGGCGATGATGGAGCAGGCTGAAATCGTACAGGCGTGCATGGCCAAGGTCGATCAGTCCCAGTTGCAGAATCTGCAGGCCGCTGCGGAGGAAAAAGGCACGCAAATAGATGCATTGTGCCAGGCAGGCAAGCGCGACGAAGCGCAGGCCCAGGCAGTGGCTTATGGTCAGCAGATCATCAATGAGCCGCTGGTCAGGGAGCTGCAGTCGTGTGTGGGTATTCCTGACCTGACTTTGCCGCTGGCGTTATGGGCGCAGGCCGGCAAAGACGGCAGTTCCGATAGTCATGTATGCAGTTTGCGGCAGCAGGTCGTCGACGGGGTTGCCGAGGCGCAATAAGCGGCCGGTCGCGGAACCCTGGGGATGCAGGCTGCGATCGCGGCCTGAAAAGGGCCTGGGCGCTATGGCTGCGCCCCGAGCAGTTTCTCAAGGTCCTTGAGCAGGCGGCGCAAGGTGCCGGTCAGTAATACGAATTCTGTATCGAGTCGGGCAAGCGGGTCCTGCTCTTGTCCGGTGTCATCGTCCATTCCGATGAAGCGGATTTTGCTAAGCACGCCGTTTTCGTCGAGTACGCAGGACAGGGTGTTGTCGTACTGGATGCCGAGGTGTGTCAGGCGCATACCGTCTGCAACATGCCGGCGTATCGTTTTATCGCTCAGATCAAAATCCGTCCAGCGAACATTCGAGCGCAACTCCGTGCAGTCCTGCATCCGGCACTCGCGACCCAGTGCAAATTGCGCTGGCGCATCGCCGAGAAAAACGGCGGTCAGGAAATCGGCGACCGGCTGTATGTATTTGAGCGGCCGCATTTCCAGCGTCGCAAAAGGCATGCGGAGGTAACGAAGAAATCGTTCGGCAGCGCTGGCTTGTGATGTGTCGATTGCGATAATTTTCGTATCGGGATCAACAAAACCCCAGATCCGTTCGGATTTCAAAAGTGCCTTGGTCAGTAATTCATCCCGGGTCTCAGCTTTCAGGCGGCGCTTTTCGCGGCGCCCGGGTTCGGCCTGCATACGCGACCTGAAGTCCAGGATGCGCGCTTCCAGCGCCTCATTTACGGCTGCAGCAGGCAGCACACGCGACTGGCTGCGCAGCCTTAGCAGATCCGCGCCATTTACGCGGCGCGCAAGCATGCCCGCGTCGCCGCCGTCGGCAGGTACCCAGCCGGAACTGCGTTCAATCAGCGGGCCGCAGGGGCTGAATGCGGCATTGCTGAGTTCTGTTGACAGCCGGGTTTCGGATTCGGGCCAGGGGCCTTCGTAGCGATAGAAGCGGGCATTGCGGAACATGGAAAATCACAGCGGCTAATTGAGCGGCCGCGCAGTATCCGTGTTTAGAGTCGCGATGTCACTATTGCATGCAGGAGCATATTCTGCTGAGTTCGCAAACGAACGTATGCGCATCTGCAGGTTAGGTTGGTGGAGGCAAATGAGTCGGGGTTTCTTTCTGAGACTGTCGCCCGCAGGGACGCGGGTGCCAAGACTACAGGGATGTATTTACGGCGTGTCTCAGAAAGAAACCCCGACTCATTTGCCTGACCCGCTGATACCTTGCTAGGCCAGGTTTGCATCATAATGGCCGCTATCTTCGCTCTATTATTGCGCTGCCCAGTGCAATCTTGCGTATCAGCGATGCCGTGCCGCAAGTTCGGCAGCCACGTCGGATAAAGCGAGATCACTGTCCTGAAGCAAAACGAGCAGGTGATAGACAAGATCTGCCGCTTCTGAGACGGTGCGTTTGTTGTCACCCTGTACGGCGGCAATCGCGAGCTCCACACCTTCCTCGCCGACTTTCTGTGCAATATAGGCGGTGCCGCGTTCGAACAGCGTTCGCGTATAGCTGCCTTCGGTCCCGGTTGCGCGGCGTGCCCGGATTACTGCTTCCAGCTCGCTCAGAAATTCCAGTTCATTGCTCATAATCGTATCTCGATACCCTGACCGGCGAGGTAATTCTTAAGCGCACCGATCCCGATAATTTGTTTGTGAAAAACGCTTGCCGCAAGCGCGCCGTCGACCCTTGCTTCCAGAAACACATCCCGGAAATGCTCCATTGCACCGGCACCGCCTGAAGCGATCAGCGGTACCGAGCAATTGTCCCGAACCAGCCGCAACTGGGTGACATCGTAACCGTTTCGGACGCCGTCCTGATTCATGCAGTTAAGTACGAATTCACCCGCGCCTCGTGCCTCGGCTTCCTGCACCCAGTCGACGGTGTTCCGCTCGGCGAGCCTCGTTTTTGCGGGGTCGCCGGTGTTCTGGTAGACGCGATAGACCCCGTCTTCATCGCGACTGTCGATGCCGACGACGACGCATTGCGAACCAAAACGTCTTGCGAGCTCATCGATCAGGGCAGGGCGCGCAAGCGCAGGGCTGTTGATCGAAATCTTGTCCGCGCCATAATTCAGCACCTCTTCGGCATCCTTTACCGACCGGATGCCGCCCGCAACGCAAAACGGGATATCGAGCACTTCGGCAACCCTGTTGATCCAGCTGCGATCGACCGAACGACCATCCGGACTCGCCGTGATATCGTAAAACACCAGTTCGTCAGCGCCTTCACGGCAATAACGATCGGCGAGGTCGATAATGTCACCGACAACCTCGTGATTACGAAATTGCACGCCCTTGACGACCTGTCCGTCGCGAACGTCCAGGCAGGGGATTATGCGTTTTGCAAGAATGACTCTATCTCCTCGAGCGTCAGCAGGCCGTCGAGCAGCGCTTTGCCAGTCACCACCGCGGCAACCCCTGTATCGGCAAGCTCCGGCAGCTCGCTGGCTTTGCTGATGCCACCGGACGCGATCAGTCGTGCTTTCGGGTAACGCGCGCAACAATCGCGGTACAACTGCATGTTGGGCCCTTCCAGCGTACCGTCGCGGGAAATATCGGTGCACAGGAAATTGCGTGCGCCCGCCTGCATGTAGGTGTCCATAAGCGACCACAATGTCTGGTTGCTGCTTTCTGTCCAGCCATGTGTTCTTACAATCGGGTCGCCGCCATTCTCGATGCTGACATCAAGCCCCACGACAATGGCATCAGGCCCGAGTTCGCCAAACCAGCCGATGACTGTATCCGGCGCGTTGGCCGCTGTAGAGCCTATGACGACGCGCTCGGCTCCCGCCGCAATAATTGCCCGCGCCTGCTCAATCTGGCGAATGCCGCCGCCGACCTGAACAGCCAGGCCCACGGTGGAGGTAATCTCTGTAATGCAGTCGAGGTGTGCAAACTGACCTGTGCGTGCGCCATCCAGATCGACAATATGCAGGGATCTGACTCCGGCTTTGCCATAGCGTGCCGCTAGTGCGGCAGGGGCGTCCGGGTACTCGGTGACCTGGTTGAAATCACCTTTGTACAAGCGGACAACTTTGCCACCGAGCAGATCTATTGCGGGTATGACTTCCATGGTTAATCCCTGTTAAACCGTGTTCAATTTTTCCAGTTGCAGAAAATTCTTTAAGAGCTGCGCACCGTTTGCTCCGGATCGCTCGGGGTGAAACTGCGCTCCCCAGAAGTTGCGATGGCCCGCAATGGCTGTAAACGCGCGGCCGTAATCTGCGCTCGCAACAGTTGCCGGCATGACGTCGACAGCGTAGCTATGGACGAAATAAAAATAGGCGCCGTCAGTAATGCCTGCAAGCAAAGGCGCATCGCGCAGTTTGCGTATCCGGTTCCAGCCCATGTGGGGTACCGGTCGGTCCGGCGCGCTGTCGAACATTCGCGCGCGGCCGGGAATAATGCCGAGGCATCTTGTATTTGCTTCGTCCGATGCCTCATGCAGTAGCTGCATGCCCAGGCAAATGCCCAGAAACGGTTGAGTAAGCCTTGGGATCAGTTTGTCCAGCCCGGCCTGCTCAAGCCTGTGCATTGCATCGGCCGCGGCGCCGACACCCGGCAAGATCAGGCGCTCAGCCGCGAGGATGCGCGCCGGATCTGCCGTAAGCTCGCTCGTAGCGCCCAGTCGTGCAAGCGCAAACTGCAGCGAGGCGATATTGGCGCCGCCGCCATCGATGATGGTTACCTGCGGCATTACAGTGTGCCCTTGGTGCTCGGCAGGTCAGTGCCTTTGCGCTCGAACGCGGCACGCAGTGCTCGCCCCGTGCCCTTGAAGCAGGCTTCGACCATGTGATGCGTATTTTCACCGCGCACGGCAATTTGTATCGCTGCGCCGAGCGTGTCACTCAGCGAACGAAAAAAGTGCGGGACAAGTTCCGTAGGCAGGCCACCCACCTCGGCACGCGGGAACGTTCCTTCGAACACGAGGAAAGGGCGGCCGCCAAGATCGACCGCGACCTGCGCCTGCGTTTCGTCCATCGGAATCAGAAAGCCGAAGCGGCCTATACCGCGCTTGTCGCCCAGTGCTTCCTTCAATGCCTGACCTAACGCAAGCGCGACATCCTCCACCGTGTGGTGCTCGTCAATGTGCAGGTCGCCCTTGCAGCGGACCTGCAGGGCAAAGCCGCCATGCTTCGAAACCTGTTCGAGCATGTGGTCGTAGAAACCGATGCCTGTATCGATCGAGGTTGGCGCCGTTGCATCCAGGTCAACCGACACCGTGATATCCGTTTCTCTTGTCTTGCGCGCTACCGTTGCGGTGCGAGGTTTATCGAGAATCTGTCGCACAAGCTTTACCCAGCCGTCGGCCGCAGTCGGGTCGATACGGTAGCCCGGCACGCCGATATTCTTCGCAAAATCGATGTCTGTCTGGCGATCGCCGATCACAAAGCTGTTGCGCCGGTCGATATCGACGCGCTCGAGGTAATCACCGAGGTGTCCCGGCAGCGGTTTGCGACACTGGCAGTTATCCTGCGGGAAGTGCGGGCAAATAAAAATTTCGTCGAAGTTGATACCCTGCGATGCGAATACCTGCAGTACAAAAGTCTGTACAACCTGAAAATCAGCCTCGGGAAAGCTGGGTGTGCCGCGCCCGTCCTGGTTGGAAACCATGACAAAGCGATAGCCAGCGTCGCGCAGGCGGAGCAATGCGGGGATGACGCCCGGAACGAGCTCAATCTTGGCCAGGCTGTCGACCTGCTCGTCGGCCGGCTCCACTATCAGTGTGCCGTCACGATCGAGAAAGGCAATGCGTGATGATGCGCTCATAGTTCTTCCAGGCTCTGCAGTAGTTGATCGTTTTCTTCGGTGGTCCCGACGGTAATGCGCAGGCAGCCGGGTATCTGGCGACTGAAGTCCCGGATCAGCACGCCGCCGCTGCGTGCGAGTTGCATAGCGCGTGCCGCGTCGGCAAACCGGACAAGCAGAAAATTGGCATCGCTTGGATAAACCCGCAATACACCCTTCAGTCCGCCGAGAGCCTCGCTGAGGCGTGCGCGTTCCTCGCGGATGAATGTACACCGCTCGGCAACGGCTGCACGTGCCGCGGGAGTCAGGCAGCTCAGGACGGTTTCAAGTACCGGCGTTGCAAGGGCATAGGGCGGCATGATGCAGCTGATCATCCGCACGATATTCGCAGGTCCTAAAAGGGCGCCGCAGCGGGCTCCGGCCAGACCGAAGGCCTTGGACAGCGTCCGCAGCACCAGAATATTGTCGTTGTCACGTGACTGCAGCAGATCATTGGTTTGAGTTTCATCGCCGAATTCTGCATAGGCCGCATCGACAACAACAATTGCCCGGCCGCTGAGCAGCGTGGCAAGCAGGTTGATTTGCGCGGTTGAAAAGCTGTTGCCTGTCGGATTGTTGGGCGAACAGATAAACAATAGTTTGCCATCTGCAGGCCAGTTACGAATGATGGAATCTGCATCGAGCGCGAAATCATTTTCTGCTTCCAGCGGTATTTCGTGTACGCGCGCGCCCTGAATGTCGGCGTAAACGCGGTACATGCCGAAGGTGGGGGGGCAGATGACGATGGCATCTTTCCCGGCGCTGCAAAAACTTCGGATCAAGAGGTCGATTGCTTCGCTGCTGCCGCGTGTTACGAGCAGATTGTCGGCTGCGAGGCCATAGTAGTCTGCGAGCTTTGCCGTCAGTGCATCCGGCTTTTCAGGCGGGTAGCGGTTCAGCCCCGCCGAGCCGGATGTGCCCGGAGCAGGCCATGGCGTTTCATTGGCATTGAGGCGAGTCAGTCCCTCCGCGTAGCTGGCGGCACTGTAGGGCACCAGTTTGCGAATCTCAGGGCGCGCGAGTTCGATGCTTTTGCTCATGATGACTTGCGATCCGCCCGGTTCGTGTCGGTAGCCTGTTCATTCAGTCGCTCGATGCGCACTTCGACTGCCCGCGCATGCGCATCCAGTCCTTCCATGCGTGCCAGTGTCGACACGGTTGGCTGAAGGCCGCGGATGCCATCCACGCTCAGTTCCTGCACCGACATGCGTTTCTGAAAGTCATATACCGACAGCCCGCTGTAAGCGCGCGCATAGCCATATGTGGGCAGCACGTGGTTGGTGCCGCTGCAGTAGTCGCCAACCGCTTCCGGGGTATAGGGCCCAAGGAAAATCGATCCGGCGTTCCGCACGCTGTCGAGCCAGTTGCGGGCATTCGCAACCTGAATGATGAGATGCTCCGGCGCGTAAGAATTCGAAACGTCCAGTGCCTCCGCGATATTGGCCGTCAGGATCAGCCGGCTGTGCTGCAGTGACTGCACGATGATTGCGGCTCTCGACAGGTCGCGAATGGCAGCCGCTATTTCAATATTCACCGCTGCTGCGAGTTCCGGGCTGTCCGTAACAAGTATTACCTGCGAATCG
>Ga0316195_10000953_pt1 | contig 12460 bp, 6 predicted proteins | sample Phised1_MG_FD_204937 | JGI IMG/M metagenome (GOLD analysis project Ga0316195, IMG submission 204937) | Coastal sediment microbial communities from Maine, United States - Phippsburg sediment 1 | ecosystem: Environmental > Aquatic > Marine > Coastal > Sediment | place: USA: Maine | collected... | reverse complement strand
TGTCGCGGACGCGGACGTTGTCATCCGGGTTCCGGTGGAATCCAGTATCGATGCCAGTGTGCTCAAACGCCAGGCTACGCCGCGGCGGGCGGCCCGTATCCACCAGCCGGATTTCGAAAGCTTGAAAGAACAAGGTCTCTTCGTTCCCCCGGTGGAGGAAATTTTCCTGGAACTGCCCGAACCGAGCCCAGCGGACAATCAGCCCGATGCCTCTCGACTGGTCAATTTCCTGACCCTGAACCACGACGAACATCGATTGGTCGTAAGGCTTTCCTTGATTCGCAAACTGCCGGATGTGCTGCGGGAGGACAACTTTCGTGTGACGGCCACCCTGGCGCGCCCGGTGCAGCCCGGGCGCAAGACGCATGTCATCAACGTCCAGCCCGGCGACACCACCGACCGGAATTACGCCATTGCCATGGATATCGGCACGACAACGATTTATGGTCAGTTGATCGATCTCATTTCGGGGGAGGTGCTGGCCGAAAAGGGGGATTTCAACGGTCAGATCAGTTACGGGGAAGACGTCATCACCCGCATCATGGCGGCTGAAAAACCGGGGGGACTGGACAAACTCCATGCGGTGGTAGCCGCCACCATGAACAAGATTATCGCAAGCATCATCAAGCAAGCCGGGGTGCATCGGGACGATGTCAATGCGATCACCCTGGCGGGCAACACCACCATGACCCAGCTTTTTCTCAAAGTGAACCCCAGCTATATCCGGCGCTCCCCCTATGTCCCGGCCAGCAACATTTATCCGCCGCTCCAGGCGGTGGAACTGGGCCTGGACCTGGGCACACACGCCGCGGCCCTGGTTTATCCCCAAGTGTCCAGTTACGTGGGCGGGGATATCGTAGCCGGCGTCATGGGCTCCGGCATGTACCGCACGGAACGCCTGACGCTGTTCATGGATATCGGCACCAATGCCGAGATTGTCATCGGCAACAAAGATTGGATGGCCTGTGCCGCCTGTTCGGCCGGCCCGGCGTTTGAAGGCGGCGGCATCGAATTCGGCATGCGGGCCGCCCGGGGGGCGATCGAGGACTTTTCCATCGATCCGCTGACCCACGAGCCCATGCTTCTGACCATCGGCAATATTCGGCCCAAGGGGATTTGTGGCTCGGGGCTGATCACCATGGTGGCCGTCATGTTTGAAATGGGAGTGATCAACAACCAGGGAAAGTTCGATCGCGAAGTGGGAACCAGGCGCATCCGCGAACGTGAGGGCGTCTGGGAGTATGTCCTGGCCTGGCGGGATGAGACCCAGATCGATCGGGACATCGTGCTGACGGAGATCGACATCGAGAACTTGATTCGGGCCAAAGGGGCCATTTACAGCGGTTGCATGACCCTGCTCGAGGAAGTGGGCATGAGCATGGGGGATATCGAACAGATCTATCTGGCAGGGGGATTCGGCAGCTATGTCGATCTGGAGAAGGCGACGGTAATCGGCCTGCTGCCGGAAACCGACCCGGACAAGGTGACCTACATCGGCAACGCCTCGCTTTTGGGGGCACGGATGGCGGCCCTGACCAACCGGTTGCGGCAGGACGTGGTCAACGTGACGCGCATGATGACCAATTTTGAACTGTCGGAAACGGCCTCCTACATGGATCATTATGTGGCGGCCCTCTTTTTGCCGCACACCGACCTGAATCAGTTCCCCAAACTGAAGGCGCGCCTGGCTTCGTTCCGGGCAAATAGTTGAATCTTTTCGACAAACTAAACGCCATTCAGGGGGGAATCGTCTATTGACAAAAAACGGCACTGAAGATAGTGAGTACCATTCATGAATATAAATGGATTAAGTTCCATATTTTTAGGGCGGTCGGCCATGGGTCCGATCCCCGCGAGCAGAAAAAATTTATTAGAAAGGGGGGCTGCAAAACGACAATTATTAACGGGCAGGGCGTTTAGCAAGAGCCATCGATAATGTGTTAATAATGTCATCGGGCAACAGCGTAACACTTCATTTCTGACGAGAGCTGAGGGGCAGTTCGGTGTTCGGCTCTTCCCACCGTAAGGAGGTAAAATTGGGCTTCGAATTCTTTAAAGAATCATATGCCGGCAGCGTCAAGGAAATCGCCCTGGGCAAGGGGGATTCGGCCGTGACCGTTGGTGGCGAGACCTGTTATCCGTTTTACCAGTTCGAAGGCGACATGCCCAACAAACCCCGGATCGCAATGGAGATCTGGGACATGGCGCCTGAGGAGTGGCCGGAATCGGCCTTGGCGCCGTTCAAGGACGTGGTGTCCGATCCGGCCGCCTGGGCCAAAAAGTGTGTCGACGCCTACGGGGCGGAAATGATCGTGCTTCAGCTCAAAAGCACGGATCCCAACGGGCAGGATGCCAGCCCGGCGGACGCTGCCGCCACCGTCAAGAAAGTGCTCGGTGCCATCAAGGTGCCGCTGATCATCTGGGGCACGGGCAATCCCCAGAAGGACGATAGCGTTCTTAAAAAGATTGCTGAAGAGACTCAGGGGAAATCGCTGATTCTCGGTCCGGTGGAAGACAAAAATCACAAAGGCATCGGGGCGGCCGCCATGGGTTTCGGCCACACCATCATTTCTTCATCCCCCATCGATGTCAACCTCGCCAAACAAGTCAACATTCTGTTGGAAAATCTGGGCATGCCCATGGATCGCGTCATCATCGATCCCACCACCGGCGGCTTGGGCTACGGCCTGGAGTACAGTTACTCCGTAATGGAGCGCCTACGCATGGCGGCCCTGAATCAGGGGGATGACAAACTCCAGCTGCCGCTGATCAACAATGTGGGCAACGAGGTATGGAAATGCAAGGAAGCCAAGCAGTCGGTGGAGGAAGCGCCGACCCTGGGCGATCCGGAAAAACGCGGCATCATGATGGAAGCCGTTGCCGCCGTCAGTTACCTTGTTGCCGGTTCCGATGTCTTGATCATGCGCCATCCCGAATCCATCCGCTTGACCAAAGCCTACATCGATCTGGTTTACAGCGGCGGTTCGGCGGCGGATGTGGCACCGGTCAAAAAAATGCTGGACGATGTCAGCATTGACCTAGCCGCGTTGGCTCCTGCGCCGGACTTGACGATCACGGAAGAGAAAAAAGCCGCTCCGGCGGCGAAGAAGGCCCCGGCGGCCGCCAAGGAAGCGCCCAAAGCGGCGGCCAAACCGGCCCCGGCGGCGCCCAAGGCCGCACCCAAAGCGGCGGCCAAACCGGAACCGGTAGCCGAAGCGCCCAAGGTGGATGCCGCGGCCGAAGCCGCCGCCAAGGCGAAACTGGAAGCGGCGGCCAAGGCCAACGCCGAGGCCGCAGCAACTGCCAAGGCGGAAGCGGATGCCAAGGCCGCTGCTCAGGCCGCAGCGGACGCCAAAGCCAAGGCCGAAGCGGACGCCAAAGCCAAGGCGGATGCGGAAGCTAAAGCCGCAGCAGCAGCGGCGGCCAAGATGGATGCCGAGATCGCAGAGCTTCGTGCTTTGCGTGCCAAAGAGCGTGCCGAACGGGCTGCGGCCAGGGCTGCTCAGGCTGAGGAAGAGAAATCGTTGACGCCGGCTGCCATCCAGAAGGATATGGTCGAGAAACTCATTGACAGGGTCAACTGGACTCACAAGCGCGCATAAGCATGATACCTCAGACAGACATTCCTGCAGGTAATCAATCAGCATGAGGAGGAACCTCGTATGGCAGAAGTAACAGAAATCAAAAAAGAAGCTAAAAAAGCCAAGTTGGCTGATCCGATGGCATCCAGTATCGACGTTGCCACTCAGAAGATGCTGGCTCGTGCCCAGAAACTAGGCGTCGAAACCATATTCGACCGTGCCGTCACCATGAAACCCTGTAATATCGGCAATCAGGGCACCTGCTGCAAGAACTGCGCAATGGGACCGTGCCGTCTGCCGTTGCCCAAAGATTACGATGAGGGCACGGACGAACGCAAAGGTCTGTGCGGGGCTACCGCCAACACGATTGCTGCGCGAAACTTCATCCGCATGATCGCTGGCGGAGCGGCGGCCCATTCCGATCACGGGCGCAGCGTGGCCGAGGTCTTCATGTCCGCTGCCCGGAAAGAGACGGACGCATACAAAATCAAAGACGAAGGCAAGCTTCGTGAGATGGCGCCTCATCTCGGCGTGGCGACCACCGTCGAAATCGATGGCGAAGTCCAGGATCGTGACGTCGACGAAATCGCCTTGGAAGTTGCGGAAATAGCCCTCAACGAGTGGGGCAAGGCCGAAGGCGAAGTCAAATACCTGAAACGTGCGCCGGCACCGCGCTATGAAATCTGGAAAAAACAGGGCGTCCTGCCGCGCAATATCGACCGTGAAGTTGTCGACATCATGCACCGCACCCATATGGGGGTTGATCAGGACTACAAAAACCTCATGAAACAGGGCGCTCGCGCGGCTCTGGCTGATGGTTGGGGCGGCTCCATGCTGGCCACCGACCTGCAGGACGTCCTGTTCGGTACGCCTTATCCGCTGGTGTCCGAAGCCAACCTGGGCGTCATGAAGGAAGACATGGTCAACATTATCATCCACGGTCATGAGCCGGTGCTTTCGGAAATCATAGTGGAAGTGGCCCAGACCAAGGAAATGCTCGACTACGCCAAGGAAAAGGGCGCCAAGGGCATCCAGTTGTCCGGGATTTGCTGTACGGCCAATGAAATCCTGCAGCGCCACGGCGTACCGTTTGCCGGCACCTTCCTGCAGCAGGAACTGGCCATCGTGACCGGCGCCTGCGACGCCATGGTGGTGGACGTGCAGTGCATTATGCAGAACCTGGCCAACGTGGCCAAATGCTTCCACACCAAGCTGATCACCACCCACCCGATGGCACGCATGGAGCAGGAATCTGTGGTGCACATCGAATTCGACGAGCACCATGCCCTGGAAGATGCTCAGCGTATTGTCAAGATGGCCATCGATAACTTCACCCAGCGTGGAGCCGATGTCATGATTCCGGAAGAGAAAGCGCCTCTGGTGGCCGGTTTCAGCGTGGAATCGGTAAAGTATCACCTGGGTGGCACCTTCCGCGGCGATTACTACACGCTCAATGACAACATCATCAACGGCCGCATCCGCGGCATCGGTGGTGTGGTAGGGTGCAACAACGCCCGCACCAAGCACAACGAAGCGCACATTGCCGTTGTTAAGGAATTGATCAAAAACGACGTGATCGTTTTGACCACAGGGTGCAACGCCATCGCCTGCGCCATGGAAGGGTTGTTGACGCCGGAATCCGCCAAGGTGTTCTGCGGTCCGGGGTTGGCCGAGGTCTGCGAGACGGTGGGCATTCCCCCGGTGCTCTCCCTGGGTTCATGCGTGGATAACAGCCGGATTCTGCTGGCGGCCACCGAAGTGGTCAAAGCCGGCGGGCTGGGCAACGATCTGAGTGATCTCCCGGCGGCCGGCAGTGCCCCCGAATGGATGAGCGAAAAAGCCATCAGCATCGGTCAGTATTTCGTTTCGTCGGGCGTCTACACGATCTTCGGTACGGTCTTCCCGGCCGAGGGGGCGCCGGTCTTCCAGCGTTATCTCTTCGAAGAGATGGAGAAGATGTACGGCGGCATGTGGGATTTCGAAAAGGATCCCATCAAACACGCCTGGAAGATGATCGCGCACATCGATAAAAAACGTAAGGCCCTGGGTATCGACAAGGCCCGCGAACGGGTCCTGATGGATATGTCCGACCGGATGGCGCTTGAAGGTTAATCGCTGTGACAGTTAACGAATCAAATCCTCAGCGAAGGAGGAACGTATGTCCAAATTAGTCGCATTTGCCGCTATTCAGGGTGGCTACAATATCGTTTCGAAAGTCGAAGGTGATTACAAGAAGGCGCTGGAAACCTTCAACGCCGACACACCCGTGGGATTTCCGAACACGGCCTATTACCTGCCGGTGATTTACTCGCTGCTGGGTATCAAGGTTGAAAAACTGGAAGATATGCAGAAAGTGCTCACCTTCTGTCGCAAGCTGCTGCCCCCGCATATCAAATCCCGCAACCATTTGCCGTACCTCGGGCCGTTGCTGGATGCCGGTATGGCCGCGCTCCTGGCCTTTGAGATCAAGGAAGGCTTACGGTACCTGAACGAACCGGATTTCTACCATGTCTCCGAGGAGTGCGATCCGGAAAACGGCAAGCTTTGGCTCGGGGCTGCGGAAGACACGGTTTTCCGTAAACGCGGGGTGGAGTTCGTGGACGGCTCGGCGCCCGGATTTGCTGCCATCGTTGGCGCGGCGCCCACGCCTGAAATCGCCAAAGAGATCATCGAGGAATACCAGAAACGCAGTATCTATGTCTTCCTGGCGGCCAACCACAACGGCACCAGTGTGTCGCAGCAACTGGTGGAAGCCGGCGTGCAGGTAGGCTGGAACACCAAGATCGTGCCCTTTGGCCCCGATATCTCCTCGGCCATTTTCGCCCTCGGGTTTGCCAACCGGGCCGCCATGGCCTTCGGCGGGGTTCAGCCGGGCGATTACAAGAAGATGCTGATGTACAACAAAAACCGCATCTTTGCCTTCGTCAACGCCTTGGGCGATGTGGGCACCGAATGGGGGGCGGCGGCGGCCGGCTGCGTCAACTGGGGTTTCCCCACGCTGGCCGACACCGACATTCCGGAGATTCTTCCCACGGGTGTCTGTACCTATGAACACGTTATCGCCAACGTGCCGCACAGCGAGATGGTGCAGAAATCTGTCGAAACCCGCGGCCTCAAGGTCACCATTTCCGATATCGACATCCCCTGCAGTTTTGGGCCGGCCTACGAGGGCGAACGGGTGCGCGGCGCCGATCTTTACACCCAGATGGGCGGCGGCAAGACCCAGGCCACTGAGCTGGTGAAAATGGCCGATATGAACGATATCGAGGACGGCAAGGTCAATGTCATCGGTCCCGATATCGGTGATATCAAAGAAGGCGACGTTCTTCCCCTGGGTATTTACGTCCAGGTGGCCGGCCGTGAGATGCAGGCCGATTTCGAGCCGATTCTGGAACGTCAGATACATCACCTGGTGAACTATATCCAGGGCGTCATGCACATGGGCCAGCGGGATATCGCCTGGATCCGAGTGAGCAAGGCCGCTATCGATAAGGGCTTCACCATTAAGGATATCGGTGTCGTGCTGCACGCCAAATTCCACCAGGATTTCGGTGCCATCCTCGACAAGGTCGAGGTGACGCTCTACACCAAGAAAGAAGACGTCGATCCGTTGACCAAAAGGGCACGCGGGGAATACAAGACGCGTGACGAACGGGTCGACAAGATGACCGATGAAGACGTGGAGATTTTTTACTCATGTACCCTTTGTCAGTCGTTTGCACCCAGCCATGTCTGTGCAGTCAGTCCGGAACGTACGGGCCTGTGCGGTGCCTACAATTGGATGGACTGCCGGGCATCTTACCAGATCAATCCCACCGGCCCCAACCAGCCGATTGAAAAAGGCGAAGTTCTGGATGCCAAGCTGGGGATGTTCAAGGGCGTGAATGAGTTTGTCAACAAGGCTTCGCGCGGCGCCATTACCCAGTATAACTTCTACTCCATGGTGCAGGAACCCATGACCACCTGTGGGTGTTGCGAGTGTATCGCCGCCATGCTGCCGTCCTGTAACGGCGTCATGACGGTCAACCGCGAATACACCGGTGAGACCCCCTGCGGGATGAAGTTCACCACGCTGGCCGGTGTCATGGGCGGAGGGGCTTCTTCACCGGGATTTGTGGGTCATTCCAAGTACAACATCACCCAGCGCAAGTTCATCGTCGGCGACGGCGGACTCCTGCGGATGGTTTGGATGCCCAAGATCCTGAAGGACGAGATCAAGGAGCGCATCGAGCAACGCGGGGCTGAGATGGGGCACCCGGATCTTTTCGACAAAATCGCCGACGAGACCGTCGGAATTACCGAAGAAGAGATCATGCCTTTCCTGGAAGAAAAAGGACATCCGGCCCTGTCCATGCCGCCGATCATCGGCTGATGGGAAGGTCCATTCGCATGCACGCCTGAGGACGCCGAAAGGCGGCTTCAGGCGTGTATGATGTCATTCTCTTTATTTGAATACACAACGGTTCTTAATATAGCTGAACAACAGCAAGGAGAAAACCATGGCATTAACCGGTATTCAGATTTTCAAACTCCTGCCGAAAACCAACTGCAAGGAATGCGGTGTGCCGACCTGCCTGGCATTTGCCATGAATCTGGCATCGGGCAAGGCCGAACTTGACAGTTGCCCCTACGTTTCCGATGAAGCCCGCGAAAAACTGGCGGAAGCGTCGGCGCCGCCGATTCGACCGGTGGTGCTGGGCGCCGGCGTGCGCAAGACTACGGTGGGGGGAGAAACCGTTCTTTATCGTCACGAAAAGACGTTTTTCAACAAGACGGCCCTGGCCGCAAAGATCGATTCGGATACGGCCGAAGCGGATGTTGCGACAAAAATTAAAGGATGGAATGCGTTACAGTTTGAACGCGTCGGCCTGAACCTGCGTCCGGAACTGGTGGCCCTCAAGGATGCCAACGGCGATGCGGCCGCATTTGCCAAGCTGGCCAAGCTCATCGCGGAAACATCGGAATTCAACCTGATTCTGATGAGCGAGAGCGTGGATGTCCTCAAAGCCGGGGCGGAGGCCTGTACCTTCAAACGCCCGCTGCTTTATGCCGCCACCGAAAGCACGGTGGATGCTCTGGGCGCACTGGCCAAGGAGATGGATCTGCCTTTGGCCGTCAAGGCCGATTCGGTGGAGGCCCTGGTGCCGCTCACCACCAAACTGACCGAAATGGGTCTGAAGGATCTCGTCCTGGATGCGGGCTCCCGCGATGTTAAAAAATCGTTGGAGGACCAGGTGGCCATTCGCCGCTCGGCCCTCAAGGATCTCAATCGCGCGGTGGGTTTTCCCACGATTACGTTCCCCTGTGAGATGGCCTCCAACCTGGATATGGAAACCCTTATCGCCGGGCAGTTCATTGCCAAATACGGCAGCATCGTCGTACTGTCCGATTTCGCCGGCGACAGCGTGTTCCCGCTGCTTCTGGAGCGCCTGAACATCTACACCGATCCCCAGCGCCCCATGACCGTGACGGAAGGTATTTTCGAAATCAATAACCCGGACGAGAATTCACCGGTGATGGTGACCACCAACTTTGCCCTGACGTATTTCATCGTGTCCGGCGAAATCGAGGCCAGCAGAGTGCCGGCCTGGTTGCTCATCAAGGATTCGGAAGGTCTCTCGGTGCTTACCGCATGGGCGGCCGGCAAATTTTCCGGCGACGATGTCGGCATGTTTGTCAAAAAGAGCGGCATCATGGACAAGGTCAAACATACCGAGTTGATCATACCCGGATACGCGGCCGCGATTGCCGGCGATGTGGAAGAAGAACTGCCCGGCTGGACCATTACCGTGGGGCCACGCGAAGCAGCACACTTGCCCGGTTTTCTCCGCGGGAAGTGAGTCTTCCACTATCGTTGACGGTACAGCAGGGGCGGTGCTGACGGAAGGCCGCCCCGCCTTGACCGGCCCGGAAACCAAGCGTTAGGAGAGAGGGAGGATCTATGTTACTGATTGGTGAAAGTTTAAATGTGATTTCCAAGAAGATCGGCCGCGCTTTCAAGGAGCGTGACCCCAAGCCGATTCAGGAAGAAGCCCTGTTCCAGCGGGAAAAGGGCATGGACTATATCGACATCAACCTCGGTCCGGCCAAAAAAGACGGCGTCGAGTTGATGCCCTGGGTTGTCCAGACCGTTCAGGAAGTGGTCGACGATGTTCCGCTGGCCCTGGATTCATCCAACATCGATGCCATCGAGGCGGCCTTGAAAGTCATCAAACCCGTTTCCAGCGGTCTTTCGCATATTGTCAATTCGATCATGGTGCGTCCCGAGCGCTATGAACGCATGGTGCCGATGACGGCCGACGCGGGCGCTGACTTCGTAGCGCTCATGTGGGGACCCGAGGGCTTGCCGCGGGATGAAAACGAGCGCGCCGCCCTGTGCGTCGAACTGCTCTATTTTGCCAACGAGGCCGGCATTCCCAATGAAAAGATCTGGGTGGACGGTATCGTGACACCGGTCAATATCCAGCAGCCCCAGGCCATCAGCCTGATGGAGTTCCAGAAAATGCTGCAGGACATGGCTCCGGGTGCGCGCAGCACCTGCGGACTGTCCAATATTTCCAATGGACCGCCCGACCACCTGCGGCCCATCCTGAACCAGACCTACATGGTCATGCTGGAAAAATGCGGGATGGAATCCGTCATCTCCGACCCACTGGATGACCAGTTGACGGCCATCGCCAAGGGGCAGCGCCAGGACATCGTGGATCTGATTTATGGCATGCTCGATGGTCAGGTACCGGATGTGAGCAGCCTTTCCGAGGAGTTGCTGAGATACAAGAAGACGGTTGACGTCATCATGGGTAACACGCTTTATTCGGATTCTTGGTTGGAGGTTTAGGGTACCGCCACCTTTTCCAATTTTTAACGATCGATTCACAAAAAGCCCTTCCCGGCGGAAGGGCTTTTTGTGCTTTGATGCTTGGCACCATATCGAATATGATCGTTTTTCGTTGATTATCGTCTCTTGGCGGGAAGGAACTATATATTATGGCTAGGGTCGACGATTATAAAGCCGCATATGCTTTGGCTGTGAAGAAACTGGCGACGCAGCCTTTCGCGGAAATCATCACGCGGACCGGATTGGCATGTCTATCTGAAAACCGATTTGAACTCCAATTTCTGAACCGGAAATACGGGATTGATTATCCGGATTTCAGATTCGAAGATCTGGAAGAGCCGGGCAGAGAGATCCCCCTCCAGGAGCAGGTGTTGATCCTTCATTACATGGTGGGGGCTGATCCGGACCGGGATCCGGGAGAGATGATCGCCTATCGCGAAATCCCGGGGGCTTCTTTCTATTTTGGACCGTTCGTTAAACGAGCGGTCAACCCGTTGAAGGAGGTTTTCGGCCGGGACATCGAATTATTTCAGCGGACCTGCGAGGCTCTGGGCGGAACACCAATCGATGCGGGGGATGCGGCTTATCAATTCCAGGGTTTCCCCCAGCTGTGCCTGCAGTATATCCTTTGGGAAGGCGACGAGGAGTTCGATGCCGAGGCGAATATCCTATTCAACGAATCAACGGGGGATTGCCTTTCACCGGAAGATGCGGCCTGGCTGGCAGGTATGGTGGTTTACCGCTTGATGGCCCTCAGCCGTGATTAAGGCCGCGCTAAGGCTTTAGCCCCAACCAGCAAGGACAACGAACGGGTGGCGGAATCGTTTCCGGCGCATCGCCGACATTGCTTCGACACATTGCAAAGCGGGTGTCGCTATGATAGTCTATAGAGCATAATATCAATATGTTAAACATTGTCGGCACGGTCATTGAGAAGACGGTACCAGCCTTTCCTCTATTGAGGAAAGCCCCATCGCCGGTTGTTTTGCAGGATAAACATGGGTATTTTCTAAAGGATCGAAAGCGAATGCCTTTATGCCCATTTGATTTTCAGGATCCGATAAGGTCCTTACCGCACGGGTCTGGTCTGATTGCCAATGCTTGCCCTCGCAGGCTGGTTTAAGCCGGTAAAAGGAGAACTTTGATGATCCGCTCGAAAGCGTTGCAAGTCAACATAGCGGATTACCATGTGGACGTGGAGATTGACCGGAAGTACATGGTTCTCCAGGAGGTGATGTCCTCCTATTTCGGCTTGCAGGAAGGATTGACCACTTTTCTCAAAGAATTGTCCCACCCCTATAAAAACTGGCATTTCATCGTCAGGGAAGCCAGGGTTTATTCGCTGGATTATTTCCACCTGATCAAGTCCCACAAAGAAGGGCCCGGTGCGGCCCAGCTTTATATCGATATCTATCTGCGGGCCATCGAATCAACGCGCGCGACCGACGTCTGCGTCGACGCGGTGGACAACCTGATGCTGTTCCTGCTGAAAATCGTAAAGGATTCGGGCGAGGCCTTCGACCGATTTGCGCCTGTGCTGGACAACGCTTTCCAGAGCATTCGCCGCTACGACGGTCCCATTTTCATGCTGTTCCTAAAAAGCTATTATCAGTTGAATCGTCTCGGAGAGGCGGCGCTGGCCCATGCGGCTGATGGCCTGGATCGTTTGCACCACCTCAATTTGCTCCTTATCCGGTTCTACCAGGCAACCTATACCTATTGGATGACGGAAGAAGACCCCCAGCAATGGTTTGAAATGGAGGCCGGCGAATTTAAACCGGATGTCGATCTCGAGGCGGTTTTTGAATCCATCGCCCATTCGACCTTCCGGCGCTACAACGCAACTCTGGACGCCATCCTCCACTGTGAAGACATTCGCGCCCCGGCGGTCCTGCGCCGCCTGCTCGAACTGCCTGGGTTTAATCAAGTCGTCCAAGCTCACCGAGAGATTCCCGCCCAGCTGAGCGCCATTGGAAATACAAACGGCCGGGGCGATCTCTATCGACTGTTGTTTCTTTTCTACCAGATGAATCTTGCGGGT
>Ga0316195_10000952_pt1 | contig 12464 bp, 13 predicted proteins | sample Phised1_MG_FD_204937 | JGI IMG/M metagenome (GOLD analysis project Ga0316195, IMG submission 204937) | Coastal sediment microbial communities from Maine, United States - Phippsburg sediment 1 | ecosystem: Environmental > Aquatic > Marine > Coastal > Sediment | place: USA: Maine | collected... | reverse complement strand
ATGGGTGATCATCATGATGGCGGCGTTGTAGCGCGATTGCAGCTGCAACATCAGGTCGATTACCTGGGCCTGGATGGTTACGTCCAGGGCCGTGGTGGGCTCATCGGCGATCAACAGCTCGGGGTTGCAGGCCAGGGCCATGGCAATCATGACGCGCTGCCGCATCCCACCGGAAAGTTGGTGCGGATATTCTTTGGCCCGTTTCGATGGCGAGGGGATCTGAACGCTTTCGAGCATCGCCACGGTTCGTTCCCAGGCCTCCTTTTTGCTGGATCCACGGTGGCGCAGAAACATCTCGGAAATCTGGTCGCCCACCGAGAAAAGCGGATTTAAAGAGGTCATGGGCTCCTGAAAAATCATGGAAACACGGTTGCCACGAACATCCTGCATCTGTGCTTCAGGCAGCGACAGCAGATCCGTGTCATGGAGGCGAATCCGGCCATCGATGATTTTCCCGGGAGGATTCGGGATCAGCCGCATGATGGAGAGCGCCATCACACTTTTGCCCGATCCGGATTCACCGACGACGCCCATGATTTCACCGGGCTCGATCGCAAAAGAGACCCCGTCAACGGCCTTGGCAACCCCGTCATGCGTATAAAAGTAGGTTGTAAGGTTACTGACCGTTAGCAGTGGTGAGGTCTGGTTCATCGAATCGATTCCCGTTGCGGTTTCCAAAAGGGCCGCAGTGTCATACTTTTTTGGCGGTGTGCGGGTCCAGAAAATCCCGCAGACCATCCCCCAGCAGGTTGAGGCCTAATACGGTGGTGAAAATCGCCAGGCCTGGGAAAATCGATATCCAGGGCGTTGTAAATATCTGTTCACGGGCCTTGGCCAGCATGCCGCCCCAACTGGGGGTTGGCGGTTGCGTTCCCAATCCCAAAAATGACAGGGCCGCTTCCATCAAAATCGCGCCGGCAATCCCCAGGGTGGCAATCACCAGAATCGGCCCCACGATGTTGGGAAGAATCTGGGTAAACATGATCCGAATTTTGCCATACCCCAGCGCCTGGGCGGCTTTGACATAATTTAAATCCCGCGTGAAGAGAACTTGCGACCGGGTAATCCGGCAGGTGAAGGACCAGTTGGTGAGTCCCAGGGCAATGAAGACGTTTATCAGCCCCGGACCCAGCAGCGCCATGATGGCCAGGGCAAAAATGACAGCGGGAATCGACAGCATGATGTTGGTCAGTCCCATCACCAGATCGTCCCACCACTTGCCGAAATATCCAGCGGTGAGACCCAGGATGATCCCGATGATGCTGTTCATGAGTTGGCTGAGCAGCCCCACGCTGAGGGATATCCGGGCCCCGTAGATCACTCGGGAAAAAATATCGCGCCCCTGGCTGTCCGTGCCGAAGAAGAACTGGTGGCTGGGCGGTTCCTCGGAATAAAGCAGATTGGCATCGTCGATCGGATGATACGGCGCCAGAAACGGAGCGAAGATAGCCGTGGCGGTCATCATGAGGACAATACACGTTCCTAAAACAAGGTTGGTTCGCCGTTTCAGTTTTTTGAGAAGATCTTTCAACGTCGCAAGGGCTCCCTATTGGTACTTGATACGTGGATCGATCACGCCGTACAGCAGATCCACCACCAGATTAATGATTAGAAAGCCGATGATAATCACCAGAATGCATCCCTGCGTCACGGGGGTGTCTCGGTAAAATATCGAGTTGACCAGCAACGATCCAATGCCCGGCCATGAAAACAGCGTCTCCACGACAACCGTCTCTCCGATCAAAGATCCGAATTGCAACCCCGCGGATGTCAGCAGCAAGACCAGTGTGTTGCGAAAGACGTGTTTGCGGTTGACCCATATTTCGGTCAGCCCCTTGGCGCGTGCCGTTCGGACATAATCCTGGGTCAGAATTTCGACAACGGCGGCGCGGGTCGTTCGTGCCAGAAGCGCCATGTAGCCCACGCCCAGCGTCAGGGACGGCAGGATGAGATTGATGGCAGCACCCTCCCCATAGCCGAATGTCGGAAGAAGTTTGAATTGCACGGAAAAGAGAAACATGAGCAGCAGCCCCAGCCAGAACTGCGGCATGGAGACACCGGATACGGCCCCGACCATGGTAATGGTGTCCACCCATGTCCCCTGCCGCAACGCGGAATAAAACCCCAAAGGGATCCCTAAAATGCAGGCGATCAGCAAGGCCGTGCAGGCCAGTTTCAGCGTCGGCCACAAGCGGGACGCCAACATTTGCGAAACTTTTTCGCGTGCAAAAAAAGACGTCCCCAGATCGCCCTGGGCCAGATCCTTCATGTAGAGCATATAACGGACATGGATGGGTTTGTTCAGGCCCCAGCGTTCTTTGAGCTTTTCCATGACTTCCGGCGGGAGCCGGTTTTTTCCGCCGGCCATCAGCGCCGCATTGCCGGGCAGCACATTCAGAAGGAGAAAAATAATAAGGGTTATGGCAAAAATGGTCGGGATAAACTGCAGCATCCGACGAACTGTGTAGGCGAACAATGGTCGCTCCTGCTGTAATCGCAGAACGCCGGCCCTCCCCGGGGAATATATGGGGAGGGATCGGCGTTGTTGATAGTCGTCAGGTGGAGAGAAAACCTCTCACGTCAAAACCTGACCAGATGATCACCTCAGGCTATTTTGCCCGGGGTGAAGAGGATTCAACCCACACCTCGGTGAAATCCTGGAACATCATCTCGGGGCCTACCGCTTGTATCCCATGAACCCAGGGCTGATAGGCAATAATCGCCTTGTTGTAGTTGAAAAACCAGATGGGGGCTTCCTCCCGAAACAGGTCGTTCGCTTTTTTGACATAGTCCAGCCGTTTGACCATATCCGTTCTTTCAGCCGCCGCGGCTTCGAGGTACTGATCGAACTGCGGATTATTGAAAGCCGGCGTGTTTCGTGAAGCGCGATCCGTGGATGAATGGAACCGCCAGAGTGACTGGATAGGATCCGGACCCGATGGCAGCGATCCGATGATGGCCTGGAAGTCGCCGTTCTTTTGGCGCTCATATTTGGCAGCGCCTTCCAAAGTTACCGGCTTCACCTGGATACCGATTTCCTTGAGAAACGGAATAATGACCTCAACAGCACCCGTGCCATAGCTGTCGCTGTCGGTTCCGACGATTTCCAGGGGGAAACCATCCGCGTAACCGGCCTCTTGCATGAGTTTTTTGGCCAGGGCCGGATTATACGTGTACCGCTGGGCCGCCGGATCAAAACCCGGTGTCGTCGGCGCTAAAAAACTAATGGCCGGATAGGCTTTGTTTTTCTGAAATTTTTTGATGATCAGATCGGAATCGATCGCGTAGTTGAAGGCTTGCCGAACCCGCTTGTCCTCAAACGGCTTGCGTCCGTCCGCTAGGGTATACTCGCGGTTAAAGGCAATCATGCGGGTGTACATTTCCGCGACTTCAATCAGGCGTTTGCTCAATTCAGAATCCACGCTGTAGGCCGCGTATTGGGAGGAGTACAAGATATTGGCATCCAGTTCCTTGGCCCGGAAAGCAATATCACGGGCCGCCGAGTCGCCCATGATCTTGTAGACAAGCGTGTCCAGATACGGTTTGCCGGCTTCATAAAAATCACCGAATTTTTCCAATACGATTTCACTTCCCTTGACCCATTTAACGAACTTGAAAGGGCCGCATCCGATCGGATTGGAGCCAAAGGGGTTGACTTTGTCTTCGACGGCTTCGCGGGGAACGATGGCGGTATTCACCTTGAAAAGCGCATAGGCCGGATCCACCGGCAGTTCCATGGTGATCTCGAGCGTTAGATCGTCGATCTTCTTCAGACCGGCAATGGTGTCGGCTTTGCCGTTGAAAACATCGTCCGCCCCCTTGATGACCTTTAGCAGTCCGGACGCACCAAAGGCATTTGCAGGATTCATGATGCGATTGTAAGTGTAGATCACATCGTCGACCGTGAGTTGCCGGCCATTGTGGAATTTGACATTATCTTTGAGTTTGTAGGTGTAAACCAGCCCATCGGGCGAACTGGACACGCTTGCCGCAACCTCTAGTTTCGGGGTATTGGTGGCAGCATCCCATTTGTAGAGCCCGCGATGGATATTGATGCACACCAGTTCATTTTGTTCATCATCGGACGCATTGGGGTCGAGAGAGCTGACCGAACTGCCATAGGGGGCAATCCAATTGAAGGTGCCCCCCTTTTCCACCGCATAAAGGGTTGTTGCCGAAAATACGCACACTAAACTGACCGACAGTAAGATTAACAGCGCCTTTTTCATACCACTCCTCCAGTTATAGGTTATAAACATCACCTTGCAATAAAGAAGCTTGATGGGCGGATATTCGTATTCCATCGACATCCGCGAAGTCAGTCTTGCAAGGCGACCATAGCCCGTTGAATGGGTCCTTCCCTAAAAACGTTTTCCTACCGTCTTCCACGCATGCTCCTGGCTGCGCAGAGAGAGACGTGAATCACTAAAAATGCTTTGCTATTTCAGGGTTTAAAAATTTCTGAATCTCAAATGCATAACCGCCGGGGCCCTCGAAGAAAAAGCATTCCACGTTGGCCTTGGGCTGGATGGCGGGTGCCGCCTCAATGGCGACGCCCGCGGCCTTTAGCCGTTCGTACCATGGATGCACGTCGTCGGTGACCAGGGTAATCAATACATTTTTTTCAGTCGGTGCGTCACAGTGCCCCCTGGTTTCATCCACAATCCCGATAAAAGCGCCGGCGGACAGCTTGTATATCCTTGCAAATCCCTGATCGTCGATCTTTTGCAATTGCAAGATTTCTTCAAAAAAACGAGCCGGTCCGTTCAATTCTTTAAAATAAAGGAAGGTAATTTGAGAAGATAGCTTCATACCATTAAATTTTCCATTTGTGTTGCTGCGTTTTGACAATTCTTCTCAAGCATCAAGTGGTCGCTAAAAATCGGCATGGATTTTTAGTCAGAATGGCATCGATCTCTTTCTGTCGGAACCCCCTGGCCCGCATCATAGGAACAACATTTCGGAATATGTGTCCGTAGCCCTCACCGCCATAGCGTCGTAACCGCGACAAATGACATATATCCTGGGAGACAAGAATTTGTTCCAGATGGCCACGGTCGATAAGTTTTCGGATGATCGCCAGGCGGCCAGCGTCATTGGGTAGGTCAACGGGTGCAAAAGGATAGAAACCTGACTCCAGCCCAAAAAAATCAAGTTCAAGGTAACAGCCGGTCTGAGCCAAGGCTAAATAATCTTCTACTGTCGGGAAAGTTCTATCCAGGTGAGCAATAGCAGTTTTTGTAGTTTGGCCGCCATTTTCTGCAATCAATGCCATTATGCGAAGGGGCGCATGAGGGTCCCGTGGGGGATGAATGCACATTCCCACCCCTGTTTCGCTTTGAGTACGGGCAGCAGCCATGAGAGCTTTAATTTCATTCGGATGTTCTGGTGTTGAAAGCCCCATCTCACCAATGAACCCAGCCCGGATATCCGTGTCACCTATGCCTTGGCACAAGTCCGCATACAAAAGATTGGCAATTTCTTTTATATTTAATGTTAATAGCTGGTTACCCGCAAACTCGACCGTGTAAAATCCTGTGCCAGCCACAATGGATACATTGCTTTGACGACTTATTTTCGCCAAACCCTTCGGGTCAGGTTTTAAGCCTCTAGTTGTCTGTTCCACCAGGCAATTTCCACCTACTTCCCTTAGTATTTTCATCTCAGCGGTCATAAGTTCAGGGTCATCAAATATCTGATTACCGTAGTGACCGCACCACTGGTAGCGGATATCCCAAATATTTTGGAGTGTTATCTCCACCCGTGGCGCGTCACTGGAGAAAACGCCTTTCGGCGTCAGGTCTGCTAATAGGTGTTCATGGATGAGAATGGGGCCTAGTTCTCTTGCCGGAACAGTACCTAAAACAGTCTGTATGGAACCTTCTACAATCCAGTTAGGGTGGTCCATAGGTTTCTTTTCATCCCTAATGGCGCAAAATTTTACCCATGAACTCACGGGCACGATCCGTATCAGGGTTTTTTAGGATCTTGTGAGGTTCGCCAACCTCGATAATTTTTCCGGCGTCCATGAAAGCGATCTTGCTGGAGACCTCTAATACAAAACTCATTTCGTGCGAGACAATGATCATCGTACGACCCTCTTTCGCCAAAAGTCGTATTGTATCCAAAACCTCGTTAACAAGTTCAGGGTCCAAGGCCGAAGTAACTTCGTCCAGAAGAAGAATCTCGGGTTTCAAGGCAAGTGATCGGGCAATTGCAACCCTCTGCTGCTGACCACCGGATAATTCTTCAGGATACGATTTAAGTTTTTCTCCAAGTCCGACTTTTTCTAAGATTTCAATTGCCTCTTTCTCCACCTCTTTTTTTGAGCGCCCCTGGATTTTAACAGGTGCAATGGTAACGTTTTTCAAGACGGTCATGTTCTGAAACAAGTTATATTGTTGGAACACGATCGCAAATCGTTCCCGGGCACGTCGCAGTGAGCGTTTATTGTGGTAATCGATTTCTTCCCCTTCAAGAACAACTCGTCCGTTGGTTGGTTTATTGAGACCAACGAGGACCCTAAGAAGGGTACTCTTTCCGGAACCGGAAGGACCGATAAGGGAAACGACGTCCCCTTTGTCGACATCCAGCGTCACGCATTCCAAAACTTTTTGATCACCATAGAAAGCATCACATTGATCAATACTAAGATATGTCAAGTTTCTTCTCCATCCATGCACCAATTTTGGTCAAGGGATAGGACAACATGTAATAAAGTAACAAAACAACACCAAACGCCAGCGCAGCAGAAAACCCTTTATTGTTCAGAACTTTTGCCGAATAAGTCAGTTCGACCACTCCTATTTGGCTCGCAAGGGCGGTGTCTTTGATGAACATTACAAAAAAAGAGAATGCCGGTGGCAGAATGACTTTCCATGCTTGAGGCAAAATGATCGTCCTAAGCGTCTGCAACAAATTGAAGTTCATCACCTCGGCCGCCTCCCACTGAGCAGCTGGAACTGACTCCAAGCCTGAGCGGGCAATCTCGGCGATAAAAGCGGTAGCTATGACCCAAACGGATACTACCGCCACCGCAAAGACGCTCATCTCCAAACCAATTGCTTGGAATACGAAGAAAATTAGCAGCAAGGTGACCAAGAAAGGAATCCGCCTGAAAAATTCGATATAAACTAAAGCCACCGCCCGCAATGGCAGCAGCATAGCGCTTTTGGTTAATTTTAAAATGGCCAGCACGCCTCCCATGATTGATCCAAGCAGACACCCTATCATGGACAACAGGAAAGTCGTAAACATAGCCTTGAGCAAAAAGATCACGTTGTAGTAAGTAAAAAATCGGGGCAATTCTTCAGCAATGCGTTCCCACATCAGAATACCTTTCCTTTCACACGGAAAAAGACCCGTCCAACAAAAAGCAGCGTAAGGCTCGCTGCAATCGTCACAATCACGTACAATACAGCGGTAAGCGAAAAGACCTCGATACTCCGGAATGTTTCGGCGTTTATGTTCAAAGCGCGACCGGTCAATTCTTCCAGCCCGAAAATAGCCGCCATGGAAGTACCCAGTGTCATTAGAATATACAGGTTGCTGAGTGAAGGAAAAAGCACTTTTAAGATGTGCGGCAGAATGACGTATCGGACCTTTTGTATCAAATTCATGCCTAAGGTTTCAGCCGCTTCCAATTCAGACTGTCTTACCGATATAAAGCCGGCGCGCTGAATTTCCGTCAAGTAGCCGCCTGCATTTAGGGTCATGCCTAAGAGCACGGCTTGATATGAATTCATCAATATGCCTACTTCGGGCAATGCGAAGTATAAAAAATAAATCTGGACCAGCTGCGGGGTGTTGGTGAAAAATGAAACATACGCATCCACAATGCGACGGGTAATAGGTCCCCCGAAAGTCTTTGTCATCGCTCCGAAAAGGCCGATTACCATTCCTCCGCAAAAGGACAAAAATGCCACTTGCAGGCTTATCCAGGCCCCACCAATCAGATAGGGGATGTACTCGACCACCTGGGAAAAGTGAATGGTGTAATTCATAGTACTTCCTCACTCGCCGGCAGTGTGAAGGGGGCCCGTAGGCCCCCTTGATACCGTGCTATCTCAATCAGAACCATGCATTGGCCGGCACCTTGAACACCATCGGGCCGCCAAACCATTTTTCCCAGTACTCGTCTATCTTTCCGCTTCGGTGCAGTTCGAACAGTTCTACGTTAAGCCAGTCACGTAAAGTATAATTTCCTTTTGCGACTCCCAGACAACAGAAGTATACGTTCACTGGCGTATCGACGACCTCCCATTTCACGTTTTTATGCGTCTTTGTATGATCCCACATGAAATCGACAACGTCCAACATGGCTTGACCGCGGCCTTGGGCGATGGCTCGGATGACGTCCGGGTAGTTGTCCAGCAAAAGAACTTTGGCTTTGGTCAGATTCTGTTCTATAAACGGCACCGGCGTTGTACCTCGCACCTGGACCAGGGTGATATTGGGATCGTCGTAATCCTTCCAGTGAGCCCTCTTGTTTTCGGCAGTGGTTAAAACACCAAAAACTTCTGTGTGTACAGGGACCGTAAAGTCAATGATCTGGGCCCGTGTGGGATTTCGTGTCATTGCCCCCATGACGAAGTCAATCTTGTCGGAAGACACGAAAGGGATACGGTCCGGCGATCCGACCTTGACAATTTTCAGCTCAACCCCTAAGGCGTCGGCAATCGCCTGAGCCACATCCCTGTCAAAACCGTCAATCTCGTTTTTGTCATTAAAAACGCCCAGTGGTTGAAGGGTGGGGTTGATACCCACCCTGATTTCCTTGGCTTTGAGAATTTCATCGAGGGATTTAGCCTGTGTAAAGCCAGCTGCCAAAAGCACCAAAATCAATGCGCTAACCGAAAAAACAATAGTTCTGCGACGTCTCATTTTGTACCTCCTCAATTCCCATCAGTTAAAGTTCTATGCCGATTCAATCGGCGTTGTTGGATCGTCCGCCTGCTTGTCGGAAAATTCTCACAATCAATCCGACGGACTTTCAATCCCTAAAAGGCGGGCAGGATTATGGGCTGTCATTGTTCGCAAATCATTCTTGGGAACGCCTAAATCCAACATACAGGCAATAAACTCCCTGAAACCCTCTACCGGCGCCGGCAAGGTGTAGACGCCAAAATCGGTGCTTAAGATATAGTTCTTAGCCCCTACCTCAAGAATTTCTTCAGCAACCTGTTTCACGCCTCCATGAGGTTCTCCTTCCATTCCCTCGTCGATACTTATGTATTCCCTCTCAACGTAATAGTGGGTTTTGGGAATGGGGGTTGTATGGGTAAAAGCAGCAAGCGTTTGTTCTAGAAAAGCACCACTCTCTGCCGCTTTTTTCTGTTCGGTCACCGACATGTTTTTAGTGACGCTGCTGGCCACCAATACCTTTTTGATTCCGTATTTCTGGCTGAGTTCGATCAATCGAAAAGCTTCTTGGTTCGAAACATGACCAGTGTTTAGGAATACATCGGGATGCTCCGCAATCATACTCAATATTTCGTCTAGCTCCTTGGAAGGCTGCCCATCGGGAATGCGGATACAGCGCGATAGTTCCTCATCTTTGAATTTTGGAAATATGTCGGCCAGAGATTTGAATTTGCCATCTACCAAATGGCCTTCCCTGCTCGCCTGGTAATATGTTGAATGCGCACCAAAGCTTACATATTTTGCACCGGCACCGTGATAAAGGGCTGTTTTTACGGCCCGGGGATTCATGCCTCCAAAAACAGTGTTTAATATAATTCCCCCAAAAACACTGATATCTTTGACCATGCGGCTCACCAGCCAAGCAGTCCCGTTGGACCAGTTGAATACGTCCATGTAGACAATGGCTTTCATCCCGGCCTCACGTGCCTGAATAGCCGCTTCAAAAGGATCCACTCGCCGGGGTGAACTGGGCAAGTGTGGGCCTGCGTGTACGTGGATGTCGATAGCACCTTTTAATAGCTCCGTGCTGAGTTCATAGCTCCGACCCTCTGGTAAAATCATATACTTTCTCCCTTTGTTGAATAGTTCTTTCTTATTTGGCTGGGTATCGTTACTGGCAGCGTGTAGCCCCCTCAAAGCAGTTGTTCTACCTTAAGTCTTTTTCTTCCTTCACCTTGACAACGGGCAGCCACTTCTGCAAATTCTTCCAAATTTTCCTCAATATGCCCAAAAAGAGTGCTTGGGCGCCAACCGACCGGCAATAGCAGGCGAGAATCGCGACCATAAAAAATCCCAAAATCATAGACCGGATTTGGAACACCCTGCCACTGGTAGGGGTGGTAAGCATTCCAGACCAGATCGCCGGGTATAGGGAATACAATTTGGTTCTCCGGAGGTAAATTCAACGATACGTCCGAATCCAAACGGGTATGCTCCACTGGAAATGATAATTCACGTCCCGTAAACATTGCATGGATGCACATCCCTTCGAAGTAGCCTTTTCCCAGTGCATCCCAAAGCATCTGACATGTTTTGGGCGCTTTCTCGGGCCAAAAGTCGGCCACACAACTCACGGTCTCTTCAACGAAGCTGATTTTCACTTGCATGCCCATTCCCTTTTCACCTTTCTGGGCAAAAATATTACTTTGCCCTGATAGACAATCATGGATCATGTTTTTTAAATCTTCTTCATTCTGTTGTTATCTGTCTTTTAATATCTACAAAGTCTATGTCACTTCACTATAAATGTCGGAACGAAAAGATTTTAATAATAATTAAAGTATGTTCTGATGATAAACACCCTTATCAAAATAATAGGTCAACCGAAGAAGATGTCACAACCCGACATAACCGTAATAATAACGTAGTATTATGACGAATTTGTATACATTCCCCTTATATTCTTCCTTGTCAGCCATCAGCCACATAACTTCGTCCTGATAGCTATTCAGGGAGCAGTATTTTTCATATTCTTTCTGTATCCTGCAAACAGAGTCATCACCGATTCCGTTTTTCCCCCTTTTACTTGAATAGTTTATCAGGCGGCGTGGCAAACAAACCGACCTTGCTGTGGGAAAGTCCCAGGTCGGCGATGGCTTCGGCGGTTTTCAATGCAACAGCCGATGGATCCAATACTTTGACATTCAGGGTCTGTTCGATTTCCTGTGCATAGCCGGCCATGCCGGCACACCCCATGATAATGACCTCAGCGCCATCTTTTTCGACCGCGAGTTTCGCAACGTTGATAAGCCGTTGTTTGGTCTTAGCCGGGTCGGCTTCGGTCTCCGCTACGGTTAAATCCAAACTGCGGACGGATGCCAGAAAATGGGATAACCCCCTCATATGAACATGCTCGACTTTCGAGGGAATTCTCTGTTTACGCGGAGTCATGATGGAAAATTTCGCCCCCAGCATGGCGGCCACATGCAGGGTGGCCTCTTCGATGCCGATGACCGGTATGACAGAAATCTCCTTGGCCGCATCGAGACCCGGGTCGGAAAAGCAGGCCAGGATCACGGCGTCATAGCCATCCTGATTGGCCTTTTTTACCAGCTCCAGGGTTGGCGGTATGGCATAGGCTTCGTCATAGGCCGATTCAATGGTTTCAGGCCCTTTTTCCGGACAAGTGACGGTTAGCTCGGTATCGGCCCGCTTGATGGTTTCCAGGGCGATCCGAATCTGGTTGGTCATGGGAATGGAGGTATTGGGATTGATGACCAGTATTTTCATCGGCGCTTATTCCTTCAGTGTTGAGTGTGGTTATCGATCGACGCTTGACTGTCGCATCGCATCATGCGGAAGATGGGCCGTCGCTGGAGACACCAGCCGCCATCGCATCCTAAAAAGCAGCGTGCGCTATTATCGGCGATGATGCGCAATGGCGATGGACAGGCGACGGACGCCTTCCTCGATCTCCTCCGGCGCTAGTCCGCAGAAGGGCAGGCGGACAAAATTATCCCCCTGCCCGTCGGTAAAAAAGCCGCTGCCGTTTGATAGTACGATCCCGAATTTTTCCGCGTTTTCCTGCAACGTACGGCCATCGATATCTTCGGGGAGATTGAGGGATAGAAAGAACCCGCCTTCCGGCCGAATATAATCGATCCCGCTGAGTTTCTGATCGAGATTTTGCAGCATGCACGCCATCCGCGGCGCGTACAGGGCCTTGAGCGCTTCGATGTTCGGTTCCAGAAGACCGCGCCGGCAGTACTCATACACAATGCCTTCGGTCACCAATGCCGGGTGGATATAGGTGTCTTCGCTCCACTTGTGCAATTTCGGCATGATATCTTTCGGGCCGATAAGAAACCCCACCCGCACGCCCGGACTCATGATCTTGCTGAAAGACGAGATGTGCAGTGTTTTTTCCGGAACGAGCTCCCGGAAGGCCGGCGGATTTTGGCCTTCGTAGCGCAGGAAGCGATAGGGCGCGTCCTCCACGATAAGGAAGCCGTATTCGCTGGCCAGCTCTGCAATGCGTTTTCGTTTTTCAACTGATATCGTGACACCGGCAGGATTCTGAAAATCCGGTACGATATAAAACA
>Ga0316195_10000951_pt1 | contig 12465 bp, 12 predicted proteins | sample Phised1_MG_FD_204937 | JGI IMG/M metagenome (GOLD analysis project Ga0316195, IMG submission 204937) | Coastal sediment microbial communities from Maine, United States - Phippsburg sediment 1 | ecosystem: Environmental > Aquatic > Marine > Coastal > Sediment | place: USA: Maine | collected... | reverse complement strand
CTGCACTCGCACTTGCTTCGAAGCCTATGCCCGGTGACGGCGCAGCCCGATATGGGCAGCCTGCTGATCCGCTACCATGGGCCGCGTATCGAACCGTCGTCGCTTCTCCGTTACGTCGTCTCGTACCGCCAGCACCAGGGCTTTCATGAAGCCTGCGTCGAGCAAATATTTGTCGATATCAAGGAACGCTGCGGGCCGGAGAAGCTGACCGTTTATGCGCGTTACAACCGGCGCGGCGGACTCGACATCAACCCCTTTCGCTCTGATTTCGAGGACAGACCGGAAAACCTGCGCCTCTGGCGACAGTGACCGTCAATCGATGTCGGTATCGTCGAGCCTGTGGCCCCAATCCCGTTTCGCCGCAAGATAGCGCTTGTTTGCCTGACCGACTCCGCTCACGTGTTTGACCCGGGTAACGTTAGTGACGCCCAGCGCGTTGAGATCATGGATTTTTTTCGGATTATTGGTTAACAGCCGGAAGGGTCTGTCGCCCAGGAAGTATTTGATCAGTGAGGCGGCATCGCTGAAGTCGCGCGAATCGTCCGGCAATCCCAGTGAACGATTTGCCTGGTAGGTATCTTCGCCGGCATCCTGCAACAGGTAGGTTGCGGCTTTGGCCCACAAACCAATTCCCCTGCCCTCATGTCCGGACATGTAGATAATCATTCCGCCGGCGGGATCGGAGTCAATTCTTTCCAGCGCAGCGATGAATTGCGGACCGCATTCGCAGCGACCGGAGCCGAACACATCGCCGGTCAGGCAGCTGGAATGAACCCGAACGAGCGGATTGACCCATTGTCCGGGATCGCCGCGCACCAGCACGCTGTTCACGGCCATCGAATCAGCCAGGATGGCGAACGACTGCTGCCCCTCCCGCTGGCGCAGTTCATCGGCCAGTTCCGTCGCCTTGCTCAGTTCCGTGTGGCGAACGCTCGCGTACCAGTCAACCGCGTATTGACGCCCATGTCGCTCCAGCGGCAAGGGAATTGGGCCGAGAATGTTAATCGCCCGGGCCCCGGGCTGCGGCGGCAGATCGGCATCCGTTACCTTGCCATTGGCATCGATGCGGATCAGCTTTCCCTGTGCGATCAGGCGCTCGCGGACGGTGGGGTCGATATAGGTGAACATGGCGAGAGCCTACCATCTATTGGCACGTCCGGAATCCCGGAACGCGAGCATTGGCGGGATTTTCAGCGCCGTGCGCATACCGACGCGAAACACTTGCTGACCTATAGGTCATTAATATATAGTTGCTGACCCATGGGTCAACAAATCGACAGCGCAATGCCCAAGCCCCGCTACCAGCGCCGCAAGGAAGAACGGCCCGCCGAGATCACGCAGGCCGCGATGGAGGCCTTTGCCGCCAAAGGCTACGCGGCCACCAAAGTCGAGGACGTCGCCAAACGCGCCGGGGTCAGCAAAGGGCTGCTATACCTGTACTTCAAGACCAAGGAAGAGCTGTTCAAGGCAGTCATCCTGAATTTCATCTCCCCACATCTCGACGCATTGATCAGGGATATCGAAAATACGGAGCTCAGCGCCGAACAGTTTCTGCGCGGCCCTTTTCTGGCGTTCGCCAAATCGGTACCGCGGTCACCAGCCCGTGTTCTCGTCAGGCTGATGATTGCCGAGGGCCCCAGGCACCCGGATCTGGTCACGTGGTACTGGGAAAATGTCGTTTCAAAAGGCCTGAAGGCAATAACGACCGTGCTCGAAAAAGGCGTACGCAACGGAGAATTTCGGCGTTCCGCCCTGCATGAGTTTCCCCAATTACTGGTAAGCCCGATTTTACTCGCGACGGTATGGACGCAGGTTTTCGACGCCCACGAAAAACTCGACACAGACCGCCTGATGGAAAGTCACATCAACCTCACACTGAACTCGATCAAGGCAAGCCAGCAATGAAAAGTATGCGGAGCGAAACATTGTTTCTCATGGTAATAGTCGGCGCAACGACCGCCTGCTCGCCGGAGGGCACCGGCGTGCGGCTGGTTGGGCAGCTGGAATCCGATCGAATTGAGATTTCGGCAGATTACGCTGAGCCAATTCTTGAGCGCGCGGTTGTCGAAGGCGAGCAGGTTGACATTGGCCAGTTGTTGATCCGGCAGGATACAGCGCGTATTGACGCGCGCATCGTGGAGGCGGATGCGGTGGTAAAACAGGCCCGCGCACTCCTTGACGAATTGATTCGCGGGCCGCGCAAGGAGCAAATCCAGGCGGCACAAGCGAGCGTCAACGGCGCAACGAACGAGCTCCAGTTTCGCGAAACCGAGCTCAAGCGGGCGCTGGATCTTGTGTCGCGTGAACTCGCCGCACCGGAGTTGCAGGATCGCACCCAGGCTGCCAGGGACAATGCCGACGCGAACCTGAAGAGCCTGGAAGCACGCCTCGTCGAGTTGCTGAACGGCACGACCGTCGAGGAACTGCGGCAGGCCGAGGAATCATTGAGCCTGGCCAAAGCCCGGCTGGACACATTGGATATCGAACGCGACCGGCATTTTGCGAAAGCCCCATTGGCGGGCGTAATCGATTCGTTGTTATTTGAACCGGGCGAACGCCCTGCCATCGGCCAGCCGATGGCCATCCTGCTCTCCGGTGAACAGGCCTACGCAAGGGTTTACGTGCCCGAGTCGGTTCGCGTGCAGGTCTCGCCCGGCGTCCGCGCGGCAGTGTACGTCGATGGAGCCGCCTCCCCGGTGGATGGCGTCGTGCGCTGGGTTTCAAGTGAAGCCGCGTTCACTCCGTACTTCGCATTGACCGAAGAGGACCGCGGTCGCCTCAGCTTTGCCGCCAAGATCGACATCGTTGACGAGCAACGCCGCCTGCCTGACGGAGTGCCGGTTGAGGTCGAGCTGCTCCTTGAGCCGGGTCCAAACTGAGCAATGCCCGAGGCCGACGAATATGTCATTCGCGCCAGAAAGCTGACCAAGCGATTCGGGCAGCTGACGGCCGTCGACCATCTGGATCTGGATGTGCCCCGCGCGATCATCTACGGATTCCTTGGGCCGAACGGCTCCGGCAAAACGACGGCAATCCGTATGCTCTGCGGACTCTTGACACCCAGTGAAGGCAGCGCAACCGTTCTTGGTTACGACGTCCCCGGCGACGCAAGCCCGCTCAAGTCCCGCATTGGCTACATGACCCAGAAATTTTCCCTGTACAGCGATCTGACCGTTCTGGAAAACATGCGCTTTATCGCGGATATCTATTCCTATCCGCGCACAGATCGTAAGGCACGGATCGATGACCTGCTCGAACGTTATGATCTCGGGAACCAGTCAAAACAGCTTGCCGGCACAATGAGCGGAGGTCAGAAGCAGCGCCTGGCACTCGCCTGCGCGGTCCTCAACAAGCCGGAACTGTTGCTGCTCGACGAGCCGACCAGCGCGGTTGACCCGAAGAGTCGGCGCGACTTCTGGGCAAAACTCTTCGCGCTAGCCAATTCGGGGACCACTATCCTGGTGTCGACCCACTATATGGACGAGGCCGAGCGCTGCCACCGCCTGGCAATTCTCGACCACGGCAAGAAAGTCGCTGATGGCTCCCCGGCGGAGCTGCAGGCGGCAACGGGCATGTCGGTTGTCGAGGTCCTCGCCGATGACCCTACTGCCGCCCAGCGCGAACTCGTGCCGATGCCGGAGGTCCGCAGCGTGACGCAGCTGGGCATTCGGTTGCGCGTTCTCGTTCCAGAGACGGTACAGGACCCGCTTGCGCTCGTGTCCGGATCGCTGGGCTCGCGCGGCATGCAGGCAGAGTGCCGCCTGGTGCCACCGACTCTTGAGGACGTATTTGTTGCGGTTACGTTGAATGACAGCCGCGATGAGCATGCCGCATGAAAATCACCTCGCGCATATTTGCTGTCATCAAGAAGGAACTCCTGCAGCTGCGGCGCGATCGACTCACATTTGCAATGATTGTCGGAATCCCCGTCATGCAGATGTTGTTGTTCGGCTTTGCGATCAACACGGACGTTCGCAATCTCACGGCGGCCGTCGCCGATCAGTCCAGGAGTCATCTGTCCCGACAATTCCTTGCGGAACTTGGTCAATCCCAGGTCCTCAACTTTCGCTACCAGGTTGATACCGCGGGTGAACTCGAAGCATTGCTCCGCGCGGGCAAGATTTCGGTTGGGGTTTTCATTCCGACCGACTTTGATCGACGGTCGCTCGACCCGCGACGCTCAGCCGCACAATTTCTGGTGGACGGTGTCGATCCGACAATCCTCGGCGTCGCCAACCAGCTGCGCAACATCCCGTTACGCTTCGACTCCGTCCGGGCGGCAGCCAAAGAGGCTGCGACGATAGAAGTCAGGCCCTATTACAATCCTGAGCGACGTTCCGCCATTTTCGTCATTCCGGGCCTGATAGGCATCATTTTGACATTGACCATGATGCTTTTTACCGCCGTGGCGGTCGTCAGGGAACGCGAGCACGGCAATCTCGAATTGTTGATCAACACGCCTATCAGCACCACCCAGTTGATGGTAGGCAAGGTCGTTCCCTACATTGCGATCGGCCTGATTCAGCTCGCCATCATCATTGCCGTCGGCAGTTTCCTGTTCAAGGTGCCGGTTCGTGGCAGTATTCTCGAACTGTATGTAGCAGCCGTCATTTTCATCGCCGCCAACCTGTCGCTCGGACTCTTTGTTTCGACGGTTGTTAAATCCCAGTTCCAGGCCATCCAGGTGACGATATTCTTCCTGTTGCCGTCCATACTTCTGTCCGGCTTCGTTTTCCCGTTTGACGGGATGCCGAGAGTCATTCAGTACATTGGCGAGATTCTGCCGAATACGCATTTCATCCGGCTCACCCGCGGCATCATGCTCCGCGATGCCTCGATCACCGACATGTATCGGGAAGTTCTGGCACTGCTGATCTTCACCCTGGTCGCGATGACGGCTGCCGTCATGCGCTTTACAAAGAGACTGGATTGAGCAATGACCCGACCTGACTGCCCGCTTGATTGGCGAAAAATCCGGGCATCGATCTGAAATCCATGAATGCGGCGTCGCAAAACCGGATCAGGTCACGGAGTTGATCGAGATTGCACGCTCAAAAAGGCATCTGCAGGACGGGACGCTGGCGACCGACAGGGCGGAGGCGCTGTCAAACTGATGATTTGACTACACGTTCCTGCCCAGACATGATAAATATACGTCGCGTTCAATCAAGGTATCATCAGGGAATTCATGAGTACCGGCACCACACCACAGTCAACTGTCTACATCGTCGATGATGATCAATCCATTCGCTATGCCATGGAGCTGTTGATGCGGTCCGTGGGCCTGGACTACGAGATATTTCACTCCGCCGACGATTTTCTTGCGCGACACAACAATGAACGGGCCGGGTGCCTGATTCTGGATATCCGCATGCCTGGACTCGGTGGGCTGGAACTGCAGGAAAAATTGAATGAAATGGGCAGCACCCTGCCGATTATTTTCATTACGGGACATGGCGATGTTCCGATGGCCGTCGAAGCCATGCAAAAAGGCGCCGTCGATTTTATTCAAAAGCCGTTTCGCGACCAGGAACTGCTGGACCGCGTTGGCGAAGCGCTAAAAACGGACCAGGAACGGCGTTCCGCCCGTGAAGAGAAAGCCGAGGTTCATGGTCGTGTCGACAAATTGACCAACCGCGAACGCCAGGTGCTTGACCTGGTGGTTACGGGTAAACCAAATAAAGTTATCGCCTATGAACTCGGCGTGAGCCAACGCACGGTGGAGATTCATCGCGCACGCGTTATGGAAAAGATGCAGGCCAAATCACTGGCCGATCTCGTCAGGATGCACCTGGTCAACTAGATCATTGCCTACGAGCGCGCGCGAATTTCTTCGTCCAGCTCCGCACAATCGATACATTCGTCGGCGTAGGGATGCGCCTCGATCCGACCTTTCGCAATCGGCGCTCCGCATTCGGTACATATGCCGAAGTCGCCTGAATCCATCCTCGACAAGGCCTTCGCTATCTTGGCCAGCTCTTCCCTCGCCTCATTGCCCAGCGCATCGACCACCTCACTGTCTGCGAGCTGCTTGGCGCGCTCCTCGGAATCCGAATCCAGACTCCGGCGAATATTGGCGGATACCCGGTCAAGTCTCGCTGTCAGCTCGTCTCGCTTTTCTTCCAGGCGTTTGCGCAGTCCTCCCGACCAGTTCTCCTGCATTTCGTTTGCTCTCCAATGGGCATCCCATGTCGATACTCGACAAGTTGAATTAAATAGAAGTTGGCGCCGCTCAGTAATCAGTAGTTGCACCTAATACACGTACACCCGCTCGAGCACGGCGCGGCGCGCATAGGTAAAATCCGCTATAGGTTAGGCATCAGGTCTTATTGGCACAATTGGGACATTGAAATAATGTAATAGACGCTGGATAGGCCTAGCGTCGAGGATAACCGCTCACCGGGTGCAAAAATGAAAAACATCAAACAAATAATGTGTGTGATCGATCCGACGACCGACACTCAGTACGCCATGCAGCGCGCAGCGTGGCTGGCGGAAAAGACCGGTGCGGACCTCGAGTTGTTCATTTGCTACTACAACGAGTACCTGAGCGGCGATCGACTGTTCGATTCACCGTCGCTCGAAAAAGCCCGCCAGGAGATTATCAGCGGGCATGAAAAGCACCTGGAAAGCCTCGCCGAGGCGCTCCGCGAATCGGGCGTCTATGTCAAGACGACGGCCGTGTGGGATCACCCGCTGCATGAAGGCATCGTCAGGCACGCTGCCGCCAGCGGCGCGGACATGGTGTTCAAGGACACCCATCATCACACCGCGGTGACTCGGGCGCTTCTGACAAATACCGATTGGAACCTGATACGTGCCTGTGCCGTGCCACTGTGGCTGGTCAAGCCGAAGACGGTCGCGGATTCGCCCGTTTTCATCGCGTCGATCGACCCGTTGAATGAGCACGACAAACCCGCCGCTCTGGATGATGAAATTTTGGTGCTCTGTAAAAAGCTGACCGACGCAACGGACGGTGAATTACGCGCATTTCATTCTTACGACCCACGCATTGCCGTTGCGACAGCGACTGCCAATGCCTACATCCCGGTGTCGCTGCCATTCGATGAAATTGAAAAGCAGATGCGCGAGCAGCACGAAAAGCGATTTAATGAAGTGGTCGAGTTTCACGGGATTGACAAAGACCATTCTCATCTGGTCGCCGGACTCACACACGAAGAACTGCCCGATCTTGCGGAAAATCTCGGCGCAGACGTCGTCGTCATGGGCGCCGTGTCGCGAAATCGCTGGAAGCGTCTTTTTATTGGCGCTACCGCTGAGCGAACGCTCGAGCATTTGCCCTGTGATCTCCTTATCGTCAAGCCCGACTGGTTCCAGACGCCTGCTGAAATCTCGGACGAACGAGCCGCCTGATAACCAGTTAGCGAAAAACTGGCGCACGGCCGCGGGAATCACGAAAAACCCCGGCAGTTCCTGCGTGGCTTGCCGTCGGTAGCTGGCCGGCAACGATTAAGCCGGCCATCGAGGTTACCCACTTGTGCCGCATGCCGGGCCGCTTCAGGATAGCGACGTCGCAGCGAACTCGGAGTCGGAGTCACCGCCAAGTGCAATCCGGCCAGCCCATCGCCAATTTGGCAGTCTCCCCTGCGTGCTCGATGCGCGGCCGCACTGCACCACTGCGGCTTGCGCGAATCACTGCCACCGCTCAGAATAGTCCGCGTTGAAATTGGCAAAGGTCGCGAGCGAATCAAACGATGTACGCAGCGCTGAAAATGATCCACGTGGCAGCCGCGCTACTCAGCATCTCAGGCTTCATGCTGCGTGGGTCGTGGATGCTGGCGGAGTCGCCGAAACTCAACTTGCGTGCGGTGAAAATTGCGCCGCACATCGTCGACTCGGTGTTCCTGCTGAGCGGAATCTGGCTGGTCGTTGCTTTGCATTTGCCGGTGCTGAGCCAGCCCTGGCTGATGGCTAAGTTGGTCGCCCTGGTATTCTATGTGCTGCTCGGGATGATCGCACTGCGTCGTGGCCGCACAAAACGCACGAGGCGCATCGCGTTTGGGCTGGCGCTCGTGACCTTCGCCTATATCGTTGGCGTCGCCCTGACCAAATCTGTGGCCAGCTGGCTTGCGTTCGGCGGTGTTGTGTAACCTGCGCTAGTCGTCCGCTACCTGGCCGGACGCAATCGCCGCTGCCGCGCCTTTCAGCAGCTCGTCGGTATTAACCGGCTTGTTCATGATCACACAGTTCTCCGTCAGCCTGGCTTCCTGGACCATCTTCGACGTGTCGCCCGTGACGATAAATGCAGGAATATTCTTGCTAAATGCTTTACGGACCATTGCGACGGCCTCAACGCCCGTCGACCCATCGAGCAGGTGAAAATCGGAAATAATCAAATCTGGCGCCGCCGCGAGGTGTTTGACCACCGCTGCCGCCTCGATGGCCGAGGCTGCGGTAGCCACGATAAATCCTTCCGCCTCGAGCAGAAGTCCCCAGGCATTCGCTACCTTGACGTCGTCCTCAATGAGGACGATTGTGCCCGAGATCCGCTCTCCCTGCTGGTGGCGGCCTTCCGGCTTCACGGGTACCCGCGAAAGATCGCGCTGACCAACGATCGGCAGGCGGACCGAGAAAGTCGACCCGGTTCCGGGATCCGACAGAACGGCGATTTCATGACCCAGCAGGTCCGCCAGTCGCTTCACAATCGCCAGCCCGAGACCAAAACCTTCATTGTTGGATCCAGGCGACCTGATCTGGTGAAACTCCAGGAAAACCTCGTCAAGATGGGCCGCGTCTATACCAATGCCCGTGTCCTTGACGTCGATCCAGAGGTTGTCGCCATCCTCCCTGCAGCGCAACAAGACCGTGCCCTTGTCGGTATATCGAATCGCATTGGAGACGAAGTTCTGGATTATCTCGCCCAGCAGATTCGGGTCCGAACGAACGATTGCCCCGTCGCAGGTATCCACTTCAAAACGCAGCCCCTTGTGTAACGCCTGCCGGGAAAATTCGGCATGCAGGCGATCCACCAGGCGCTGAATACCGAATTCCTCATATTCCGGCTCTACCTTGCCGGCGTCGAGGCGGCTTATGTCGAGCAGTGAATTCAGCAGGTTGGTCATGGCATCGAGCGAATTCTGCTGACTTTCGACCATCTCCAGCGCCAGTTCGTCTTTTATGGTTCGACGCAGGGCACCGTTTAGTAACGCCAGTGCCTGAACCGGCTGGCGCAAATCATGACTGGCCGCCGCGAGAAACGCCGTATTCGCCTTGTTAGCGCGCTCGGCGCCCTGGCGGGCTTCAATCAGAGCCTGCTCCATTTCCTTGCGGCTGGTCACGTCGCGGATCACGCTGGAAATGAATGCTCCGGATGCCGACGAAAACGGACTCAGACTGATTTCTACGGGAAACTCCGTTCCGTCAGCGCGCCGGCCCTTGAGTTCGAAATCGCTGCCCATCGGACGCAGCTGCGGCTTCGCCGCATAGGCGGCGCGGTGGCCGATGTGCCGGATACGCAATTCTTCCGGCAACAACATCTCGACCTCCTGGCCGATGAGTTGCTTGCGTGAGTATCCGAACATCTTTTCAGCCTGCCCGTTCACAACCGTGATCTTGCCAAGATGATCGATAATGATCATTGCGTCCGGCGCGGATTCCAGTACGTTTCTGAAATACGCCTCCGACGTGTCGTCGCCGGAAATATCGCGGATAGTGCTTGATATCAGCAAGCCGGAATCGGTTTTAATTGGCGTCAGTGCGATTTCAGCATCGAATATTTCACCGTGCTTGCGCTGTCCTTTCAACTTTAATCCCGACAAGAGCGGTCGTTGGTGCGGCGTCTTTTCGTAGAATTCCCGATGAGCCGCGTGCGACTGTCGAAACGCTTCCGGCATCAACGCTTCGATCTTTTGACCACCCAACTCGCCTGCAGCATAGCCAAAAAGAGCCTCCGCACCCGGGTTGGCGAGCACAATTTCGCCAGCGGCGTTGACGACCACGATAGCGTCAGTCGTTGACTTAAGGATTTCTACAACAGCGTCGGTGTTCAGGCTCATTCTCGGAAAGTTTCGCAGAAGGCGTCATTAGAAGCGTGACAAAGGCATCAGTCAAACCGTAGCGAGTTCGGACGGATATACGGAAAAGTACCTAACGGGGAATTTCCGGCGTCCGGCTTACGCCCCGAGGATAGACGCGTGGTGACGCAGATGGTCCTCAATAAATGAGGCGATGAAGTAATAGCCGTGATCATAACCAGGATGCCTGCGCAGCCGCAGCGCCGCGCCTCTGTCCCTGCACGCCGCCTCAAACCGGTGCGGATGGAGCTCCTGCTCAAGAAACTGGTCGGCCAGGCCCTGGTCAATCAGGATTTCCGCGCCAGGTATCGACGCTGCGGATTTGATGAGTTCGGTTGCGTCGTATTGAGCCCAGGCCGCTTTGTCGCCACCGAGGTAATTGCCGAATGCTTTCTCTCCCCACGGGCAACCGCATGGATTGCAGATCGGCGCAAACGCCGAAATCGAGCGGTAAAGATCTGGATTCTTCAACCCAATTGTCAGCGCGCCATGACCGCCCATCGAGTGACCCATGATCCCCTGGCGACCGGCGTCGACTGGAAAACTGCTCGTCAGGACCTGCTGCAGCTCGCTGGTCACATAGTCGTACATGCGATAGTGCTTGTTCCACGGCGCAACTGTCGCATTGAGATAGAATCCGGCGCCCAGGCCAAAGTCATACGCACCATCGGGGTCGTCGGGCACGCCCTCGCCGCGCGGGCTCGTGTCGGGAGCGAGCAGCATGATGCCAAGTTCCGCGGCGATACGTTGTGCCCCGGCCTTAATCATGAACGTTTCTTCGGTGCAGGTTAGCCCGGACAGCCAGGTGACCACGGGTACGGGCCTTTTTGCCGCTTGCGCTGGAACGAATGCGGCGAACTGCATGTCGCAACCGTTTGCTGCCGAGGCATGTCGATAGAAGCCCACCTTCCCGCCAAAGCAACCGTGTTCGCTGATGATTTCCATACTCGCGATCCGTTCAAATCTTTTGCAGTATCAAGGTCGCATTCGTCCCGCCGAAACCAAAACTGTTGCTCATTGCCGTCCTGATGCCGGCATTTTCAACGACTTCTGTGATCAGGGGCATGCCTTCCGCTGCGGGATCCAGGTCGTCCACATTAATTGAAGGCGCGATGAAATCATTTTCGAGCATCAGCAGGCAGTGAATGGCTTCCTGCGCTCCCGTTGCCCCGAGGGAATGTCCGCCCAGCGATTTGGTTGAGCCGAAGCGCGGAATATCGTCGCCGAAAACCTCACGGATCGCTTCCAGCTCCTTGGTATCCCCGACTGGCGTACTGGTGCCGTGCGTATTGATGTAATCGACGGGACTGTCGGTAGTCGATTGCGCAAGTCGCATACATCGAACGGCGCCCTCACCGCTGGGTGCAACCATGTCGAAGCCATCTGACGTCGCGCCGTAGCCGGTTATTTCTGCATAGATCTTCGCACCGCGCGCGCGCGCGTGTTCGAGTTCCTCGACGACGACCATGCCGGCGCCAGCGGCGATGACAAAACCGTCCCGGTTCGCATCATAGGTTCGCGATGCCGCTGCCGGTTTGTCATTGTATTTCGTAGACAGCGCGCCCATACCATCGAAAAGCCCGGCCAGCGACCAGTGCTCTTCTTCACCGCCACCGGCGAAAACAAGGTCTTGCTTACCGAGTTGAATCTGCTCCATGGCGGCGCCGATGCAATGCGCACTGGTTGCGCATGCCGAGGTAATCGACATATTCACGCCTTTGATGGCAAATGGCGTCGCAAGGCAGGCAGATACGGTGCTGCCCATTGTCCTTGGCACCATGTACGGCCCAACCCGGCGTACGCCTTTTTCGCGTAGCGTGTCGGCGCTAAGAACAATATTCGCGCTTGAGGCACCGCCCGACCCGGCAATAAGCCCGGTACGAGGATTTGATATGTCACTGGCTTCGATCCCCGCATCGTCGATCGCCTGCTGCATAGCGATATAGGAATAAGCGGCGGCATCGCCCATAAAGCGCAATACCTTGCGATCGATATGTTCACTGACATCAATGTCGACATGTCCGCTGACATTGCTTCTCAGTCCCATTTCCTTAAATGTTTCGTTGAAAGTAATGCCGGAACGGCCCGTCCGAAGAGAATCAAGAACCGCTTCCTTGGAATTACCGAGGCATGAAACCACGCCAAGGCCGGAAATAACTACACGACGCACGGGTGCTCCCTAGAAATTGTCAGTTGAAGTGAAAAGGCCGACACGCAGATCATCGGCCTGGTAGATTTCCCGACCGTCAACGTAAACCGTACCATCCGCAATCGCGAGTACAAGCTTGCGTGTAATCATCCGCTTGATGTGAAGATGGTAGGTGACCCGCTTTGCCGTCGGCAAAATCTGGCCCGAGAATTTTACGTTGCCAGCGCCAAGCGCACGACCGCGACCTTTGCAACCGGACCAAACCAGAAAAAAGCCGACCAA